>Ga0116151_10005181_pt1 | contig 11324 bp, 10 predicted proteins | sample AD_UKC117_MetaG_FD_89893 | JGI IMG/M metagenome (GOLD analysis project Ga0116151, IMG submission 89893) | Active sludge microbial communities of municipal wastewater-treating anaerobic digesters from Hong Kong - AD_UKC117_MetaG | ecosystem: Engineered > Bioreactor > Anaerobic > Digestate... | reverse complement strand
GCCTCAATGGCCACCTGGGCCTTGAATGTGGCACTGTGCTTTTTCCTTGTCTTTTTCATCTTGAGTAAATTTAATGGTTTTTATTAAACTTACCCAGCTGTCTAAATTTCAGGGAGTATTATATAGAACCCTAAAAACTTTTGAAAAAAACAAACTAATTCATAGTATTGACGACGGGAGTGGAACGGTAAAATATGCACTTTGTCAGGACACTTGCGAATGTCTGCCCGAAGACCTGCATGTTCATTTTCTTTGCACGAAATGCAATCAAACGTTTTGTTTAAATGATTTCCCAGTTCCTTCAATTAATCTTCCGAATAGTTTCTCTCTTGAAAGTGTTAATATGGTAGTAAAAGGAGTATGCTCAAACTGTAAATCTTAACTTTGCAACTGGGTTGCACAAACTTTATCGTATATTTGTCGTTGTAATATAAAGTTAAAAGATGTTTGAAGGGAAAAATAGTAGAATAGTTTTAATGTTGTTGGCAGGGCTGATAATATTACTTCATGCTACAATCCCTCACCACCACCACTTCGACTCCGTCGAAGCCCACCCCGAAAATTTAGAATGCGAAACTACCAATTCGGACAAACACAATGAAAACCCGGATACACATTGTCATGCATTTAACCTTATTGTTTCGGATAGCGGAAGCGATTTAACTATTCATTCCTCCCCAATATCTAAATTCAATCTCGACCTTTTTGGTATTAACACAAATATTGAATTAGTTTCAAAACACAATGTGGCAGACTATGCCCATTGTTTCTTATTCTTTCCACATAAACAAATATTCCTTACCAACCATTCGCTGAGAGCACCTCCGGTAACTGTTTAATTTCTTTTTGATTTTCTTATAAATCCGATAGAGTATTTTATCGGTAGTAGTAATCACTTAATCTTTCTAAAATGAAGAAAAAGAGATTAAGCAAGCAGCAGCTACTTGAAAAGCAAAAGCTTGACGAAAAAAAATTTAACAGAACAATGCTGATAAGTTTCAGTATCCTTTTTCTAAGCTTAACTTCAATTCTTGTTTTTTATACCTATCGGTGTGACACAAGGTTTGCCTGGCGTAAAATAGTATGGTATGGCGAAGTAGTACCTAAGAATTGGATTTGCATGAATGCAGATAACCTTCAAATTCATGAAAGTATTAGCGCAGTTTATGAGGGCAAAACGTATTATTTCTGTAGTCAGGCATGTTTCAATCATCTCGTAAAGCATTCCAGTAAAGTTGCAATAGCGCCTGATGCATTTTCAGGCGATTCAATTAATAAATCGGCTGCACTTATTGGACTTAAGGAACGAGGAAAGCCGGAACTGGTGTATTTTAAAAACGAACAAAATTTTAAAAAATATTATGAAACAAAATCAAGTAAATAATTTAAAGTCTCTAACAAATAAAATAAAGATGAAATGATAAACAGTATTATATCTTTTTCGATAAAGAATAAAGCTCTTATCTGGCTGATGACAATCGGTCTGATTTTAGGAGGAATATATTCTATAAATAAAGTGCCACTCGATGCCTTACCTGACATCACAAACAATCAGGTGTTGGTAATTACTTTAGCTCCGAACTTAGGAACTGAAGACATTGAGCAGTTTGTTACCTATCAGGTAGAATTGGCAGTAGCGAACTTACCTGATGTTACGGAGATACGAAGTGTATCAAGGTTCGGACTGTCGGTTGTGACCATTGTATTTAAAGAGAGTGCAGGAACATATTTGCCTAGGCAATTGGTAAGTGAAGCCTTAGCCGAGCTAAAGGAAAAAATTCCCCAAGGCTTTGGAGAACCATTTATGTCACCTATCAGTACAGGTTTGGGCGAAATCTACCAATATACCCTTGAAGTAGAACCGGGTTACGACACCATTTATGACGATATGGAATTGCGTACTATGCAAGAGTGGATTGTAAAGCGACAAATGGCAATGTTACCGGGAGTTGTTGAGGTGAATTCTTTTGGAGGTAGAGGAAAACAATATGAAGTAGCTGTGAATCCAGATAAGCTGCGAAGTATGAACATAACTATTTCTGACATTTTTGATGCATTAGAAGCTAATAACCAAAATACAGGTGGAGCTTACATCGAAAAAAACTTTCAAGCTAACTTTATTCGAGGCGAAGGATTAATGCGTTCGCTGGATGACATTAAAAATACTTTGGTTACCAATATCGATGGTCAACCTGTATTTGTTCGTGATGTTGCCGAAGTGAAATATGGCAGTTTTGTACGTTATGGTGCATTTACCAAAAACGGAAAAGGAGAAGCCGTTGGTGGTATTGTGATGATGTTAAAAGGGGAAAACTCCAATGATGTTATTAAAGATGTTAAAGAACGCATAGAATTAATTCAAAAGTCATTACCCGAAGGAGTAACCATAAAGCCGTTTCTCGACCGTAGTAAACTTATCAAGAGTACAACATCCACGGTTGCTGAAAATCTATCGCTAGGTGCGCTCATTGTAATTTTTGTGCTTGTAATATTCTTGGGCAATTTAAGAGGCGGTTTAATTGTTGCTTCTACCATCCCTTTAGCTCTACTTTTTGCATTTATTATGATGAATATTTTTGGTGTATGGGCAAACTTAATGAGTTTGGGAGCTATTGATTTTGGAATACTGGTCGATGGTGCAGTAATTATTGTGGAAGCTATGATTTTTTATCTGCACAGTAAAAACTATATTGGTACAAAATTGGATAAAACGAAACGAGACGAGTTAGCCTATAAATCGGCAAGCAAGATGATGAACTCTGCTTTTTTCGGGCAGCTAATCATTCTGATTGTTTTTATTCCTGTTCTGGCTCTTCAAGGTGTCGAAGGCAAAATGTTTATACCTATGGCTATGACATTTGGTTTTGCAGTTTTAGGTGTGTTAGTGCTGTGTTTAACCTATATCCCAATGATGGCTGCTTCATTTCTACAACCACCAAAAAACGAAAAACAAAGTTGGGGAGATAGAGCTATTGGTAAAATGGAGCGTGTTTATGAACCAATCATAACCTGGGCACTTAAACGTAGCCGTTGGGTTATTAGTGGAGCTGTTATATTATTGATTTTTGGCGGATTTTTATTCTCTCGTATGGGAGCTGAATTTATTCCGCAACTCGATGAAGGCGATTTTGCTTTTCAGGCATTTCTTAAACCGGGAACTTCTTTGACTGAAGTAGAAAAAGCATCTACACGGTTAGAACAAATCGTATTGGAAAACTTTCCTGACGAAATTGAAAGTATCCAAAGCCGTATTGGTGTTGCCGATTTACCTACCGACCCAATGCCTATTGACATAGCCGATATTTTTGTAATTCTAAATCCACAAGACCAATGGACAAAAGCGGAAACAAAAGAGGAATTAATTGATAAAGTGCGGGAAAAGGTAAGTGTGTTGCCCGGTATCAATTTTGAGTTTACCCAACCAATAGAAATGCGCTTTAACGAACTTCTAACAGGAATTCGAGAAGATGTTGCGGTAAAACTATATGGCGATGATTTGGATATATTGGCAAATAAAGCGGAAGAAATATCCAAACTTATTGCCGGTATAGACGGAATTGCAGGAATAAAAGCCGAGGCAACCCGTGGTTTACCGCAAATAACCGTGCGTTATAACCGCAATAAAATGGGGCGATATGGTCTGAAAATTAAAGAATTGAATACGCTTATCGAAACTGCTTTTAGCGGAGGTGTTGCAGGCACAATTTACGAAGGTGAAAAAATGTACGATTTAGTGGTGCGTTTAGATGAAGAACATCGCACAAATATTGACGATATACGAAATTTATTTGTGAGTTTACCCGATGGCAACCAAGTGCCTATTAAGGAAGTGGCTGAAATAAATTATCAGCCCGGTCCAATGCAAATAAGCCGTGACAATACCAACAGAAGAACTTATGTGGGAATTAATGTTGAAGGCAGGGATATAAAATCACTGGTTGAAGAAATTCAAACTACATTAGATGAAAAACTGGAATTGCCTTCCGGTTATTATATTCGATACGGTGGTGCATTTGAAAATCTCGAAAGGGCATCTCAACGTTTATCCTTTGTGGTTCCGCTTGCTTTGGCGTTAATTTTTATGCTGGTATTTTTTGCAGTTAAATCGTTCAAGCAAACTCTTATGATATACGTTGCTGTTCCCTTTGCAGCTGTGGGTGGAATTTTATCGTTATATCTACGTGATATGCCTTTTAGTATCTCTGCAGGAGTAGGTTTTATCGTTTTGTTTGGTGTTGCAGTGTTAAATGGATTGGTGCTTATTTCTGGTTTTAATGAACTTAAAGCCGAAGGCAACCTTAATATTAACGACATTATTAAAAAAGGTTCATTAAGACGTATTCGTCCAATTTTCCTAACAGCTTCTACCGATATATTAGGATTTATCCCAATGGCTGTTTCAACTTCGGCAGGTGCAGAAGTACAGCAACCTTTAGCAACAGTAGTAATTGGAGGTATGCTTACTTCATCTTTACTAACCTTAATAGTTTTACCTATCCTGTATCGTTTTGTTGAAACAGGTAAATTTAAAGTTAAAATTCCTGTACCCAGTACGGCTGTGATAGCAATGGTTTTAATCATTGGAGGTGTAGGTTTGTCAGGTAATCTAAAGGCTCAAAGTACAAGTTTAACACTTCAACAGGTTATTGAAAGGGCTAATGAGAACTATCCTTCAATTAAGGCTGCTCAAATGGAGATTGACAAGCAAAAAGCTTTGAAAGCAACAGCTTATGATTTTGGAAGCACATCAATTTATACCGGAAAAGAAGAAGTTGGAAATGGGTTGCCGGGAGTTCAAAACCGACTAGGAATTGGGCAATCAGACATTGATATTTTTAGTATTCCTGCAAAAAGCAAATTAGCCGATGCACGAACGCAACAGGCTGAAATGGGATTGAATTTAACTGAAAAAACGCTTTTGCGAGATGTGAGTATCGCTTGGTATAATGCTGCTTATTTTAAACAACAATGGCTGCTTTTTAAGGAACTTGACACCTTATACGCCAACTTTCAGAAAGCTGCTGAATTGAGGTATAAAACACAGGCAAGCTCAAAAATTGAGTTTCTTTCCGCTTCGGCAAAGTATAAAGAATTGCAGGTAAATTTAAAGAAAGCTGAAAGCAATTATTTGGCAAGTTTGCAACTTCTAAATCAATACTTGTTGTATCCATCGGAGTTTGATGTTGACATTCAAAATCTTGAGCAAAACGTTTTTGATGTAGTTTCTAAGAGCGATTCATTAATAGAAAGTCCCTTATTGAATTACTATTCTACTGCCATTAATGTTGCCGAATCGGAATGGAAAACGGAAAAAGCCAATTTCTTGCCGAAATTAAACCTTGGCTATAAAATGCAATCGGTTGATGGCAATTCGGGGTTCTACGGATGGGAAGCAGGAGTTACTGTACCATTGCTGTTTTTCTCTCAATCGGGAAAAACGAAAGCTGCAAATTTAAACGCACAAATTGCAAGTCAGCAATATCAACAAAAAGAATTGGAAATAAAAGCAGGGTATAATCAACAGATTAGCAGATACCTTGCATTGCTTGAAGTTATTAATTATTACAAAAATGAAGCCTTGCCATTGGCAGACGAACAAATTCAGGCATCTAATTTAGGATATAAATTGGGGAGCATTGACTATGTTCAGTTTATTCAAAATATGGAATCGGCAATTAATACAAAACAGGAGTTTCTAAATCAACAGGCAGAATACTTTGAATTGTCTGCTCAATTAAAATATATAACAGGTAAATAATTTTTAAAAATGAAAAAAATGAAAAATAAAATATTTATAGCAATTATAGCCATTGCAACATTGATGTCCTGTAACTCTGCAAATAATAAAGGTCATGAAGGTCATGAAGGTGAAGAACATGAAGAGAGTGGTGCAGAGGGAGTAGTTATACTTAATAAAAATCAGCAGGAAGCCCTAAAAATTAAATTAGGAACTATTCAAATGCGGAATTTAACCACCGTGGTAAAAACTAACGGGCAGCTCGAAGTAGCTCCTTCAAGCAGTGCCGATGTAACTGCAATTGTTGGTGGAAATGTGAAAAGTATCAAAGTGTTTCATGGTGACAAAGTAGCTAAAGGGCAGCTTCTCGCCGTTCTTGAACATCCCGATTATATTGTTCTTCAGGAACAGTTTTCGGAAGTAGCAAATAAACTGGAATTCCTGGAAAAAGAATACGAACGTCAGAAAGAACTATTTGAAAACAATGTTGGAGCAGGTAAAGATTATCAGCAGGCAAAATCAGAATACAATACAGCAAAAGCAAAGTACGAAGGATTAAAATCACGTTTGCAATTGCTGAACCTTTCTCCTGATAAAATTGAAGAAGGGAATATTTCAAATACTGTAAATATCATAGCACCAATAAATGGCTTTGTGAATGAAGTGAATATTAAAGTTGGGACTTATGTTGATGCCAAAGACAAACTTTTTGCAATTACCGATAACAGTGAAATACATGCCGACTTTATGATTTATGAGAAAGATGTTCATCTTGTAAAAGAAGGTCAAACGGTTCATTTTACGGTTTCAAACCGCCCAAGTGAAGAGTTAACAGCAACCGTCTTTGCCATCGGAAAAGAATTTGAAGCCAATTCGAGAGCTGTACATATTCATGCCAAATTAAATGAAAAGGTTTCCGGCCTTATTTCGGGGATGTATATTTCAGGGCATTTGCACACCGACAAACAATTTACCCAAACAGTACCCAACGATGCCATAGTTACTGAGGGAACTAAATCGTACATTTTTATTGTTGATAACGAAGCGTTGGAGTCAAAAGAAAATGCCGAACATGATGACCACGACCTTGGTGTGGAAGAAAAAGCAGATGCTCACGCAGATAATGACGAACACGAAGGACACGACCATGATACAGAAGAAAAAGCTGATACTCATGCAGACAATGACTCAGGGCATAACAACAGCGGAGAAATGGCTTTTCGTATGGTCGAAGTTATTACAGGGCTTAAAGATGATGGTTACACTCAAATAACCCTTGTTGACAGCTTACCTGAAAACACACAAGTTGTTTTGAATTCAGCCTACTATTTACTTTCTGAGATAGGAAAAGGAGAAACTTCACATGAACATTAAAAACTAAAATCATGAAAGAAATAAAAGCATTTGTAAAACCATTTAAGGTTAACGACATTGTTCATCAGCTAATGGATGCCGGATATCCAAACATTACCATTTCGATGGCAGAAGGTACTGGCAATTTTCAAAACGACGACCCTTCCATTTCAACGCACTTTTCAATATCGGATAGTCCTGTGGCTAAACTCGAAATTGTAAGTAATAAAGAAGATGTGGAAAAAATAATTTCCATAATATCGGAACAAGGACGCACAGGAAATCCCGGAGACGGTCTAATTTACATATCTGATGTTGAAAAAACATACCGTGTAAAACAAGTTTAGAGAATAATAATTAGTTGTATTTTATACAGGTTGTCGAATTTCGACAGCCTGTATATCATAAACTTTAACGTATGAGCATATATCTATTTTTATACTACTGCATCTTTTTAATAGCACTTTTCATTGCGCCAAGCTATGTAACTTACAAACGAACAGGGATAAATCCCTTCAAGTTTAGCAAGGAAGAAACAGCAATAAACTATGTTGGGAAAGCCTACAAAATCATTTCAGCTTTTGCATTTGCAACCATTCTGTTAAATGCTTTTTTGACTTCAACCATGCAATATTTAGTTCCAATTGAATATTTACAAAGTGACATTTTAGTTTGGGTAGGGCTTGGTTTGATTCATCTCGCTTTCCTAATAATATTTATTGCACAGCGTAATATGGCAAACGAATGGCGTATAGGAATTGATAATGAAAATAAGGTAAACCTTATCACAAAAGGCATGTTTGGCATTTCTCGAAACCCTATTTTTCTTGGAGTAATCATTGTATTCATCGGATTATTTCTGATAATCCCAAACGCTGTCACAGTTGTTATTTTAGTTTCAGGAGTAATTGTAATTCAGGTACAGGTTAGGTTGGAAGAAGAGTTTCTTTTGAATCAACTTGGTAATGAATACAAGGAATATATGTCTAAAGTTAAAAGATGGATATTTTAATCAATTAAGTTATGGCACACAATCACAGTCATGGACATTCGCATTCAGATACAAACAGCTATAACAAAGCGTTTGCGATAGGTATAGGGTTAAATATAGTTTTCGTTGCAGTTGAAGTATTTTATGGCTTAATAGCAAACTCTTCGGCACTGCTGGCTGATGCCGGACACAATGCAAGTGATGTACTTGGTTTGGTGTTTGCCTGGTTTGCCGTATGGATGTCAACCAAAAAGCCAACAAAACGCTTTACCTATGGTTTTAAGAAAACAACTATTTTAATTTCTGTATTAAATGCCTTTCTTTTATTTGGAGCAGTGATTGCGATTGGTTGGGATGCAATTGGAAAATTCAAAAATCCTGAACCTGTTGCAGGAACACAAGTTATGATAGTTGCCGGAATAGGTGTTTTTATAAATACCATTACCGCTCTTATGTTTTTAAAAGGGCAGAAAGATGACTTGAACATTAAAGGGGCATTCTTACACATGGCAGCCGATGCTGGTGTGTCGTTAGGCGTTGTGGTATCTGGTTTGTTGATTGTAAAAACTGGATTACAATGGATTGACCCTGTAATGAGTTTTATAATCATACTTGTAATATTATGGGGAACATGGAAACTTTTTACCGAATCAATCAGGCTTGCATTGGATGCTGTTCCGGATACTATCAAATTTGAGAATGTAAAAGCTGCAATTCTTGAAACAAGTGAAGTAATAGACTTGCATGATTTACACATTTGGGCAATGAGTACAAATGAGAATGCTTTGTCTGTTCATGTGTTAACATCAACACAAAATACCGACAGCCTTTTGAACGAATTGAAAGAAAAATTAGCAAAGCAGTTCAGCATAAAACATATAACTATTCAGCTCGAAAAAGAAAGCTTAAATTGTACGAAATGTTAAAATCAGAATATCACATATCAAAAATGGACTGTCCGTCCGAAGAAAATATGATTCGGATGAAATTGGATGGTTTAAATGTTATTAAAAAACTCGAATTCGATATTGAAAAACGGAACCTTACAGTCTTTCATTCCGAAGCTGATGAAGAAATTCTAAAACGGTTGGAAGCATTAAATTTTGGAGCAAAGTTATCTGGCACCGAAAATATTGATGAAAGTGAGGTTATACTAGAAAGTTCAGAAGTTCAGTCAAAACTCCTTTGGTCGGTATTGATAATAAACTTTACCTTTTTCATTATTGAGATGACAACAGGTCTTATCTCAAAATCAATGGGGTTAGTTGCTGATTCACTTGATATGTTAGCTGATTCTTTTGTGTATGGATTAAGTCTTTGGGCAGTAGGTTCAACAGTTTTACGAAAAAAGAAAGTAGCTCGTTTGAGTGGGTATTTTCAACTATCATTAGCCCTTTTAGGGATTATAGAAGTAACCAGACGATTTATTGGCTCAGAAGCCATGCCTGATTACCGAATAATGATTGGCGTTTCAATCCTTGCATTAATAGCAAATGCAGCCTGTTTATATATTCTACAGAAATCAAAAAGCAAAGAAGCTCACATGAAGGCAAGCATGATTTTCACTTCCAATGATGTAATAATAAATGGAGGTGTTATTCTTGCAGGGGTTTTGGTTTTACTTACCGAATCAAAGTATCCTGATTTGATAGTTGGTTCTATCGTTTTCTTGATTGTTGTACGAGGAGCATTTAGAATATTAAGGCTTGGAAAATAATGAAGCCTATTTTGCTAAAATCGAAAATAACCTGTCCTGAATGTGGTTTTCAAAAAGAGGAAACCATGCCCGAAAATTCTTGCCAATTCTTTTATGAATGTGAGAAGTGTAAAACTGTATTAAAACCTAAGAAAGGTGATTGTTGTGTGTATTGCTCTTATGGTTCGTTTAAATGCCCTTCAATTCAAAAGAATGAAAGTTGCTGCTAATTTTTTAACAAAATTGAAGTGTTAACACTGTTCTGACGAAAAGTATTTTCGTTATATTTAACATTTATTTTTACAAATACAGTAACAAGTTGGAAAATAGCAGGTGTAGGTTCGGAAAATTCAATAGTAGAAAGGAAAAACAGACAGGCGAGTAGTGTAAATATTGCTGTACGTTCGGAAAATACAATTCCAAATCCGAAAAGTGAAAATGTGAGTAGGGTAAACGCAATTGTAAGCCTGTAAAACAGAATTGTAAAAGCGAAAAAACCAAAAGTAATTAATTATAAACCTTCAAAAATTAAACTATGGCATCACGAACAAAACTTACAGACACAGCAACATTGGAATTGTATCGCATCGCATTGGAAAATGCAGAAACCCAACCTGAAATTTCAGCAATCATGGCAGATTTAGGCTACGATTCGACAGTTATTGCAGAAGGTAAAGCATTACTAACAAAAACCCGAACTGCATACGATGCAAACAAAACCGAAGACGATGAAACATCTGCCGCTTACGCCGATTTTACGAGTAAAAAGGAGCAATTAGAAGACACATTTAACACCCACCGCAAAAAAGCTAAAGTTGTATTTCGTAACGATTCATTAACCGCTGACAAATTGGCAATTACTGGTATAATGCCACGGACTTATATCAAATGGTTAGAAGCTGCAAAGAAATTTTATAGCGTTACATCTGTCGATACAACGATTCAGGCCAAATTAGCTCGTTTAAAAATCTCTGTTGACGACTTAACAGCAGCAAACACATTGATTTCTGAATTGGATGTGGCAAGAGCAGTTTACCTGAAAGAAAAAGGGGAATCGCAAGATGCGACAAAAGCCAAAGATGCAGCATTTGCACAAATAGATGACTGGATGAGTGAGTTCTATGCAGTAGCAAAAATTGGTTTAGAGGACAGTCCACAGCTATTAGAAGCATTGGGTAAAACCATAAGAGGATAGTGGAATTGCCTTCCCTATTTGTAAGCACATTGGCAAGCCCCACGAGCCACCGCACGACCAAAGCTTGCCAAAGAGCTTACAAAGCCAGCCCAAGTAACCGCCTTTAAGGGCGGTTTTAGGGTTGCCCTCCCTCAAAAAAACAAAATAAATTTGTGCTTCGTTGACAGTTTGGAGCAGATTGAAAAAACCTTAAATGACTGAAATACAGACTGAGAAATCAACGCCCAGTTGCTAATAAATAGGAATATGAGCGGTCTGCAAGACCCAGCGATTATTCCATGTTGAACTACATCCCTTCGCTATGTACTTAATGACATTTTTTGAGAGTCCCAGAAGGATTTGATGATAAGCG
>Ga0116151_10005180_pt1 | contig 11324 bp, 10 predicted proteins | sample AD_UKC117_MetaG_FD_89893 | JGI IMG/M metagenome (GOLD analysis project Ga0116151, IMG submission 89893) | Active sludge microbial communities of municipal wastewater-treating anaerobic digesters from Hong Kong - AD_UKC117_MetaG | ecosystem: Engineered > Bioreactor > Anaerobic > Digestate... | reverse complement strand
GAGCGTGCCATGCCCAGGCTTTCAGCCAAATGGGCGTGTTTCATCAAGTGGCGGTATTCACCGTGTACCGGGATAAAGTATTTGGGTTTGATTAAATTTAAAACAATTTTCAGTTCCTCTTGAGATGCATGGCCGGACACATGAACACCGCTGCCTTTTTCATAAACGACTTCGGCCCCTTGTTTAAACAGCAAATCAATCGTACGGGCTACCAGTTTTTCGTTGCCAGGAATCGGTGTCGCAGAAATAATCACTGTATCTCCCGACTCAATTCCCACCCAGCGATGGTCCGCAGTGGCCATGCGGGTCAGGGCAGACATCGGTTCACCCTGCGAGCCAGTCGTAACCACGACCATTTTTTCCGGCGGGTAGTTGCTGATCTCTTCCATTTCCACCAACATGCCCTCGGGTATATTTATATAACCCAAAGACATGGCAACGCGAACATTGTTTACCATGCTGCGCCCAACCACTGATACCTTGCGGCCAAATTTTTCCGCGGTGGTAATGACTTGCTGGATACGATGGATATTGGAGGCAAAAGTGGTAACGATGATACGTCCGGTACACTTGCCAAAAAGTTCCTCAAAAGTGGTCCCCACCACTTTTTCTGACATAGTGAAGCCGCTGCGGTCTGCATTAGTGCTGTCCGACAACATTACCAGCACACCCTTTTCGCCCAACTCGGCCATTTTGCCAAAGTCGGTCACCTGTCCATCCACCGGAGTCTGGTCCAGTTTAAAGTCTCCGGTGTGCAAAACAATCCCGATCGGTGTATGAATCGCCAGACCCATGCAATCGGGAATACTGTGACTCACACGGAAGAATTCGACTTCAAAGCTGCCTGCTTTGATTTTGTCCCGCGGACGGACGATATTGAGCTGGACATTGCCCAGATTCTGTTCCTTTAGTTTCCCTTCCACAATCCCGATGGTAAGGCGGCTTCCATAAACAGGCGGATTGATCTCCCGCAAAACATAGGGAAGCGCTCCGACATGGTCTTCATGGCCATGGGTTAAAAGGATTGCCTTAATTTTTTCTTTGTTTTCTACCAGATAGCTGATGTCAGGTATAACCATATCAATGCCTAATAGTTCGTCTTCCGGGAACATGAGTCCGGCATCGATCACTACAATGCTATCCTGGTATTTGATTGCCATCATATTCTTGCCAATTTCCCCCAAACCGCCCAGGGGAATGATCTGGATTCGTGCGTCGTCTGACACTCAAACACCTCCTGTTATTCAATTTGTTTTTCCAATACATTTATTATCCGCTCACAAATGCATGACTTATTATAGCTTATCAATAATCTTGATACAACTTAATAAATAGTTGTTTTTTGACGAATGCAAAAAAATAATGGGCACCCCCGTGCCCACCGTCATCAGGTAAATTTTGGCGGCTATCGTTTAAAGCAACCGGTAATGGCTTAACAACTGACGGATGGCATCCAGTTCCTGCTGGCCGGCAGCGCACAACGGCAACCGAAAACCGCCTACTTTAAAGCCCAGCAGATTAAGGGCTTCCTTGACCGGTATGGGATTGGTCGTTATAAACAAGCCTTTAAACAGGGGAAAAAGATACTGATGCATTTGCATCGCCTGTGTGCTGTTTCCCTGTTCGAAAGCAGTCAGCATCTGTTTGATTTCATTGCCGGCGATATGGGAGGCAATGCTCACCACTCCGCTGCCGCCGATTGCCAGCATAGGCAATGTCATGGAATCATCGCCGGAAAAAATAGCCAAACGCTCCCCTACCATGACCTTGATTTGGGAAACCTGATCCAGATTGCGGCTGGCTTCCTTGATCGCCACAATGTTGTTGGTTTCTGCCAGGCGGGCAATCGTATCGGGCAATAATTCCACCCCGGTACGTCCCGGAATATTATACAGCATGACCGGCAGGGAAACGCTGTCGGCAATGGCTCTAAAATGTTGGAACATGCCCTCCTGGGTCGGTTTGCTGTAATAGGGATTGACCAGCAGCAAGCCGTCTGCTCCTGCTATTTCGGCTGCCTGGCTTAATTCCATTGATTCGCGGGTGTTGTAGGACCCGGTTCCAGCCCACACCTGTACATTGGAACCGACTGCATTTTTCACCACAGCAAACAAGGTAACTTTCTCGTCCCGGCTCAATACCGGAGACTCCCCTGTGGTTCCGCTGACAACCAGACCATCACTGCCGTGGGCAATCAAATAGCGCGCCAATTCAGCAGCTTTTTCATAGTCGACTTCCAGTTTTTCATTATAAGGTGTGACCATTGCGGTAATCAGTTTCATTTTTGCCATTCGGTTCACCGCCTTGCTCTTATTTACACCCCAGTTCAAACTTGTCATGTAAAGCCTGTACAGCCTTTTCCATATGTTCCCGTTTGACCAGACACCAGATATTGGTATAGGAATCACCGGACTGTAAAATGGTGATCTCATTTTCTGTCAGCGCTTCAACGACTTTGGACATAACCCCAGGGATCCCGGTCATGGCTGCTCCAACGATGGCTACTTTGGCACAATCGCGTTCGATTTGCGAAATGATGTCCAGGTTGCTGAGAACCTCCTGGGCTTTTTCTGCCTGATCAATACCGACCGTGAAGCGGATGCTTTCCGGATGGACCGTAATAAAATCTACGCTGATATCCGCCAAGGCGAGTGACTTAAAAACTTTCAGCTCAATTCCCCGGGCCTCTTGCAGATTAAAGGTGTTGATCATGATCTGGGCAATGTTGGAAGTATAAGTGATGCCGGTGATCATGCGATCGGCAATAATGTGGATACGATTGTCGGTGCCGGGCATTTGATTGGCGACCATGGTGCCCATAGAATCGTTGAAGGTACATCTTACCCGCAGCGGTATGTTTTTTTGCATGGCGATCTCAATGGCTCTTGGATGCACAACCTTGGCTCCTTCGCGGGCCAACTGACAAATTTCATTATAGGTAATGGCATCCAGTAAACGGGCATCTTTTACGATTCGGGGATCGGCGGTCATGACTCCTTCAACGTCAGTGAAGATATCAATGCACTCCGCATTCAGAGCTACGCCCAGGGCACTGGCCGTTGTATCGCTGCCGCCTCTGCCCAGCGTCGTTAATTCACCGTTCTCTCCTGCGCCCTGAAACCCTGCCACTACAACCACCTTGCCATCTTCCAGCTGTTTCATAATCCGCTGGGGATCGACATATAGGATGTGGGCATTCCCATAATTGCCGTCCGTGACAATCCCGGCTTGTTCGCCGTTGAGAAATACTGCCGGGATGGTTCGGGCACAAAACTGACTGGTCAGCAGTACGCCGGAAATTATTTCCCCGCAGGACAGCAAGATATCCATTTCCCGCGACGGCGGACATGGATTGGCCTCTTTCAACAGTTGAATAAAGGTATCGGTAGCATAGGCATCATTTTTTCTGCCCATGGCCGACACTACCACCACTACGCTGATGCCTTCGTTGCGTGTAGCTGCCACAATGTCACAGACCCGGGCGCGTAAATCCGGGGTTGCCAGGGATGTTCCTCCGAACTTTTGAACAATGATCCTCAAGCTTCACACCGTCCTAAAATTGGTTTTTCTTTATCAGGATTTCAGCGATTTGGATTGCGTTGGTGGCAGCTCCTTTTCTGATCTGGTCAGCTGCCACCCACAAGACCAGTCCATTGTTAACACTGATGTCTTTTCTAATTCTGCCCACATACACCTCATCGGTATTGGAACTGGACAAGGGCATGGGATAGTCGTTGTTGTAAGGATCGTCCTGGACAATGATCCCAGGAGCAGCGGCCAGAATCTTGCGCGCCGCCTCCGGGGTGATGGGCCTTTCTGTTTCCAGATTGATAGATTCCGAATGACTGCGGAAAACCGGCACTCTTACTGTTGTAGCAGCAATTTGCAATTCCGGGGCGTGCATGATTTTGCGGGTCTCATAGACCATCTTCATTTCTTCCCGGGTGTATCCCTGTTCCACAAAAACATCGATGTGCGGAATTAAATTAAACGCTATGGGATTCTGAAACACTTGCGGCGCAAACGGTTGCCCCTGCAAATAACAGCGACTGGCCTCTTCCAGCTCATGCAACCCGGCAATTCCGGCTCCGGAAACAGCCTGGTAAGTAGAGACAACAACCCGTTTCAGGCCGGCTTCTTTAAAGATTGGATTGATCGCCACCACCATGATGATAGTGGAACAGTTGGGATTGGCAATGATCCCGCGATGCCATTCCACATCGTCCGGATTGACCTCCGGCACAACCAGCGGCACCGTCTCATCCATTCTGAAAGCATAGCTGTTGTCAATGACCACGCAATTATTTTCAACGGCCATCCCGGCCAGTGATTTGCTTATTTCCGTTCCGACTGCAAACAAAGCCATATCAGATTGTTGAAATGCTTCCGCCCCGGCTGCCTGTACAGTATAGGTTTCTCCGCGGAATTCCATTTTACTGCCTGCTTCCCGCGGATCTGCCAGACAGATCAATTCCTTAATGGGAAAATCCCGTTCTGCCAGCACCTTCAGCATTTCCTGCCCCACGGCTCCGGTCGCGCCAACGACGGCCAATCTTACCCCTGCACTCACTTGTATACCTCCCGTTCTGCTGCATATACTGATTTATTACCTATTGTATTCTACCACAATCATTTCAAATTACTACTATTGATTAGGCCGGCCCCAGCATGATTGGCTGGATTTGTCTACCTTGCAGGGCACATACGGTCGTATCCAACAGCAAGTCGAGTCTGGCTACAACTGAATTGGGCTTGTTGAGCGGATCATCCTGCCGAAAGGGCACAAAATAGATCATTTTCATGTTGAGCAAAAGTCCTATATTCCTCGCATTGATCCCCAGCGCATCATTGCTGGAGACAGCAATCACTACCGGACGCTGATTGCGCAAATGAGCTTTGATCGCCATCAAGGCAGGGGTATCAACGATCCCGTTGGCCAGTTTGGCAATGGTATTACCGGTTGCAGGCAAGACTACTGCAATATCCAGCATTTTTTGCGGGCCGATCGGTTCTGCACCGATTATAGTATTGATCAAAGGACGGGAAGATATTTGTTTAAGGGCTGCTTTTAAATCATCCACCCGATAAAAACGGTTGTCAGTTTCGTTCACAGAATAAGACAGGATGGGGTAAATATCTGCCCCCTCCGTTTTTAAATATTGGATTTGCGGCAGGGTATCAGCGATTGTACAATGGGAACCCGTCAAAACAACTCCGACTTTCACTCCTTCCAAGCGGGCATGTTGCACTTTTCCACCTCCTTGCTAGGCAAACATTGAAACTTGTTCTTGTTTCACGAGTTCCTTGATAATCAACCCTGGGATTACATTGGCCAGGATCTTTCCGGCTGACAAAGGTGCTACCTTGCCAGGCAAACCGGGTGCAAGAATAGCCTTCAGACCGTAATGATTGGCCGCTTCGAAGTCAGTTCCTCCTGGCTGCGCTGCCAGATCAATAATCACTGCATGGGGATTGGCATATTTTAAAACCGTCCGATCCAAGACCAAGTGCGGAATGGTGTTAAAAGCCAGATCTGCGCTGTGCATGATTTCCTTCAAATCGTTCAGTTCTGCCTGGTTGCATCCCATTTCATAAGCCCGGGCCAGTTGGCCTCGATTCCTGGCGACAACGGTTACTTCCGATCCCAGTGCCTTCAAATTGCGAGCCAGGGTAATCCCTATTCTGCCAAACCCAATCACACAGCTATTACTGCCATGAATGGTAAAATCGGTTTCTTCCATGGCTATTTGGATTGCCCCTTCCGCTGTAGGAATCGAGTTTAAGACAGCGATTTCGTCTATCTCTGCTACTTCCAGTAAATTCAGTTTCCTTTCCCCCACCCATTTCTTTAAAAATTCACGGGCTGTGCCAATCATCACCAGTGCGTGGGGTGCCAAAGCGGCAATGGTTTTTTCGGTCAATTTCAACTCCTGTTCAGCATAAACCGCCCGAATAACACCTTCTGAACTGGTCCCCGGCAAAGGTAATACGACCACTTCAGCCCCTTTACAGGCTTCTTCCGGATTATTCAGCACGAAAGCTCCATGACCGACTATTTCCCGCGGAAAACCACATACTGTTACGGTAGCGCCCATGCGTACCAGTTCATTAACCAGGATCAATTCACGATCATCCCCGCCTACGACAGCAATTTTAATACCGGACAGAACTGAACTCACCCTATTCCCTCCTCAGGACATTTACTAATTTGTGCGGAATTATTAGCAATATATGAGGAGGGCTTATAAGTGGTGCTTGTCCTGCCGGGGGATGGGGTGCGATTTTTGTATTTACGGCAATAAATTGCACAAAAAAACCGTCCCGCCCGGTCAGGGATTGAACCGGGGAGACGGATTGAGTGAATGCGATCCGGAATGGTTTACAGGAAGTTTTCCAGTCCGTAGACCAGGCCTTTCATCTCCGTCATTTTTTTCACGGTCATCAAGACGCCCGGCATAAAACCGACTCGATCGTAGGAATCATGGCGGATGCTTAAACTCTGCCCGATTCCCCCAAAAATAACTTCCTGGTGGGCAACAAATCCAGGCAGACGGACACTGTGGATTCTGATGCCGTTGACCTCACCGCCACGCGCTCCGGTCACTTTTTCAAATTCCCGGGCATTGCGGGCAGGAATACGCTGCCGGTTGGCCGTAATCATCTCGGCGGTTTTAATGGCTGTGCCGGAAGGAGCATCCAGTTTTTGATCATGGTGCAGTTCAATGATTTCAACATCGGGGAAATATTGTGCTACCTGTTGGGATAATTTCATCATCAATATCGCACCCAAGGCAAAATTGGGGATGATCGCCACCCCAACCTGATTTTCCAATGCGATTTTTTCCAACTGAGCCAGTTCCAGTTCGTTCAAACCAGTCGTCCCAATGACACAATTCACCTTATGTTTCAGCGCCGTCCGGGTATTGTTGAAAACAGCCTGGGGATTGGTGAAATCCACCATTACATCTGGTTGGACGGAGCTAATCAGTTGTTCCAGATCGCTTTCCACCGGTAATACCAATTCCTTGATCGCCAGTATATCTCCCATTGACTCGCCTTTGCCGCGTACGTCAACGATGCCAACCAGATCGAGCGCAGGTTCATAAAATACTGCCTTGACGGTTTCCTTGCCCATCTTGCCCAGCGCCCCGGACACGATGACCTTGATCTTCTCTGCCACGACGTAACCTCCCTGTTGTTTATAATGAATAGTTTTCACTATTTCGCTGCTGTCGTCAAGATTGCCGGACACGAATCCGTCCAATTCCAGCGCTGATTGAAGCTGTAGCACGGGAAGTGGTATACTGAGTGCTGATGAAGCAGTGAAGACCTGATTATCTGCAAAGGAGAACAAAACGGTGCCTTTTGATGGATTTACAATCAGATGCCTGTGCCGGGAACTGGACCAGGCATTAAACAATGCCCGCATCGACAAGATTCACCAGCCGGAACGGGACGAATTAAATCTTACCCTGCGACAGATGAAAAGCAGCAACCAGCGGCTATTATTGTCTGCCAATGCGCGTTGGGCCAGATTTCATTTAAGTACCGATAAAAAACCCAACCCCAGTCAGCCTTCGGCTTTTTGCATGTTGCTGCGCAAATATTTGGAAGGCGGCAAAATCAAGGAAATCAAACAAATCGGCATGGAACGCATCATCCATGTGCGGATTGAAGCGCTGGATGATTTTAAAGAATGGAAGGACAAGCTGCTGATTTGTGAATTTATGGGGCGTCATTCCAATATCATCCTGGTCAATCCGGAAAATAATTTGATTTTGGATGCCATCAAAAAATATGGCAGTGACGTCAGTTCCTACCGGGAAGTTTTGCCCGGCAAGGAGTATATTGCTCCGCCTTCGCAGGATAAACTCGACCCTGCCGCGACGGTCTGGGAAGATTTCACCGCCGCCATGTGGAACCAACCGGAAGATACCGATTTGGCTGCGGCCGTTTTTCAGGTTTACGCCGGCATCAGTCCGTATTCAGCCCGTCAGATTTGCCGGCAATGTAATCTTGACCCAACTGCAGCGGTCGGGCAAGCGGGTGAGTTCGAACTGCAAAAAATATACTATTACATCCGCGATCTGCTGCGGGCCATTGATGAGGGACAAACAACTCCGAAGGTGCATTATAATCACAAGAAACAGCCGCTTGAATTCGGTTTGTTTGACGGCGCGAGTGAGGCTGGCAGCTCTTTTTGCCGGGATTATCCCAGTATGAATGAAACCTGCGATGCTTTTTACGGGCATAAAATGAGCATGCTGCGCCTCGAATCGATGAAAACCAATCTGCTGCGCAACCTCAAAGAACGTCTCGACAAATATTATAAAAAGCGTTTCCTGCAGGAAGGCGACCTTTCCAAGGCTTTGGACAATGTTATCTACAAAACCTACGGTGAACTGCTGACCGCCTATTCCCATTTGTTTAAAAAAGGAGATACGCAGGCGTTGGTCGAGGACTTCGACAGCGGTGATGCAGTCGCCCTACCCTTGGACCCTCGCTATACTCCGATTCAAAATGCCCAGCGCTTTTTTAAAATCTATAATAAAAGCCGCGGCGCACAAAAACATTTGGAAGTTTTGATGGCCCAGAACCAGCAGGAAATTGATTATCTTGAATCCGTTATGGTGGCCGTGCAACAAGCGGAAAATCCAGCCCAGATCGATGAAATCATGGAAGAGCTGGAGAAGGAAGGCTATATGAAAGCCAATTCCGGCAAAGGCAAAAAGCGGGAAGAAAGAAGCCAGCCGCGACGTTTCGAATCCTCTGACGGACTGCTCATAATGGTAGGCCGGAACAACCGCCAAAATGACTGGCTGACGCTGCGGGAGGCAGAGCATCATGATTTATGGCTGCATACCAAGGAAGTACCCGGCACGCACGTCATTATCAAGCTGCCTGCACATTTTAAATCCATCCATGAAGTCCCAGACCAGACGCTGATTGAGGCGGCTACCCTGGCAGCCTATTTCAGCAAAGCCAGTCAATCCAACAAAGTCGCGGTTGATTATACCTTCAGCCAGAATGTGAAAAAGCCCAATGCCGCCAAGCCGGGCATGGTCATTTATGACAATTACTGGACGATTATGGCCGATCCCTGCTCCGCGCTGGCAGAACATTTACTGGAAAAAGGCAGTTGAACAACATTGCTGTGATGAGTCAGAAAGCCAAACGGCCTTTCCTGCAGGAAAGGCCGTTTGGCTTGAACATAAACCCTTATATAGGTCACAGTGTAAATATGATGGGAGAAATCATATTCGCCAATTTATAATGCAACATTCGTGCCAGCTTATCCGAGCCGCTGCCATTCTGCCCGTCGAACGGCAAATGGCCCTAATCGACGCCCTTCCTTCCGATTAGTGCACAAATGATTTCCCCATACCCCTTGCGCAGTATGGTTACACAAGTGCCTCAAACCTGTCACCTTTTTGTTCGTTTTCGTGTCACGCTGCCCAATTATAATGCGCAAACTCAGGCGTTTATATCAATTCCACGGAGCCATCTTCATTTTTTCGCACCTGGCTGTCGGGTTCCAGGATATATATTTTATTGTTAACGGTATCCACCGCTACATCCCGGTTGATGATGGTACTGACCTCCTGTTGGGTCACCAGGGTGCGGATCTGTACCCCGTTGTCGTACAATTCCAGATGCATTTTATCGCCATTTTCCTTGTTGACGGTCTTTTCGGTATATTTCTGATAAGGTTTGACAAAAACGTATTGGTACCCGCCTTCGACAAACTGCATCTCCGTTCCGTTTAAAAATACTTTCGTTTTGATCCCCTCCTTCATCATCGCAGCGGATCGTCTCTTCAACCGCTTTATCTGCTGCCGGGTTTGATAGCCTCGCCTTGTCCCTGCTTGCACAAAGGACACTGGTCTGCCTCCCAGGACTCGATATCCATCGCCAGCACCGAATGCAGCGGCACACCAAAATCAACCTTGCCGGCACTGCGATCAACCAATACGCCTACGCCGACGACATTCCCTTGCAATTGCCGGACGACTTCCATGACTTCCACCACCGATCCGCCGGTGGTAACAACATCTTCCACCACCAGCACCCGTGCCCCGGGCTCAATCGCAAATCCACGCCGCAACGCCATTTTACCTTCCTGCCGTTCGGTAAAGATACCAGGCACCTGCAACTGCCGGGCAACTTCATAGGCAACGATGATGCCGCCCATGGCCGGGCCAATCACCAGGTCAATCTTGGTATCGGCAAACCGATCGGCCAGATGCCGGGCCAGTTCTTCTGTATAGGCAGGGTATTGCAGTACCTGGGCACACTGCATGTAACGATTGCTGTGCCGTCCGGAAGTCAGTTTAAAATGCCCTTCCAGCAAAGCGCCCGATTCAGAAAAGATTTTGATCGCTTGTTCCTTACTCAGCATGGCTGTTTCCCTCCAACTCTTCGATAATTCTTGTTGCCGCTGCCCGCGGGTTTTCCGCTTTGGTAATTGGCCGGCCGATGACCATGTAATCGGCCCCCAAATCCAGAGCGTCCCAGGGTGTGGTAATACGTTTTTGATCATTGACTTCCGACCAGAGCGGTCTGATGCCGGGTGTTACTATTTTGAAATCCGGTCCGCAGGCATCCCGTATGGCCGTGATTTCCTTGGGCGAACAGACAACTCCGTCGAGTCCTGAGGCTTTTGCCAGGGCTGCCCATTTGACTGCCAACTCGCGAACATTTATACCTTCCACATACATTTCCTCTTTGAGCTGTTGATCTGTAATACTGGTCAGCACGGTCACTGCCAGAATGAGCGGCGCCTCGATTCCCAAAGATGCTGCCTCCGCTTTAACCTCAGCGGCGGTTCTTTGCATCATTTCCCGCCCACCGGCGGCATGCACATTAAACATGTAGCAATGCTGCCGCGTCAGTACTTTCCCGGCGGAAGCAACGGTATTGGGAATATCATGAAACTTGAGATCCACAAATACCTTGCCTCCGCACTGGTTGACTTCCTCGACAATGGACGGACCGACGCTATTATATAATTGCATGCCGATTTTAAACGCCCCCACATAAGGGGTCAGGGTTTTCACCAACTGCAGCGCTTCCTCATGGGTATCCACATCCAGGGCCAGGATAATTCTCTCTTTCGGGTCCATAAACTGCCTCCTTGCATTCATAAATCTGCTCGTATAATTAATAGTATTATGGAAATCGGGCAACGAGTCAATGTTTGATGATTCTCTCCGTTGCAATCAAACAATTTGGTCAAAAAGAAAAGGGTTTTACCTCTCTGCTGAAGAGGTAAAACCCTGCCTGGTTCAAATATTTATTTGCCTTCTTCAATTCTTTCCAAGAGG
>Ga0116151_10005178_pt1 | contig 11327 bp, 6 predicted proteins | sample AD_UKC117_MetaG_FD_89893 | JGI IMG/M metagenome (GOLD analysis project Ga0116151, IMG submission 89893) | Active sludge microbial communities of municipal wastewater-treating anaerobic digesters from Hong Kong - AD_UKC117_MetaG | ecosystem: Engineered > Bioreactor > Anaerobic > Digestate... | reverse complement strand
TCTTCTGCATGAAGTACAGGATCGAATCCCCGGAGAAAATCGGCAGCACTTCGGCGAAGCGCGTCATCATCTCTTCGAACATTTCGGCGGCTTCCCCCTGGGTCATGCCCACCTCGGATTCGTAGTCGTGGTACAGCTGCAAATCGGCTTCCGGATCGTCGAGGATGCGGATGCCGAAGCGCTCAGGCTCGCGGTAGGTCAGCGCCACTTCGTCGATGTGGAAGGTCTGCAACGAGACTTCGCGCACGTAGGGTACCGAGTCTTCGATGTACTGCAGGGTTGCGCGGGCCTCTTCGCGGGTTTCGCTGGGGAAACCCACCATGGCGTACAAAGTCACCGAAATGCCCGCTTCGGCGCAGTTCTTGACCACTTCGCTGACTGAGCGCAGGCTCTGGCCCTTCTTCATCATCTTGAGCAGGCGTGGGGTGGCCGTTTCAAAGCCAAACAAGAGCTTGCGGCAGCCCGCATCAAAGAGCCGTTGGGCCCCTTCCGCGTCGTAGGCCTTGGGCTCAACGCGCGCATCGCTCCACCAGGTGATCCCGGCTTGGTTCTCGATCAAGGCTTCGGGCAGGTCGCGGATCATGCCGGGCGGCATGCAATCGGTGATGAAGTTGAAGTGCGTGGTTTGGTGGCGGTCGCGCAGTTCCAGCACATGGCTCGCGATCGTGTCCGCCGAACGCGTGCGGTAGCCTGGACCAATCACGGTCGGCAGGGTGCAGAAGGCGCACTCGCCGTAGTAGCAGCCCCGATTGATGTCGTAGGGCAGCACCACCTCCGGCGAAAAGTAGCGCTCCAGCGGCAGATCCGAAAAGTCCGGGACGGGCGCCTTGTTCAGGTGCACCGGGTGCCCGGGCGGGTTTTCGACGCATGGGTGACCCGCCTGGCTACGGTCGAACCAGGTCAGCGAACCCACTCGCGACAGATCTTGCTCACCCGCCCGCAAGGCTTCGCAAAGGGCTTGCAGCGGGGCTTCGCCCTCGTGGAAGATCATCGAGTCCAGGCAGGCATCGATGCCCGGAGCCTGCATCAGCTTGGCGCCGATGTAGGCCAGGAACCCGCCCCCGGCGGTCACATGGCACTCGGGCAAAGCGGCTTTGATCAAGCGTCCCAGGGTCAGCGCCGGGATCAACTGGCTGCCGTAGATGACCGACATGCCGAGCACCCGCGGCCGACGTTCGATCAAACCGGGCAAGATTTCCTGGCGGAAGTAGCGCACGAACGGGTTCTCGACCTCATCGACCGTTGCCGCCAAAACCTCGTGCGAGCGGTCGTTGGCGTAGCGCATGGTGAAATTGTGCGGTGTCAATTCACTGGGGAAGTGCGCCGCTGAGACCAAGCGCAATCCCTGGTAGATGGCGCGCATGGCCGGGATGTAGGCGTCTGCATCGTAGAATCCCTCGCCGCGCACCAATGCCTTGGAGGCCTCGATGTCCGCGATCAAGGTGGGGGCGGTCAAACCGCTCTCCAGGGCGCCGCGCCAGGCGCCCATGTCGGCAAAGGGTAGGGACTCGACCGTATCCCAACGCTCCAGCGGCAAACGATCCTGCACCTTGTCCGCCGCGTATTGCAGGTAGGCGGGCGAAAGGAATTGGTCGTAGGCCTCGATCGAGAGATCGCGCACCTGCACGTCGTCAAACCCCGCTTGTTGCAACCAAGCCTTGAGGCAAGGCAAGGCCAAGTAGGGTTGGGTGAAGTGACCCTGCGGGGGGAAGATCAAGGAGATCGGGAAGCGAGTCTTCATGGCGTGGGTTGGCTGGCCAGCAGGCCAGCTCGGTGGAGGGGATCGAGAGCGCGTAGCAGGGCGGGGGGGGCCTCTTGGCGGGGCCTGGGCTTTTGCCCCAGCCAATCCAAGAGTTGTTCGGTGTCGCGGCTGATCCGCAGGGTGCGGACGCTTCCCAAGTGGCCCGGTCCGGGTACCACGGCAAAGGCCTCGACTCCGCCAGGCTCGGGCAAGGAAGTGCCCACCCGAAGGCTCCGGGCCAACGCGGCTAGGTCGAATCGGCTGCGCAGTACTTCGCCAGCGGGCCGCGGGAGCCAATCGGCGGGTTCGGCCACAGCATGGGGAGCCATTCTGCTGGCGCAGCGGATGCTCGCCTGCTCCCAAGCGAGGCAAGCGTCGAGGCGTTCGTCGCGCTGGCGCCGCACCAAGCCAGCGAAGCTGGTGCCCGCAGCCAGCAGCCGCTGCCACACTTGGTAGGCGTTCTCCCCGTGCTGCCGACCCAATAGCGCAAACGTGCGCGGGTAGCGCCGCCAAAGTTCGGGCAAGCCCTTGGCCATGGCGGAAAGCGCCAAGAGGTCGGCCTTGCCACCGGGGAACAGCTGCGCGGGAAGCAGGTGGAACGAGCAGAACAAGTCGGGGTGCGCGCTGATCAGGGCTCGTTCCTCGGGGCTCTGGCCCGCGCCCAGCGCCATGTCGGGCGGGATGCCTTCGACGGCTTGCGAATCGGCGCCAAACTCTTCGCCCAGGCCGCAGCCCGGTTGCGGATTGACCAGGTGCAGCGAAATGTGCACACCCCGGCGCAGCGATGCCTGTGCACACAGATCGAGGCTCGCGGCCAGTTCCTCGGGCCCTTCCCCCGGCAAACCCAAGATCAACGAAAGAATCGGCACGATCCCGACCGCTTCGCACCGATCCACGACCGCGAGCACATCCACTTCCCCGCGCAGATTCTTTTGATGCCGCTCGCGGATGGCGGAGGAGCCCGACTCGATGCCTAGCAGCACGCGGTAACACCCAGCCTGGGCCATGGCGGCGAGCAAGTCCCCGTCGAGGTGATCGACCCGCGCGCGCACTTCGAAGGGCACCGGCGATCCCGCAGCGATCAAGCGCTCGCACAGCTCGAGCGCATGCGCGCGATCGGCACCGAAGATGTCGTGGCACAAGTAGGCTTGGCCCGCACCCGGCATGGTTTGCAGCGAGAGGATTTCCTGGGCCAACCGCTCGGCGGGCAAGGGCCGCGAGCGGCGTTGCCAGTAGCGGCCGATCGTGCAAAACGAGCAGTCGTAGGCGCAACCCCGGCCGGAATCGAGCGGGACCAGGCCTTCGGGCTCCCCGGTCAGCGCCTTGTAGTCGGTCAAGGGCGGCAAGAGATCCCAGGCATAGTCGGCGACGCGCTCGAGGTCGCGCCGCGGAGCACGGTCGGGCTCGCGCACGACCGCGCCTTGCGCGTTGCGCCAGGTCATGCCAGCGATCCCATGCCCATCGCCGGGGCCCCGTTGCAACCACTCGTGCAAGGTAGCCTCACCCTCTCCCCGCACGACCCCATCGATCCAAGCAAAGCGCTCGAGCAAAGCTCGATCGGTCCCCGTGGTCCCCGGCCCCCCGATCAGAACCCGCGTGTTGGGTCGCTCGCGCTTGTAGTGGCGCGCGATGGCCACCGCCGCGGGCAAGGTGGCGCCCATGGTCGAGAGCCCGAGCACCTCGCACGCACCACGAGCCAACAGCCAACGCGCGGCCGAGGCGCACAGGTCCTCGCCCGAGTCCACCTGGCCCGCTCCGACCCGATAGGCCAAGTCGTCGAGCGCCACGTCCCAGCCGGCTTGCCGCAACTCGCCTCCTAGGCGCAGCAGTCCCGGCGGAGGCATGGAGTAGCCAAAGGTGTCGCCGTGGGGGCTGGAAGCAAGGAGCACCTTCACGGTCCTATCTGAGCATGTAGGGCGGGCGGTTTCCACCAACCCCGTGGTGGCAGCGACGTTGGCAGGGATGGGAAGGTGGGTCCCCGATTTCTGGGGCCGAAACCCGCAGGGGGGGGCTTCCAAGCGCTATCCTGGCCCCGTCCCTGCCTTTCAGGCGCGCCCGTCATGACGAATCAACGAAACCAGCTGTTCCAAAACCAACCCGCCGTGGCCTGGAGTGCCCTGACCTCTTGGCCCTCTGCCTTGGCCCTGGCCTGCGCCATGGGGATGGGATCCTGCACCCAGACCGATACCGCCAACACCCCGTTCACCGTCAAGACCTTGCCCCAGTCGGTGGCCGCTACGGCTCCACTGGCCGTCAACGACCGCTACGTAGCCTATGCTGCGAGCGAGTTGGGGACCGGACCAGGAGGCACGGATTTCAACGGCGACTCGGACACCTCGGACGATGTGGTCTTCGTGGCGAGCTTCGGCAACGACCAAGTCACGCCCCTGGGCGTGGCCATCAAGCCCGGTAGCAACGATCGAGCCATGGCTTGGGTCAACGACACCCTGTTCCTCGTGGTGAGCGAGGCGGCCGATGGCTTCAACTGGAACGGGGATTCGGACACCACCGACACGGTGCTCCTCTTTTGGCATGCTGGGCTCGCAGATCCCGTCTACTACGCCACTTTGGGTAGCGACCGCATGTACGCCCAGGGCACGGCCCTTTGGTACGAGCCCGCCATCCCGCCCAGCGCGGTAGGCGAAACCAACATCGCCCGCGCGGTGGTGGCCTCTTTGGGCGCATCGCCCGCAGCCCCCGAGGCGATCACGACTTCGTTCGTGGATACCGCCATGGATGGTTTGTCGCTTCAAATCCGGGGGACGTTTGGTGACGTCGTTTGGTTCACGGCTTCGGAAGTGACCGAAGGGCAAATCCTCAACGGCGATGGGGACATGACCGACACCGCCATCCTGGCGATCTACGGCACCGGTTCGGGTGGCCAGATCCAATTGGTCCCCCAAGCGATGGAGTCGCCGAGTTCCCCGGTGGATGCCTTCATCAGCGGTTCGGATCGGATCGTGGTCTACCTGGTGAACGAGGCGGCCCAGGGGGTCAACTTGAACAACCCCGCGCTGTTCACTTCGCTTTGGCAACCGCCGCAGTGCTCCGGTACCCCGGATACCGATACCAACGACAACGTGATGCACTGGCTCAACCTGACGACCTTCACGGCTGATCCGGTGATCAATGCGCCGATCAACACGGGGCTCACAGGCTCGGGGCCGACCTATCACTTGGCGGATGATTGGATTGGCATCGTTTCGATGGAAAGCGACGAAGGCAACTGCGATCTCAACGGGGACACCGACATGAACGATGAAATCCTGCGTTGGGTCGCCCTCAGTGCCAATCCGGAGCCGATCAACGACGCGAGCAAACTGGTCGCTTTGGATACCAGCATCGCGGGTGACAGCGGTGGGGTCATCGAATTGGACGGCCGTCTCTGGGTGGCCTTGGTCGATGAAGCAGCCGATGGCCGCGATCACGATGGCAGTGGGTCCAACCACGTGATCTTGGGGGTGCTCGATCCGGCCCTGCCCGGCACCAACTGGAACTACGACCAGGGCAGCAACACCTTCATCCAGGTTACCTGGATGCAGGCCGATGCCACCACGACGGCGCGTTTCCTCGCGGCCATCAAGGAAAGTTCTACCGGCATCGATCGCAACGGGGATGGCGACACCACCGACAGCGTCCCGACCTTCCCGCGCGAGGGTGGAGCGCCGCGCGAGTTGGACTTCCCGGGGGTCAACGTGGCCGTCGAACTCACCAACCCGGGCATGCTGACCCGGTCGAACTACGGTTTCTACCGCATCAACGAGACCAGCCAGGGGACCGATTACAACCTCGATGGCGACCTGGGCGACTCGATCCTGCAGCGCGTGAACCTTTCGGGTTCCGAGCCCGCGACCTCGATGGGCATCGAACTCAACAATGCTCGGCCGGCCGTCCTGGTCGGCGCGGGTTCCAACCCGCGAGGCGTGGTGTGGATGGCTTCCGAGGCCCAGCAGGGACCTGCGGGTACCGACCTCAACGGCGACGGGGATGCGGGGGACGTGGCGTTGCGCTACGCCCGCTTGCCCTAACCATGCAGCTTGGGGCCGCTCCTGGTTTTTCCTTGGGGGAAGCCAAGGAACCCGCTCGGGACCTGGCTCGGGATCTAGCTTTCCAGCGAGGACCTCGCCCTGGGATCCCGTGCGGTTTCTCGGGAGGTGTTGCGTGAGCGCGACGCCTCCCGATCGTTGGCACGTGGTCCACGTGGACCCGGAGATGGGGTACTCCGGGGGCGAGGTCCAGGTCTTCCTATTGATCGATGGTTTGGTCGAGCGCGGCCATCGTGTCACGGTGGTGGCCCAACCGGGGAGCCCAGTCGAGGCGGCGGCGCGCGACCGTGGCTTGGCGGTCTGGAGCGTGCCCATGCGCGGGGATTGGGACCTTGCGGCCGTGTCCCGCTTGACCCGGGCCTTGCGCCATGCCCGGCCGGATGTGGTGCATTTGCACACCGGGAGAGCCAATTGGCTCGGCGGGTGGGCGGCTTCCAAAGCCTCGGTGCTGGCGGTCAGCACCCGGCGCATGGACCGTACGGTCAAGTGCAACTGGAAAAATCGCAGGGTCTACGGCTCCTGGATCGCCCGGACCGCGGCGATCTCGCCGGCCGTCCTTGCGCAGCTGCACGCGGGAGGCGTGCCCCAGGAGCGCACCGAATTGATTTGGAGCGTGGTGGATCCTTTTGCCCTGCACCCCAAGACCCCGCGTTCCGCGGTGCGGAGCGAATTGGGGGCGGGCGCAGAGGATTTCGTGGTGTTGGCCGCCGGGGCTTTGGTTGAGCGCAAGGGGTTCGATGGGTTGATCCGCGCCTGGCAAGCGGTCCCAGCGTCCTGTCGTCTTTGGATCGCCGGCGAGGGTCCCTTGCGCGGTTCGTTGGAGCAGCGCGTGGGCGAGCTTGGTTTGCAAGCGCGCGTGCAGCTCTTGGGTCGGCGCCAAGACATGGCCGATTTGTTGGCCGCGAGCGATGCCTTCGCCATGCCGTCGCACGCGGAGGGGCTCGGGATCGCGGCACTGGAAGCCATGGCCGCGGGCCTTCCGGTCGTGGGGGCCCGGGTGGGGGGCCTCGCTGATCTGGTCGTGCCCGATTCCACCGGGCTGCTGCTCGACCCCGGCGACGTTCTGGCATGGAGCGCTGCGCTCATTCGCTTGGCCCAGGATCCGGCCCTGGCCCACAGCTGGGGTCAGGCTGGGCAAGAGCGGGTGCACCGTCAGTTTCTTCCGGAGCAGATGGTCGGCGCGTATGAGAGGTTCTATCGTACGGCATGGCTAGCGAGCACCTGAACGGATCCTCCCCAGCGCCGGTGCGCCTGACCGGCACGGTGGTGGCGATGAACGAGGCCGCGAACATCGAAGCATGCTTGGCTTCGCTCGACTTCTGCGAGGAACTCGTGGTGATCGATTCGCACTCCACCGATGCCACCCGGGAATTGGCGAGCGCCATGGGGGCGCGCGTGATCGAGCGCGATTGGCCCGGTTTCGGGCCCCAGAAAGCCTTCGGGGTGACGGCCGCGAGCCACGATTGGGTCTTGTGTGTGGATGCGGACGAACGCATCTCCCCGCTCCTGCGCAGCGAAATCCTGGCACTCAAAGCGCGCGGGTTCGCGGGCCACGACGGCTACGAATTCCCCTGGCTGTCCAAGTACCTCGGGCGCTGGATTCGGCATGGATCGTGGTACCCCAACCACACCCTGCGCTTGTTCGATCGCCGCAAGGGCAACTACAACGATGGGGTGATCCACGAAAAGGTGGAGTTGGACGGGTCGGTCGGCCGCTTGCGCGGGGACCTCTTGCACTTGCCCTATCGCAATCTGCAACAGCACCTCGACAAGATCGCGCGCTACACCACCGAAATGGCTGAAAAGGCCCACGCCAAGGGCGAACGGGCGCGCTGGCACCACCTGGTGCTCAATCCCACTTGGCGCTTCTTCAAGTTCTACGTGTTGCAGGCCGGTTTTCGCGATGGTTTGCAGGGGTTCGTCTTGGCATGCCTGACGGCCCATTACACCGGGCTCAAGTACATCAAGCTGCTCGCGCTGCAGCGTTCCGAACTCGCCGCCAGCGAAGCGCCGGCGGGCTTCGATGCGGACTGGAAACCGGGGCCGGACAAACGATGAATGAGGCCTCGCCCAACCGCTGGCGGACCTGGGTTTGCTGCGCAGTCCCCGTGCTGGCCTTGATCCACGGGATTTGGTTTTTGGGGACCGGCCCGGTGGATGACGACTACATCATCTATCGCTATGCGCGCCATCTCGTGCAGGGGCATGGTTTGGTCTTCAACGTCGGCGAGCGGATCGAAGGTTACACCGCGCCGCTTTGGGTGTTGCTGCACGCGGGTTGGCAGGCGCTAGGGGGCGATTCCCCGGGCTTCAGCGTGGGCGCTGGGTTGGTGGGTTGGATCGCGGCGGTGGCTTGGCTGAGTCGGCGCGCTTGGAAGCAGGGTTTTTGGCCTTGGGAAGCGCTCGTCGTGGCGGCTGCGCCCGCGCTGGCTTGGCATGCGGTGGCTGGGCTCGGAACGACTTTGGCGGGACTGTGCTTGTTGGGCGCGTGGTTTCGGTTTGCGGAGGCCCCTTGGCAAAGCGGGCTGTGGCTGGCTCTGGCGGTGGGTTTGCGCCAGGAGTTCGCGCTGTTCTTGGTGCCGATTGTGCTGGGCTACGGGTGGCGCGCACGACTCTCCGTTTGGGTACCCGCAGCCGCATGTTTGGGGGCGTGGCAGATCTTCCGGCTGGCGTACTACGGGCGCTGGCTGCCCACGACCTACACCACCAAGAAACTACCGGTGGTCGAGGATTTGGGGTACGGCGTGCAGTACCTCTACGACGCCACTTGGAATCTCGGCTGGCCGATGCTCTTGGCCCTGGCCGTTTGGGGCGCTTGGACCAGCGGTGGGCGGGCGGCCAAGGCCTTTGCGGCGGGGCTGGTCTTGCACACCGCCTACGTGATCTGGGTAGGCGGTGATTTCATGGTGCTCTCGCGCTTTTTCGTACCCACCTTTCCGTTGTTGGTAGCCCTGGCCTGGATTCCCTTGCGCGAACATCGCCGCTGGGCAGCGCTGACAGCGGTGTGCTTGGCTTTGGCTATGCAGTGGAGCCAAATTGGCGTCGCCTGGACGGCCGCAGGGGTTCCCGAGGAGGCGCGCTCGGTACGCCGGCTGCAGCAGTTGGGGTTCAAGCAGCGTTGGGCACGCTTGGGCGAGCACTTCCACAGGTTGGCAGGGCCCGACACCAAGGTGGCGCTCTCCCCGATCGGAGCCTTCGGGTGGACTTCCGATTTGCCCATCGTCGACATCCTGGGTCTGACCAACGCCAGTACCGAGGGAGTGGCCCCGGATTTGGACACCCATGTTAAGGGACATCATCGGAGCAACGTGGCGTGGGTGCTCGACCAGAACCCTGACTACGTGATCTTGGGCAACGGGGTCCGCGACCAGGCGGGGCGTTTCATCATTTGTCCCTGGGAGAAGGGATTCTTCGAGTCCATCCAAAGCGGCGGGCGCTTTCCAAAGCTCTACCGCCAAGCATCGATGGATGTGGGGGATGGCATGCCCCTGGATGTGTTCATCCGGCGCGACTTGGAATTGCCAACCGCCACCCAATGGGTTGGACCCTAGGGGGTGCCCGGGCGCTGCATCGAGGGGCGCTTCGCGGACACCAAAACGTGGGACTCGATTCTCCGATTGCGGGAAGGGCTTTTGGTTCGTAGGCTCACGCCGTGTCGCCCTGGATCCGTTGCGTCATCGCCTGCCTGTCGATGTTGGGCCTATGTGCCTGTGCTCCCCGCCAACTGGCGGCGCAAGAGGGCGTTCCCGATCACATCGTCCTGGTGACCATTGAGGGTTTGCGCTTCGACCGAGTCGGTGCCTATGCCCCCTGGCTCGATCGCAACGCCGACCCCGATGCGCCCGCTGCGGCGACCGTGGCCACCCCGAACCTGGACCGACTGGCCAAGAACGCGTTGGTCTACGGATACGCTTTGGCCACCAGTTCCTGGTGTGCGCCTAGCCTCGCGAGCGTCCTGACCTCGCGCTATCCGAGCGACTTGGGCTTCACCGACTTGACGGAACCCTTGCGGGCCGAGGTCCACACGCTGCCCGAAGTCCTGCGCCGGGCGGGTTGGAAGACCCAGGCACTGGTCGAGCACCCCTTCCTTGGTGCGCGCATGAACCTCGATCAGGGATTCGAGCAGTACGAACAAGTCGAGGGGGAAAGCGCCCGGGCCCGTAGCCTCGAAGTCACCCAGCGTGCCTTGAAGGTCATCGCACAGATGGGTTCGCGCCGCACGTTTCTATGGGTGCAGCTGGGAGGTCTGGGACCCCCCTTCGAAGTCGACGGGGTGGGGGATCCGCTGTCGCGCGAGGATTGGTTGCGCTACCGCGACGAATGGACCCCAGAGGATCTTCTGTCGATGCAGCAGCTCTACAACCAAGAAGTCGAACAGATCGACCGAGAGGTGGGGCAATTGCTCGATGCGCTCGACGATGCGGGCGTTGCGAGCCGCACGGCGCTGGTTTTGACCTCCAGCAACGGGTGCGAATTGCTGGAGCACGGAATGGTGGGTGATGCCACGTCGTTGCGTGCCCCCTTGGTGCGTGTTCCCCTGCTGCTCTCGGTTCGGGGCCAGCACGCAGGTGCCATCGAAGAACCCGTCTCGCTTGTGGATGTGGCGCCGAGCTTGCTGCGCTTGGTGGGGTTGAGCGCGCCTTCCGATTGGCAAGGGGTTTCGATCCTGCCCGGTGATCCTGCGCCAGAGCGGTCGATCTATTCCGAACTCTCGCGGGCTCGCAAGGAATGCGTGGCGGTTCATGGGGACTGGAAGGTCCTTTGGAATCAGGAGTCCGGGGAGGTCAGCTTGTTTGACGTGTACTCGGATCCTTTGGAAGCGACCAATCTCGCCGATCAAAAGGGAGCCATTCGCGTCGAGTTGATGGACAACCTACGTCAATTCGTTGCCCGGGGAGCGACCCATGCGAGCGCGGAATAGCTCTGGGCGTATCGGATGGGCGGCCCTGTGGGTTCTGGGGATTGTTCTGGGCGTAGCGGGGTGTGGTCCTGAGCAGTCAGGACCCCAATCGGGGGGGGCGGGCTTGGCCTGGGCTTTGGCCCACCAACCCAAGGTTCAGGTGCAGTGCTTTCCCGCCCAGCTCGGAGGCTCGGACCGGGTGCTGCAAGCCTTGGATCGCATTCGCGCCGAAGGTGCGCTCGATGTACTCGCCCCCGATCCCGAACAGGAGGATTCCAAGGCCGCGCGCCTGGTGGTGGGGCTCGCTTCCGAACCCCGCATGCAGTCCCTGCTGGGCCAAGCGGGCATCAGCCGCATGGAAGGGCTGTGGAGCGTGCGGGGCATGGGGATCCCCGACGACCGGGCTTGGGTCACCGCGACTTGGCGCGACACCGAACGCGGCGGATTGCCCCTGACGATCCTGTGCGCCGTGAACGAGCGCGTCTTAGCCATCGCACTGCAACACCTGCGCGTTGGGACGTGGCCTAGCATGCGCGTGTACCGCGGCGCGTACCCCATTTTGCAAGCGGACCTCACCAGCGGTGGCCAAGTGATCGAAGCCAGCGTCATCGATTGCCGCCCCTGGCACCTGCAACCCGCG
>Ga0116151_10005173_pt1 | contig 11335 bp, 9 predicted proteins | sample AD_UKC117_MetaG_FD_89893 | JGI IMG/M metagenome (GOLD analysis project Ga0116151, IMG submission 89893) | Active sludge microbial communities of municipal wastewater-treating anaerobic digesters from Hong Kong - AD_UKC117_MetaG | ecosystem: Engineered > Bioreactor > Anaerobic > Digestate... | reverse complement strand
GATACCTTCACCCGCTGCGCCGCCGCGATACTCTTCACCTGCGAGGCGCCTTCCTTCTTGTCTAGGGTTCGGTCGTCCAGCAGGAAGGCGCCTCGCAGGTGAAGAGTATCGCGGCGGCGCAGCGGGTGAAGGTATCGGCAGACGGCCTTGGGGTGGTGTCGCACGCCGGGATGGGGCTGCTGCGGGAACCGGCCGACCTCACTGGGCTGTCCGCCCAGTTCGCAGCCGCGTTGGCCGACACCCACAAAGGATCCTGGGTGTATGCCCCGGGGGAGGTGTTCGCCGATCTGACCGCAGCGGCGGCCGACGGAGCGGACTTGCATCTACGGGGTCGGGCAGTTGTGCGGGGACCGCGAGCACGTGTTCGGGTCCAAGGCCTCCACCACGACGATGTGGCGGCCGGTCGATTCGCGCATCGACGCCGCCCACCTTCCGAAGGTTCGTGGCGCCCGGGCGGCGGCCTGGGCCGCCGAAGCCGCCCACCACTGACCATGACTTCCAGTCCGGTGCCGCCTGGCTGGAAATCGTGCTGGCCGCCGCCGACCTGGTCGCCTGGGCCCAACTCATCGCCTTCGCCGACGCCCCCGAGCTGGCCCGCTGCGAAATCTCTGCTTTCCGCTACCGGGTCCTGCACGTGGCCGCCCGCATCACCCGCAGCGCCCGCCAACGACGGCTACGCATCGACGCCACCTGGCGCTGGGCCAACGCCATCGCCACGGCCTGGCAGCGCCTCCGCGCCGCCTTCCCCTAACCAACCAGACCCCCGCCCCGACGACCCGAAAGATCCACCGGCCACAGGAAAGCCCGCCCCACCCGGCGACACGGGCCAGTCGAACACACCCCAACCCCGAAATCGCTACCGCTCAGCGGCTTCCCCGGATCAGCACCCCCGAACCCCACCGGCACGAAAAATCGAGGTTAACGCACTGGCGATCAACTTCGCGTATCGAACGCCAGCCGCCGAAGACCGATGACAAGAAATCCGACAAACGCGACCTACGCCGAATATCGGACAGTCCCGGCGCTGGCTGTTTTTGGCTGGATGGAGTCACTTGACGCCTTGACGGCTAGGCCACCTACAGCACTTGCTGCCATCAACATATAGATGCCAATTCCGTCGAAGAGATAGATCCGGCCCGGCGCCGAAGTAACTTCCGTAAGAGAAAGCGCAGCAAATACACCGATCAAGGCGACGGTATAGGTCGATGTGGCGAAGCAGCGAGCGTTGACGACGGCTAAGAAGAGAACGGCAACGAACGCCAATCCGCCCAAAATCCCGGCACTGATAAGCAGTTCCAAGACGATGTTGTGCGTGGAGTAATTCAGGCCCAACGAAAAGCCGCGTCCGCTGCGAAAGCGGTTATCGTCGCGCACCCAGTATGACGCCCCGTAGCCCAGGAGGGGATTCTCCTTGATCAAACTCAGCGCATACCACCAAAGAATGGGACGATAGGTGAGTTGGGAAGCATTCCAATCCATGAACGGTATCGCTGCGGCGGTAATGCAGACTGCCAACGTTGCGAGGCGGATCGGAGTCAGGCTGCGAAGGGCCTGCGACAGGCGGTAGGCAACAACCAAACCCACGATGACGAACCATGCAGCCAAAGCCGATCTGCTGGCCGTTAGCTCGGTAAGGACGAGGCTACCCGCCAAGGTCAAGAGGAATGACCTCCAGGACGTTGCCCCCAGCAGTGCGACCGCACTCGCGGCAGCCAAATACATGCCGAGTGCGTTCCCTGCTGACATTGCCCCGAGGGCAACGCCAAACGACGAACACTTGTCGGCACTGCGGCAAGGGCCGAGCATCACGCTAGGCTGCGTTAGGCAGAGGCCGGAGATGAACAGCAGGAACAGCGAAGTCCCGGCCGCAGCGCCCGCGCGAAGGGAACCCAGGTCGTACCCTTTCTTGGGCACGATGATTGCTGGAAGATAGACGAGAAGGGATGCGATCGGCATGGCGAGTCCCTCGCCCGCGAACGCGATTCCGAAGAAGAACAGCAGGGCCAACCCTGTCTGCGATATAAATGCGTGGCCAGTGCGTAGGGTGTGATAGGTCATCACAAGAGCGATCGCGACCAGGGGCGCAAGGCGCAGGGTCGCGCTCTGGGTGTAGGTCAGAGCGAAGAAGCCGAATGATCCAAGGGTCCCAATTCCACCGAACAGAAAAGCGGCCGAGGCCCACCAGTATTCGGGTGTTCGGTGACCGGTGTCCCTCAACCGGCAAGTTCGCATGCCCGCCAGCCACATGAAGCAGGCGACCAGCAGGGCGATTACTGTCACTGCTCTGTCGCCTCGCAGTATGCGATGCGCGTGAACCGCATGGCGACACGCAACGCCCGCATGGGATGCCCTTCTCCGAGTAGTTCAACGCGGATCCTGAAGATACTCCATCAGATCAGTTAGCCGTGAGTCACGCTGGTCCGTTGGACCGCTTGCCGGTCGAATGTCTTCTCCGGCGGAGCAGGACTACCGCGAAGGTCGCTGAAGCCGCGATCTGAACGGCCTGGGCCACAAACATGCCGATTCCGGCACTGACCGCGCCTAACGCCGGCGCCAATGCGGCAACGGTAGCCAACTGCATCAGAACCGAGGCCAGCATGATGACTGCTGCAATGTGGTCCAACTGCCGAGCCAGGAGTGCGGCGATCATCGGCTGCGCGACGGTGTTGAGGATCATGGCGGCGGCCAACCACCGAAGGACGGGCGTCGCCCCCGCGTACTCGTCGCCTAGCAGGTTGGTGACGAGCCACGGGGCCGCGAGCAGAACTCCGATGCTGATCAGAATCGTGATGGCCAGAATCCAACTCGCGCGCAGCAGTTGCGGTCGGGCGCCGCGCAAGTCGGGCTGAGCGGCGAGAAACGGCGCAACGGCCGCCGTGAACGACCCGGTGGCGAGAATCATGGGTTGAATCCACCGGCTGACTCCGCCGTAAATCCCGGCCGCGGCCGGTCCGGCGAAGGCTGTCATGATTGGAAGGTCCATCTGTTGCGCGCTGATACTAAGGGTAGTCAGCGAGAACCACTTGGCTCCAGTCCAAGGATTGCTGAACCTGCGCGGCCTGAGTCGAATCGTCGACCGTTCGAAAAACCCGACGAGGCCGACGAGAATGACGTCGCCTAGAGCAATACCAATCCACAGCGCGTGTCCGGCATCGACTCCAACCGCGAGGAGCATGAAGAAGGCCACGATCGCGACTGCCCGATCAATCACGGTCAGCACACCGACGAACTCCGCTCGACGTGCTGCCCGGAGTGGCACCAGCATGATCGTCACCGCCGTGGTACTGAGGAGCAACACTCCGGTGGCGATGAAGCGCGTGTCAGTTACGACGGCTGCCGCAATAACTATCCCCGCGGCGGCCATGGCGACGCTGAGTCGCGTCGCCATCCTCGGATTCAACTGCTCTTGCGTCAGTCGGCCACTGGCTAGCTCCCGTACCCAGTACGAATTCGCGCCGAAGTCCAACAATGCAGCCCCGACCGCGCCGAGGGCCATGGCGGTCGCGACCACGCCGAAGTCGTCCGGCTGCATCGCCCTTGCGGTAAAGATGTAGATCACCGCGACGAGCACTTGGGCGGCGCTCGAACCCAAGGCCAGGGCGACGGCCTGGATGCTTAGCGAACGCTCTCGAGTCAACTCGCCTTCCGGTTCCTGGCGGGGGAATATTCGCTCTTGGTGGAGCACCGACGGGGGGCCGGTCGGCAGACTACCGCGCCACCGCTGCGACGAGGCCGTACTCGTCGGGCCCGATTTCCGCGACGGTGACGTCACCGACCAATTGCAGCGGCGAGCCCTCGGTGAAGGGGTGTGACTTGGCGACCGCCTTGGTCAACGTAAGTATCCCGCCCCCACAGAATGTGATAGGTGTACCCACAGGCAGTTTCAGGAAACTGTCAACCACGGCTACGTCCTTGTCTTCTCCGACAGTGACTGCGGAACTGCCAGGTGGCCTGAGCAGCAGTTGCTTCCCGTTGAGCTCTGGCGGATAGGCGTTGCCGGTGATCAGATTCGCGAAGATGGTGGAGGTCTCCGCAGGGTACTCGTTCTCACCAACCAACATAGGGCGAACGCAATCGAAGATTGCGTTGGCGCTAATGTTCAGGGCTCCTGCAGGTACTGCGACCAAACCGATGTAGCAGTCTGAGATCACGTTTCTGGTTACCGTCCCGGTGTTGCCCAGAGCGCCCCTGGCCGACCAGTCGGGGAGTACAAAGTCATTGTCGAGTGACATGAAGGGGCCGGAGATTCCGTAACGGAAACCGCTCACTGTGTTTGTCTCGATTACGGAACTGCCACCGGCAATCTTGATGCCGAAGCCTTCATTTCCTCCACTCCAGACCCCGCCGTGAACATTTCCCGCACCAATGACAGTATTGTCGCGAATAACGGCATCGGTGACATTCGTAATCCACATGCCCTGGTAAGTTGGGCCGCATCGAATGGTGTTGTCGGCAATGGTAATTCGCATGGGAGGGATGTTCGGCCTCCCGCCGGGAGTGACATCTCCGGGTAGATTCTTTACGACGATCCCATGTAGAGAATTCGTATTGGCTGTGTGGTCGAGGAGGTTTCCAGAAATTATCACATCCGACGATCCAGTCATCACAGAAATCCCACAACGATCACGATCGGTAGGCGTTTTTGTGTTTGGGTTGGTGCCGCAGGTGAAGATTCGATTATCCGTGATCGTAATGTTCGCGCAGTAATCTTCTAAATGAATTGCTTCGCCATAGTAATTCTCAAAATAACAGCCACGCACGACGGCGTTGACGACATGCGCGAGGCCTACTCCCACGCTGGCCGCGACATTCTCGGAGAGATTGTTGGTGAACCTGCTGTTGGTGACCGTAACGTTCGTCATCGACGCATTGGGTGCGTTGAACTCTAGATCGTCTGCAAAATTACTGGCGAAGGTGCATCGATCTACAGTGAAGATATCAACACTTGAGGTGGCTGAATTGGATTGGAGGACTCCGAAATCTACGCCTGTGACGGTGCATTGGGTCAGGGAGATATTTTTCTTTGGGCCGGTCTGCTCCGTGCTCAGTCCGTGGACAGGGTATCTCTGGAATTCTCCCCGCTTGCCATCTAGAATACAATTATTGATGTGAAACCCATCGTGGCTGCCCGGGTAGAAAAAAATCATGGTGCAATCCGAGTTCCTGACGAACATCACGTCGTTGAACGTGACATTGTTGCCGCGTGATCCCGCGAAGGCCAACCACAAATCTGGGTGCGCGCTTGAAATGAGAATCCTGGTCGCCCCCGATTGGCCTACAATCTGCACATTTCCAGGAATTTCGAAGGTCGGCAGGGCTGTCAGGGTCAACGCGATCTGCTTCGGTGGGAGAATCAAGACTCCGCCACCGGCATCGGATAGTTTTATCAATGCCCTGGATAATGCGGTTGAATCGTCGGTGATGCCGTCGCAAGCCCCGAAGTCAGCGAAGTTCAGAGTCAGCGGGCTATTAGATGCGATTGCATGCGGTGCTGTCATCAAGCCCCCCGCGAGGGTTGACGCTGTAGCTGACATACCAACTAGGCCAGCCAAACGGAATGCGTGTCGACGACTCAAACCTTCCGAGTCCCGGCCAAAACTGCGTTCTGGGGACTCCACGACGTTACGATAGCGCGCCGCCTGTTGCCGATCGACTTCGACGGGCCGGCAACCAGATGGGCGGTTGAGCAATGATGAGGATTCTGTCGAGGCGGCTCGGTGAGAGGTGGGAGAGTAGGCGACCCATCCCGAGGCGCTCAGGGTTGACTTGGATCGAGTCGAGAGCAGCGTTACCGCGCCGGTTGGGAGTCTTGGTCAATACCGTTGGATGTGAGAATTGGCAGGGCGTTCTCAAGGTCGGGCATTCGTGCGTCGGACCGCGGCCGCCCTCGATGGCGGTGAAATCCGCCGCATTGACCGGGCTACGCAAAGGCAGGCTGGAGTTCACGAGCGGTGGGTAAATGGGGGTCGAACACGGTTGTGCGGTACAGTTCGGCTGCTGAGATGCGCGCATTTTCTATATTGAGGATGCCGTGACACCAATCAGGTAAAAGCCTTTAAGGGGTGATGATGGGCATCGATCGGGATGTCATGATGCGTTTACGCGGTACTCGGTTCAGCGCTGCCGTTCGTAAGTCGCCGACCGTCACGTATTTCGCGCAGCGGTGGTGGTACCGCAATCAATACGACTATTTCATGAGTGTGTGTCCGACGATCGGACGCCCGTCAGGCAGCGGTGAGGATGATTCCGGCCCCTCGCAGGTGGATGTGCCGACCTTGGGTGAGATGGTCGCCAAACTTCCGGACCTCGTGATTGCGGGTGAGAAGTTCAGCGAGGAAATGGCGCAGTGGTGCCGAACTTCGAAATTCTTGTCCTACACGGCCCGCCCTGACTCCGTCGGATACCAAGACATTTATGCCAGAATCCTCAAGAGCCTTCGTGGACGGCCAATCAGGATGCTGGAGATTGGAATCGGCGTTAATGTGGGTTCAAGCCTGAATCCCACGGACATGAGTTCCATTTATGTCGAGCACGGGCCCGGTGATTCGTTGGCTGGGTGGTGTGGGTACCTCCCTGATGCGGAGGTGCACGGTGCCGACTTCGATCGTCGTGTCCTCAAAGACACCGATAGATATAAGACGCATTATGTAGACCAGCGCGACCCAGCGACGTTGCGTGAACTGGCTGGCGACCTCGGTGGGCAGTTCGACCTCATTGTTGACGATGGCCTGCACACGCCGGAGGCAAACGTAAATGTCATGGCCGCTCTCCTGCCAATGCTGAAGCCCCACGGAATGATGACGATCGAAGACATCTCGCCCGAGTTCGACTCGTTATGGTTCGCAGCGGCCGAGCGCCTGCCTAGTTGGTACAAACTTGAGCACTTTCCTAGCGCGGTCTTGCGCCAGTTCCGCGGAGACCGCGCAGCAACGAGCATTGCGGTGATTACTCGGCGCTGATTCAACGGGTGCCATGTGCTGTCGACTACTAGAAGGCGAACCTACGCGGCGTGTGCGGCATTTTTGGAATCCTCAATCGGAGCGGACTTCGAAAGAACGATCCGGCGGTGCTATCCGCCCTTGCTGATTGTCTGATGCATCGCGGGCCTGATGGGGGCAACGGCATCATGACCGATCGGGTTGCGATCGGGATGCAACGGCTTGCGATCATTGACCTGGCAGGTGGCATGCAGCCGTTGTGGAACGAGCGACGAACGGTCGCGCTCGTCGCAAACGGGGAGATTTACAACTTTGTCGAGAGGCGGCGGGAGTTAGAGCAACGCGGCCACCGCTTCGCCACTTCCAGCGACTGCGAAGTGATCGTCCACCTCTACGAAGAACTAGGCGCAGGCTGCCTCGACCAATTGCGCGGCATGTTCGCTTTTGCGTTGGTCGATTTCGAAAGGCGACTGGTCCTCATCGCCCGTGACAGACTCGGTGAAAAGCCGCTTTACCTCGCCGAGTCGGACGGCCGCATCGTCTTCGCGAGCGAGTTGCAGGCACTCGTTGGCGCCGGCGTAGTGCCCTTTGTCCTCAACGACGTCGCAGTGCGCGACTACTTTCTTTGGGGCTACGTGCCAGAACCCGATTCCGCAATTGTGGGCACCCGCAAGCTTCCGGCTGGGAGTTTCCTCGAGATCTCCCTCGATACGTGGGCGGTCCGGGAGCGCCGTTGGTGGTCGGCGCTCGACGCACCCGAGGTCCACGGCAATCCCCGCGATGTGCTTGTTGAATCCCTCTCTGAGGTGGGCCGGCTGACGGTTAGGGCTGATGTTCCGGTCGGCGTGGCCCTTTCCGGGGGCATCGATTCGAGTGCGGTGGCAGCGCTGGCGTGTGCGAATGCAGCCAGTGACGTGCATACCTTCACAGTCGGATATGAGGGGCAGGACCACCACGATGAGAGCGACGTGGCCGACACCTACGCTTCAATGCTCGGCACCCAGCATCACCGAGTGGTTCTGGAGACAGATTTGGTGGCGCGGGACTTCCCTCGGATGTGCCGCGCCCGCGACGAGCCGATTTCGGATCTGAGCGGCTCTGGTTACCTGGCTCTCATGGAGGCGGCGCGCGCTGAAGAGGTACGTGTACTGCTCTTTGGGCAGGGTGCGGACGAACTCTCTTGGGGCTATCCGTGGGCGGCCGATGCTGTTCGAGCGAACCTGCGAAAGGGTGCTCTCCTGGCTGGCCGTGTGGGGTTGGGCGCTTACTTCCGGCCGACACGGCCACCGCGCTCCTATGGTGCGTTAGTCAGTTGGGCGTTGGATGGCGGCGGCCTTCTGGCGGGGCGTCGCGCCTGGCAGCGTGACCTGTCGTCACCCGCCAGTGAAGCGGTCTTCTATAACGGCCTGCCGTGGTGGCGATGGGCGGTGCGTCAACTGGGTCTCAGCGTGACTGATGACTTCCTGGAGCGCGTTGAACCCGTTCGCCCCGAGCGTCACGGCGTCTCCGCTGACCTATCATCCCGGCCGGACCTTGCGATTACCGACCTCCTGCTTCGCACGTACCTGCTGTCAAACGGAATCAACCAGTCAGATCGCTTGTCCATGTCGGCGAGCGTGGAATGCAGACTGCCACTGGTCGACTACCGACTAGTCGAGACCGTGATCGGACTTCGCCGCCGGATTGAGGACTGGAAACTCCCCCCGAAGGCATGGTTGCGGGATGCGCTGAGCGAGGGGCTGCCGCGGGAAATTCTCGAAAGGCCCAAGCGCGGCTTCACGCCGCCGTGGCGCTCCTGGTCGAAGGAGATATTCGCGGCGCACGGCGCGGCATTGCCGGACGGGATTCTCGTGGAGATGGGTGTGCTGCGGCCGATGGACTCAGTGCCGAGTCCATTCGACCGGTTTGGCCGTCGAGCAGAGGTGGTGATGCCTGCCTTGATGCTGGAGATGTGGGCACGAGGGATGAGAGAGCTCGAGGCATCCTCGCTGACTGCTGGCCGCCGCGGCCCCGGTCAGCCTTGGACTCAGGAGTTCGTGGCCGTTGATTTGTGACGTCCGTTGAGAACATAGAGGAAGTCGGCCTGACCATCAGTCCAGATGCACCGGTACCCGTGCGTGGTCAATTTCTTGTGTATCAGGTCGACTCGCTCGAACGCTTTCGGCGACGGGGCGTTGAGCTCATCGAATTCGACGAGGATTTGCTTTGGCCGAATGGACGTGTCCAGCATGTCGGCAATGACCTCGACCTCTGCACCCTCGATATCGAGCTTGAGTACTTGTAGTTCGTCCGTCCCGACTCCGAACTCTTCGAGCAATTCTGTCAAGGTAATCGACTGAACCTCGATGTGGCTAGTGTCGTTGGCATAGTCATGCTGGAAATTGACGATCGAGTGGGAAACGTGGTCGGGATTGTCGGGCGAAAAAAACTTCAGTGTGGTACTAGAGTTCCAAAGGGCTTTTGGTACGAGCGTGAACATTGCCGCACTGATCCCGCGTAGATCGTATGCCTCAACAGGCTGGTTCCCGCCGGTGACATATTTTTTGACGTTTACCTTGCCGAAGTTGGCGCGCATATTGGCAAAGTGCTCGATTGCTCGCGGAGTCGGATCAATGAGCAGCACCTTAGCGCCGTATTCGCGCGCAAACTCGACGTCGAACGACGCATCCTCACCCAGTCCTGCGCTGACGATTGTGGAGTTGCGGAGCGTTGGATCGTCAACGAAGGTCCAGCCCCCGTAATCCGTCCCTAAGCGTTTGAGCGAGTAACGCCGGTCGGGCTTCAAGTTCTGTAAGGGGTGCCGTTCGCCCGGTGATTTCAGGCGCCGATACGTTGCGCGCGCCCGCATGAAAAATGGAAGCCTTCTTGCGCCGTTCTTTATGTGATCAAGCATGCGCTTCGCCCTCGCATCAGGGAATTGTTCGGCGGACTGTATCACGTTCGGCTACCTGCGATGCGCGGGCGAATGGGCGCACCGCGGCCGTCGTGCCGGTCCAACCAGTATCGTTTCTACGGTGTCCAATGTTCGGGGCGACTGCGGTGAGCAGGTCGATTTCGTCAGCGACGTGCGTCTCACGCTCTTCGGCCCTTTGCCCCCCCCAACTCATGGGCAGTCGGTGGTAATGAGCCACCTCGTGACGAGGCTGGCGCCCCATTTTCCCCGAATGCGGGTATCGGATACAGCCGGCGGTGGGGACATTCGCCGACTGAGGCCTTTCCCCGCCATCATTCGGACTATCGGTTCGTGGTGGTCATTGCGGAGCACGGACGTGGTTTATGTCGCTGTGAAGGCAGACAAGGGGATGTGGCTCACCTCGGCGACAGTACTTCTGGCGCGGTTGGCCGGAGCCAGACTGTTCCTTCACCACCACTCGTATGCCTACGTCCGGACGCGGCAGTTCAGGATGGTCGCGCTTGTACGTGCCGCTGGCCCTCGCGCACACCACATAGTGCTATCGCGAGTTATGGCCCGAGACCTTGCCGGAGTCATGCCGGAGATTCGGCGTATTGTAGTCATCGGAAATGCCAGCCTGGTTGACCGAGGGATGCTTGAGCTTCCCTTGAAGTCTGACCAGGCCTCCCTGGTCCTGGGGCACTTGAGCAACCTGTCGGCTGACAAGGGGATATCTGAGGCGGTAAGTCTCGCTATTGACCTCCGCCGGGCAAACGTCGCGGTCCGGCTGATCATCGGAGGTCCGCTCACCGATGATGAGGCGCGCCGGCACGTAGACCGCGCAGCCCGAGAACTCGGAGGGTCATTCGAGTACCGAGGCCCTCTGGGCGGTGACCGGAAACGCGAGTTCTTCAACGACATCACGCACTTCGTATTCCCGACCCGATACGTGCACGAAGCGGTGCCACTCGTCATTTACGAAGCGTTGGCGGCGGGCGTGGTCTGCGTGGCGACCAAGCAGGGTTCGATACCTGAGCAGTTGGCGGATTGTCCCGCAGTGCTAGCTGGCCACGCGACCTCATTCGTCGACGAGGTGATGCCGACGCTGTCGGTGGCGCGGGTATCCCTTTCCGCCTCCCGCGCATCGCGCCAGGCTTTTCTTAATGCGTTGTCGGTCTCGGAGCGTCAACTGGCAGAACTCATGGCGCTCCTTGGGTGCCGGAAGTGAGGGTTGCGTCCAGCAGAGTGGTGTACGAGTCGGAACTGATCGTAGGCACCGGCGTGTCGTAGCCGAGTGATGGAAGGTCATCGCGTGATGCTTCGGCCCTAATCACTCGAGCAAAGGAATCAGCGCGATGACCACTGCGCACAATATTGACCTGTCGGCCGTGTTGGCCGATCTACTCGCGACCGGCTGACCGGCCAGGCTCACCGAACCCCGAGGGGGCATGAAAACTGGGACGGTTCAGCCAGCAGGACATCAACTGGACCAGCCAGGACAGTT
>Ga0116151_10005172_pt1 | contig 11337 bp, 10 predicted proteins | sample AD_UKC117_MetaG_FD_89893 | JGI IMG/M metagenome (GOLD analysis project Ga0116151, IMG submission 89893) | Active sludge microbial communities of municipal wastewater-treating anaerobic digesters from Hong Kong - AD_UKC117_MetaG | ecosystem: Engineered > Bioreactor > Anaerobic > Digestate... | reverse complement strand
AGTCTTTGCCGGATTCAGCAACATGACATCACCGGGCGGATACCTCATCATCTCCACCCCCTCTGACATGGGTGGATCAGATGTCCATTCAGATGATGACACTTCCTTCATCGGGGAGCATGTCCGTGACGGCTACGGCAGGGAGGAGATTACTGAAAAACTGCAGACGGCCGGTTATAATGATGTTACGGTATCATACACCTACGGCACACCGGGGAGCATCGGCTGGCGTCTGTCAATGAAATATCCCGTCATCATGCTGTCAGCATCAAAACTCTTCTTTATTCTCCTGCCTTTCTACTATCTTGCCGTTATGCCTTTCGTGATGCTGTTGAACCTGGCCGACCTGCACGGCATACACAAAAGAGGTACCGGGCTCCTGGTAGTTGCCCGCAAGAAGCGATGAAGCTGTCACTCTATATAGCAAAGAGATACCTCTTCGCGAAGAAATCGCGGAACGCCATCAACGTCATCTCCGCCATCTCAGTAGCCGGAGTGACAGTGGGAACAATGGCGCTCATTACTATCCTCTCTGTCTTCAACGGCCTCGAGGAGATGGTGAAGAGCATCTTCAGCACCTCTGACCCGCAGATAAAGATAGCACCGGCAAAAGGCAAGGTCTTCACGCCTGACAGCCTCATGCTCAGCCGTCTGGCCAATACCGAAGGCGTTGAACTGTACGCCCTGACCCTTGAAGAAAACGCACTCCTGCGTTACGAGGAACAACAGTACATTGCAACCGTCAAGGGGGTTTCACTCAATTACGCTGACGTCTCTGACCTTGACACCGCAATGTGGGACGGCGAGTTCACCCTTCGCGCCGGGAACGGCAGACCCTACGCCGTCGCCGGGCTCGGAGTGGCTAACTTCCTTGGCATGAGACTTAACTTCGTTTCGCCCCTGGCAATATATATCCCTGACAGAACCGCAAAAATAAGAGGCACACCCGATAATGAGTTCACCAGGAAATACATATATATGTCAGGCATCTTTGCTGTTGAACAGGAGTTTGATTCCAAATATGTCTTCCTGCCAATTGATTTTACCAGGGAGTTGCTTGGTTATACTGACGAGGTGAGCTCAATAGAAGTAAGGATGACCCCCGGCGCCGATGAGAAGAAGACGCAAAACGCCATCAGGGAGGTGATGGGAGATCAGTTCGTGGTACAAAACCGCTATGAACAGCAGGAGATGTTCTACAAGGTAATGAAGGCTGAACGGCTGGCCATCTTCGTGATCCTCACATTTATACTCATCATTGCCTCGTTTAATATCATCGGTTCGCTGACCATGCTGATAATTGAAAAAGAGAGGGATATTACAATACTCCAAAGCCTCGGGGCTGACAAAAGACTTATCAAACGCATCTTCATCTATGAGGGATGGATGATCTCTTTCATCGGAACAATACTGGGACTCCTCATGGGATTCATCCTCTGCGCCGCACAGCAACACTTCGGGATAGTCAAGCTGGCAGGCGATTCACTGCTCATTGATGCATACCCTGTGAGGATGCAGCTGTCTGACTTCTTCATCGTGGCTGCCACAGTGCTGGCAATAGGCTATGCTGCAGCATGGTACCCCGTCCACTACCTCTCACGAAGACATTTGAAGGAAACCAATAAAGAAGACAAATGAGGACGGCAATAGTAATATTCCTTGCCCTTGCACTGCTCCTTGCGTCATCCTGCGGAGGTTCCGGAGATGGCAAGCCCGGAAGGAAACAACGCGTCCCTGATGATAAGCTGGTGGCTATCCTTACCGATACATACCTTACCGCCGGTATGCTCGAACTCTTTACCATGAAAGACTCATGGGCACAGCGCGACTCCATCCTCAACTATATCGATGTCATTGAACGCCAGGGTTATACATATGAGCAGTTCGATGCCACCATGCGCTACTACTTCTCACAGAAGCCCAGGAAGCTGTCAAGGATCTATGACCGTGTCACAGGAAACCTGCTTGAGCTGGAAGCGGTAGTGATATCTGAAAACACATCTCTGGATCAGCCTGAGAAAAACCTCTGGCCCGGTAAACAGAATTATATTTTCCCGGAAGATTTTACCAGGGATCCTGTCTGGTTTGACATACCACTGGACAAACCGGGAGATTATGTGCTTAATGCTGATATCCGTGTCTTTGAAGATGACAACAGCCTAAATCCCAGGGTTACAGTCTATTTCAGCTATCCTGACAGCATAGGCGAGGAAAAGCGCGTATACTGGGATGAGATATTCCTTTCAAAGGACGGCCAGTTCCATAAGATACAGCTTCGCGAAACCCTTGATACCATACCGGGAGCCCGCCTGAGAGGATGGCTCCTTAACCACGACAACCAGCCAGGCAAGTGGGAGAAGCATGCCCGCATTGCCAACATCAGCATTGTGCACGGCGGGGATGCCGCACCAGTAGAACAATGAGAAGGATCTCGGCTCAATATCTGTTCACCATGGCCGGAAACCCTCTTAAGAGAGGAGTGGTCACCGTGACTGACAACGGCACTGTTGACAGTATTGAGGATACAGGGGGCAACCTCGGTGAGAGTGCCGGAACAGAGTTCTACAACGGCATCATCATTCCCGGACTGATCAACTGCCACGCTCACCTGGAGCTGTCGCACATGAGGGGCCTTATCCCTCCCGGCAGAGGACTGAATGAGTTCGTGAACGCTGTGCGTGACACGCGCGAAGCAACACCGGAGACTGTCATCAGTGCAGCCGGACATGCAGACAGGGAGATGCATGAGGAAGGGATTGAAGCGTGCGGTGACATCAGCAATAATCACCTTACTATCAGCATTAAGCGCAATAGCTCCATCAGATATCTCACCTTCGCTGAGGTTTTCGGCCTTGATGCTGCCTTAGCCGAGGCCCGCATGGGCGAGGCGCTGAAACTGGTCCGCGAGATGCAGGCGGCACGCCTGCCCGTTCAGGTAACACCCCACTCTCTCTATTCGCTCTCAGCCCCCCTCTCGGAAATGGTCAGTGAGCAGATCAGTGCTGAATCAGTGATATCCCTGCATTTCCTGGAATCGGACGACGAGCGCAGGCGGACACATGACCATGCAGAAAGGGCGCTGGAACTCGCACGCCTTGCCTCACGCCTGCTTCTTGTTCATAATACCGTTATTACCCGCAATGAGGCGGCTGCACTCGCTGCCGCAGGCAATACCTGGTTTTGCCTTTGTCCCTCATCCAACCTTCATATCTCCGGCCTCATGCCCCCGGCAGCCATGCTCAGGGAGGTAACAGACAGGATTGTTGCGGGTACTGACAGCCTTGCATCATCCGGCCGCCTGAGCATGCTGACCGAACTCAGACTGCTCCATGAAGCCTCGCCCGGAATTCCCTTTGACGAGATTGTCCGGTGGGGTACGCTCAACGGGGCACGAGCCCTGAAGATGGATGATACCCTCGGTTCCATCGAACCCGGCAAGAGACCGGGACTGCTGCTGGTGGAACCGTTTGACTTTGCCGGAATGCGGCTGCTGCCCGGGAGCCGGGTACGCAGATTATTGTAAATTTACAGCCTTAACCAATCTGCTGATGGCAACCTTCCTTTTTGACAGTATAGTGTTCGGACCGGTGAGCAGCCGCAGGCTGGGCGTCTCCCTCGGCATAAACCTGCTTCCCGTCAACAGGAAGGTATGCTCATTCAACTGCATCTACTGCGAATGCGGATGGACTGACGCCCCCTCCGAAAGCAGAGAGAAACTCCCATCACGCACGGCAGTGTATGAAGCCCTCAGGAAAAAACTGTCAGAGATGAAGAAAGAGGGTCAGGCCCCTGATGTGATCACCTATGCCGGCAACGGCGAGCCGACCCTCCACCCGGCCTTCGCCGGCATAATCGACGACTCCCTCGCGCTGCGCGATGAGTACTTTCCTGAAACTAAAATCTCAGTACTCTCCAATGGCTCCATGCTCCACCGTAAAAGTGTCCGCGAAGCGCTGAAAAAGGTTGACATGAACATGCTTAAGCTCGACTCTGTTATGCCCGGCACCGTGGAACAGCTGAACCAGCCCCGCAACAGATTTGATCTTGAAAAATACGAAGAGTATCTGAAGGAGTTCCAGGGACGGTTCATAATACAGACCCTGTTCGTGAGAGGTGAGTGCAACGGACGACATGTTGACAACACCACCCCGCAGGAGATTGAGCAGTGGCTGCTGGCTATTGAGAGGATAAGACCCGGGCAGGTCATGATCTATACCATCCACCGCGATACCCCGCTGGGGAACAATCTTCGGAAGGTGCCCGTGAGTGAGCTCAATGAGATAGCCCGGAGAGTCAACGCACTGGGCATTGCCACCTCCGTTTCAGGATAAGGAACCATGAACGGCATGACGGTGCTGATAAGCCCGCTTAGCTGGGGATTCGGCCATGCCGGCAGAATGATACCCCTGGCTGTGGAGCTGCAGAGAAGAGGAGCGAGGATCATCTTCGCTGCTGATGGACCCCTGCTGCAGATGGTCCAAAGAGACGTTCCCGGCATCACCCCTGTTGAGATCCCCGGACTGAGGATGCGATACTCCCGTTCACTTCCCCAATATATCTGTATCTTCCTGCAACTGCCTCATATTATTGCCTCTGCTGTCAGAGATCACAGAACCCTCCGCCGACTTGTCAGTGAATACAATCCCTCGGTGATCATCTCTGATAACCGTTTCGGATTTTATAACCGGCGTGTCTTTTCAGCCTATGTCACTCACCAGCTGCGCATACCCTTCCCCGGACCGCTACGCTTCATGGAACCCCTGGCAATGTGGATGCACCGGGTAATTATTAATCGTTTTGACCTCTGCCTGGTGCCTGACTATCCCGGCAGCGTGAATCTCTCCGGCAGGCTCTCCCACGGTCTCAGGCTCCCCCGGAAAGTAATCTTCTCCGGCCCCCTTTCAAGGTTCTCAACACCTGACGCGAGAGAGCCTGACGGAAGAGATCCTGGTGTAAGGAACCCTGACAGACCAGAGCCTGACGGAACTGTGCACGACGGAACGGAGCAGAACATAACCGAGCCGGACGGAACTCTGCCTGACGGAACGGAGCCTGACAGAACTGTGCCTGGTAGAACGGAGTCCGAAAGAACTGTGTCTGGCGTAACAGGGTCTGATGTTACCGAGCCGGCCACCCCGGATCAAAGTCACCCCGTCTGCCTCCTCCTCTCCGGTCCCGAGCCTCAGCGCACGCTTCTCCTTAAAAAGATTAATGAGACTCTCAGTGGCTTCAGAATGGTTGTTCTCACTGCCACCCCTCTTCCCCTCTTCATAAATGAGACTCCTCCCGGCATCCGGGTGATCATTGCTCCGGACGCCGCTGCCATGCGCCGGGAACTGCTCTCCTCATCCCTCGTCATCGCCAGATCAGGCTATTCCTCAGTGATGGAGCTGGTTTCACTTGGCAAGGGCGCGGTGATCATCCCCACCCCCGGCCAGCCTGAGCAGGAATACCTTGGCAGACACCTCAACGGCATGCTTGGGTTTGTTACAATTAGTCAGCATAATCTTAATAAATTGCCCGCAGTTGTCCATGAGCGCACCCGTAACCAATTCTCCCGCCAGCCCTGCGGCGATAACACTCTCCTCACCGGGAAGCAAGAGGGTACAGATACTGCAAAACCATCGGCAAGCCGCCTTCCTGATGCGGCGCCCCTGCTTGAAAAAGCAATAAATAGCCTACTTAAGCATAATAAAAAGTGACAGTCCCATTACCGCTGCCCCGGTGAGCAGTCCTGTCCATACCTCTGCAGCATTGTGATCACCTCTCCATATCCGTGATGACATCACCGCTCCTCCTGTGAGCAGGACGGCTACCAGCTGCCACACCATGCTTATTTGATACAGTATTATCATTGTTACCACCAGCATCAGCACTCCTCCGAATCCTGCCGCATGCAATGAGATCCTTGAGATTGTGGTCACCACCAGGGTGACCAGGGTGACAACGGCTATTGAAATGAAATATGCCTTGAACAGGGTGGGCACCTGCATCCTCAGGAGAACGAAAGCAGTGAGGCTGTACATCATCAGGGCAAAGGTGAGCAGGAGCACCCGCTCATTACGGCCGCGGGCATGGAAACTGGCAATGGCGCCCCTGGCATGAAGAACTGCCGCCAGCGCCAGCGGCAGCAACACATTATTGGCCATGACCAGGATGAAGATCATCCGCTTCATCTGCGCCGGAATGAAGGAGAGAAGTGTGTGTGAACTGTAGATGATCAGCAATCCGTACAGCGGAATAAATACCGGATGAAAGATCACTGCCAGGATTTCTGATATCTTCCTCAGATTTTTGCTGCCCCCGGAAGTCTCCCTGACAGGCTCCTCCTTCAGCCCGTCAGCGGGTGTTCCATTTACTTCCTGACTCATGTTATCTCCTTCCTCATCCTGGCAACAGGAATGCTCAGCTGCTCCCGGTACTTGGCCACTGTGCGCCGTGCTATCTGGTACCCCTTCTCCTGCAGGATATCGGTCAGCTTCTCGTCGGTCAGCGGCTTGCGCTTATCCTCATTACTGATGCACTCCTGCAATATCCGCTTGATCTCACGGGTTGACACCTCATCCCCGCCATCGGTCTGCATCCCCTCGGAGAAAAAGAACTTCAACGGGTAAATCCCAAAATGGGTCTGAATATATTTACTGTTGGCCACCCTTGACACAGTTGAGATATCCAGCCCGGTCATCTCCGCCACATCCTTCAGTATCATGGGCTTAAGCTTGGTGTCATCGCCTTCGGCGAAATATTCCTTCTGGTATTCGAGAATAGCATTCATGGTGAGCAGCAGGGTGTTCTGCCTCTGCCTCATGGCATCGATGAACCACCTGGCAGCATCAAGCTTCTGCTTTACGAAGAGGATGGCATCACGGTTCTGCTTGCCGGCTTTCTTATCACGTGAGTATGACTCGAGCATCTCGCTGTAGCCCCTGTTGATCTTCAGCTCGGGAATGTTCCTGTTGTTCAGGCTCAGCTCCAGCCCGCTGTCACTCTGATCAAGAATGAAATCGGGAATTATATGCTGGGCCGACTTGGTGTAGGGGTCGCTCATTGTGCCGCCTGGCTTGGGATTGAGCTTCAACACCTCGTCAATTACCTCCTTCATCTCCTCCTCACCTATGCCTATCCTTGACATTATCTTCTCATAATGCCTCTTCGAGAACTCCTCGAAATAGTCCGTCAGCACTGTCCGGGTGAGGGCTATCTGGGGAACTGACTGATCCTTTCTCTCTATCTGCAGAAGGAGGCACTCGCGCAGGTCACGCGCACCCACACCGGCAGGCTCCAGATCCTGAATTATCTTAAGAATGGCATTCAGCTCCTCCTCGGTGGTGGTTATGTTTTGCAGGAACGCCAGGTCATCTACCATGTTCTCAACCTCCCGGCGCAGATAGCCGTCGTCGTCAATATTACCTATAATATACTCCCCCAGAGTCTCCTCCCGCTCCGTGTCTGCCCTGAGATTGAACTGTTGCGACAGGTTTTCGTGGAATGATGCTCCGGAGGCATATGGTATCTCTTCCCGGCGCTCCTCATCCCTTGATGTATTGTTGATCTGCAGGCGGTAGTCCGGGATATCCTCATCATTCAGGTAATCATCAAGGGCAAACTCCTCCTGCTCACGCTCAGCCTGCTCCTGATCCACCTCATCCTCATCCTCCTCATTGTGCAGCTCGTCATCCTCGGGGCCCTCCTCCAGGGCCGGATTCTCCTCCAGCTCCTTCTTGATGCGCTGCTCCAGCTGCATGGCAGGCACCTCCAGCAGCTTGATCATCTGGATCTGCTGCGGCGACAGCTTCTGGAGCAGCTTCTGTTGGAGTTTCTGGTCGAGCATAACGACTTTTATCCTGTTGTTTAGAACTCAGCGTTTCGCGGTGTGCGGGGGAAGGGTATCACGTCACGTATGTTTGACATGCCGGTCATGAAGAGAATGAGCCGCTCAAAACCCAGCCCGAAGCCCGAGTGCGGCGCCGTGCCGAACCTGCGTGTGTCAAGGTACCACCAGAGGTCCTTCAGCGGCAGGTTCAGCTCCTGTATCCTTCGCGTCAGCTTATCCATCTCTTCTTCCCTCTGTGACCCGCCAATGATCTCGCCTATGCCCGGGAACAACACATCCATGGCCCTTACAGTCTTGCCATCATCATTCTGCTTCATGTAGAAAGCCTTGATACTCATAGGGTAATCGGTCAATATCACCGGCCTCTTAAAGTGTGTCTCTACAAGGTAACGCTCATGTTCCGCCTGCAGATCACGCCCCCAGCCTACCGGATACTCCCACTTGCGGCCGGCCGACTCAAGTATACTGACCGCCTCGGTGTAAGTCAGCCTCTCGTAACTGTTGGCCAGCACGAACTGAAGCCTCTCAATCAGGCCGTTGTCTATCATCTTGTTCAGGAACCCGAGGTCCTCACTGCAGTTTTCCAGCGCATAACGGATGAGGTACTTGGTAAAATCCTCCCCCAGATCCATGTTGTCATTGATGTCCCAGAAGGCCATCTCCGGCTCAATCATCCAGAACTCGGCCAGATGGCGCGGGGTATTTGAGTTTTCTGCCCGGAAGGTGGGACCAAAGGTGTAAATCTCACCCAACGCCAGCGCTCCCAGCTCACCCTCAAGCTGCCCTGATACAGTGAGATTCGTGGGTTTAGCAAAGAAATCCTGGTCATAATCAATCCTGCCGTCAGCCGTGCGCGGAGGATTCTCAAGATCAAGAGTGGTGACATGGAACATCTCACCTGCTCCTTCAGCATCACTGCCGGTGATGATGGGAGTATGAAGGTAATAGAAACCCCTGTCATTGAAGTACTTGTGCACTGCAAAAGACATTGCATGCCTTATGCGCATCACGGCACCGAAGGTGTTGGTACGAAACCGCAGGTGGGCAATCTCACGCAGGAATTCCATTGAATGCCCCTTCTTCTGCAGTGGATAGGTCTCCGGATCACACCGGCCGTAAAGGATTATCTCAGAGGCCGTGATCTCTACATTCTGCCCCTTGCCCTGTGACTGCACAAGGATGCCTGTTACGGCAAGACTTGCTCCGGTGGTGATATCCTTCAGCAACTCTGCAGGAAAAGCATTTATGTCAATGACAATCTGTATGTTGCTTATGGTAGAACCATCATTCAGCGCCACGAAGGCAACATTCTTGATCTCTCTCTTTGTCCTGACCCATCCCTTGACAAGCACCTTCTCACCGGTAGCATGGCCGGTAAGCAGTTCCTTTACTCTTTTTCTCTTCATAAATGATCATCACATTAATATGGCAAAAATAGCATTTTGTTCCGCTCTCCGGAATGATATCCCTGTAAATGGCACTGTTTTTGTGCACAAACGCAATTTTTCATATGGTACAGGCGTTTTTCTTAGGTGCCCTGCCTATTGACATAATCAGGCAAAAAGGGTAATTTTACTATTCTAATTGAAAACGTTTGAATTATGGAAGTCGACAGTAAGATCATTGTAGTGCCATGGGATTTCACACCGGTTACGGAATATGCATTGCAGCATGCCATCAAGATTTCGCGCCAGACGCGCAATGATGTCTGCCTCCTGCATATAGTTGACAAGGTCACCTCTGAGGGAGGCATGAAGGCCAAACAGGCTTCCATGGAAAACAGGGGAGCAGAGGTTGAACGCACCTTTGGGGTAAAGGTCAAAACCCATGTTACCCGCGGGACTATCTTCAAACAAATACCTGAATTTGTCAATGACCGCAAGGCATCACTGGTGGTTATGGGCACTCACGGCATGAGCGGGATGCAGAAGCTGACAGGCAGCTGGGCACTGAAGGTGATAGCCAAGTCAAAGGTGCCTTACATAGTGGTCCAGGCCCCGCCAAATGACAATGAGAGATACCATGACATAGTGTTCCCTGTCGATTTTCGTTCTGAGGAAAAAGAGAAACTCTCCATGGCAATCTTCATGGGGAAATATTTTGATTCAAAGATCCATATCCTCAAGGCAATGAGGAAGGACGATTCGCTGGCTAAAAAGACCAACCTCAACCTTAACTATACGGTGAGGATGCTCATCCAGAACAATATTGATTATGAGATCCGTGAAGTTCCTGCCGACAAGCTGGGCGAACACGCCCTTGAGATAGCCCAGGAGATGAAGGCTGACCTGATACTGATCATGACCACCAAGGATATCACATTTGCCGACTACGTCTGGGGCGCGAAGGAACAATACATTATAGCCAACAGCTCAAAGATACCCGTCTGCTGCGTGAACCCGACCTCGGCATTTGCCAACCTCGGACAATTCATGTACGGCTAGGATCTGTGATTTGTGATGTTCGATTCAGGATTCATGATTTGGATGTGAGATTAAAAACCGTCAATCACAAATCGAACATCGAACATCGGCAATCACAAATCGAACATCGAACATCGAACATCGAACATCCTCAATGTCTATTGTTGCAAGTAACGTAACCAAGCTCTACGGGCCGCAAAAGGCCCTTGACAATGTCTCCTTCACCATCCCGGCAGGAGAGATAGTGGGATTCATAGGTCCGAACGGCGCGGGAAAATCAACAATGATGAAGATCATCACCGGGTTCTTTCCTGCAGATTCCGGGAAGGTGACTGTCTGTGGCCACCCGGCCGGTCCGTCAGCCAGGGAGATGAGACGGCTGATCGGTTACCTGCCTGAAAATAATCCTCTCTATCTTGACATGTATGTCAGGGAATACCTGGGTTACGTTGCTGATATATACGGACTTGGGAAAAAGAGCCGCGAGGCTGTTGATACAGTGATAGAATGCACCGGACTCTATCCCGAGCAGGGAAAGAAGATAGGAGCACTCTCCAAAGGCTACCGGCAGCGTGTGGGGCTGGCACAGGCGCTGATACATGACCCGAAGGTGCTGATCCTTGACGAGGCCACCACCGGCCTCGATCCCAACCAGATAGTTGAGATACGCAACCTTATCTCCGAGGCCGGCAGGGAAAAGACAGTGATGCTCTCAACCCATATCATGCAGGAGGTGGAAGCCATCTGCAGCCGTGTGATCATCCTGGATCATGGCCATATAGTTGCTGACGGCCCCATTGACCAGATCTCCTCCCTCGCCGGCGCCCGCCTCGAGGAAACATTCCGCCATCTGACCGGGAAATAGCCCGCATCCTTTCCACGCAGGTCGCAGACCTTCAAGAATTGTAGAACAGAGCCTGCATCATTCCCACGCAGGTCGCAGACCTTCAAGAATTGTAGAACAGAGCCTGCATCATTTCCACGCAGGTCGCAGACCTGCAAGAATTGTAGAACAGAACCTGCATCATTTCCACGCAGGTCGTAGACCTGCAAGAATTGTAGAACAGAGCCTGCATCATT
>Ga0116151_10005154_pt1 | contig 11363 bp, 7 predicted proteins | sample AD_UKC117_MetaG_FD_89893 | JGI IMG/M metagenome (GOLD analysis project Ga0116151, IMG submission 89893) | Active sludge microbial communities of municipal wastewater-treating anaerobic digesters from Hong Kong - AD_UKC117_MetaG | ecosystem: Engineered > Bioreactor > Anaerobic > Digestate... | reverse complement strand
GGTTGTGGACGTTGCGGTCGATGTAGCGGTCGCCATTGGTGGGACAGGCGTGACAGTCGGTGTAGCTGTCGGCGCGGGCGGGTTGACATGTTGGCGGAAATTGGCAACGGTCAGAGCGCTGTTGTTGAGCGTTAGCCGGTTATCCGCGTCGCAAGGGGGGTTATTGAGGTTACCGATGCGACAGCTCAAATTTGTGCCGGGACGCACGCCATTGGCAACGCCTTCAACAAGAAGATCAGGGTTTGAGAAATAAGGAATGGGATTGAACCAGGGACATTCACTGCCATAGGCCATGATTGTCTTGAAGTTGCACGCCGGCCCGACATAGCCGTGACTATAATCGAAGGCCCCGGCGGCATCATCCACGTACCAGTCGTGGGCCGCCCCCATGTTGTGCCCCAACTCATGGGCGAAGACAAGATCATTGGCAATGCAGCAGATATCGGCCACACTGAACGCGTATGCCTCAAACGATGCATCCATGGGCTTCAGCAGCCAACCGACGCCGGCAATGTCGCTGTCTACCTGTAGCAAAAGGGCAACCAGATCAGCTCCCACCTCATCGCGTTTCGCATGAATGGCATCCATATAGCCGTCACGTTTGTTAGTCAGCCGGTCGAGATCAGTGTTCATATTGGTGGTTTCGGTGTACGCCACCTCCACCAGGCCGACCAGTTGCAGACGCTGGTTGATGCCACTGTTGGCGTAGGCCTGATTGGTCAATCCGACGGCAAGCTCGACCTCGACGGCCACCGCCGCCGCGCTGCCGACATACTGCCGAGCGGCAGGGGTGTATGCCACCAGCACGTCAATGGTTGAGCCATTATCGGTCTGCTCCGCTGTGGCACTGTTGCCCTCGCTGGGCTGTGCAGCACCGTCAGTCACGCCACCGACAGCTCGAACGTCACTCGGGGGTAAGCGAAAATCGCTGCCGCTGTCAGAATTGATACGCGGGCCTATCTCGCGCACTACATGCAGTCCATTGTCCAGCGGCCGCACCTGATAGACACGCCCTGGGGTGAGGCCGTCAACGCCCAGGCGATCCGGCAAGCGTATCTCCCCGACGACCATCTGATCCTTGACGACCAGATAGACCAGACTGTTCGACATCCCGACCAATTGACCGATCCAATGGTAGCCGTTACCATCGGGGGCAGCCACAACCGTTTGTCGTTGCGCAGTCAGGGATCTGTCTGGGAAGAGATTGAGTTGGAGTCGTTGATCGGCAATGCCGAGGGCCTGTTCCGCGCTGGTCGCCAAGAGAGGGGAATTCTCCCCTCTCTCCAGCCAACGGATGCGCACCGTTCGCTGTCGTACAACGGGCCGGCGCGGGTCTTCCTCATCCAGTGACAATCCATCACTCTGCGGGGCCATGATCGGCAGAAAGATCCCCTCATCGGCGGGGATGTTGGGTACCTGCTGACCATAGACCACATACGGGGCAACGAGTTGTTCGACCATTGTAGGGAGGAGAGTTAGCAGCACACTTGCGACTAGCAAAAAACGCGTGCTGTGGCTGGGTGACAGTTGCTTCTGCATAGAATTTTACCACGGCTGTTGAAGTGTTGTTGATTTGGATGCGTTTCAGGGCAGGCGAAAGGCTTGAGGGGCTATACCAACGCAACGAGTGGCTGTGAACAGGATGATGACCTGGCCCTTTGCACCTCGTTCTTCTCAAACAATTGCGTGCGGAGCTTACTGTAGCAGAAACAAATGTCATCTACTTCACGCAGAGCTAACAGTATGACTATCCGTAGACTACGCTTGTCCTTCTCGGTCGGGCGAAATCCCTGCGTCGGCCGTTGAACAATACCGCCACATGGGGAAACGGCGGTTTGTCCAAGGAGAATGTTCGTCAAGCGTAGTGCCATCGCCGCATGTGACCAAGCAAGCAGCAAAAAACGGGCAAGGGCGCGCCCAGAGGACGCCCGCTGCTACGGCAAGTTTCTTAGAAGTAGCGCCATCGCCGCCAACGGCGAATCAAGCAAAGAGAAACATGTCTGCGGCGATGTGCTGCTACGGCATGTTTCTTGAGAGAAGGTAGACGGATGGACTACGCGCCGCCGACAGGGGTTGGTGCATCTGGGACCAGCAACTTCTCGGCTTTGAGTGTGGACCACAACGCCGCGGGGATCGGTTGACGAATCAGCCCAATATTCTGCTCGACATGGGCGGGTGCCAGCGCACCGGGAATAATGGCGGCGACGACGGGGTTGGCCAGCAAGAATTGGAGTGCCGCCGCGGGCAAGGGCGTGTTAAAGCGCTGGCAGATCGCCTCAATGCGCTCAGTCTTGTCCAGGATCTCTTCCGAGGCCGGCGCGTAAAAGTAGCGTGCGCCCGGCACCGCGCCGGTTGCCAGGATGCCCGACGCAAAGACCGCGCCGATGATCACACTGACATTGCGCTCGGCACAGAGCGCGAACTCGGTTGCCAACATCTCTTGTGTCAGCAGATTGTAGCCATAAGCTACCAGAAAGAAATCGAGGTCGACCAGATCGAGGAACCGGGGGATCATACCCAGTTCGTTGATCCCCGCACCCACCCCTTTGATCACGCCCTGGCGGCGCAATGAATCGAGTGCCCGCCAACCGCTCGTGAAGAGTTGGTTAAGGTAGGCGCTCACCCGCGCCTCGTTTTGATGAAAATAGTAGTCGAGATCGTGGATCACCAGCAGATCGACCGAAGGCAGTCCCAGCCGTTGCAGGCTATCTTCAAAGGAACGCATGATGCCATCGTAGCTGAAATCGACGGTGAAATCGAAGGGCAGCGGCGCGGCCCACGCGCCTTTGTCAAAGGTGGCGAGATCCGGTGTGGCGCGAAAGACCCGACCGACCTTGGTCGAGATCACAAATTGGTCGCGGGGCTGTTGGCGCAGAAACTGCCCAACGCGGTGTTCGCTCTTGCCGTGGCCGTAGAAAGGGGCGGTGTCATAATAACGCACACCGGCATCCCAGGCAGCTTGCAAAGTCTGTTGGGCGGCCTCTTCGCTAATCGGTTCAAAGAGATCGCCGAAGGGCGCGCCCCCCAGGCCGAATTCGGTGACATAAGCGCCGGTTTTGCCGACTTGACGGGTCGGGATCGTAGTCATGGTTTTTTGCTCCTTTGGGTTGATTGTGAGGTTTGGTAAGATTGTAGCGTATTTTGACCGTTGTGAAAAGCAACTTTTTGGAAGGAACAGGGCAAGGACCAGCGCAAAACACAGAGGACACAGAGAAAAAGTAGCGGCTGGGGATTTCTACTCAGACGGTCTGACCGTCTCACTGTCTCACTGTCTCACTGTCTCACTGTCTCACTGCCAACTTAGGCTGTTCCAGAAAAATAATGATCCCGTAGGCGCCTAGGAGGCAACCGACCCTTGCGGTCGCCCAGGGAGGGCACCGGCAAGCGGATGCCCCTACGGGTAGGTATTTTATTTCTTGGAATAGCCTTATAAAATCAACACAATCGGAGCACACATGCAAGCTACCCAACCACCCACCCCATCAGTATCCCACAGCAGTTCCATCAAAATTAGCGCGATCAAAGCGATGCAACTACAGGATGGCCGCACCCTGATTAAGGTCGAGACCGATGCCGGGGTCGACGGCTATGGCGAATGTCATGGCAGTGGCGCCTTTGCCCGTGAGGCAATTGCCGCGTTGGAAGGGCCACGACTTCCCCATTTGGGCCTCATTGGCAAGGACCCACTGGCGATCGACGTGCACTTTCACAACCTGTTCTATGCCTACCCACAACGGGGGCGCGTCGTGCGCATCTGGAGTGGCATCGATATTGCCCTCTGGGATTTGGCCGGCAAGTTGCTGGGCCAACCGGTCTCCAAATTGCTGGGAGGCAACTTCCGCGACGAGATCCGCCTCTACTCGCACTGTCCCAACACGGGTGATTTTCTCGACAAAACCGCGTGGCAGGATCGGGCCGCGGCCATGAAAGCTGATCCCCACGGCTTCACCGCCTTCAAGGTCGATATCCATTCCGTGCTTCAGATCCCGATGCAACAGTGGCATCCCAGTATCGGCCCCGATGAGGCGCGCAAGATCCACAAGGCCTACACGCTCGCCCGCGAGGCGCTCGGCGACGAGATTGATATCATCGTCCACTGCCACAACGAACTCGATGTGCCCGGCGCGATCCGAGTGGCCACGGCGGTGGAGCATATTCAACCGCTCTTCTACGAAGACCCGCTACAGCCCGACTTTTCTGAAGCATGGATGGCGCTGCGACGCAGCACCCGTCTGCCCATCATGACCGGTGAAAATATTGAGCTGGCCGAGAACGCGCTCCCCTTCCTCCAACACCAGGCTGTCGACCAATTGCAGCCCGACATTATCAACTCGGGCGGCATCACCGGCGTCAAACGCATGGCCGACCTCGCCGCGCTCTATCGCATCCCCATCTCCATGCACAACGTCAGTGGCTTGATCCTCAATATGGCGTCGCAACAGCTCTCCGCGGCCATCTTCAATTGTCCGCTCATGGAGTGCTCCGGACGCGCCGACCAATATCAGTGGATGAATCCCAACCCAATCGTGATCCAGAACGGGATGATGCAGATCTCCACCGCACCGGGGTTGGGTGTTGAACTGGATCACGAGTATCTCAGGGCGTATAGGGCTGAAGGCGAGCCATGGTGGGGTTGACAGTGGGGCAGCTGGACAGTGGACAGTGAGATAGTGTAGTAGTAGGGCGATGGGCGAGTCGACGGAGGTTGAGCGGGTGTCCATTGGGGCGCGAGGCCGCCCTGTTGGCTACCCATAGCCCAAATCACAAGCGAAGTGACTGATGCCCCGCCACAAGCGCCATTCGACAAACTAGACAAAATTGCCAATCCATCATGCGCGAAAAAGCACATTGTGTCCTTGGCCAAAGTCGTGTATAATGTCTGACAGATCCCTCGTACACGTTCTACCGCAGTTCCGCATCAAATCCAAGTCCATGGCATGAATCCTATACGCACACCAATTTGTGTTGGTGCGGTGCGCCGGGCGGTATGGCACGAATTTTGTAAATCGCGATTGGCGCTGAGAGCGGATTGGCGATTGACAAAGTTCTCGGCATACCGCCATGCACCCCGTCATGCGCCATCGCACAATGTGATTGGTGGGCGAACGCAAAGTTCGGAGAACAGATAGACAATGAATGTCGGGTATGTTCTGAGGCGTTTTGGTGTCTTTCTCATTATCATCTGGCTGGCAGCAACATTAAGCTTCCTCCTCCCCCGTTTGGCCCCTGTCAATCCGATTCGCGAAAAGTTATTGCAGGCCGTCTCTTTTGGCGGTGCCGGCAAGACCGACATGGAAGCGGTCGTCAAGAATTACGAGGCCAAGTTCGGTCTGGATCAACCTCTCTGGCGGCAGTACGTTCTCTATATCTCGGATATGGCTCGGTTTGACTTCGGCATCTCGATTTCCAACTTCCCCAGCAAAGTTATCGACATCATCATGCGCGCGCTGCCGTGGACGATTGGGCTACTGCTCGTCTCGACGTTGATCGCGTTTGTGGTGGGGACGCTCTTGGGCGCGCTCGCGGCCTGGCCGCAGACGCCCATTGTCGTCAACCTGCTGTTGACACCGCTGATCACCCTCTCCTCAATTCCCTTCTATATCTTGGGGCTGATCCTCGTTTACTTGCTGGCCTTTTCCCTCCGCTGGTTTCCGCTGAGCGGCGGCTACAACCAATTCACGATTCCCAGCCTCAATTGGGCCTTTATGATGGATGTGCTGCATCACTCGATTTTGCCGGCGCTCTCGATTGTGCTGGCGTCGATCGGCTCGTGGGCGATTGGCATGCGCGGCATGATCATCTCTGGGCTGGGCGAGGATTACATTACCTTTGCCGAAGCCAAAGGGCTGAAGGACCGCGAGATCTTTTATCGCTATGCGCTGCGCAATGCGCTCTTGCCCCAAACGACATCGCTGGCGCTCTCGCTCGGCTACATCGTCTCCGGCGCGGTGCTGGTGGAGGTGGTCTTTGGTTATCCCGGCGTCGGGACGGTGCTCTATCAAGCGATCCGTCTTTTTGACTACTTTGTGATCTATGGCATTGTCATGATCTTAATCTTGGCGATTGGGCTGGCAACGCTACTTATCGATCTGCTCTATCCACTCCTGGATCCACGCATTACCTATCAGGGGCGCTAATGAGACTCTCTTCGACGATCCGCCAACACCCCCTCCTCATGTGGGGGCTGGCGATTATGATCCTGTTAATTCTCTTTGGGCCGGTGATGTCCAACTTTGTCGACGTGCAGGGGGTGAAGCTGGGCTCCGGCATGCCGGAGGTGCCCCCCTCGGCAGAGTACCCATTGGGCACGGACACCTATGGCCGCGAGATCCTGCCGGTGATGGTGGTGGGCACGCCGCTCACGCTGCGCATTGGGCTGATCGCCGGTGCAATCGGTCTCAGCATCGGTATTGTGCTCGGCTTTGTGGCGGGCTATTTCGGGGGCTGGGTCGACACGTTGATCAAAGGCGCGGCCGATGTGCTGCTGACCGTGCCCGGGCTGCTCTTTCTCGTGGTCATTGCGACGACGTTGCGCGGCGCGGTCAGTGTCAACATGATGGCGCTGGTGGTTGCCTCGCTGGCGTGGATGTGGCCGACGCGCACGATCCGTTCGCAGGTGCTCACCTTGCGCGAACGACAATTTGTGCTGGTGGCGCGGCTCAACGGCATGGGTGGCTTTGAAATCATCCTGCGTGAGCTGATCCCCAATCTCTTGCCCTACCTCGCAGCCAGCTTTGTCAGCGCCGTCGGCTCCGCGATCCTGGCGACAATTGGCCTGGAGGCGCTCGGTCTTGGTCCTCAAAATGAACCGACCCTCGGCATGACCATCTACTGGGCGCTCTACTCCACGGCCATCCTACGGGGCCTCTGGTGGTGGTGGGGACCGCCCATCGTTGTCATCATCTTTACCTTTCTAGGGCTCTTTCTCATTACATTGGGGCTGGATCAGATCGCCAATCCGAAGTTGCGGCGAGTGACGTGAAACGTAAAACGTAAAGGCGTGAAACGTAAAACGTAAAGGCGTGAAACGTAAAACGGAATGTGTACCAGCGACCACGGACAACTTTACGTCTTCACGTTTTACGCATCAGGTGTCACGTTTCACGCCTTTACGCACTCTTTTTTTCTTCTCAGAAACTCTTTGGTGTTAATGCTATGAGCGATGCAGTATTGCGCGTAAAAGATTTGCGGGTCTACTATCACACGGCGCGGGGACCGGTGAAGGCGGTCGATGGCGTGAGCTTTGACCTGGTTGCGGGCGAGCGGTTAGGGCTGGTGGGGGAGTCGGGCTCGGGCAAGTCGACGATGGCGCTGGCGCTAATGCGCATGATCAAAGCACCGGGGCAAATCGAGGGGGGTGAAATGTGGCTGGGCAAGCGCGATTTGGCCAAGCTCTCACCCGAAGCGATGCGCCAGGCTCGGCTCGACGAGATCAGCATGGTGCCGCAAGGGGCGATGAATTCGCTCAACCCGGTCGTGCGGATCCGCCGCCAGATGACCGACGCCATGCGCGCCCACAATGTGCGTATGCCTGCCAAGGAAGAAGAGCTGCGCATCGCGGAAGTGCTCGAATGGGTCGATCTCGACCGCAGCGTGGCCAACATGTACCCCCACGAGTTGAGCGGCGGCATGAAACAGCGCGTCTGCATTGCGATCGCGATCCTGTTGCGCCCCAAGGTGATCATCGCCGACGAGCCGACGAGTGCGCTCGACGTCGTCGTGCAGCGCCAGGTGATGGAGACGCTACGCCGCGTGCAGGAAGAGTTGGGCGCGGCGGTCATCCTCATCGGCCACGACATGGGGTTGATGGTCCAATTTGTGACGCGCATGGTGGTGATGTACGCCGGCCAGGTTGCCGAGATGGGCACGATCCGAGAACTCTTCACCCAACCCCATCATCCGTACTCCCAAATGTTGATCAACAGCCTGCCCCAGTTGGAGAGCAAAGGCGAATTGCAGGGTATCCCCGGCGTTGCCCCTTCGTTACTCAATCCACCGAACGGCTGTCTCTTTCACCCCCGTTGCCCCCAGGCCTTTGAGCGTTGTTACCAACAGATGCCGGCCTTGCGTGCCATTGACGGTGGCCAGCAGGTAGCGTGTCATTTGTATGAAGGTGAGTCAGTGGGACAGTAAGTCAGTAAGTCAGTGGACAGTAATCAGGGGACAGTGGACACTGTTTTACTGTCCCCTAACTTACTGTCCCACTGGTTACTGGCACCGTCCGACCATAACGGAAACGATCCATGACCCCATTCCTCGAACTACGAAATGTATCCAAAGTCTTTGGCGGCGGTCTCTTTCACAAAAAGCAGACCGTGGCGCTTGACAACTTTTCAATGACGATCGAAACCGACAAGCCCACTGTGCGGGCAATTGCCGGGGAGAGCGGCAGCGGCAAATCAACGCTGGCGATGATGCTCCTTGGTTTCTTGGCGCCGACGAGTGGCGAGGTCTGTTACCAGGGCAAGCCGATGCAGACGTTGTCGCGCGCGGAGCAGATGCAGTTTCGGCGCGAGGTGCAGGCTGTCTTTCAGGATCCCTTTGCCGTCTACAACCCCTTTTATCCGATTGACCACGTGTTGACGGTACCGATTGCCAAGTTCAAATTGGCCAAATCAAAACAGGCCACGCGCGATCTGATCGAAGAGGCGTTGGCCGGAGTAGGGCTGCGTTCCGAGGAGACATTGGGGCGTTTTCCGCACCAACTCAGCGGCGGTCAACGGCAACGGATCATGGTGGCGCGGGCGCTGCTCACCAAGCCGCGCCTGATCATTGCCGATGAACCGGTCTCGATGGTCGATGCCTCGTTGCGCGCCACGATCTTAGAGAGCTTGCGCCGACTCAACCGGAACTTTGGCATCACAATTCTCTACATCACTCACGATCTGACCACGGCCTATCACATCAGCAACGACATCATGGTGCTCTACAAAGGCAGCGTCGCCGAGCGGGGCAGCGTCGACCATGTGATTAAAGAGCCAAAGCATCCCTACACGCAGCTGTTGGTCAACTCAATCCCGTGGCCTGATCTCGACCGCCAATGGCACGATCTCTCACACAAACCCAATGGCCAGCACAAGGCGATCGCCGTCAGCGCGACCGGTTGCAAATTTGCCGACCGCTGCCCCCAAGTAATGCAGGTGTGTGGCACACAACCGCCCCCGCTCTATTCGGTGCAGGAGGAGCAGGAAGCGGCGTGTTTTTTGTATGGGGAGAATGGTAACTAAGATTTGCCTACTTGTCCACCTTTTCCCTATTGACCGATTCATTCACCTATAGGAGACATTATGACAACAAAGAAGTTCGCATTGACATGGCGCACGGTGCTGGTTGGCCTGATTGTACTCGTGCTGCTGGCCGGTTGTCAGGGGGCGGCGCCCGCCGCGGAGGGTGGCGAAGCTGCCGCGGGTGGTGGGGAGGCCGCGGCCCCTGCGGCAGCCGACGCGCCCGAACTACCGGAAGTCCCGCGCGACCGCACACTGGTGGTCATGGCCGGTGGTCCCAACACCTATGCGCAATTCGACAATCAGAATCCCTTCATTCCCGGATCGGACCAGGCCTTCCACACAGGTACCCTGCCGGCGATGTATGAACCGCTGATCATGTTCAACGTGCTCACCGGTGAATATGAGAACTGGCTGGCCGAGAGCTGGGAGTACAACGACGATTTCACCGAAATCACGATCAAGCTGCGTGACGGCATCAAGTGGGACGACGGCGAAGCGCTCAATGCCGACGATGTCGTCTTCTCGTTCAACATGAATCGCGACAACGCCGACAGCATGGTCCACCTGGCCGATCTGCCCACCTACCTGGAAGAGGCCGTCAAGGTCGATGAGCTAACGGTCAAGTTGATGCTCAAGAGCCCCAGCCCCTCCTTCTGGGCGACAACGCTGACGACGAACCACGGGCCGATTGTTGTGCCCGAGCATATTTGGGCGGACAAGGATCCGCTCGAGTTCACCAATTTCGATCTCGCCAATGGCCTGCCCGTCGGTTCGGGGCCCTTCAAGCTGGTCTTTGCTTCGCCGCAACAGAAGATCTACGACCGCCGCGATGATTGGTGGGCGGTCGAGACCGGCTTCAAATCGCTGCCCAATGTTGAACGCATTATCTACATTCCGCAGCAGGATGAGAGCCAGGCCGCGCAGCTGATGATCAACGGCGACCTCGACATGGGGCCCATCATGCAGGTCTCAACACTCAAAAGTGTACTGGCCCAGAACCCCAAGGTGACAATGTTCACTGGCCAAGAACCGCCCTACGGCTACCTTGACTGGTGCCCCATCGACCTCAACCTCAATGCCAGCGAAGCGCCCTATGATGATCCAGATATTCGCTGGGCGATCAGCTATGCGATTGACCGCGAAAAGCTGGTGGCCATCGCCGAATCGGGCGCCGGTGTTCCGGCCCTGCATCAGTTTACGCCATACGCCTGGTTCGAGCCCTTTGAGCAGCGCTTGCAAGACGAAGTCTTCTCGAAGTACACCTATGACACCGCGGCCCACCTCGACAAGGTCGATGAGTTGATGACGGGCAAGGGTTGGGAGAAGAATGACGATGGCAAGTGGGCCAAGGATGGCGCAACCTTTGCGATGAACATCTACGTGCCGGACTGGCTCAAGGCTTACGGCCCACCGTTGGCACAGCAGTTGCAGGATGCCGGCTTCGACGCCTCCTTTGACAACTCGCCCGGCCTCGGCACCGGTGTACAGACCGGCGAACAGTTGGAGTCCTTTGGCTGTAAGGGGCCGAGCGGCGTGCTGGGCATGGATCCCTACTTCATGCTCTCGATCTATGGTGCGCAGTACTTCCGCCCCACCGGCGAGCCGGCCCCGATCTGGTGGGCCACCTCGCGCTGGCAGAACGAAGAGTATGATGCCCTCGTCGAGCAGATCGCGCCGCTGGAAGTCGATTCACCCGAAGCGATGGAGATCTTCCTGCAGGCCATGGATATCTGGGTCAGCGAGATGCCCGATATCTACGTGGGCCAGTTGATTATCCGCTACCCCATGAGCACCCAATACTGGACCAACTGGCCGGTCGAGGGCAATGTCTACGGCTTCCCGCACTCATGGCAGCATGACTTTATGTTGACCTTTATCAATCTGGAGCCGGCACAGTAGAGGGGTGGGAACAACGAATTTAGAAGGGGACGAATGGGGTTGATACCATCGTTCCTTTGACCCTGATTTTGACGTAGCGTAACAAAAAATCGGCCTCTCTGCCAAATTGCTCGGCAGAGAGGCCGGTTTTGCGTCGTGGTACTTTGACGAAAATGTCCCTACCTGTGGAACTATGCCAATAAACGGGTAAAGCGTAGGGCCACGGTGCACCGTGGCCCTACGCTTTACATTCCTCTT
>Ga0116151_10005150_pt1 | contig 11372 bp, 9 predicted proteins | sample AD_UKC117_MetaG_FD_89893 | JGI IMG/M metagenome (GOLD analysis project Ga0116151, IMG submission 89893) | Active sludge microbial communities of municipal wastewater-treating anaerobic digesters from Hong Kong - AD_UKC117_MetaG | ecosystem: Engineered > Bioreactor > Anaerobic > Digestate... | reverse complement strand
GTCAACTCATTACTCTTTGACTACGTATGGCAGCGAGACGCCGAGCGGCTCTGTATGCACGCCAGTCGATCACACGCGAAGGGTCCGCGTCCCTCGACGTGCAGATCGAGGCGTGCCGGGACGCGGCCAAGCGGCTGAAGGTCGACGTCGTCGTCGAGCTGGTCGAGCCGCCATCGACGTCCGGCTACCGGAATCGGGGCCGGAGCCGCCCGAAGTTCGGCGAGCTGCTCGAGCTGATCCGTGCCGGCGAGGTCGACTGCGTGCTCGCGTACAAGACCGACCGGCTGTCCCGCGGCGGCGGGCCTGGCTGGGCGCCGCTGGTCGATGCCTTCGAGGCCGCCGGCCGTGATCCGGACAAGGCGGTGGCGACCACTGATGGTTGGGTGAGCGAGTTCGAGATCGGCATCCGTTCGGCGATGGACCGGGAGGAGTCGAAGAAGACCTCCGACCGGATGCTCGCCGTGCGAGCCCGAGAAGCCCGTGAGGGCAAGCCGCGCATCGCCGGGCGCCGGGCCTACGGGTGGAACTACGAGATGACCGAACTGATCCCCGAGGAGGCCGCCCGCATCCTCGAAGCCGCCGAGCGCGTCCTGACCGGCGAGTCGGTGTGGAGCATCTGCACCGACTGGAACACCCAGGGCGTGGCGACGGTGACCGGTCGCCCGTGGACGGTCACCACGATCATGTCGATCCTCACCTCAGGTCGGATCGCCGGCCTGCGCGAGCACAAGGGCGTGGTGGTCGCCAAGGGCAAGTGGGAGCCGATCATCACCGAGGAGCAGCACCAGGCGCTCATCGTGGCGCTCGCTCCGAAACGGGCGAAACCCCGCAAGGGCCGGACCTACCCGCTGACGAGCCTGATGCGCTGCGGGCTCTGCGGAGGGCGGATGCGGTCGCTCCAGCGAGAGGGCGGACGACGCACGTACGCGTGCCGGAAGGGGCCGGGCCTCGACGGTTGCGGCCGGGTCAGCATCCGCGCCCCACAGCTCGAGGAGTACGTGCGGGACCTGATCTGCGGAATGCTCGCCGACCCCGTCACCCGAGCTGCGATGGCCCGCCTCGACAAAGGCGACGAGGACGAGGGCGACGGATCGCTCCTGGAATCCCTGCGGGAGATCGACGAGCGGCGGCAGCGGTTGATCGACCTGTACACCGACGGCGACATCGACCGCGCCAGCTTCCGAACCCGCAAGGACCGCATCGACGACGAAGCCCGCGAGGTCGAAGCGCAGATCGCCAGCCGCACGGGAACCCGGGTGCTGGCCGAGGTCCCTGGCACCTACGAGGAGCTCGTCGCCGCCTGGGAGGAACGAGGCATCGACTTCCAACGACGTCTGATCGAGGCACTCCTCCACCCGATCATCGTGAACCCAGCGAGGAGCAGGAAACGAGCCTTCGACCCGGGCCGACTGGAGATCGTGCCGAAGGCGTAGCACACGCTGCAACCGCCGAGTTCGCCTTCGATCAGCTCCGGCTCCCCGCCAGGGCCGTCGCCGAGCGGCACTTCGACGGCGTCGGCGATCACCCGGTCGGGTGCGCGGTATAGGGCGATATGGCCGCACACTTCGCCGGATATCGAGCGGCTACCTGAGGCATGTCGCTGAGCGAAGTGTGTGCCCTCGCTCCGGCGATATGGGACGCGTTGTTGGCGGCGTATCTGGCATGGTGCACGAGTGAGCTCGTCCGTTCTCCGCCTGCGCCCGCTTCGACTGTCGGACGAAGAACACGTCAGGTCTGCCCATCGAGAGCTCGAGGTCGAGCACTTCGAGTTCGCCATTGGCCTGCGGCCCGACACCTCGTGGCCGGAATACGTCGAGCAACTGGATCTCGCTCGACGAGCGAAGCAGCTTTCAGCGCCGTGGGTGCCAGCGACGTTCCTCCTTGCGTTCGTTGGGGACGACTTGGTCGGGAGGGCATCGATCCGTCACACACTGAATGACTTCTTGCTCGCGGCAGGGGGCCACATCGGCTACGCCGTTGTGGCGCGGTTTCGTCGGCGTGGTTTTGCCACGGAGATCCTGATGCAGAGCCTGGTCGTCGCTCGTTCGTACGACGTCGGCAGTGTCCTCGTGACGTGTGACGAGGACAACGAAGCCTCGGCGCGCGTAATCACTCGCTGCGGTGGCGTTCTCGAGAACATCGTCGACAACCCAAAGGGTGGTCCACGCAAACGGCGTTACTGGATCGACTGATCGATCGACGCTCGAGAGGTCGCACCGTGATCCGTCGCGCTGAAGATCCTGCCCTCGAACCGATCGACCAGACCGGTCTTGCCGAGAGCCAGCGACATCTTCGATGGCTGCCGCTCGAAGCGACGCAGGTCAGGAGACCGGCCTGTTCGATGATGTCGATCGCGCCTGCCACAGCGTCCACGTTGTCGATGAGGGCCTGTCGATAGCAGTCCGTGTACTCGGGCGTCCCGGTCTTGGGAGAGTTCCTCGCCGGTCTGGTCAGTGAGCACGCGGGTCGGTCAGGTTCTTGGGTGCCTGGCGCCCACGACATCGGGGCCCGATTCCCGGGTGCCGGCGGGCGCGTCCTCACTCGATCTGACGTGCCGAAGTTGCCGAGTATCTCTTGACCCTGACGTCGCGTGAGGCCGTACTGTCCTCGAATGCTCGAGCCGTCACCCTGCGACCTCCTGATCACTGACGGGACGGTCCTCGATCTCGACGGTGCGGACGGGCGCATCCACGCAGCCGTAGCGGTTGCCGACGGCATCGTCGTCGCGGTCGACCCGGCGCCCGATGTGACGGCGAGGTGGGCGCCACAGCGGCACATCGACGCCGATGGGGCGTACGTCGCGCCCGGCTTCGTCGATGGCCACGTTCACCTCTCGGCCGTTCTCGGCTCGGCGCAGCCTTACACGCCCGCGTCCGGGCCGAGCCTGTTCGGTGGGGGCGGGAGTAGCGCCGACATCGGTCGTGCGTTGCACCAGTTCCTCCTGATGCCCGTGCCGGCCGACATTGTCGAGGCGGCGGTCGCCCCGGTGCTTGCCGCGTTGGCGGCCGGGGGGACGACCGCGGTGGTCGACGCGGGGAGTGCGGGCATCGACGGGATCGTCGCCGCCGCCCGCCGCGTCGGTGTCCGCGTTGCTGTCGGACCCAGCGTCCACGACGTTCTGCTCGGCGACGCCGGCGAAGTCGTGCCGGTCGCGGACGCCGAGGGTGTGCTGGGCGCCGCCGAGGACTGGCTCACGCGTCAGCAGAGCGCTCCAGGCGATCCGTTCGAGCCGGTGCTGACTGTGACCGAGCCGACCTTCTGCTCCGACGGCCTCCTGGCAGGCCTCGCTGGGCTCATCGACCGCACCGGCGTGGCCGTGAGCTTCCACTCCCATGAGACCAGCGAGTCGGTCGCCGACCATGACCACGCTCACGGTCGTGCGGCGATCGACCGGCTCGCCGACTACGGGCTCCTCGGTCCCCGATGCACACTGATGCACGCCGGGTCGGTCAGCGATCGTGACATCGAGATGATTGCTGCCACCGGAACCTGCGTCAACGTCAACCCGTTGGGCAACGGCATGCTCGGTTTCGGAGCCGCTGCCGAACGCGCTATCGCCCGCTACCTGGACGCCGGGGTCCGTCTCGTGCTCGGCAGCGACTACACGCCGTCGATGATCGCCACGGGCTTCGACCTCGTCCGGGCCGCGCTGATGCTCACCCGCGAGGCCGGCGCCACCGACGACGCACTCACCCTCGAACAGGCGCTGCGCATGGCGGCGAACGGCACGGTCGCAGCGGGCGCCGCGGCCGACCTCATCGTCGTCGACCGCACCGGCCCCCACCACTTCGGCGTCGATCACCCGGTGCCGGGATTGGCGCTTCGGGCCCGGCCCAGCGACGTGCGAACTGTGATCGTCGGGGGACGGGTGATCGTCGACGCCGGCGCGCTCGTCACCGTCAACGCCGGCGAACTGTGCTCGGCCGCGGGGGCCGTCCTCAAGATGGTGAGGTCGCACTCGTGACCGCTACGACCGACACCGACGCCGTCCAGATCGGGGCGCTCGCGGCTGCGACCGGGCTGACGGTGCGGACCCTGCACCACTACGAGTCGATCGGGCTGATCGGTCCCGCACGACGCAGCGCATCCGGCTATCGGCTGTACGGGCCCACGGACATCGAGCGGCTTTACCGGGTGCGAGCGCTGCGTCAGCTCGGACTACCCCTCGACGAGATCCGCCGAGCGCTCGACGACCCCGCCACGGACCTCGCCGCAACCCTCGGCGCACAACTCGCAGCCGTCGACGGCCTCCTGGGCGACCTCCACCGCCAGCGCCGGGCCCTGCAAGCAGTCCGCTCATCGATGAGCACCCACGACCTGATCCGACTCCTGGAGGTCATGACCATGCCCGACGGCACTATCGAAAAGCACATCTCCATCCTCGTCTACGCCGATCTCGAAGCTGCCTTCAACCACCTGATAGACGTGTTCGGGCTTGGCCCCGGCGAGCTGACCTTCGACGACAACGGCCACGCCGTCCACGGCGAACTCGAGGCCGGCAACGCAGTCGTCTGGCTGCACCCAGAGTCCGCCGAGTTCGCCTTGGCCTCACCTCGCACGGTCGGGACATCGACCGCGATGATGGCGGTGATGGTCGACGACGTCGACGCCCACCACCAGCGCACCATCGAGCGCGGTGGCACCGTCGTCTACCCGCCAGTCGACCAGCCCTACGGATACCGCGAGTACGGCGCCCGCGATCCCGAAGGCGGACTGTGGTCCTTCATGCGCCTGCTACGCAAACCCGACGCCTGACCCCGTTTCGAGCCGTCACAGGCTGTTGAGAACTCGGCATCCCGAGTCGTTGCGGAAACCCACACGCATTGCACCGCTCGGACGATCGCGCCGTTCTCGACGAGCCGAGCGGCCAGCGAATCGGACCGCTCGATATCACCAGTCCGATAATCCGTTCTCGGTACCACAGCGACCCGCACGCTTCGGCCCTTCCTTCGCGCGCAGGATCGCCGGTTGTCGCGTGCGGCGGCTGAGCGACTTGTGCGCCTTCACTTTCGGCTGCGCTTCGGTGGTGTTGGCACCGGCGATATCGCGTCGGGTTCGGCCTGGCGTGGTCAGGCTCGGCTGTCCTCGTCCGAACGGTCGAGGAACCAGTCGGCGATGCTGGGCATGGCTGGCTCGAACCCGCCGGGCACCGACACATTGAGGAAACCGGCAGGCTCGGGGCCGCGGTTCTCGAAGTCGTGGGGGGAGTGTCCAGGGACGAGCACGAATGAGCCGACGGTGGCTTCGATCCAGTCTGTGTCGACGAGCACGTGAAGGGTGCCGCCCAGCACGTAGAAGAGGTCGTCTTCAGGATGCTGGTGGACGCCGGGGCCCTTGGTGTGCGGGTCGAGCCACCACTCTGAGATCGAATACCGGTTGGCGGACTCGGCGCCGTCGGCTTTGAACACCGCAGAGAGCCGGCCCATCGGGAAGGCCCGTCCTTCGCCGGGCGCGAGCACTATGGGAGCCCGCTCGACGTCGCTGTTATCCATGAGCTGCCCCTTCGAAGACCAGACCCCTAATGTGCCAACCGTATCCCCGCTCGGCGCATGCGGCTCTGCCGCGGGAGTGGCGGTCAGAGCGGAGCCTTCCTTCGCGGCGTTGACGGGCGGGCCGTCCGACCGCACGTCGGTGACCCGACTGAGCACCGCGCGGTATCGGCCCTTATGCCGGTGAGGGTGGCCCGCTACCTCAAGGAACCCGCGCGTCGCTACCGTCAGGCTGGGAAGCGATCGCGACGAACCCGCGACCGGTTCCTAGCCCAAGGTCTTCGAGTTCCAGCTCGAACGAACGAATCTGGGCTGCCGGCAAGGGCAAAGCCGTACTAGCGGCCACTCATCCGCTTCCGCGGTCACGGTCAGGGTCTGGCCCAGCGGCCGACCGAAGGGTCTCCGGAACACCGACGCCGTGGCACTTCGGGGCCAACCACCGTCGGCAGGCAGTCCAACTCCTCGCCGATCATGGGCTTCACGCAACGGGAGAGGACCGACCCGACTAGCTCGCCTCTCTGTGGGACACGACATCTGGACGACCGGCGTATCGGTTGACCTCCAGGATGGCCCACACCTGCGCCAGGGTCTCGGGAGCTGTAAGCGACTCAGGCAGACCCGATGCTCTGCGGAACGCACGTGATCGCTCAACGGCGGGAGGAATGGCGTCGTGTAGCCCCGAGCTCAGCTGTCCATCGGGGCTGCGAGCACCGGCGCGGCGGGTCACAGGCCAAGGCCTCCGCGGTCGTGGGCGGTCTGCTTGGCGGTGCTGACCGCGAGCGCTCGGCGGAGATCGTCGGCCGGGCGGGCGGCTGGCTCCTGAGCTGCCACGGCGTAGACGTGATTGCGCTCCCGGCCTCGGGTGATCGACGTGTAGCCGGCCTCCTTGTGGAGGGTGTCGTCACCGAGCACAAGGGCGACATCGCAGGTCATGCCCTGGCTCTTGTGGATCGTCATGGCGTAGCCGTGGATCAGGTGGCCCGCCGAGATGTAGTCGACCGGCACGGCGAGGCGGTCGCCGTCGCTGGTCTCGATGTGGACGGCGTCGTGCTCAGCGCCTGTGACGGCGCCGATGGTGCCGTTGACGATGCCGACCTTGTGGTCGTTGCGAAGGGCCAGGACCCGGTCGCCGACGCGCAGCTCGAGGTCCTCGGAGTCCAGCACGACCGGGCCGAGGCGATCGTTGGCGATGAGGTGGAGCCGGGCTCGTTGGTTGAGGTCGGCGACGTCGCTGCGGTGCAGCGCCAGCATCACGGCGTCGCGCCCGCTCGTGTGACTGAGGTACCAGTCCTCGGCCATCCCGGCATGGACCTTGTCGGCGTTGTCGCCGATGGTGAGCGAGCCGCTCTGCTCCATGCGTCGCAGCGCCCGGTCGGTGTGGCCGTCGCGCAGCGCGGCGGCAGTCGCTCGCTGGGCTCGGTCCGTGAGTCGCCGGTTCTCGGTGAGCTCTGTGTGACCGAGGCGTCGGGCGAGCGAGGCGAAGAGCCCGCCGGCTTCGATCTCGGCGAGCTGCTTCGGGTCACCGACGAGGACCAGCTTCGCCCCGGCCTTGGCGGTGTGGTCGATGAGGCGGTGGAGCTGGCGGGTGCCGACCATGCCGGCCTCGTCGAGGACCAGGACGTCGGTTCGGTAGAGCCGGTCTCGACCCGAGTCGAGGTCCTGGAGCAGGGATGCGATCGTCTGGCTCGGGATGCCCGACCCGGACTGGAGTCCGCGGGCCGCCTTGGCAGCGAGGGCAGCGCCGCGCACTCGCAGTCCGGTGCGGTGCCAAGTCTCGCGGGCAGCGTCGAGGGCGAAGGTCTTGCCGGTGCCTGCTTGGCCGACGATCACGGCCACGGGCGCGTCGGTGACGGTCACCCGCTTGACGGCAAGGGCCTGTTCGAGGCTGATCGACGGCCGGGCCCGGAAGGCGAGCATCAACGATCGGGGGTCGACGGGAACGGTCCTGGGTCCGTCTATGGAGCGGCGGAGCGCGTCTGCCTCGAGCGCCAGCATCTCTGGGGTCGTCCAACAGCCGGCCGCGACGTCGACGACGGCGTCGCTGGCGAGGTAGTGGTCGGCTCGCCGGCGGATGGCGTCGTAGTCGAGTCCTTGGGTGGCGGTCTCCGCGACGGCCCGGATCACCTGACGACGATCGAAGGTGGCGTCCTGCTCGGTCAGCAACGCTCCGAGCCGCTCGTCGCTCGCCACGACCGGGTGGTGCGGACCGGTCGGGACCTTGCCGGTGAAGCCGACTTCGCCAGCCCGTCGGCGCCACCCTTCCCGCAGGATCTCCTCGTCGACGATCTCGGGCTTGGCCGGGCGCGTGTCGAGCGTGGCCACCTGCGCCCCGTGCGCCGACCGCACGCCGTGTTCGGCCATCGCCACTTCGATCTCGATCCGGCGGCGGCTGAACGCCCGGCGCATCTTCGTCGAGAACCCGACGACCTCACCCACCCCTGGCGCCGACGGTTCGAACCGCACGCCGAGGCGCTCTCCCAGCTCGTGGCGCAGGACTGATTGGTAGACGAACCCGGCGGTCTTCCCGTGCTGGTAGATCGCCGGGGTGTGCAGCGCGCTCCATCGACCGTCCGGTCCGAGGGCCATGTTCGCGGTCACGAGATGGGTGTGCAGGTTTGGGTCCGCCTCCCGGCTCGTCCGATGCCGGAACGCGGCGGACACCAACCCGCCGCCCCGATGACGGGCGGAACCGGCCTTGCCACGGCGGACCACGCACGCCTCGTCCTCCAAGTACCGCACCGCCGCCGCCACCGCCACGTCATGCGCCGCCACCACCTCGGCGGCCAGGCCCTGGTCGCCGAGCCCCCAGAGCAGCGACACGGACTTCGGCGCCGACAGCGTCAGGTCGAACCCCTTGATCTTCCGCCACCTCGTCAGGGGCTCGCTTGTCGACGGGTCCACTCCCTCGATCACCGAGCGGAGGGCATCGGCCTCGACTTCCCCGGTCAGGCCGAGGCTCCCGGCCCCGACACCGATCCACCGTCCCGGCGCTTCACCCGACGCCAGGTAGTAGTCGTCCCGCTCGTTGGCGATGACCTCCAGGTAGTACGCCGCCGGATCCGGCGCGGCAGAGAACTTCGCGATGCTCAGCACATCTACGTAGGCCCCTGACGGCCCCGAAAACCGCGCGATCAATCGCGGATTTCTAGGCATCAACAACTCACCGGCGACCTCCCGCCGCGCCTCCTGCTGGCTATCCCGTTGACCACCCGGCGGCCACCGGACACCCCCGGTGCAAGTGTGTGGAGGATCCCACGCTCGACATCCACGGCTTCTCGGGCCGGACCCCGCGGGGCTGGGTCAGGCCCGAGCGACGACCATGCGCCTGGGGGCCGCACGAGGCTGTCACTGCGTCTCCGTAGGATCGGAGGTCGGAGGTTCCCGATGCGCCCCTCAATTGCCACCCGCCCGTCTCGACGCAGGTCGCCGCGTCGCAACTGCACGCGGGGCGCCGGACGATCGGACGCGGCAGCTCCGTTCTCCCAAGAACTCCGCCACAGGACCCATCGAGGCGTGGACGGGACCCGACGGGCCGTCCGCTCGGGTCCGTCGCCGCTCGGAGGGAGCGAGCTACCTTCGGCGGTGAGCCACAGCACAGGGAGACCCGAGATCGCCACCTACAAGTCAGTCGATGCCCTGCAGCTGGCGCTCGCAGGATCAGTGTTCGAGCGAACCAAGGCCCCAAAGAAGGCAGCGGGACGGGCGCTCGGCACACTCGTTGAGCTGATCACCTTCTACCTGATCAGGGACTGGGGCTTGGAGCCGAATCTGGCCATCGAGCGCGGCCTGAGGGAGTACGGGAACTCGCTCATCACCCACAACGTCGAGTTCACCCTTCACCCACACCTGGATGTGATCACGACGCCGCTCGCCAGTGATGGCAAGACCCTCACCGCAACCCAGGTGATCAAGCAGAACGACCTAGAACTCACGGGTCTCGAGCGGAAGGGCGGTCAGCCGCTACTCCGGGGGTCGATCGTCCGCCATGCCAATCTTGTCGGGGAAGCCGAGGGAAGCGCTTGGTACGCATACCTCGCCGAGGATGACCGCTACTCCGTCACCCAGCTGTTCGATCCGCCATTCGCGATGTTCGAGTGCAAGCGCGTCGGCGTTGAGGAGGGCCAGAAGAAGGGCCCGCAGACGATCGAGAAGGCGAAGCAAGGCGCGTACGTCGCGCGAACCGTTTCGGGCCTTCAGCGCGTACCTCGACGCGATGGATCCGTCGCAGCGCTGGTCGAGGAGGCGGACGGACGCCTAACGACTCACCCCGACTACTACCTGTTCATCCGAGAGGCGATCGACAGCGGGAACCTCGTCGCGCTCGCCAATGTGGTGTTGACGGTGGGTGTAGTGAGCAACCACGGCAACTGGTTCACAGCGGACACTCAGAACAAGGAAATGCGCGTACTCGCGCAGTCATACGACTGGCTCCTCTTCCTCACCGATGACGCCCTCGCCGAGTTCATCGAGACGATCCTGCTCGGCGACTCGGATGATTTCGCTGCGACCAGATCCGCCTTCGAGCACTCATACTCGGGTGATGCCAAGAGCACAAGCTTCACCAAGGTGTCCATCGACGTCGATGCGGACCGCGAACTGACCAAGTACTTCAAGGAAGCCCAGCCCTGGGCGAAGTGGTTCAACGTAATTGCGCCGGGCGCGGAGCTTGATGGCCTACAGCATGACCTTCAACGACTCCGGGACATCCGCGAGGAGGTTCTGAAATGACCGCAGGACGCCAACCGGTCTCGAACACAAAGGACTGGTGTACACCTCCGTCCATAGTCGAGTCGGTTCGAAAGTGCTTCGGCGGATCGATTCACCTAGACCCGTGCTCCAACGAGTTCTCGACCGTGGACGCCGAGGTCGAGTATCGACTTCCGGATCACGATGGGCTTCGAGAGTCGTGGAGCTACCCGACGATCTACGTGAATCCTCCCTACGGCAGCGACCCAGCAAGAGGAACACGAATCCTCCACTGGTTCACGCGCATGGCCGATGCTGCGCAAGCCGGGTCGTCCGTGATTGCTCTCGTCCCGGTCGCCACGAACACGGCTCACTGGAAGCGGTGCGTCTACCCCCTCGCAAAGTCGATCTGCTTCCTCTACGAGCCCCGCGTGCGGTTCTTCATCGGCGGCGTCGAGGATCCGAAGGGAGCACCCATGTCGTGTGCTGTCATCTACTGGGGCGATGATCCAAACGCATTCAGCGATGCCTTCCGAGACCATGGAGCGGTGGTGTCACTCGAGGGAGTAGCTCTGCCAGAAGGCCAGCCAACGCTCCTCTGAGGGCCGCGTGAGCAAACACGACCTGGGCCAGCAACCTACGAAGTCGGCATGCCCCAGCCGCCGCCGCCCGGCGTCAGCATCCGGAGAACGTCGCCGGCCTTGAGCTGGATCGTGCACTTGTCGGGGAGGCGCTCGGCCTGCGCCTCGTCCCCGGCTGGGAGGAGCCAGTTCTCCCCTATCGCGCCGGGCTCTCCACCAGCGAGGCCCCAGGGCTGGGAGACGCGTCGCTCGGTGATGAGCGACACCGTGGCGTCCTCGAGAACCTGGAGATCTCGCTCGATGCCCTCGCCTCCAGCGGACCACCCGGCACCGCCACTGCCTCGGCGCAGCCGGTAGCGCAGAACCCGAAGCGGAAAGGCCCGCTCCAGCGCCTCGATGGGGGTATTCCGCGTGTTAGTCATCGCGGTGTGAATTCCCGACTGGCCGGGGCGGGGTTCGGCTGATCGGTAGTCAACTTGATCCGAGTTGGTCATGCACGTGTGAATTCCCGTCTGCCCGATAACGGCCGCCGCTGATCGTTGGTCAACTTGATCTGTGTGGGTTATCGCGGTGTGAATGCCCGACTGGCCGGGGCGGGGTTCGGCTGATCGGTAGT
>Ga0116151_10005148_pt1 | contig 11372 bp, 11 predicted proteins | sample AD_UKC117_MetaG_FD_89893 | JGI IMG/M metagenome (GOLD analysis project Ga0116151, IMG submission 89893) | Active sludge microbial communities of municipal wastewater-treating anaerobic digesters from Hong Kong - AD_UKC117_MetaG | ecosystem: Engineered > Bioreactor > Anaerobic > Digestate... | reverse complement strand
TTGACAAATTGCGCTTCGAAAGCTCTGCCAAACTCAAAATACTTCTGATCAATTGACGAGAGCTCTTCCTCCCCAATCACTGAGGCTAGTGAGCGTACATCCTGGACGTGCGCATAGGCAGCATAGAGTTGTGACGCAAGCGCGGGATGGTCAGCACGGGTTTTACCTTCTCCGATACCATCCTTCATCAAGCGGCTGAGTGATGGGAGCACGCTGACAGGGGGATAAATATCCTGAGATGTGAGACTGCGTGACAACACAATCTGACCTTCAGTAATGTAACCAGTGATGTCTGGAATGGGATGCGTAATGTCATCATTGGGCATGGTCAATATCGGAAGCTGGGTAATTGAGCCTTTGCTGCCTTTGATCCTGCCCGTTCTTTCATATAGATTTGCCAGGTCGCTATACATATACCCGGGGTAGCCCTTTCGGCTGGGAACTTCACCGCGTTTGTTTGAGATCTGCCTGAGTGCTTCACAATAATTGGTGATGTCTGTCATTACAACCAAAACATGCAGGTCACACTTAAACGCCAGGTATTCGGCTAACGTTAGAGCAATTTTAGGTGTAACGAGGCGCTCCACAACAGGGTCATCGGCCAGATTCAGGAACATCGCAACGCGGTTTAACGCGCCGCTCTCAGTGAACGCATTTCGGAATGATTCTGCCACATCATGTTTAATTCCCATGCCGGCAAAAACTATAGCAAAATTCTCGTCTCGTTCTTGATTGGTCCCAGCCTGGCTGCCAATTCGCGCCTGACGCACAATCTGGCTGGCCAGCATGTCGTGCGGAATTCCGCTGCCAGAAAAAATGGGCACTTTTTGACCCATAACCAGAGTATTCATGGCGTCTATGGTGGAGATTCCGGTCTGGATATAGTCGCGAGGATAAATCCGTGCTGTTGGGTTGATTGGTTGTCCGTTGATATCAGCAAAGTTATGTGCCAAAGGCAAAGGACCGTGATCGATTGGTTTTCCCATTCCATTAAAGATCCGCCCGAGCATTTCGCGGCTCACAGGCACTTGTAGTGATCTTCCACTAAAACGCACACTTGTACCCGCGGTGGTCAAACCGCTTGTGCCTGAAAAGACTTCAATCACAGCAAAATTATCACCAACTTCCAATACTCTACCAACCCGCATTTGATTCTTGGAATCGATGATCTCAACGAATTCATCGTATGCGACTATTCCGGTATCTTCAACCCGGATAATTGGTCCTTCGACACTTTTGATGCCAGCAATTAACAAGCCTGCGCTGCGTTCAGTCGTTTTCATCGATAGAGTAACTCCAATTGGTCGAATTGCTCATCCAGCGAGTTGCGGATCTCATCCAGCCGTTCGAGCTGTTCATTTGGTACGGTATTTTTCATGCGGATGAGGGAATTGAGAACAGGCAATTGCTGAATTGCGTTAATGATCGCACCTTGTAAAACAATTGCTTCTGCCCGCTCTTGAAAATGCAGGATCAAATCGAGCATTTTCATTTGCTTCTGTGGGGTGGCATAGGTGTCAATTTCGTCAAGGGCGTTTTGCTGCAAAAATGCTTCCCGCAGCAGGCGAGCGGTTTCAAGGGTGACGCGCTGTTCATCTGGCAGTGCATCCGGACCAACCAGCTTGACGATTTGGTCGAGGTGACCTTCTTCGTTCAGGATCTGCATGGCTCTCGCTCTCAATTCCCTCCAGGGCATCTGAGTTTCTGCTTGCCACCAGTCAGTTACATTGTCCAGATACTCACTATAGGAATTCAACCAGTTCACTGATGGGAAATGGCGTGCTGAAGCCAGATTTTTATCCAGTCCCCAAAATACCCGGGTGTATTGACGGGTTTGTTGGGTGACAGGTTCGGAGAAATCTCCACCTGGAGGGGAAACTGCGCCGATGATACTGACAGAGCCCGTATCTCCATTGAAAGTCTCTACCAAGCCTGCCCTCTCGTAGAACTCTGCCAGCCGCGATGAGAGATACGCAGGATAGCCTTCTTGAGCTGGCATTTCTTCAAGTCTGCCGGATATTTCACGCATTGCTTCCGCCCACCGCGAAGTGGAATCCGCCATCAGGGCAACATGATAACCCATATCCCGGTAATACTCAGCAATGGTGATACCTGTATATACGCTGGCATCTCGTGCTGCTACCTGCATATTGGAGGTGTTGGCGATCAGGATGGTGCGTTCCATCAAAGGTCTCTTCGAACGCGGGTCGATTAATTTGGGGAACTCCTGCAAAACCTCCGTCATTTCATTGCCACGTTCACCACAACCGATATAGACAACCACATCAGCATCTGACCACTTGGCAACCTGGTGTTGGGTAATGGTTTTTCCGGTTCCAAAGCCTCCGGGGATGATTGCGGAGCCACCTTTTACCAGTGGGAAAAAGGTATCCAAAACGCGTTGACCTGTGAGCAAAGGTTGGTTTTTTTCTTTGCGATTTTTAAAGGGACGCGCCTTGCGTACTGGGCAGCGTCTCAACATGGTGATTGACTCTTCTCCATGTTCAGTTTCAACTCTGGCAATCACATCGTCGATTGTGTAATCGCCCGCAGCTGCAACCCAGGTTAACTTACCTGAGATCCCGAGTGGGGTCATGATCTTGTGCATAATCATGCCTGTTTCCGGCACAACTCCAATCACAAGACCTTGGGTGATTTTCGACCCGCTTTCAAGCAGAGGCGAGAATGACCAGCGTGTTTGCCGATCAAGGGGGGTGACGCCAAAGCCACGACCAATAAATGAACCAGTTTTCTGTTCAATGACAGGAAGAGGGCGTTGAATGCCGTCAAATATACTGCCAATCAAACCGGGAGCCAATTCGACAGAGAGCGGCAAACCTGTGCTATAAACTGGCATGCCAGGTGTCAGACCGCTGGTCTCTTCGAAGACCTGGATAGTCATCTCATCGTCGTGCAAACCAATCACTTCCCCAATCAAATTCTGGTCACTTACACCAACCATGTCTCCCATGGCGATTTGGCTTGATCCTCGAGCTCGAATGACGGGTCCGTTGATCCAGGTGATAACAGCTGCTGCATCTGTCATGCATTTTCTCCTATCAAGATCTCAAAAACCTTACTTCGAAGCCTTTCCAGTTGCCTTTCCAGTCGTCTTTCCAGCGTGTTTTCAAAGCTGCGGTGTCCCTTTTCGTCCATGGCTACTACCCCGGTCCCCTCGATCAGATTTTCTCCGATCTCGATTCGAGTGCCAAGCTCAGAACTGAGTTTTCTCAATTCTTCTTCCGAAATCAGCTCCCGGGACTTGGCGTCAAACTTCAGCACCACGTTTTTGGATTGCAAGTACCTGATGGCTTCCCGAACCAAGCCCATCAATGCTTCGGCGTAATTGGATTCATCTGGGATATTTGCCACGCGATCCTGGACTTGCGAGAAAACGTTTTCCAATAACTGCTCCCGCCTCTCATAAGCTTCCACCCTGGCTTTAACCGTTATTTCAGCAAGTTTTTCCTCCTTGCGCAGCTCAGCTTCTCTCCTGGCTTTATCGAGAATCTCCGCGTATAGTTGCTTCGCTTGCAATTCTCCACGTTTTAGAATTTCAGACTCTCGATGCCTGGCTTCCGCATTGATTTTTTCAGCGTCGGCTTGGGCGGCATCTAAAATTGTGCGCGTTAAATCCGCTATTCTTTCATCCATCGATTTCAACATAGTTGTTAATCCGTTTCGCTAATCGTCATTTTCGGATGCCGATCGATTGTTCAGCCAAGCCCATGAAAGAAACTCCCTCGGAATTTGTTGAATTGGGTGAAGGAATTTCTAAGAATAGAGGTGGTTCGATCGCGCTTTTTAATCGGGCTACACGTTCTGGTGCCAGTTTGGAACAATCTTCTGTCACCAAAACCAAGCTAAGCTCAGGATTGGCGATCGCAGCATCTAGTGCTCGATTCATGCCCTCGACGGAATCTACGGCTTCACCGTGAACACCAACCAGGGCAAACCCTAGTACGGCGTCGACGTGTCCGATAACCCAAACTTTCACGACAGCCTTATCTATTGAGGATCAGGAAGGAAATCAGCAGCCCATAGATGGCAATACCTTCAGCCAAACCCACAAAAATCAGGGCCTGACCGAATAGTTCTGGTTTCTCAGTAATTGTCCCTAAAGCAGCGGATCCGGTATTTGAAACTGCTATGCCAGATGCAACAGCAGCAACGCCGGTTGAGATGGCAGCAGCAAGAGAGGCGTAAGGATCACTGGCAGCCTCTTGTATGAAACCCGCAGCCTGCACGCCTGTGGGCGTCATTAACCAGATAACTCCCAGCGCGACAGCCATCAACCCAATAACCACATTGAGTCCACCCAGCCCGATGAGCACATTCTTGGTGGCTTTTACCGGTTGGGATTTAAGGCGATATCTGAAATAGACCCAAGCCGGAATTAGTGGGACAAGCCCGATTAGAAAAATGATTGCGTAAGTAAGAATAGGCATTTTATTTTGCTCCTTCTGAATTCGATTTAGCCAGTCCGAAAGGTTGATATCTTCGCCCTCCGCCTGAGAAAAACTTGCTGAAAAATTCGTAGTATTCCAATCGCAGCGTTTGAATGCTGACAATCATCCCCTCAAAACCGATCACAAAAATGTTGCCAAAGGCAACTACCAGCCAATAACCAACCCCTTTGCCAGGGTCGACAATATTAGCCAGAATAAAGAACACTGAACTCAAGCCTGCATGCGCGACAGCAAAAGCACCGATGCGAACATAGGATAGAGAATTGCTCAGGTAGCCTATCAATGTTTCAAAGAGCTCGAAGAAAGATTGGATGAAGTAAAGCGGCAAACCGCCTTCAAAGTACGGTTTTTTCTTTTCGAAATAGCGCTCGAGGAATCCAGAGAGGAAAATCATCACGATACTCGCGATCACAATCGCAATGAAAACAGCCTTATCAACCGGAAAATTCTCGATAAATAGACTTAAAATTAACCCTAATAGCGACCAATAAAGCAGCAAGCCCGCCAAGCCTTTACTATTGAAAAAGAAATGCACCCAGTGCCGCTGGTGAAAGTCATTAACCAAGGCAAGGATATTTGCCATTGAAAGCAAGATTGCACCAAACCCAGCTGTAATTAAGAGCAAATTCATTATGTTGTGCATCGGATGCATCCAAATAGCTGGCAGCAGATCTTCTATACCAAATATGCTTCCGAAAAGGAAACCAAATACAATTGCCGAGATGCCACACAGCAGAACCACTGAACCCAGGCTGGCTAAACGCTCCAGTTTTTTGATTTTTTTAAGCATTAGAACCAATCCTGCGATTGTGAGAATCAGTCCGTGTCCTACATCTCCGAACATGGCTCCGAAAATTAACGGAAAAGTCAGTAGTAATAGCAATGTTGGGTTTAGCTCATTGTAGGAGGGCATTCCATAAGTCGTTACCAACTTCTGAAAACCCTGCTCAAACCCCTTCTTTTCAATCATGATAGGGGCGTTTCTTGTTTCAGAATCCTTACCGCTTTCTTTGATGTCAATGATGATAGAGGTAGAGATGTCCTGTAGATCGCTCGAAAGTTTTTCCAGTTTATTGCTCGGCAACCAGCCTGCCACCAGGTAACTATGCTTCAATTTCCCATAGCGCATTAATGATTCAGACAGCAAGCGGCTATACCGTACCCGCCAATAGAGTTCTCGCAAGCGATTTGAGCGACTGTCCCGGATATTTTCAATTTCATGAGAGCTGCTCTCTAACTTGGATTGAAGAGTCTCGACTTCTTTGTTCAGTAGGGCGATTATTACCGAGGGAGTGCCACGGTAACTATCCGGCAAATCAACACCCACCAGGTATGCGTTGCGGGCTGCTCTATGGAGGTATTCTTTGTTTTGACGTGACCCCAACAGCAGCACTATTGCCTGGTCACCCTCTTTTTTTAGTTCGAGCAGCACGAAAGGGATATTAGTCTTGCTGGTCTTGAAGCGGTCAATTTTGTCAGATGGCATTGTGCCAAGAACCGAATAGATGTAACGCCGGTTGCGGATCCTTTCGAAAGGGATGTCTAAGTCAGAAAGGGGAGTGAGCAAACGGATATAACCATTACGCAGGTTAATTTCCTGCTGGGCAGCCATCAGGTCCTTTGATTTGGCTTGTATCTCCTGCTCCAACTGATCTATGAAAGGCCTAATGTCTTCAGGTTCTGAAATCATCTTGATGCGCTCGTCAGTTGAGTGCCCTGAGTCAATATTCAGGGATTGCATCGTTTCGAGAAGCTGTTTTTCAAGGTTAGCAAACTGGCTGGATTTGACCTGCCAATTTGATCCATGGACATCACTTCCCTCCGCATGCAAGTAACTGATATCCTCCATTTGCAGAAAGCCTTCATCAGCCAGAAGTTCTGTCACCTTTCTGGCAAAGTGATTAGGAACTTCAATTTCAACTTCCGTCATGCGTTCGGGATACCATTTCATTTTAGTTATCCTTGATTTAGTTTTTCGTCAGATGTGGTAATTTGCGAATGAGATAGGGGGCGTATTGGTCCACCGGCATTTCAAGCGATTTCGCCTCGAATAGCAAGGTTAGATCCTGTATCTCAAATTCTAATACAAGCAAGTAAGCCAGTGGCAAGCCGATAGAGAAGGACCCATCCGAAAAAGCATTTCTGCATGTTGAATATATCATTCGCGTGAAGATAGTTTCGTTCAGCTGCCACTTGCTTGTGTTTTTGCTGTCCAAATTTCCTTCTTTGGCTATTGCTGGATAGATTTCTGCCAACAGTTGATAAGGGTCTCTATCCGCTGCGATGGCTCTGATCACACTATCATCGATTTTATAGCCAAATGGCAGGGTGTAATTGATGATCTCGCTCTCTGAAAAACGGTGAAAAACCCTGTAGCGAGCTGCCCAGGTGAGATTGTTCTTGTCAACCATCATTCCGATTAATTTCCGAGTGATCTTTTGGTCCTGCTTGGGTAAAGTGTCAATTTGATCCCAGAGTCTTTGCCAATAGTTCAAATCGATTGCCACCTCAACTGGGAATAAGCTCTCTTCGTCATGGTAACGCGTTAATGCGGGTTTTAAATCCACTTCATAATCAGTGTTGTGAAGCAAAGCAATTGCGGATTCAACCGTCCCCGATTGAACCATGTCTGCAAAAGGCAGGGTAGGGTAATCTTCGACGGGAAATAAGGTGTAGCGGATTTTCTCCCAGTCTTCCCCAACCTCAATGCCACGCAGGACGGCTTTCAGATTATCCACCTCGTAAAGTCTAAAGAGTTGCACCAGCAGTTGGCGCGCGAAAGATGGCGCGTGTTCGATGATGATTTTATAGTCGCGCGTCAGTTTTTTGCGGATTTCATAGGCTGCCCTTCGGGAAGATTTGATTGTCTCTTCTGAGGCAGCCAGGCAAGAAGCATAACTGGTTTCATCCAGTTTCGCGATCAGGGTGCCGAGATCGGGGCAGGCACTTAGCCTGGCGATTGTTTCATCACTCAGTAAATTGCCAATCATGCCACGAACCCGTGTGTGGACATTGGCGTAAGCACTTACGCTGCTAAGAGTCATGCGATTTGTTTTGTTCCAAGTAAAGTTTGGATGACATAATCAATAGCTTTTGACATGTTCACTTCAGCCAGAGCATCTCTTTGAGTGGTTCTTTGGGCGTATTGATTGACGATATCCTCAATGATTTTTGGATTGATGATTTCTTCTGTCAGGCGCGCGCTATCAAGCTCAGCCTTCTGCCTGGTTTCATCCAGCAAGGCTTGGACGGCGTGTTCTGCTTGTTCGGGCAGCGATCCGGCTTTCTTCGCAGCCATTTCGTACAGTGACTGTGCCTGCTCTTCAGCTTTTAATATTTGCTTTAATCGTTCTTCATTCATCATTAGTAACTGAAATACCTCTTAATTTTCATATTATACCAGAAATCCACACTGAGCTTTTCAGGCGTTGTTATTCTCTACCCTATGTTCAAAATCGCCCCACGGTGATATCCGTCCCGGGTGCACGAGCCCTTTGGTTGCGGGAGGATTTGCCGCTGGCTCACCCCGAGGCGATCGCCGCCGGGCGCGAATTTGCCCATATCCATCCGGATGGGAGCCTGCACGTCTCGCTGCCACCCGAGCGCGCGAGCGAAGCGGTGGAAAAAGGGTGGGCCGAGCCTCACCCCATAGCTCATTTCTTGGGCAATGAAGGCATGGTGATGCTCTACACCCCGCTGGATATGGATGAACTGAATGTGGTGTTCGGGTTAATCCTGGATTCTTACAACTTCGTCAGCGGGAGCAGTTTGCAGCCCAAAGAAGTCCTTTCTGTTGAAAATATAGGAGAAAAATGAACGTCATTCCCCTGCCTCAACCGGTTGCCATTGCCCCGCACCGCATTCACCCGCACACCCGTCCGGGCTACGTCCATCTCAAGGTCGCCAACCTGGAGAACCAACTGGTCTTTTACCAGCAGGTGCTGGGCTTACGTCTTCACTGGCAGGATGGGAATAGCGCCGGTCTGGGGACTGGCAGCGGGGATATCGTACGACTGACACAAATCCCCAATGGCAAACGCTATCGCGGCGTGACCGGCATCTACCACTTCGCCATCCTTTTCCCTGACAGGCGCCAACTAGCACGGGCTATCTCACACCTCTTTACCCTGCGCTGGACCAACTACCCCACCGACCACATCATGACCAAGACCACATACCTCGACGATCCGGAAGGAAACAATATCGAACTGTACTGCGAATCACCTGAAGACGGGGTAAACGAGATCACTAATGGACAGTTTCATGTCCGCCGTGCCGACGGATCCATCAGCGATGGGCGCGAAGCCCTGGATCTGGACTCGCTCTTCTCCCATTTAAGCGAAGATGGCCGCCTGGATGAACCCGTCCCACCCGAGGTACGCATGGGGCATTTCCACCTTTACGTTGCTAATCTGAATGAAACACGACGCTTCTATCACGACCTGCTCGGCTTCGACGATATGGGTATGGCGCGCAACTTTCGGATGGGCATGGTCTCAGCGGGTGGCTATCATCATCACATCGGCTACAACACCTGGCAGGGGGAGGGCGCCCCGCCACCTCCCGAGGACGCATTGGGGCTGAAAAATATCTCGTTCGTCCTGCCCGACCGCGCGGCAAGGGATCAACTTCTAGTGCGCATCGTAGCGATCGAACTGCCCTACCAACAGACCGATGAGGGCATCCTGGTTACAGATCCTGCTCAAAACGGAGTATTGTTTACAAGAAATGGATGAAGCGGGAAGTTTCATTCTTCACCTTTATGGCTGCTCACCTAATGGGCGTGCTTGGGCTTGGAATGAAAAACGCCTTGATTTCCTGTCATCTATTTCGGTGTTCTGTCATCAGTCTATTGCACCTACGAATTGAATCCAAGACATAATTATCCCAAGGATTATGAAGATTATTCCAACAGCCTTAGCTAAAATCTGTTCATTGGCCCTATTAGCAAATCTAGCACTAACCATACCGCTACCTGCAGCACTAAAGCCCAAGATCAATCCAGCAAGTGGTCTTATGTTACCGTGTAAAGCGTATCCAATTGTACCCGAACAAGCTGTTATTGCCATGATAAGGGATGAAGTCCCAATTGCTATGTGAAGAGGAAAATTTAGAACAAAAATCAAGATTAGCAATACCACTCCTCCCCCACCTGCACCAAGAATTCCTGTCATAAGACCAACGGCAAAACCTAGAATGAGAGCCACCCATATTTTCTGGGTCTGAGTCTCAAATTTTACTACTTTCTTCCTTGATTTTGCTGTAGAAGCATGATTTAACCCTCTCTTCCATATCACTACACCCATAATAACCAAAAAAACCCCAAAGGCTCCGCCCAAGCCCACTTCGGGCATGCCAGTAGCGAAAGTTGCTCCCAACTGTGCTCCGAGAACTGAGCCTATGGCGATCCAAATTCCAGATTTTAAATCTACATTTCCATGCTTATAATATGTGTAGGATATTGCTAAAGGAGCTATGATGTCCACCATTAAACTCGTTCCTATAGATTCATGAATTGAAAAATCTAAGAACATACTAACTAAAGGCACAACAACCATCACTCCCGATGCGCCTGTCAAACCAATTACTATGCCTGTGAATATACCAATCAAAATCATTACAATTGTCATGCTAACGGTCATCTTATTGCCTCACATATTTTGATATTTTTTGAAAAATTTTATCATAATATAGTAGATTAACCTTTTCCATAAAAATACTATAACCGAAATTCCACGTCTGATGAATTTTGCCACCATTTTCATCCTGGAGGGGTGATGGTTGTGGTTGAACGCACTTAAATTTCGCATGATTTCCTTTATTATACAGCATTTTCAGGGATCCATTTTATAAATTTGGGCATTAGAAATGGTTATTTCAAGTCCATTTTAAATGGAAATATCGGTTTGAGATAAAAAAACGGGAGTTTTTTCAGGGAAGGCTTTTTGCATATATCTCTTGAAAAGGATAATTTTTTGAGAGTTTCAACACGACACTTCTTGCCATTCTGATGATCTTTCCTGCCAGAAATATGTACTTCAAACGAAAGGTCTTTATTTGCTGCCGGTATTCCGTTCCATTTGCAAAGTCTATCTTGAACAACAAAAACAAATTGTAGGCCAGCATCATCAGCTGAAAAATGGCTTCATTGGCCCAAAAAGATTGAAGCAGGAGATGTCCAACCGCCATATCATACTTGGCTTCTTTGATGTAATTTTCGGCATTGCCGCGTTTTTCGTAAGTAAAGACCACTTTTTCTGAAGGCAGTTCGGTATTGGTCACAAAGTAAAAGTACTCGTATTCATCACCTTCCAGCAGGGATAATTGCAACCTGTCTTTTTCTGGTTTCAGTACGCGAGAGACAACAAACTTTCGGTTTTTGTCCCAGGTATCCAGTTTAGTAACCAGTTCTGTTGTTTCTCTGCCTTCATCACCTTTCGTGAATGAAATAGATGGAGCCGTAACTTGAGAAGCGAGCGTTGGATACTCTTTTCCCTTGATCAAATACTTGCAACCGGCTGATTCGATCACTTCAATAATTTCCTCGTCGAAATAGCCGCTGTCCATGCGGAACAGGATTTCCAAATCATCGGTTTTGACATGGGCAATGATTTCTTTGATCATTTCAGCTGCGCCATTGGCAGTATATGTGTTTCCACTTCGTACAAATCCGGTGATATAGGATTTTAATTCATCACAAAAAGCGAATTGGATGTTGTAACAGTTGCTCCCAGGCTTTTTGGGATTGTACCCTCTGACAGCCCCTTCCTGGTGGCCTTCTACATTGATTACACTGCTGTCAATATCAATAGTGATGACTTTGAGCTTGCTCTTTCGCAGCAGCTTTTTGAAGACCTTGAAGTTGATTCCTCTCAGTTCGTGGGTTGTTTTGTAACTGAAGTT
>Ga0116151_10005146_pt1 | contig 11376 bp, 10 predicted proteins | sample AD_UKC117_MetaG_FD_89893 | JGI IMG/M metagenome (GOLD analysis project Ga0116151, IMG submission 89893) | Active sludge microbial communities of municipal wastewater-treating anaerobic digesters from Hong Kong - AD_UKC117_MetaG | ecosystem: Engineered > Bioreactor > Anaerobic > Digestate... | reverse complement strand
CCCGACCGGCGCCGGCAAGAGCGCGTTGGCCGAATCCCTGGCCGCGGAGCTGCCGCTTGAGATCGTGAGCTGCGATTCCTCGCAGGTATACCGCAGCCTGGATATTGGCACGGCCAAGCCCTCGAGCGCGGTCCGTGCCGTGGTGCCGCATCACCTGATCGACATACGTGAGCCAGAGGAGAGCTATTCCGCGGGCAACTTCTGCGCCGACGTCGCCCGTTTGCTGCCGGTGATCCATGCGCGTGGGCACGTGCCCGTGATCGTGGGCGGCACTATGCTGTACCTGCGTGCGCTGGTTCGAGGTCTGGCGCAGCTACCGCGAGCGACCGCGGCACTGCGGACCGCCATCGATGCCGAAGGCGCCGAGCGAGGTTGGCCGGCAATGCACGCGGAGTTGCGCGGCGTGGACCCGGCTGCCGCTGCCAGGATTCATCCCAACGACCCACAACGCATCCAGCGTGCACTGGAGGTTTACCGCAGCACCGGTACGCCGATCAGTGTGTTGCAAAGTCAGACAACTCCCACACTACCGTACGCATTCTTGCGTATAGCGATTGCCCCAGCCTCGCGCGCCAAGTTGCACGTTCGAATCGAGCGACGGTTCGCCGCCATGCTGCGCGCGGGTTTTGTGCAGGAAGTGGCCTGCCTGCGTGCCCGAGGGAACCTTACTGCACGCCACGCGTCCATTCGGTCTGTGGGTTATCGACAAATCTGGGCGCATCTGGCTGGCGAGTGCGACCTGGACACCGCCGTTGCTCAGGCCGTCGCTGCAACCCGACAGCTAGCCAAGCGGCAGCTCACTTGGTTACGGTCGGATCCCGACGCAGTTTGGTTGGATCCAGAAGAACCCGCGACGCTCACCACAGTTCGCTCGCAGCTCATGCGTTTGCTGGACAGCGGCGCACGCTGACCGCGTGTTAATATGGATTTTGCAAGATCTGACCCAATCATAAGCACAACACAAGACGATTCGGCGCGAATAAACAAGGAGAACCAAATGGCCAAGGGCCAGACGCTGCAGGACCCTTTTCTGAATACCTTGCGCAAGGAGCGCATCCCGGTATCGATCTATTTGGTGAACGGCATCAAGCTGCAAGGGCAGATCGATTCGTTCGATCAATTCGTCGTCCTGTTGAAGAACAGTGTGAGTCAGATGGTCTACAAGCACGCGATCTCGACGGTGGTGCCGGCGCGCGCCGTACGGATTGCAGCCGAGGACGGCTCAACGGTCGCAGACATTGCCGAACCGGAGTGAGCGCGCGCTGACGCTGCTGGAGCCCCGTCTTGTTTGAACGTCCGCGCTCCGGTGAGCGCGCCGTACTCGTGCGCCTGGGACTGGGTGCCCCGGCCGATCCCGAAGACATCGAGGAGTTCATCCGGCTGGCAGAGTCAGCGGGCGCTGTGCCGGTGGCGACGGTGACCGGCAGACGCAATCGGCCCGATCCACGTTTTTTCGTTGGCAGCGGCAAGGCCGATGAGATCCGCGCAGTTGCCTTGGCCGAGAATGCCGATGTGATCCTCGTGGACCATCCGCTGAGTCCCAGTCAGGAGCGCAATCTGGAAAAGCTGATCGAGCGACGGGTGCTCGATCGCAGCGGTCTGATTCTCGATATCTTTGCGCAGCGGGCCCGCAGCCATGAGGGCAAGCTCGAAGTGGAGCTCGCACAGTTGAAGCACATCGCATCGCGGCTGGTGCGCGGCTGGAGCCACCTGGAGCGGCAACGCGGTGGTGGGATCGGCGCCCGCGGTCCGGGCGAGACCCAGCTGGAGACCGATCGACGGTTGCTAGGTCAGCGGTGCGGACGCTCACGGCCCGACTGGCCCGCATTCAGCAGCAGCGTGAGACCGGCCGACGGCAGCGCGCTGGCATACCGGTGCCGTCAATTGCACTGGTCGGATACACCAACGCCGGCAAGTCCACCTTGTTTCGCCGCCTGACGGGCGCAGATGCTTACGTGGCCGATCAATTGTTCGCTACGCTCGATCCGACGGTCCGCCGGCTGATGTTGCCCGGCGGCACGACAGTCGTCGCGGCGGATACGGTGGGGTTCATTCGCGACCTGCCGCACGATCTCGTGGCGGCATTCAAGTCCACGCTTACCGAAGCGCGCGAGGCCACTTTGCTGGTGCACGTGGTCGATGCCAGCGATCCGCGTCGCGACGAGCGCATCGACGATGTCAACCGCGTGCTGGCCGAGATTGGCGCCGATGAGTTGCCGCAAATCATGGTTTTCAACAAGATCGATCGGCTGGGTTTGCCGCCGCGTATCGATCGCGACGAGACTGGTCGCATCACCCACGTATGGCTGTCGGCGGCTGAATCGATCGGCATGGACCTGCTGGCAGACGCGCTCGCCGAGCGCCTGGCACGGGTTGCTAAACGGGCGACCGTCAGGATCGCCGTGAACGGTGGTGCCCTGCGGTCGCGATTGTACAGTTCGAATCTGGTGCGCGCGGAACGCGCGGCCGATTCCGGTGCCTATGAGCTCGACCTGGAGCTCTCCGACCACGAATTGCTGAAACTTGCGCGCGAGCCGGGTGTCGAAATCATCGCAGTCGATTCCGACGGCAAAACTTGTGTGCTACCGAAGCGATACCTACAATCGCAGGAACACGCGCTGGTTCTTGCCGAACCCTTGCCGGTGGAACGATAACACAGCGCCGGTTTCAGGTCGGCACACCTTCACACTACCAAAAGAATCGAAACACTAATGGCCTGGAATCAACCTGGCGGACAAAATCAGAATCCTTGGGGCAAGCGACCCAGTCAGGGTAACGACTTCGACAAGGCGTTCAAAGACTGGCAGAAGCGCTTCGAATCGATGTTCGGCGGCCGTCGAGGTGGCGGCGAGGGCGGCGAGCGGGCGGGTGGCAGCGGCAGCCCCGGTATTCCGTTCACTTACGTGGCCGGCATCGCGCTGGCTTTGTGGGCAGCCAGCGGTTTCTATCAGGTTGAAGCGCCGGAGATCGGCGTGGTGCAACGCTTCGGCAAGTACGTCGGCAGTCAGCCGCCGGGCTGGGGTTGGCACATTCCATGGCCGGTCGAGAAAGTGACCATGGTGAACGTGTCGAATATCAACAGCAGCGAGTACAAATCGCGCGTCCTGACAGCCGACGTCAATCTGGTCGAGATGCAGTTCGCGGTGCAGTACCAGTTGGTCAACCCGGAGAAATATTTGTTCGGCGTCCGCAATCCCGAAGACACCCTGCGCGAGGTGAGCGAGAGTGCCATTCGGGAAGTGGTCGGTCGGAGTGAATTGCAGCCGATCCTGGTCTCCAATCGTCAGCAGATCACCGAAAGATCGCGCGAGCTGATTCAGCGCACGATGGATCAGTACGGCACGGGTATCCGTGTAACTTCTGTCAACCTGACAGACGTGCAGGTGCCGGAGCCGGTGGCACCGTCACAGCGCGATGCGAACAAGGCCATCGCCGACAAAGAACGCATGACCAAGGAAGCCGAGGCCTATGCGGCCGGCATTCTGCCCGCAGCCGAGGGCGCCGCGTCGCGGCAGATTCAGGAAGCGGAAGCCTATCGCGCTCAGGTCGTAGCGCTGGCCGAGGGCGAAGCGGGCCGTTTCACCCAGATCGCCCAGCAATACGCGCGCGCGCCCGCCGTGACACGCGAACGCTTGTACATCGAGACGGTCGAGGGCGTGCTCAACCGGTCGCGCAAGGTCATCATCGACCAACCGCGCGGTGGTGGCGGCAACAACAACGTGATGTTGTTACCGCTCGATCGCCTGATGGATCGCGGCTCGCGAGAGAGCCAGGATGGGGTTGTGACCGTGCGACCTGAATCCGAGCCGGAGCCTTCGACGCCGGCGCCAGATCCGCGCCAACGGGGGCAGCGCTGATGTCCAAGAACGCAAGCACGATTCTGCTGCTCATAGGCGCGATCCTGGTCGTGCTTTTGAGTTCCACCTTCGTCGTGCAACAAACTGAGGTAGCGGTACGCACGCAGTTCGGTGAGATCAAGGATTCGGACTACGGGCCGGGGCTGCATTTCAAAGTGCCGTTCGTCGATCGGATCGTCAAATTCGAGAAGCGGGTGATCACGCGCGCCTATCAGGGCGAGACTTTCCTGACGAACGAAAATCGCGGTCTGATCGTCGACTACTACATCAAGTGGCAGGTTGAAGATGCCGGCAAGTACCTGCGCACCACCAGCGGTGTCGAGGACAATGCCACACAGCGTATTGCGGATATCGTCAAGGACGGCATCAAGAACGCGGTTGCGCAGCGCACCTTGTCGCAGATCGTGTCAGCTGAACGCGCTGCGGTCACCGGCGACATGTTCGAGCGCGCCACTGGGACAGTATCTGAACTTGGCATCAAGCTCGTGGATGTGCGCGTCCAGCGCATCGATCTGCCGGAGGACGTTGCCGCGCGCGTGTTCGAGAGCATGAAGCAGAGCTTCGAGCGTCTGGCGCGCCAGTTGCGTGGCGAAGGCGAGAAGGAGTCGCTGCGTATCAAGGCGGAGGCCGATCGGCGGCGCTCGGAAATTCTGGCCATTGCGCAGCGCGATTCACTTGGTATACGCGGTGAGGCGGATGCGGTGGCGTCCGAGACTTACGCCAAGGCCTATGAGAAAGCGCCCGAGTTCTACAGTTTCTATCGCAGTCTGCAGGCTTACCGGAATTCTCTCGGCAAGGAAAACGACGTTCTCGTGATCTCGCCCGACAGCGAGTTCTTCCGCTATCTGCGAGATCCTGCGCGCAGTCGTTAGTCCATTGTTTCCCGATCGACCGATTGTGAGTGAGCGTGGGTAAGTTCGTCGTCATCATTGGCACGCAGTGGGGCGACGAGGGCAAGGGCAAGATCGTCGATCTGCTGACCGAGCGCGCAGTTGCGGTGGCGCGCTTCCAGGGCGGGCACAACGCCGGTCACACACTGGTGATCGGTGGCAAGAAGACCGTCCTCTCTCTCATCCCGTCCGGCATTCTGCGGCAGGGCGTGCGTTGCTTCATCGGTAATGGGGTCGTCTTGTCACTCGAGGCATTGTTTCGAGAAGCCGAGATGCTGCGCGGACAGGGGGTGCCGGTCTATGAGCGGCTACGGATTTCGCCACAGTGCCCGTTGATCCTGCCGTCGCATATTGCGCTCGACAAGGCGCGTGAGGCGGCGCGTGGCGCCAATGCGATCGGCACGACCGGGCGGGGTATCGGGCCAGCCTATGAAGACAAAGTAGCTCGTCGAGCCGTACGCGTCGCGGATCTGTTTCAGCGCGAGAAGTTTGCGGCTCGTCTCGGCGAAATGCTGGATTTCCACAACTTCGTGCTGCAGCAGTATTTCAAGCTGCCCGCCATCGACTTCCAGAAGACGCTCGATGAGCATCTGGCGTTTGCCGAGAAGTTGCAGCCCTTGGTACTGGATGTCACTGGGGAGCTTGCGGCCCTGCGCGCTATCGGCGCCAACGTGATGTTCGAAGGTGCGCAGGGTGCCATGCTCGACGTCGACCTCGGCACCTATCCATTTGTGACCTCGTCCAACACCACGGCGGGTTTTGCGGGCACCGGCACTGGCATTGGCCCGCGCTCCTTCGACTACGTGTTAGGCATCGTCAAGGCGTACACCACGCGCGTCGGTGCCGGCCCATTTCCCACCGAGTTGTTCGATGAATATGGCGCGCATCTGTCGAAGGTTGGTCATGAGTTCGGCGCGGTTACGGGCCGCGCGCGCCGCTGCGGCTGGTTCGATGCTGTTGCCTTGCGCCGCTCCATCGTGCACTCGAGCGTATCGGGTTTGTGCGTGACGAAGCTCGATGTGCTGGATGGACTCGATTCGCTGCGCGTGTGTGTTGGCTATGAATGGAACGGCGAGACACACACCGAGCCGCCGCTGACGACGGACGGTTTCGCCAACGTTGCACCGGTCTACGAGGAGCTGCCTGGCTGGCAAGACTCGACCCTCGGTGTCACGCGGCTCGAGGCCCTGCCTGCCAATGCACGGCGGTATCTCGAGCGGCTGGAAGAGCTGGCCGGCGTGCCACTCGACGTGATCTCGACCGGCCCCGATCGCGACCAGACGATAGTGCTGCGCCATCCGTTCGACTGATCACGCCAGATCGCGCGCCCGCAACTCGTGGTGGGTCGCATCTGGCCACACGGAGGGATCCGCCGGGCACCAGCGCTCGAGGATCCGTTTGAGTTCTGGCAGCTGAAACGGTTTGCTCAGGAAATCGTCCATTCCGGCTGTCAGGCACGCCTCGCGATCGCCCATCATGGCATTGGCGGTCAACGCCACGATCGGGACGCGTTGGCCCTGTGATTGCTCATAGTGCCGGATGCGGCGGGTCGCCTCGTAGCCGTCCATCTGAGGCATCTGGCAATCCATCAGTACCAAGTCGAAATTGTGGGGGACGGTCAGTGCCTGGACCGCGAGAACACCGTTCGCGACGATCGTACAGTGGCATCGCAGGAACTCGAGCAGACCCCGGGTCACCTCTTGGTTGACCTGGTTGTCTTCCGCCAGCAGTACCCGTACCGGACCGCCGCGGATCGTTGCTGGCAGGCGAGTTGTCAGTATTGTCTCCATCGCCGGCGCGGACAGCTCGGTCGTGTGGTCGCCGCGCTGCAGCGTCAACGTGAACCAGAACACTGACCCCGCGCCGAGTTCGCTCTCGACGCCGCACTCACCGCCCATCAGCTGGCACAGCCGTCGCACGATGGCGAGCCCGAGGCCAGTCCCGCCATACTGCCGCGTGATCGAGTTGTCCGACTGCGTGAATGCCTCGAACAGACGCGGAATCACGTCGCGCCGTATGCCGATGCCGGTATCCGCGATCTCGAATCGATAGATGGCGCTGCCCTCCAGCTCACTCTGTAGCCGGATGCGAATAGTGACGCCGCCCCGCGCCGTAAACTTGATGGCATTGCCCACCAGATTCGTGATGATCTGTGCGTACCGTGTCGGGTCGCCGACGACGGTTCGCGGTAGTTCGTCCTGCCAGTCGCGCTCGAGCGTCAGATGCTTACTGGCCGCCTGTGGCTCGAGGAGCAGCAGCGTATTGTTCGTTATTGCGATTAGATCGAAAGGGACGCTTTCGGTTGTCAGGCGGTCCGCTTCGATCTTGGAGAAGTCCAGCACCTCGTTGAGAATGCCGAGCAAGGAAAGTGCCGAGCTGCGAATGATCTCGGCGGAACGCCGTTGTTTCGCATCGAGCGTACTCTGCAGCAGCAGCTCCGCCATGCCGACGACACCGTTCATCGGCGTGCGTAGCTCGTGACTCATCGTGGCCAGAAAGGCGGACTTGGCGCGATTGGCGGTCTGCGCAGCGTCGGATAGTTCCTGCAGTTCGCGGTTGCTTTGCTCCAGCGCCTGCATCGCCTGTTGCAAAGCGGCGGTGCGTTCGTTGACCGTACTTTCGAGGGCGATCGCAGCCTGGAAAAGTGAGAACGAATTTCCCTGGCGGTCCATATCGCGTTCGACACGGTCCATCAGCGTCTCATTGATCAACGCCAGACGTGTGTTTTCTGCCGCTAACGTTTCGCACTGCGCCCGCGAGAGCGCCAGCTCGCCGGCCAGGTCTGGCGCGGGATTCGCCGGCGATTTCACGTCAACTCCGTTGGCCGCTTGCTCGCGTTCCGTTAGCTGGCTGGCCAATGGCGATGCCGGTGAACGTCTGGTTGACGTGCATGGAATTGAACTGCTCGCCGTACGTGGCAAAGCCGATCACATTGTTGGCGGCGAAGATCTCGCCAACTTTGTCCTTGATACCCTCGCGCTCGGTTTCCATGCGACGCAGGATGCAGTCGCAGCCGAGCACCAACAACGGTTGACCCAAAGTTGCATGCACCTTGTCGAATGCTTCTTGCAGATTGGCGACCATGTCCACGCCCCGGGCGATCGTGAGCACAATGCCCTTGTCGATCGCGCAGAAGAATGTGAGGCTCTCGTCGGGATTTACCTTGGCGATCGAACGAACGAAATACTGACCGCCGACGCGCACGACGACCGGGTGAGTAGCGAAAATCAGGGGCGTGAGTTCGGCTATGTTGAGTCCGACCAGTCGCGCGAATTCGCGGCCGGCGGGTCGGCCATTGATCTCCGACACCACGCGACGCGCGGGATCGGCCTTGGTGACGACCATGCGGGTGCTCGAATGTGTGAAGTGCTGGGTCCGAAATGCCATGAAGGGTAAATCGCTGCGCACGAGGGTCAGAACCGCCACGTTCTGATGGAATTCGCCGTCATGATAGACGTGGGTAGCCCCGAACCGGGCGTCGTCGGCCGCCGATCCACCGACCATTTCGATACCCTGCAGGTGCTTATGCACGCAGCTGACTACCAGTTCTTCCTGCATCGCGAGCCCGTCGATCAGCAGGAAGGCGAAAGTATCGGTGGCGCTGGGCGGTAGTTCGTCGCGTGGTCCCAGTTGTGCAAGCAAGCGACTGACCTGGTTGCCGGCCGCCAGGCTGTCGAACGGATCGAGCGCAATCACCTGTGTGGCAACATCGAGAGTCGGCGCGGCCAGGCTGAATCCAGTGAGGGAACCAGCAAGATAGCCCGCGGGCGTGATCTCACCAGCCGTTGTGCAGCCGATGACATTGGTGGCGCCGAAGCGGGACCGAATCGCGCGCGCGAGGGCGGGCAGATCGTAGTCGGCGGCGCAATAGAACACGACCAGTTTGATCGCGGGCTGATCGAGCGCGGCAAACAGCTCGCCGGCGGCGAGTTCGGGATCGCGCTGCCGCGACGTGCCCTTGCGGATCGAAAGTGGGTGACTCATTGCACGGCTCCTCTGCAGAGCGTACGCGGTGCGCACGCAGACCTGTCCGCCGCGGTTCGCGGTTACTTCACAGGTGTATGTCGGCGCCGCGCTGTGCTTCTGAAGTGGTTTTGCTCGGTGGGCGGTAAGCTTGAGACAGCCATCACGCTTTGGTCAGTGTGACGGCGTCCCGCGGCATCCCGTCCGCGAAGAACTGATCGAGGTTGTCGAGTGCCCGGAAACCCATTGCGCAGCGAGTCTCCAGCGTGGCGCTGCCCAGGTGCGGCAGCAGAAATGTGTTCGGTAGCTCGGCGTACTCGCGCCTGAACTCAGGCTCGTTCGAGTAGACATCCAGACCCGCCGCGCCCAGATGACCCGTCGCTAGGCCTTCGAGCAGGGCGTCGTCATCGACGATATCGCCACGCGCCGTGTTCACGACGATGGCGCCGCGCGGCAAGCGCGCGATTCTCGTTGCATTGAGATAGTGGCACGTCGCTGCATTGAGAGGCAGATGCAAGCTGACGAACTGGCAGGCGGGCCAGAACGTGGTTTCAGTCGCGTGATGCCGCGTGTCGACGCCGGGCAGGTCGCGCCAGTTGCGGCTGAGGTAGTGCACCCGCATGCCAAATGCAACCGCGCGTCGCGCGACGGCCTGGCCTATGCGCCCAAAGCCGACGATACCCAGCGTCTTGCCGCCGAGATCGGTGCCCAATAATTGGGTTGGTGCCCAACCGGGCCAGGCGCGGCGGCGCATCAGCGCTTCGCCCTCGGCCGCGCGGCGCGCAGCACCCAGCAGCAACAGCATGGCAATGTCGGCTGTCGCGTCGGTCAGCACGTCGGGCGTGTTGGTGACGACGATATCGCGCGCGGCGGCCGCCGCCAGATCGATATGCTCGAAGCCGACGGAGAACGTTGCGATGATACGCACTGAGCGCGGCAATTCGTCGATGATCGCGGCAGTTAGCCTGTCGGTCGGCGTGCAGAGGATCGCAGCCGCGCCCTGACTCCGTTCGCGCCAGTCATCGGCCGTGAATGGCCGGTCGTCCGCGTTGAGCCGTACCTCATAGCCCTGTGCGGCGCGTTCTTCGACGGGCGGCGGCAGCTTGCGCGTCACCAGCAGGTGCGGTCGCTGTGGTCGTTGCTTGGCGGACATGCGATCTCCTCGGCGACGCGTCGAGATGGTTGAACTCCAGCTTGGAACCATGCAGTGTGCCGCGCGGTGGGTCAAGCGACCCGATGCTCAAAGGTCCGTCATGCCCTCCCTCGACAGCGCTGCGGCCGTGTCCCGCGAATTCGTGCTGACGCTGACGTGTCCTGACACACGCGGTATCGTGCACGCCGTCAGTGGTTATCTGGTCGAGCGCGAGTGCAATATCCTCGACAGCACGCAGTACGGCGATTTGCTGACGGGTACGTTTGTCATGCGCATTCATTTTGCCGCTCGCGCGGACGAATCGGTAGCTGCATTGCGGCGGGCTTTCGCGCCTGTGGCGGCTCGCTTTCGGATGGACTGCGATTTCCATGATCTCGCGATCCGGCCACGCGTGCTGATCCTGGTGTCGCGCCAGGATCATTGCCTCAACGATCTCCTGTACCGCCACCGAATCGGCGACCTCAAGATGGACGTGCCGAAGGTGGTATCGAATCATCGCGATGTCGAGCGTCTGGTCACCGCACATGACATCCCGTTCGAACATCTGCCCGTGTCGCCTCCGAGCAAAGCTGTGGTCGAGCAACGGTTGTTAGAGATCGTCGCGGTCGAACGCGTGGACTTCGTGGTGCTGGCGCGCTACATGCAAGTGCTTTCGCCTGCGGTGTGTGCAGCATTGCCAGGCCGTATCATCAATATCCACCACTCGTTCCTGCCTGGCTTCAAGGGCGCTCGGCCGTACCATCAGGCATATGAGCGTGGCGTAAAACTGATTGGCGCTACTGCACACTACGTGACGCCGGACCTGGATGAGGGGCCGATACTGGAGCAGGACGTCGCGCGGGTGGATCACTCGATGGATGCTGCCGAACTCGAGGCGGTGGGTCGGACGATCGAACAGAACGTGCTGGCCAACGCCGTACGTTGGCAGATCGAACAGCGCGTGTTGCGGGTTGGCGCGCGTACGATCGTGTTTCGTTGAGGGCTCGCGAGCGGTCCGTGGCTGGCGTCGCCACCGGCCTAACCACCCCGATCAGAAGCATTCGTCAGGCTGCAGATAACGCCACTTGCCGCTGGGTAAGCCGCCGAGCGGCACTTTGCCGCTGCGCACCCGCTTGAGGCCAGTCACCTGCAGGCCTACCAGTTCACACATGCGGCGGATCTGACGCTTTCGACCTTCTCTTAGTATGAAGCGCAGTTGTTGCTCGTTCTGCCACGACACCTGCGCGGGCCGCAGAGTGACACCGTCCAGCCGCAGGCCATGCCGCAGCTGTCGCATCCCGTCGTCCGACAGACGGCCCTCGACACGCACGAGATACTCCTTTTCGACCGCGGAGTCTCGACCGATCAGTTGTTTGGCCACGCGCCCGTCCTGAGTGAACACGAGCAGTCCGGTCGAGTCGATGTCCAAGCGGCCGGCGGGTGCCAGACCGCGCAGGTGCTCAGGCTTGAATTGCGTAGGTGATGGGTCAGCGGACCAGCGATTCTCTGGCCGGATCAATACCACCGCCGGTTG
>Ga0116151_10005140_pt1 | contig 11388 bp, 9 predicted proteins | sample AD_UKC117_MetaG_FD_89893 | JGI IMG/M metagenome (GOLD analysis project Ga0116151, IMG submission 89893) | Active sludge microbial communities of municipal wastewater-treating anaerobic digesters from Hong Kong - AD_UKC117_MetaG | ecosystem: Engineered > Bioreactor > Anaerobic > Digestate... | reverse complement strand
CTTTAAAAGCTTTATTTAGCGCATTTTTAATGTTTTTATACCGTTGGTTGCTGATTAACCAGCAAATTTGGATTAAGGCAGACGCCGAGGCGATTTAAAAAGGGTACTTTTTCAGTGGTCTCGGACGGTTCTTGCTTGCTTTCTGGTTGCAGAAAGCAAGCAAGAACCGTCCCCGACTTGCGTGGCTTGCGTTTGACTATTTCGCCCTAGCGACTGTGCTGGGGGGTACGGGGATAATTCTTTTTCCGGGGGGGATTGGTACTGCGGCGATAGCCGCTATTGTTCTCTTTCGGAGTGCGGACACGCTTGAGATGAATCGGCGGCGCCTCCGTCAAAACGGGCAAGGGTTTCTCTTCCGGTTCACGGGTCATTATTTTCAGAGCAGCGGCCAGCAAGGTTTCCGAATCATATTCATCCAGCAAGCCCTTGGCCAAAGCCCGATAGGCTTGCATCTCTACTTGACCGGCGACTTCCAGCAAATTGTTCACCACCGCCTGCTGCAGACCCGCCAGCGCATCATTGGGGGTAGGCATGGGCTGACGGCTGATTTTGTGTTTGATGGATTCTTCAATGTATTTCAAGTGACCCATTTCCCGGGACGTCACAAAGGTAATGGCCAAGCCGGTTTCGCCCGCCCGACCGGTCCTGCCGATGCGGTGAACATACCACTCTGCATCTTGCGGTATATCAAAGTTATAGATATGCGTGACCCCGCTGATATCGAGGCCCCGGGCGGCTACATCAGTGGCCACCAGAATATCAATCGTTCCGGTTCTGAATTTCCGCATCACCGTATCCCGCTGACTCTGGGTCAAATCGCCATGAATCCCGTCGGCTGAATATCCTCTTTTGCTTAAGGCTTCAGCGATTTCATCAACCCGACGCTTGGTACGGCCAAAGACAATTGCCATGTCGGGATTCTGCATATCCAGCAGGCGGCACAGGACATCCAGTTTCTTGAGCTCCGGCACTTCCATATACTGCTGCTCGGTATTAATGACGGTCACTGCCCGGGGATTGATATGGATTATTTCCGGATTTTGCATGAACTCCTGGCTGAGGTTGCGCGTATGCAAGGGCATGGTGGCGGAAAACAACAGGTTCTGCCGTTCCTGCGGCGCATGCCGGAGGATCGCTTCGATATCCTCTTTGAAGCCCATATTGAGCATTTCGTCCGCTTCATCCAAGACCAGCAGGCTGATCTGATCCAGTCGAATCGTGCGCCGGCGCAGATGATCCATCAATCGGCCCGGCGTTCCGACGATGATCTGGGGACGGTTTTTCAGCGCACGGATCTGGCGTTCCATCTCCTGTCCGCCATAAATAGGCAGGGAACGGATTTTTTTCTGGCTGCCGATCTTGTTGAGTTCTTCTGCCACCTGCATCGCCAACTCGCGGGTGGGAACGATCACCAACCCCTGCACCTGCTCTGTTTCAGCCGAGCACTTATCCACCAGAGGTATTCCATAGGCAGCGGTTTTTCCGGTTCCGGTTTGGGCCAGCCCAATCAGGTCGCGCCCCATCATCGCCAAGGGAATGGTCATCTCCTGAATCGGCGTGGGTTCTTCAAAACCCATGTTACTGAGTGCAGAGATAATGGTCGGGTCGATTTTAAGTTCTTGGAATTTTAACATATGTTAATGATTCTCCTAAAATATTTTTTGTTTAATATGAATAAACCTTGGGCAAATTAATCGGCTCACAAAAAATCCCTGGAGCCGCGAACGATTCCAGGGATTCCATCAATCAAATTCTACCAGCTATTTCTTCTTGGCTGCGGTGTAAAACAGTCTTTGCAGTATACTGGTCTGTCACCGCTGGGCTTGAAGGGTACCATCGCGATTTTTCCGCAAGTCGCACAAGTCGCTTCGTACATCTGACGGTCTGACTGGTAACCGCCGCGATTGCCTCCCCTTGATTCAGCCTTGCGCGCAGCGCGGCATTCGGGGCAGCGACCCGGTTCATTGGTAAATCCCTTTTCCGCATAGAATTCCTGCTCGGAAGCGGTGAACGCAAAATCGTTCCCACAATCTCTACACGTAAGTGTTTTGTCTGAATACATAAAAAAACCTCCTAAATTTTCTGCTCATATCAAAGGTAGTACCTGTCGCAACTCCCTTTAATGCAGAAAGTATTCAGAAGGTCTATTCATCCTTAATGTATCGAGCTTGGTAGATTGTAACAGATACTTGCGTAAAAAGCAAATATACTTTTTTTGTGTGCGATTGGTGAAAACACGCGTGCTACAGCAGAGGCGATGTAAATCGATAGTTATCGCTTACAACAGATATGTTATCAAGGAATAAACTCCAAATCCTGCCGCCAGCAGTGCATACATCATAATTCAAGGCGGACACTTTTTATACCAGGGAATTTTTTTCTCCGTCATATGGTATCATCCTTTCCTGATAATAACTAAGCCAAATTTTCAATTAAATCCTGCTCCAGCAGGGAAACGAATACCTTTACCAGACCGGGATCGAATTGGGTGCCGCTTTTGTCCCTTAGTTCCTGGATCGCTTCCACAATCGTCATCGCTTTCTTACGGTAAGGCCTTTGGGTGGTCATCGCGTCAAAGGCATCTGCCACACACACGATCCTTGCGAGAAGGTCTATTTCTTCTCCCTTGAGCTTCCTTGGATAACCGTGTCCATCATGCCACTCATGGTGTTCATGAACGATTCTGATGCTATCTTGCATAAAGGTAAGATCATTCAGTATCCTTGCGCCTATCGAAGGGTGCTGTCTGATTAAGGCAAGTTCCTCGTTGGTCAATGCCGTCCCCTTGTTGAGGATCTGTTCCGGTATTCCTATCTTGCCAAGATCGTGGAGAATAGCCCCAAACCTCAGTATATCCATATCCTTTTCAGTCAGGTTGATCGACTTGCCGATATTAAGCGAGTAATTCATTACCCTTTCACAATGCCCCTTCGTATAAGCATCTTTTTCATCCTCAGCATTAACGAGGGCTTTGATGGTTTCGAAATAGCCCTGCTTGTTCGACGCCATCATCTGCAGCAGCGTCTCGTTCATGGAGGCTTCATTTTTATACAGCGTCTTTATCTCCTCTTCCTTGGCCTGCTGATCCGCCATGGAAGCTTTGATTCTTTCGGTCATCTCGTTAAAATGTCGGGCGATATTGGAGAACTCATCGTCGGTTTCCAATAGGATCCTGGAATCATAATCGCCCCGGGATACTCTCTCCATGCCGTCATGCAGGATGTCCAGGGGAGAAACCAGTGGACATCCTCACGGCAAGGGCAGCGATAAGGCCAGAGCCCAGCAATATCGTCAGCAGCATCAGCAGGATGACTTGATTCTTTGATTTTTGCAGATCAGCATTGCTGTAGATTAGCTCAATTACGGTATGCTCATGAAGATCTCCTGCTCCTGCAAAGCTAAAGGGCAAATACTTGATCGTTACCGCTTGTCCATCATAAGTACCTTCAAAGGTGACCGGCTGCAAGGTGTCAAGTGCCTTATTGTAATAATGTTTGAAGGAAGGATTGATTTGTTTTACTTCCGACACATCCTCATTAAAGGTGACTCCATACTTGCTAAACAGCAGCGCACTTACTACAAAGCCCTGATTCTTGGAAATGCTATCTCCAAAATCTCCAAAGCTTAATACATCCGGTATAGCTTTATCCTTGTCTATCGGGCTGCCGGTTTCAAAGATGTACATCCCATCCGGTGTAGGCAGATATGAATACTTCATGACGATGTTCTCGAGACTCGACAACGAGAGCCTGTCACTGAAAAATTTGCCTTCATCTCTGATACCATCCAAAAACTCATCAACACCTGCAAATTTTGAAAAGTTAAGCCCTATATCCGGTTTATAGGTCGCTGCTATGACTGTGTCGGATTGGTCGATGATGTAGAGTTCGAGACCGCTTTCCTCGTCGTAATAGTCATGTAGATCAATACCAGACAGCCCTTTTTGATTATAATCCGCAACCATCCTCGCCAGGATTACTTGGGATTCCTTCTCGATGGGGGCTTCCACCATTTGATAGACGCTGTCGGTGGCCTTCATCAGCTTCAAAATATTATCTTCCAGCAGTGCACGTCTTTGCAGATCCAACGTTTCATAGTTTTTCATCACAAAAAAATACTGGAACGCGCCCAGTAGTATCGTGGTGAGTAAAACCACACCGATCAACAGGATGATCAGCTTGCTTTTAAGACTTTGCAGGGATTTCATTGATCTAAGCATGTTCTTCCCCTTTATATATGGATTTTACTCTTTTCATTTGTCCGCCCGGGAAAGTGCAAACATCCAATTGAATTATTTTTTCTGTTGGAAAGGAATCGGCAATTACTTCGTCACCTGACGCTTGCTGCGCCTCGTACGTCTCCGATTCGGTCCCCGTTTATAAATAAATTATATCACAGCTTAATAATTTTGATCGGGTATATTTCATGCCAATGATATCGCTCTTCCAGAAGCAGCTGCCATGCTGCAAAGGTTTATTGAAAACGTAAGCAATCGATAATGACTGAAAGAGACAACAGAATCTACTGAAATAAAATTACGGGGAGGAAGTCACTCATTCTCTGAGTGGCCTCCTCCCCGCTTCTTGTCAAACGATCCGCAATCCCAACACAGACCCGTTTTTAAATTGTTGGTGCTTTCTCATAGGTTCTTACTGATAAAGCGATTGCCTGTTCTCTTGTTGCCATGCCGTACCCGGCAGCCTCCTGCGCCGGCGTGGTGGCCTTGGGCATAAAATTACCCTGCGCGTCGCCAGCAATAATGCCGATTTTATTCATATATTTAGTAGCTTCAACCGCCCAGTCCGAAATGTATTTTTGATCCGGAAAATCCGGGGTGCCCGTTACATTATAATCTCCCTGGGGATGAATCGCTTTTATAGCTCTAAACAGCATAGCCGCGCATTGTTCCCGGTTAATCAAGACATTCGGCGAAAAAGTGGTTGGAGAAGTTCCCGCGGTTATGCCGAGGTTATATGCTTTCAATATTTGCAGGTTTGACGTATCCGTAAAGGGATTCGAAGCAACTGGCTCGCTTTTTTGTCCTGTCACCTTTTCATACAGCAAAACGGCAAGCTCGCAGAATTCTTCCCGCGTGATGGGTTTGGTCATGTCAGCGCCTTTTAATATGGCAGGGATAAGGCCAAGATCATTGGCCCCCTGAAGCTCAGACTTGGCCCATTCGGACGCTTCCTTGTAGAACGCTTCCATACCGATAGAAGCAACATTGGAAAAAGGACTGTATATATAATGTTCATCATCGCTGCCTTGATTGGCAGAATAGGCGTATCGCACCCGCAAATAATAGACATTTGTCTTGATATCGATCGTCTCATTTACTCCCATGTCAACAGGGTCGCAGGTAACGTCATCTGTTACATAATTTCCGGGTTCATCTAATTCCTCATCAAAATTAATCCCATTCCCGAAAAGGCTCTCACCCGCTTCATGGAGCCATTGTCCGTCACCAATCTTCATATCGATCTGATACTCTGCCCCCCACTCTCCATGTTCAACGCCGTATTGTTGGAGTTCCCATATGCTTTCAGGGTTCGTCCACTGTAACGCAAAATATGGTTTCCCATCTGCCCATTGCTTGACCTCCACCGTCAAATTTTGCGGGGCCTTGTCAAAGTTGCTGCCCGTCGGCAGATCAGCCGCGAATGCCGGCAAAATCGCAAGCATGGCCCACATGATCACCGCGGTGATGATAAAAGTTATAGCTTTCCTTTTCATTGATCGTACCTCCCCATAGTCATTTTTTGGTTTGTTTTTCTCTTGGCGGTCAAGAATCCGTTTTTCCTTGTCCGGCCCGGTGTGTTTTGCTCATGACATAAACACCATAACGTTGCGGGTGCATTCAGTATCATCAGCCGAAACAGGAAAAATGACGGTTCTGTTGAACCAGACAGGTTATCTATATTTTATTGGATGGCTGGCCGTAAGGATAGGTTGAATATGCTTCTTATATAGTAAAAATAGTGTTATTTTGAGGTTTATTGAAAACGTGAGCGATTGATAATTACCAAATTCCCAATATAATTCCGATACTAAGCTTGAACATATCTTCTGCGCAACCAGTACAAACAAATTAAGAATATAATCAACAGCGCTATTCCCATCAGTATTGGGTGATATATCATATATACCATGGCTATGAATGGAGCCAACAATACCCTGACCAATACCTTCAGCGGCTGGCTGCCGGCGATAAGTGCCGCTATGGGGGGTGAATATTTATAATAATAATTCACAAAGGTCGTCCCCAAGGAATTGGTCAACAAATACTGATCACGGAAATGCCTCAGCAGAGCCACCGGCCAATCAAACTTTGAGCCAAAGGCCGCCGTGGCGATAAACCTTTAGCCCTGCGTGAGAACCCGCAAATGCATTCAACTCATCAACAAAGGCGCTGGATTGCATGTAGGCCGATGGCACACCAGTGCTGGTATCTGCGAATTTGATCTCCGTCCCGGTGTTGTAGTCATAGTCGTCCTGGCAAAACTCGACCCCAATAGAGTTGGCGTCGCTGTTCCAATATGCAGGGCTGACTGAAGTCCCATACATTCCCGCCCACAGCAAGCCGCCAAGCTGCCTGTCCGGTTCGGCTGAGGACGCCGCCCCGGCAGCGTAGCAGTTGATAATATCGCCGACAATCTCAGATGCCAGGCCTCCTGCATTTCCTCTTTCAATGCTAACATTGCCAGTGGCGCAGCTATTGACCAAGTCATTCCCTGCACCGTCTACCATGCCGGCCAGGCCTCCCGCATCTATCGCCTCGCCTTCTGTAATCACACTTCCTGTCGCGTAGGAGTTCTTTATATCGCCACATGCCTGCCCTGCCAATCCACCTATTCTGCAATCTGCCGCCCCTTTAACATTGCCGGTTGCATAACAGTTGGTTACATTGTTCACGTATCCCGCGAGACCTCCCAGGTCAACGAAAGCACCAGTGCTGGTACTGACCACATTTCCGATCGCATAGCAGTCTGTAACATCGCACGCGCATCCCGCGAGTCCCCCGACATTCGAACCATTACCACCTGTCACACTACCGGCAGCATGGCAGTCTGTTAAGTCGCTTGAAAATCCTGCCAAACCGCCAACAAAGCAGTTTTTCGTGCCTGACACCTCGCCGGTCGCATAGCAGTCTGTCGCCACCAAGTCGGGGTTCCCCTCGCTGTCCAAGGTGCAAGCGTACCCCACCAGGCCCCCCACAAAGGATGTATCGTCAGTACCCTCGGTGTTTGTGTCACCGCCTGTTACCCTGACACTCGCATGACTGCCAGTCACAAAGCCATTGGTCAACGATCCTGCCAGACCACCTACTGAAGAAGCTGCCCCGCCCGTCACTTCACCTGTAGCATAGCAGTTCTTGATGAATACGGTGCCGGAATAAAAGCAGCCATAGGAACCAACCACCGATTCAGCGTTTCCTATCAGCCCGCCTACGTGCGCAGGACCCTTCTCACTCTGAACATTGCCGGTCGTATGAAAACAGCCCGAGATTGTACTGTTATTGACGGCACCGGCGAATCCACCTGCGTACTGGGTCACATAGGCGGGATCTGCACTGGTCTCAACGGTCACCGCACACAACGACCAGCTGTCTTCAGCCACACAAGAATCCAACCGTCCCGCCAACCCGCCAGCTGCTGCAGCATTACCGCAAGTAACTGTGCCTGTGGAGGAACATTCAGTTATGATGCTATCATAGCCATATCCGATCAGGCTTCCTGCTGAAGACAAAGATGCGTCTTGTGAATAGTAGACTGCTGCATTAGTAATACAAGTATTCTTGATCTCTGCCTTTTTCGCATACCCAAACAGCCCGACATAGTAAAGTTTTGTTTCCGGGCTCTCGAAAGTTCCGATCTTCAGATTGGATATCGGTATTTTGTTTCCGTCAAAAATTCCTGAAAAGCTACGATCAACGTTGGCTCCGTTTGTGGTGTAGCCAATCGGTTCCCAGTCATGAGCTGACAGGTCAATAGACGACAGTCCGTCTGAAATCTCAATCGTATAGCCGGCAAAGTCATTCCCTGCATTTACCTGCTTCGCAACCCACGCAAGCTGGGCCGCGCTTGCAATGGTATAGGTTGTACCAGACAGCGTCGGTTGGGAAGCATAGTCTGTCCAGTAAAGGCTTGATGATTCGGCAAAAACCATAGCCGGGCCGTTGATAATCGATAATAATAAAACTATCGCAATCGTAATGATCGATAAAAACCAACGTTTCTTTCCGGAGGCAGGAAGGATATTCCCTGCTTTTCCCGTATATTTCCTGAAGCTTCCAAGTTCAGCGGGTTCCATGGCAACACCTCTTTCAGTCCTTGTGTAATCTGTAAAAGTATTTTTTAAAATAAAATACAACTATATTTTACTACCAAAATTGGTATTTTTGTGTTTTTTTCAGGGGGTTGCCCGGAATATTGAAAACGAACCGTTTCCTCAAAACGTCCTGCTTCTAATGTTGGTTTCGCATAAACTCTAAGGCATTTGTCGATGAGGGGGGATGACTTGCAGATGTTAACAACTTAAAAGAACGTCTAAACATACAGTAAGGCCTCTTCACAATAAAGAGGCCCATAAATATTCTCAATTTAACCCCATCCTCACAGCGGCAGCACAATCCGCAGGGTAAATATTTCACCCTTGGCCTCAAAGGAGCAGTAGCCGTTATATTTTTCAGCAATCATGGCCATGCTTTTCACCCCAAAGCCATGCCCCTCCCGGCCGCTTTGCGGCAAGCCGTTCAGCATATCCACCTCACCCCTAAAGCTGTTCTCGATAAAAATCAACAATTTGCCCCTGTGGGTTTGGCAGCTGATTCTTGCTTTCCTGAAGTGTTCATCCTCAACCTGTACGTCGGGTGCCAGGCACCAAACATTCTAACTTACTTGAGCAATAAATAGGAAAAGTCTCCCGTTACTGAAATAGCGTAAAGGGAGACTTTTTAAAATTCAGTTGAAGTGCACACCGGATATGCGTACAGAATACACGGAGGGCCTGCGAACCGTTGCAGCTGTCTTTTTACATCGGACGATTCATTGTAGATTATTGGCCAAAGTATCGTTATCTAAGCAATCATCACAGGAAACTTTCGAGACAGCCAGAAAGTTAGAAAGTTAGGTGCCTGGCACCTGTTGCATAAATGCAAACTGCGTGGTTACTACTTTATCATAGGGTGCAATTTTGTTGAGTTCTCCTGCATCCTTAATAATTTGCTGTAAGAGATAGAAATCCTTTTCCAGCAACAGGGGATCCTTTTTCCAGGTGTTCTGATCCTTATAGCGTTGAATTGCACTAAGGCTCTTGCATAATGGGTTTCCTTGGCGACATCAATACCTACTACCAAGGTTGTAATTTTGATTTGCGAAATCTTCTCGTTTTGTGTACTTTTCATATAGGGACGCCTCTCTTTCAATTGTTTTTGTGCCTCTTTGGTCGGAATCAGCACAATTCAATTGTATTGGTGGGCGTCTCTTTTTTCAAAGACCGTTTTTAAGGATTACAGGAATGCTCCTCCAATGAATTGTTATTGATCAATGGTTTGTTCTTACCAGATCAAAAAATAAAGGGCAATGGATACAGACAGAGCAAACAATACCCAGAAAAGGGTTCTGAGTAATTCCCTTTTAACTTGCTCAGTAAGTTCTTTCATATTATTATTCACCTCCAAAAATAAAAAAGCCTACAAAAAAATGGATAACCCGTTAACAGGCTACCCACCCCAGTAAGCCGATTTCTCATGGATAAAAAACCATATTCCCAAAAAAGAACTTAGGTGTTTCATCCCTGCAAAACCAATTTTCATCAGCATTGCTTTGACCGTCGTGTAAATATTCTACTGTAATCAGCAAAATCTCTTAATAAATATATAATAACAATTTATGTCCGATGACTCAATGCTTTACTTGATTTAAATTATCACCCAATCAGGAACCTGCTCTAATAGCCGGACGGGGCCAGGGCCAGGATCCGGCTGGCGATTATCGCCATTTCCGCTTGGGTCACCTTATCCAGAGGACGTATATTGTTTTGGTCATCCGGGGTAATAATGCCCAAACCGTAAACCAAACCTGCATAATTAATACGGTTGGAACTGATTTTAGCCGCATCCTTAACCGGGGTGGTGATGGTATTTTTTATTCGGGCAATATTGTCCCAGCCCAGGCTTTTGATGACCCACACAGCCAGTTCTTCCCGATTTATATCGCCCTCCGGGTTAATCTTTTCCCCAGGGGAAATAATCCCCCGGCTTGCTGCCAGCGCAAAGGTTTCGTAGTCAGGGTCATCCGCTTTGATGTTCTCCAACTCAACTTGCCTGCCATGGGCATAACTGTAATAGGCGCGTGGATTGGTCGCTGCAAGGATTGCTTTTAAAGCTTCACGCCTGGTTATGGCCTCATCCGGGTTAACGGTGTCGGTCAACAATCCGTTTTCATTTAACATGGACAGGGCCGGCGCTGACCAGTGGCCGGCAAAAGGACTATTGGCTGAACTTGCTTTCGGGTCAACTTTCCCTCCATATATCATTGCGCCACTGAGCGCATCTACTCTGGGGCGGGCAATCACATAGGCAAGACGGGGTTCTCCGCTTTCTTCGTAATTCTTATCAAGCGATGACATATGCACCAGTTCAATATTTAATTGCTGCGTCAGAATTGATTTAACTCTGGCCGCATCCAGCAACTGGTTCAGGGAACTGCACTGCACCGGCCTCCATCTGATTTGATACCCCAGCACTTCGCCGCTTTGCCGACTGATGGTCACGGTAATGTTATCCCGGTCAAAAGGTATGCCGTTCAGTAACCGGTTAAAAGTAAAGCTGTATTTACCCGGCTCATTGTCATAATCAGCAGTTTGGGTATAAACCAGCAGGTTTTCTTTGCCGGGGCTGTATTTTTTTATGGCTTGCCGGGCGATTTGCAGTGCCTGATCACGGCTGACCAAATTACCGGTTTCAGGACTGCTTTCGTTTTTATGAAATCCGGAAATTTCACCGCTATAAGCATCTATTTCCACTCTTAACCCGGAACGGTTTCCACCTTCATCATTTTGGAGACTGTAAAACCAATGTTCATCCTTATATCCGGGGCCGCTGCCTCCTCCCCCGCCGCTTTTTACGATATCACCCTTGAATCCGGCTGCAAATAAAAACTGGCGGGCAGTCTCCTGGGCCTGTCGGGGATCAATTTCTTTTTCGGCCAAGGCTGACTCATTCATAACCGGCCCGTTTAGCAGCGGAGTAAATTCACTGCTGTAAACCTTGACTTGCTCCGGGGCAAGTTCCTGTCCTTTGTAATCCAGGAAATTACCTGTCAGCGCATCAATATACATGGCTTCGGTATTCAGTTGATAGACAGGAATAATCTGTTCGCTGATATG
>Ga0116151_10005139_pt1 | contig 11388 bp, 9 predicted proteins | sample AD_UKC117_MetaG_FD_89893 | JGI IMG/M metagenome (GOLD analysis project Ga0116151, IMG submission 89893) | Active sludge microbial communities of municipal wastewater-treating anaerobic digesters from Hong Kong - AD_UKC117_MetaG | ecosystem: Engineered > Bioreactor > Anaerobic > Digestate... | reverse complement strand
AGGGTTGGAAGACCTTCTTGTGGGTGCCGGGACCTAGCCGCTGGCGGGTGAGCTCCAACAGTCCAAACTGTCCGATGCGGCCCATTTTGCTGCGGGCGCGGTCTTTCGACAGTTCGGTGCGTAGGGCCCGCTCGACCGCGCGGTTGCTCGAGGACTTCATCATGTCGATGAAGTCGCAAACGATGATGCCGCCCAGGTCGCGCAAGCGGATCTGGAGGGCGATTTCGGGTACCGCCTCGAGGTTGGTCTTGAGCGCGATCTCTTCGAAGTCGTTGCTGCCCGTGCGCGTACGGCCCGAGTTCACATCGATGGCAACCAGGGCTTCTGCCTGGTCGAATACGATCGAGCCGCCCGAGGGCAGTTCGACGCGACGATTGAAGATTTGCTCAAAGTCCTGCTCGATCCCGAAGTGGTGGAAGATCGGTCGCTGTCCCTCGTAGCGCTGGATGCGCTCGACGTGTTCGGGCATCAGGCGCTCGGCGAACTCCACCATCTGCTCGTGGACCGCGAAGTCATCGACGAGGACTTCCTTGGTTTCCTTGTTGAACAGGTCACGCAGGGTCCGCGTGGCGACGTCGGATTCCTGGTAGAGGGGCGTCGGGCCCCGGCCGGTTTTGAGCTTGGTCTCAAACGTCTCCCAGACGCCCAGTAGGTAATTCAGGTCGCGGCGCAGGTCGCTCTTGAGCTTGCCCACGCCGGCGGTGCGCACGATCACGCCCATTTCCTCGGGGGCTTCCAACTGGGCCAGGATGCGTTTGAGGCGTCGGCGTTCGTTCTCGTCGGGAATCTTGCGGCTGACTCCGGTGCGCGCCATCGAGGGCATCAGCACCAGGTAACGGCCGGGAATCGAGATGTACGTTGTAAGGGTCGGCCCCTTGTCGCCGATGGCGTCCTTGGTGACCTGGACCACCACTTGGTCCCCCACGTTCAAGAGGTCGGAGATCGGAAGGCGCTGGCGGCTACGGCGCTGGACGGCCGGCTTGCGCTTGGAATCCTTGCGGCTCGCCTTGGCGCTGGACTTGCCTTCGCCATCCGAATCGTGGTCGCCGTCCTCGTCTTCGACTTCTTCATCGTCGAATTCGGGGTGTCCGTCCTCGTCTTCCATGCGGGTCGTGAGCAGCTTTTCGAGGGTGAAGCCCTCTTCGCCGTACACGGGCATGACGTCCGAGGTGTGCAGGAACCCGTTGCGTCCCTGACCAAAGTCGACGAACGCGGCCCCGATGGCCGGTTCCAAGTTGACGACCTTGCCGCGATAGATGTCGTTGACCAGGTTCTTCTGGCTTTCGGCCGTCATCAACAGGTCTTCGATGCGGTTGTCCTCGCCCAAGAGCACCACGCGCCGTTCTTCGGGCTCGGCAGCGTTGACCAGGATGGTCTTGGTGCGCAGCACCTCGGCCTCTTCCTCCAGCTCCTCGACCGTTTTGCTGGCCTTCTTGGAGGAGCGGCGCTTGCGTCCCTTGGTGCTGGTCCGCTCTTCGCCGTCTTCATCCTCGTCGCGGTCGTCATCGTCCTCGATGTCTTCCGACTTCGAGCGAGCCTTGCGGCGCGAACGCTTCTTGGCGGTTTTCTTGGAGCGCGAGCCTTCGCGCTCGCTGTCTTTGTCCTTGTTCGAACGGGACCGCTCGCCGGATCGCTCGCTGGATTTGGCGTCGTCCTCCGCATCGCCTTCCTTGCCCTTGACCTTGCGGCGCGAACGGCTGCGCTTGCTGCGTTTCTTCCCGCCAGACTCCGAACCTTCGCGGGGCGCGGCCTTGGTATCTTCGTCATCGGACCAGAAGACGACCGGCTTCTTGTCGGAAGTCGACCGGCCCCGGTCACCGCCTTCGGAAACCGTGTCCTTGGAGGAGGATTCCCGGTCGCGTGCGCCCTCTTCGCCCGGAGCCGAGCGGCCAGCGGCCTTGCGCCGACGCGGACGCTTCTTACGGGCGCCTTCGCCTCCACTGGAAGCATCCTTGCGGGCTTCCGGGTCACGAGGCGCCGCTTCTCGGACTGCTTCTCGGGGAGCTTCGCTCTCCTTGTCTGCGCCCTTGGAAGTGCTCCTGGATCGCCCGCCACGCTTGCGGCGCGCGGGTCGAGCGCCGCTTTCCGACGGGGAGCTGGATTTGGCCACTAGGCCGGCGCCGAATTCGGAAGCGCGGGATTCGCGTTCGCGGGGTCCGGCGGGGGCCCCTTGGGTTCCGGAGCGCGAGGCTTCCGGAGATTGGTGTTCGGTCATGTCAAAGTTCGCACCCCATCGGCCGCCTGGGGGAAGGGCAGGGCGGGCGATAAGCCCAGGCGTCCTGCCGTAGCCACCCCATCGGGGTCGGGAGCGAAATCGGGTTGCCAATGCGGCCGCAGGGCCGCGTTGTGGGTCTCGGCCCCGTAGGGGGCCCTTGATCTTCGAAATCCCTCGGCACGGGGCCGCGGGGGCGGTGGGTGGAAATCACCCTTTGGCTCTGCGTCCCCCGGAGGGAGCGCCGCGCGGGGCCCGCTGGCCCGGGGGGTATGTTGCCTTCTACTAGCCTCGGATTCGACGCCTGGTGGCGGATTCTTCGGAAAGGTCCAAGATTGCGATCCACCCGGTCCCCCCCAGGGGCTGCCCCGAGCAGGGGGTTGCCCCGGGTGGGCCCGGACGCCCCCGATCGCAGGGGGCCGTAATGGCTGCGGGGCGCGGGGGAAGCATCCCCCGCGCCCCGCGCGAGCCTCACTCCCCGCTCGAAAGCGAGGGATCCATCAGCTGGTCGATTTCATCGCGCAGGCTGCCACGACGGCGCAACAGCTCTTGCTGCAGGATGTACTCCGTGTCCTCGGCGCTGTGCACCAGGGTCGGGGTCAGGAAGATCAACAAGCTGCGCTTGTCCTTGGTCTTGGAGCGGTGTTTGAACAGCTCGCCGACCACGGGGATGCGCGATAGGTACGGAACGCGGGTCTCGGTTTCGTTCTCGGTGTCGGTGGTCAGACCACCCACCATGCCCGTCTGACCGCTTTCCAGCATCATTTGGGTCATCAGCGTCGAGGAGCGCGTGCGCGGCAAGGCGATGGTGCCCTCGGTGCCCGCGGCGCCCACGGTGAAGATGTCAAAGCCAGCGGGCGCCAGGGCCGAGTTCGTCGAAGTTCCCGACAGGCTGGTTTCCTTGGGGATCACGTCGAGCATGACCTTCTTGGTACCCGGGACAACGCTCGGGCGGACCAACAGCTGGAAGCCCACTTCCACCGGCGAGTCGCTCGCTTCTTGCACCGACAGCGACAAGCCACCGGCTTGGCCCTGCTCGGACTTGGCTTCGGCGTAGCGCACGGTTTCGCCCACGAAGATGGTCGCCGGGCGGCCATCCATGGTCACGATCGTCGGAGCTTGCACCACGTCCGAACGCACGTTGCGTTGCAACAGGCGCAGGGTGGCTTGGACCTGAGTGAAGGACAAGGAACCGAAGATCGTGTCGGGGATGATCACGTCCGAGCTCGAGCCCGAGGCGTCCGCGAAGGGACCGAAGCCCGCTTGGTCGGCGATGAAGCCGTCCTCGAACCCGCCCTTGCCGATGGTGAAGGGCAATTCGATCGGGATTTGACCCCCACCGATGGAGACTTGCGGTCCACCATCGCCGTAGTTGACACCCAGGTTCAGAATGTCGGAGTCGCTCGTGGAGACGAACTTGACGTCGATGAACACCTGGGTCGGTTCCACATCCAAGCGGCGCAGGATGTCCTGGATCGCTTCGTGGACCTGTTGGGTGTCATGCACGATGATCACGTTCTGGGCATCCATGTAGTCGAGCTGACCGTCGGTCGAGAGCGACTTCTTGAGCGCGTCGAGCACGGTGAAGTGGTCGGACGGGGGGCCGGTCGGCGGCTTCTCCTGTCCGGCCACGAACTCCGATTTCAGCACCGGCACGTACATGCCCCGGGGGCGGATGTAGCGCAGTTGGTAGGAACGGGTTTCCTTCTGCTTCTCGAGGGTGGAAGGATCCACCACGCGCAGGATACCGCCCTTGCTCTCCACCACCACGTAGCCACGGGTGCGGCAGACTTCTTCCAAGGCATCGCGCCACGGAACGTTCTGCAAACGCACGCGCAGGGTACCGGTCACTTCCGGGCCTACGATGATGTTGGCGCCCGACGAGGTCGCGATCGTGGTGATGATGTCGTTGATATCGGCATCGGTGAAGTCAAAGTGCACGCGCACCGGGTCGGTGACCGTCAGTACGCCGCTCTTGTCTTCGGTCACCACACAGCCCGCCATGCGGGTCGCGTATTCCAGCGCATCGCGCCAGTCCACATCGGTGATTTGCAGGTCGTTGACCATCTTGTCACCGCCTTCGAGCAGCACGATGTTGGCGCCCGAACGGTCACGGATGTATTGGACGACTTGCGCCAGGTTTTGCTCGACCACGTTCAGACTGATACGAGCGTCGAGACTGGGGACTTGCGCGACCGCATGGGGCGCAGCAAAGGTGAAGGCGGCTAGCGCCAAGATTGTGTTGAGGATTTTCACGGTGATTCCACCCCCCGGAGGGGACTTGTGAGTGGATGGGGGACTAGAAAGAGCGGGTCAGGACGACGCCTCGGAAGGCAAAGTCCACCTCGAAGGGACGAATCGCGACGACTTCCACACCAGGCTGCAACAGGTCGCCCACGGATAGGGTCTTCCCATTGAGAAGAACCGCCGGGGCATGCCCCTCGATCAGTGCCTGTCCGCCAAACGTGATGTCAATCGCGCCAAACGCACGCAGGATATCGGCCTCTTCGGCCAAACGCCTGAGTTCATCAGCCAGCTCCATCCGACCAGGATCTCCCTGGACGAGTTCCAAGCCGCTCTTGATCGACTCGAAATCTTGGATGGCCAGCAGGAAGTCGCCAGCTTCAATGTTCGTACGCATGTGGTTGACGACTTGTTCGAGTTCTTCCTTGAGCGGGCCCTGGAGACTCTTGGTGTCATCCACCAAGGTCTGGAGCTTGCGCAGGGGATCGCGCACCTCAAGCTGCAAACGCTTGGCGGCGGGCGGGTAGGTGACCAGGCCATCGTTGTCGATGCGGCGCAGTTCGTCCTGGATGGTGGCGATCGCTTCGATCACACCACGCTTCTCCATCATGCGCTCCAGGATGTTCTCGGCGTCGTCGACGCGAGCCCACTGGGCGTTGGCGGACTTGAGCAGCTCGATCAGCTCGTCGACCTTCTCCTTTTGTTCGATCATGGTCAGGCCGTTGGAGTTCTCGTCCACCGACACGCGCGGATCGATCCAGGGGTCGCGGCGCCCACGGGAGCCACGGAACTGGAAGGTCTGCAAGCGCAAAGCCTGGCGGCGGCGGTTGATCTCCCCCACCAAGAGGTCACGCTTGCGGTCGTACCCGTCGATCGGAACCCTTTGGGCTTCGGTCTTGGGCTGGTAGACGTAGGTTTCCACGTCCATTTGGATCGCATGGCGCGCTGAGCCCGTCTGCTCCATCTCCTTGCGCGATCCAGCGGTCAGCTTGAAGCTTGGGATCGACATGAAGCGCGAGTGGGTCTCGATGCGATTGATGAAGTCCAAGAACTGGAACGTGTCCCCCGTCATCTCCAGGGTGTAGCTGAAGCGATCGAAGTCCGATTGCTCGCCACGCGCCGGGGTGCGGCTGGCCTGGGGCTGGAACGATGTGGGTTGCACGCCGGTCTCGCGGGAGTAGTTGTAGAAGTTCTTGATCAGGTTGCGGGCACCGTCCGTGGTGGGAAGGATTTCTTCGAACACGGCCGACAGCTCGCGCAACACGATGACTTCCTTTTCCAGCGAAGCCGTGGTCGTGATCGTCTTGCGCGCCGTTTGGATATCGGTGCCAAGGCGAGCGACTTCGTCGCGGCGCTGGGTGATGTTCTCCTGCTTGGCATAGATCGCATACGCGGATCCCGCCGTGGCCAGGACAAAGATCAGTCCGAAGATCGTCCAGAATTTGCGGTCGTTCATTGGGCTTCTCCTTTGAGGCGCAAGGCAAGGCGCTCTTCAGGACTACGCAGGGAGAGCTTGAGGGGGAAGGCCCAGTTGACCTTCGGGATCAGGTCCTCGGAGCTCTCGTTCTTGCGACCCTGCGGGCGGTTCAAGGTTTCGAAGTCGAGGATGAAGGGCGTCAGCTCGGTGTCGGCTACGTCGTCGAGGAAGTTCGCCAGGCGGTTCCACTGCTCCGAACCCGAGTGACCGTTGGCCTCGAAGGTGCCATAGGAGGCGCTCCGAGCATTGCGGTTGTTCTCGAGCTTGGCGGTGACGTCGTCGAACCACACGAAGTGCTCGATGTCGTTGCCCGCGTTGACGATGTCGATCAGCTCGTCCATCTTCTGGGTCCAGAGGACCCGGTTCATGGTGATTTGGCTAAGCGTCTTCTCGCGCGAGCTGAAGAGTTGGATTTCGTGCTCGAGCGCCTTGTGGTAGGTCACCTGGGGCGTCAAACCGTCCATCTCGGTCTTGCGTACGGCGTATTGACCCTCGACGTCCTTTGCGACACCCATCGTCAGCCATCCCCAGTAGGCGAATAGCGAGGCGTTGATGGCGGTCGCTCCAGCGATGGCCAGGATCTTCTTGACCGGCATGCGCGTACGGCGCCGGTATTCATCGGGTAGTAGGTTGATGCGAATCATCGGGATTGAACTCGTGAGGCTAGGCCGACAGCGACCACCAAGGACGGGGCCCATGCTTCCAGCTCTTCCACATCGACGCGGTTGACGTCGACGCGCAGGGCTTCAAGCGGGTTCCAAGTACGCGTCGGCCGGGCCGTCGCCTGTTCGATGTACTGCGGGACGCCGGGGGCCAGAATGCCTCCGCCGGATAGCAGGGTCTCTTCGACTTGCACGCCTTCGTGGTGCTCGACGTAGTCGATCGAGAGGGCCAGTTCGCTCGCGAGCTCTTCGAGCACGGGCTGGATGGCCAGGGCCACTTCGGTGGCATGCGAGTCGGCAGCGCGCTTGATGGCCTCGGCTTCGAAGCCTTCGACCCCCAGACGACGCATGATCGCTTGGGTCATGTCGGCACCGCCGATGTTGATCTCACGGCTGAAGCAGCTCTCGCCGCCGGCCAACACGTTGACCGACGAGCGGGTCGCGCCCACGTCCACCAGGGCGATGGCGCTCGGTGCACCACCGTCGGAGTGGCTCTCCATCGGCAAGCCGCACAGCTCCCAGGCGTTGGCGACGGCGAACAGGTCCAGGTCGATCGCGAAGGGCATCAACCCCTGGCGCTTGACGATTTGGGCCTTGCGCTCCAACTCTTCTTTGCGGCAAGCCGCCAGAAGAACCGTCATCGTGCCATCGCCAGCGTTCGAACCGCCCTGGCTTGCGCCATGGATGGTTTTGCGCAGGGCTTGACAGTCCATGACCACGTCGTGGATGTCAAAGGGCAGGTACTTGTCCGTTTCGAACTTGATGGCTTGAAGCAACTCTTCGTCGCTCATGCGCATCATCGGAATGTACCGGACCACCGTAGATTGGCCTGAGACACCGGTGACCACGCGCTTGGCGCGGAACCGGCCTTCTCCAAAGACCTGCTGCAAGGCCTCTTGAACGCTTCCGCCGGGGGGAATTTCCGCCCGGGCGAACCCAGTGACTACCGGCTCGGAGCCCTCCATCGTCAGCTCAATGGCTTTCACCACGGAACTTCCGAGGTCGAGGCCGACCACGCTTTTCTTTCTTCCGATCACGTTCCCTGCTCGCCTTTGGGGTATGCAGGTCGCTCACACAGGGGATCGGTGGATCCCGGCGACCGTTACCGGGGAAGGTCGACAGGTTGCGTGGATCGGTTTAGGACCTTTCTTGAAATCCGGCTGCCACCAGCGCGCACAGGGCCGAGAGGAGGGACTTCGCATCCCGTCCCTGGGCCGTGAAGCGTAGGAAGTCGCCTTGGGCCGCTTCGAGGGTCATAAGCGCCAAAATGCTACGTCCATCGACTTCCCGGTCGCGACAGCCCACGCGCAAGGAACTCTCAAACTCCCCCGCCAAGGCGGCGATGGCATGGCAGGGCCTGGCGTGCAGGCCCGTGGCGTTGACGATTTCCGCCTCGCCTCGACACCCGCTTTCGCAATCGGTCGCTTCGAAATCGGACATCGTAGGCAGGCCTTTTGGCTCAGGAGGCCTGCTCGGGCTGCATCTCCCGCAGGAGCTCCACCAGCTCGCTACGCTTGGTTGCCTGCAGGGCAAAGGCCCGGAAGTCCGCTTCGCGGGCGAGCCCAGCGATCCAGCGCATCATGTCGATGTGGTCTTCGGGATCGTAGTTCGGGGTCGACATCTCGGGCCGTAGCACCAAGAAGACAATGTGCACCGGGGCACCATCGACGGCGCTCCAATCGAGGCCTTCGGGATGCAGCGACAAGCTACATAGGGCCTGGTCGATGCCCGGCATGGCCACGTGGGAAATCGCAACCCCCATGCCCACTCCGGTGGTGGCCCGGGCTTCGCGCCCGCGCAGGACTTTGACGACTTCCTCGAGCGCGGAACTGTCCAGGGCTTTGCCTTTGACCATATTGGTCGCGGCCTCATCGAGGGCGGCCAGCTTGTCCTCGGCCTTCAGCCCAATGCTGCAACAACCCGCGCGGAAACGTTTGAACCAATCAACTGTAGCTGCCTTCGCCATGGGCGCAGGATAGCACAAAACCAAGCTGATTTCACGGGCCTGTGGGGGCCCCCGTGGAGGCCACGGAGGCCCATTTGGGGCGAGGAAAGGACGCCAAGAGCGGCCTTCAAGCCCTGCCAGCCTCGCGGCTAGGGACCCCCCTGCCTCACGACGGGTGGCCCCTCAGCCCTAGGGCTAGTGGCCTCGATGGCGGTCCACTCGGCGATCGTGAAGCTTGCGCAACTGGGCGGTCAAGCGGTCGATGGCCTCATCCAAGGCCTGCATCAGATTCGTCGTCTTCGAACGGGCAACCAGGGTTCCGTCGCGGCCGGCACCGGCCACCAGCTCGATCGCATGGCTTTCATGGTCGCGCACCAAGCGGGCGGTGACCGTGTCCAGGCGATTTCCAAACAGATGCATCGAGTCCAAGCGACTTTCGATCAAACCGCGCGTATCGGCGGGATAGGTGTCGCTCAGGATGGATATCTGCTTGCGCATTCGAAACTCCTTTTCTAGTTGTTAGGGCCCGGAGAGTGGGCCGCATGGAGGGCGTCCATCCCCCTTGGATGAAGCCCCGCTCGTTGAGTGCTCTCCTGTCGGCCGTCCGAGGCTCGCATCTTCACACAACCCCCGAAAGCCGAGTTCCACTCTGCACCGAAGCCTCAAAAGCGTCAAGCAAAGAAGCCCGCGAGCTCCATGCGTGTCTCCCATCCGTTGGAGTCTCAAGCTGAGGCGGAATCCATGATCGCGTCCGCTAGAACAAGCCACTGGTCGATCCCACTGGTCGATCCCACTGGTCGATGCCAACGGTCGATGCCACCGGTCAAACGCTCCCAGCCAGCTACCGCATAGTCAGCTAGCTCATAGTCAGCTAAAAGTCGAATGCACCCGGAGCCCCATGGGGGCCCCGATCGCGTCCCGCAAATACGGGTTCGTTGTACAAGACTTTCACCAAGTACAAGCCCGCAGCCGGCGCCGTCATGCCAGCATCGGTTCGCACCCCGCTTTGCAGCGCTCGATTCACGCACTCTGGGTCCAACCGCCCCGTCCCCACCTCGATCAAGGTCCCCGCCATGGTGCGCACCATATTGTACAGAAAACCATTGCCCTGCACGACGAAGACCACCCGGTTGTGGCGCGCCATCAAGCGCGCGGACTGGATCCTGCGAACCGTCGTGTGCCGCACCGACCCCGCGTTGGAGAAGGCTTGGAAGTCATGCTCCCCCAGGAACGCCGCAGCGGCTTGACGCATGGCCCCCAAATCGAGCGAGTTGCGCACCCAATGGTACATTCCGTGGCCCAGGGGCGGCTTGAAGCGGCTGGTCCAGATCACGTAGGCATAGCGTTTGCCGCGCGCATCAAAGCGGGCATGGAAGTCATCGCGACAAGTCTCCAGCCGCTCGATGACCGTGCTGCCGCCGAGCCGCGCATTGAGCGCGTGGCGCAATCGGTCGTCGCCCAACTTCGAGGCCACTTGGCAATGGGCTACCTGCCCCAGGGCATGCACTCCCGTGTCGGTACGGCCCGATCCATGCAGGGTGATGGTGTCCCCCAAAAGGTCGAACAGAGCGTCTTCGATGGCTTCTTGCACGCTCAGGAATCCGTCCTGGCGCTGCCAACCGAAGTAGGCACGCCCATCGTAGGCAATCCGCATCCGCACCGTCCGCATGGGCCGCAGTGTACGTTGGCCGTCCCTCCAAGTCGCCCCGCCAGGGGCAGGCCAAGGTTCATGCGTGCTGGACGCGCTGGTACGAGCTCTTGATCCCGAGCTCCCCCCGGTACTTGGCCACGGTCCGGCGGGCGACCGGGTGCCCAGCTTGCACCAAGGCCGCGACCAGGGCTTCGTCAGAAAGCGGCGCGGCGGGATCCTCGTCGGCGATCAAGGTGCGCACCATGCCGCGCAGGCCTTCGCGGGAGGTCCCGCCTGCCTGTGCCTGGAAGAACGCGCGCAAGGGCAGGATGCCATGGGGCGTATCGACGTACTTGCCAGCCACCGCTCGACTGATCGTGCTGGTCGCCAAACCCAAGTCCTCGGCGATGGCCTGCATCGAGAGCGGAATCAAGCGCCCGGTGCCCTGCTCGAGGAATGCCGCTTGGGCATGGAAAACCGCGCGGGCCACGCGCAACAGCGTGGTTTGTCGCTGGGCCAGGGCTTCCACCAGCCAGCGCGCTTCCTCGAGCTTGCGTCGCAGATGTTGGCGCACCTCGCCCGGTTGACGGCTGTCCTAGGAGAGCAGCGCAACGGCCTTGTCGATGCGAACCTCGGGCCACAGCCCTCGGTTCAGATCCAGCCGGAACGATCCGTCCGACTCGCGCTGCAAGTGCAGGTCGGCGTGCAACCCCGGGGCCGCTTCGCCCGTCCAGCGAGCCGCCGGTCGGGGATCGAGGTCGCCCAACCGGGACACGAGCCGCAGGAGTTCCGCACTCGAGAGTCCCAGTCGCCGGCAGACCTTGGGCAGCTTGTTCTTGGCCAGATCCTCCAGGCAGTGTTCGATCAGCGCGCATAGGAGTGGGTAGTCCGGATCGGAGGGATCCAGTTGCAGCAGCAACGCTTCGATGGCGTCACGCCCGCCCAACCCGCGCGGCTCGAGGGTTTGCAGCTGGGCGATGGCGCGCCCCAGCGCAGCTAGGCCTCCCTTCAAGCCCAAAGCCTGGGCCCCCTGCAGGAGTTCCTCGTCCCCCATCGACAGGTACCCCGAATCATCCAAGCTGGAGACGAGGTAGCGCACCCAGGAAAGCTCGCCCGCCGGCAAGTCCAGGGCAAGTAGCTGCTCCTCCAACCAGCCCTGCAACCCGGGTTCGCGGCCGGGGTGGTTTTCGAGCATCTCTTGGTGCGCATCCGACGCTT
>Ga0116151_10005136_pt1 | contig 11395 bp, 13 predicted proteins | sample AD_UKC117_MetaG_FD_89893 | JGI IMG/M metagenome (GOLD analysis project Ga0116151, IMG submission 89893) | Active sludge microbial communities of municipal wastewater-treating anaerobic digesters from Hong Kong - AD_UKC117_MetaG | ecosystem: Engineered > Bioreactor > Anaerobic > Digestate... | reverse complement strand
TGCGCAATAACAAAGGGACTGCAATCCATGAGCGTATTATGACCGTCCTGACGACATGGGAGCAAAATGGACTAAATAGTCTACAGATGCTGAGATCAAGCCTGGCAAGCTAAACACGTACGTTTACTTTAGATTCCCAGACATATAGTTTTGTGGCATCTTATGCCGCGCCTTGTCTCGCAAAAGAGACAGAACATTTAAGAGTCTTGTAGGAGAAGGAAGGGTCATGAAGGGTGAATACATCCCTGAAAGCGGTCCCTTTTTGGAGGACATAATGGAACTTCAAAAACGTGACAAAGAAGCTTATGACTCTTGGGAAGGGAAACGTAATTGTTCCTTAAAACGGGACCACCCATAGAGCCTTGCAATCCTCAGAGATGAACTATATAAAGCTATATCGAAGCAGGGATGGGTGGTTAAAACGTTGCCTAATGGTGATATCTCTATCGATAAAGGCGATCGACCAGGCGGCATTGTTTGTGACAATACAGGTAACGAAGTAAAAACCTTGCTACGTGCATATCTCGGTGTATTAAGAGGTTTAAGAGGGTGGTCGAAGAGATATTATCAATATCCCAAGAGGGCATCTTGAATGGAACCAATAACCGGCTGGAATTTAGTATTTTATTTTGGGAATTTTATGGCTGATCTTGCAATAGCATTATTTGCAATAAAATCTGGATATTTAGACTCAAAATTAAATAAATATTGGGCAGAGCTTTCACCATGGCTGAATCCAGAAGATGATGTCGTACTTATAAATAAGGAATATAAGAAAAACTATTTGGAACCACTTTATAAGGAGTATCGCAATCTTATAAAATTTAAAAATTCATTTGATAAATATGTGTTTAAAGGATTGATTTTGTATCTTTTCTTTGGAGGCATAGCGCTTCAGTTGATATCTTTACTTGCTTCAATAGACATTATCAATAGCGTCTTCAGCTCAGCGATAGAGATTGTAATAAGTGGAATCCTCCATATATTCGAGGAAATCATGGAACTTATATAAGAAGAGGATCGCAGAAGAGGACCTTCGAAGTGAACACGCTTAGGCGTCAAGCGCCTGCGTCTTTTGTCATCCCACTTCAAAGCCCGTCTTTGATCATCCGCTCAACGTCGCGATAACTTGGCGCTCTTGGCCCTGGTTGCCAATCCCAGCTAGGCCGGTCCAACTCGTCGGGATAATCAATATCTATTTTTGTAAGATCGATACTGACATGTCGGATAGCTGAACCGTACGGTCGTCTTTCTATCCTTTCGACCCATCCGGGCCTAACTCCACTGTATTTAAAATATTCTAATTAGTCTGACGGACTTGATCCACCGATTCTCTCTCGGATCAGAACGAATCGCATGAAAATAAACTAATACCATCAGATCGAATATACCCTTCAATCGTGATACACGCCGAGGGAGATCATGGTCAGCCTTTTCAAGAAGAATAAGGAGATCACCGCCAAGGAGAAAGAGAGGAAGGAGAAGCAGGAAGAGAGGCGGAAGAGAGCGCGGGCCAGGGGAGAGAAGCCCATAAAATAGATGCCGCAATCCGGAGGAGCAGGTCTCAGGCCGATGAGGGAGAAGAGGTGCCAAAATCTATTTGGTGAAGGGAGATCGAGAAGGATCGGGCAGAAGGATGATCTCGGTGCTCAATACCGGAGGCGCATGAGTTGAAGATTGGGGTGGATATCGACGGCGTTCTGGCCGATCAGGTCGGCGCCGTCCTGGAAGTGATCGAGAAAGAGTACGGTCAGAAGTACAGCAAAAGCGACATCGACCGCGCCCACTGGAGTTTCGAGGGAGGAGAGCTCTGGTCTGAGATCGGGAGGCTTCTTGCCGACCCGGAATACACCCGGAGCCTGCCGCTGATCGAAGGCTCTCAGCGCGGGGTAAAAGAGATAAATCACCATGAAGTTTTTGTGGTGACCGCCCGGCGGCCCAACGCCGAAGAGGCGACCAAGGAGTGGCTGAAGGCCCACTTCCCCTGCCTGAAAGATTACTACCGCGCCCGGACGGGGACGAAGCAGAACATCCCCTCCGACGTGCTGATAGATGACCTCGACTTCAACATCGTGGAGTTCGTCAGGAGCCACCCCGACCGACGGGGAATCCTCTTCGTCCATCCCTGGAGCATCAACGACACCGATATCGAAGAGTTCTCCGACCAGATCTATTACTGCCCCGAGTGGCAGTGCGTGGTGGAGGCCATCGACGAGATCGATGGCGCGGCCTGAAGCCTGAATATACGGCATCCTCTTATGGAAGTCTTTTATAGAAATTTTTTATAAAAGCTTTTTATAAAAGTTTTTTATGGAATGGGGGTTATGGAAGGGCGGGTTCACCCTCCCGTCCTCATCTTCCCCCGCGCGAGGGACGCGAAGACCCCTATGACACACAGCACGACGAAGACCGAGAGGATCGCCGTAACGCTCGCAAGGAACTGTGGGTAGACCTCCGGGGTCACCTGGACCCGTCCCATGAATATCGATATGGCGGTCATGGCGATCGCCATGCTGGTCATCATCCCCACCGACCTCATCGTCCCCACCATCCCCGAGGCGACGCCGTAGTACCTCTTCTCGACGGAGCTCATGATGGCGTTGGTGTTCGGCGACGAGAAGAGGGCCAACCCCACCCCCAAAAGGGCGAGGATGCCGACTATGAGGACCAGCCTCGTCTCGCCGTCGAGGCCGACGGCCAGGAGGAAGAGGCCAGCGGCCGTGATCCCCATCCCGGCCGAGGCCACCACCTGGGCCTCGATCCTGTCGGAGAGCTTCCCCGCCCAGGGGGAGAGGAGCGTCTGAACCGCTGGCTGGGCCACCAGGACGAGGCCGGCGTGAAGAGGGGAGAGGCCCTTCACCGTCTGCAGGTACAGGGTGAGGACGAAGGCGACGGCGAAGGTGGCGCCGTAGTTGATCAGGGCGGCTAAGTTCGACAGAGCGAATACCCTGTTATCCCGGAAGAGCCGGACGTTGATGACGGGGCTATCGCTCCTCAGCTCCACCACGCCGAAGACGACTATCCCCGCTGCGCCCAGACCGAGGAACCCCGCCCCCGAGGCGGATGGGAGGGTGGTGAGGCCGTGGATCGTCGAGACGAGGGCGAGGCCGTAGATTATGGAGCCCGGCCAATCGAACTTCTCGCCGGCAGCCTCGATCCACTCCCCCTTCAGCTTTCGGACGGTGAGGAATACGACGCAAGCGCCCAGCGGCACGTTGACGAGAAATATGCTCCTCCAGCCGAGGTACTGGGTGAGGACGCCGCCGAGGAAGGGACCAAGAGAGAGGCCGAGGTAGACGGCGGTGACGTTGATCCCCAGAGCCCTCCCCCTTTCACCCGGCGGGAATACCGATGTGAGGAGGGCGACGGCGGTCCCGAAGATCATGGAGCTTCCCATCCCCTGAAAGAACCTCAAGATTATCAGGACGGACCCCGATGGCGGGAAGGCGCAGAAGAGGGAGAAGATCGTATAGGTCGCCATCCCCAGGGTGAAGAACTTCTTTCTCCCCGCGATGTCGGCAGCCCTCCCCAGAGGGACCATGAAGACCGCCATGGCCAACAGGTGGGCGGTGACGACCCACCCCAGGAGGACCGCGTCCATCCCGAACTCGACCCCTATGGGAGGGAGGGCGACGTTAATAGACGAGTTTATGAAGGCCGGAAGGAAGGCGGCCACCGTTGCTATGAAGAGGACGCTGCTCTTGCTCTCGGCTTCGCACATCTGTCCGGAGATCGGCGAGCAGATATTTACCTCCTCCCCTCGACCGGGAGAGATCTCAAAGCCGATCCCATAGATAAATATAAATCACATACGAATTTAATATATCGACCATGAAGATCGTGGGAATATGCGGGAGCCCTCGGGAGAAGGCGACGGATCACGTCCTGAAAGAGGCCCTCAGAATGCTGGAGGATAGGGGGTTTACCACCGCCTTCTTCGGGGTGAGGGGAAAGAGGATAAGCCCCTGCCTCCACTGCGACTTCTGCCTGACAAACAAGGAGTGCAGGATAAAAGACGATATGTACGAGCTATATCCCCTCCTGGCAGAGGCCGACGGCATCGTCTTCGCCACCCCCGTCTACAACGGAGGATTGAGCGCCCAGACCAAGGCGGCCATGGACCGGTGCCGGGCTCTTGCAGCCGCCGACTTCGACGTCTTCAGGGGCAAGATCGGGATGGCGATAGCCGTCGGCGGAGATCGCATGGGCGGCCAGGAGCTGGCGATCTCTCAGATCATCACCTTCTACGTCCTCAGCGGCATCGTCCCCGTAGGCGGCGGGGCCTTCGGCGCGAACCTCGGCGCCACCTTCTGGTCGAAGGACACTCTGGATGGGGTGAAGGAGGACGAGGAGGGGTGGAGGACTCTCAGGAAGACGGTCAGGAGGTTCTCCGACCAGCTCAATGGGACCGGACGGGGGAAGGAAAAATAAATCAAGGTGTGGAGGGATAATAGCTGCCATGATCGAGACGAAGGCCAGGAAAAAGAAGGTGGTATGGGGTATCACCGGCAGCGGTGATCGGATCCGGGAGACGGCAGAGGTGATGAAGGAGATGAGGCGAAAGTACGACGACGAGGTCGAGATCAGGGTCTACATCTCCAAGGCCGGGGACCAGGTGGTGAAGTACTACAAGCTATTTCCGGAGCTGGAGCAGGAGTTCGACAAGATCTGGGTCGAGGCGAACGCCAACGCCCCCTTCCTGGCAGGGCAGGTCCAGATGGGGAGGTTCGAGTTCATGCTGATCGCCCCCGCCACCTCCAACACCGTAGCCAAGATATCCCTGCGGATCGCAGACACCATGCTCACCAACGCCGCCATCATGAGCCAGAAGGTCCTCCTCCCCCTCTACATCATGCCATCCGACTTCAAAGAGGGTGAGGTCACCACAAAGCTCCCCGACGGGAGGGACCTGAAGCTCGTCATAAGAAAAGAGGACGTCGAGCACGTCAAAAAGCTGGCTTCTATGGAAGGAGTCACCATGCTGGAGCGGCCCCAGGATATCCCAAAAGTCTTCGAAGAGCACTTCGGTTGACGATCAGATCGGACGGTCAGACGATCGGATCAAGATGATGAGACTTGAAAATCCGGGATTTCGTCTGCCGGTGGCGAATCCCCCCAAAATCGCCACTGGCCTATTGAATAATCAGAATAGAACGGAAATCATCGGTTCATAAGGCATCTTTATTTACCAGTTCAGGAGGACTTCAGCTCCTTGAGCCTGCTGATCTTGTTCATCACCTGGTCGGTCTCGGTCTTCTTGTTCGTCTCCAGGTAATCGATTATGTCGTAGAGCCCCTTCTTCAGCTTGTATATCCGATAGGGCCTTCCCTTCCCGGGGTTCTTCTCGTCCCTCTCGGCTATCCAGTCCAGCTTTCGCAGCTCCCTCATGGCTATGCTCACCTCAGGCTGCCTCAGATCTGACCCCATCTCGATCTCGCGAGAGGTTGCCTCATCGACACAGGCCAGATACGTCAGCACCTTTGCCACGTTCCTCTTGAGGCCGATCTTCATCAGGATCGATGCGAACTCCTCGCGTTCAACGTTCTGAGCAGGTAGCGAAACATTCCTCAATCCGGTCACCATTGTACTGGTAGTTATAGATCCATATATAAGTTTCGTTCAAAATAATTATCATATAATCCCGATCAGGAGAATGTTTTGTACCACCGGAAATTCAGGAGATCGAAACTGATTTTACCAACCCTTGCCGAGTACAATTCGATATATTATCATGATTATGAGGCGATCGAATGATTGGACTCTACATCATCGACAGCTACATCAAGAGCTTTGAGGCGAGGGTGGAGGAGGTCACGGACGGCAAGTTCGTCGTCCTTGACAAGACCGCCTTCTACCCAAACTCCGGGGGACAGCCCTCCGATACGGGGGTTATCGTCAAAGATGGCGAGATGTTTCCCGTGGTCTATGTCGGCCTCTTCGGCGGCAAGATCAGCCACGAGCTGGGAAGGTCGGGCATCGAGGCGGGAGATCTGGTGACAGGGACCATCGACTGGGACCGGCGGTACCTCTTCATGAAAAGCCACACAGCCTGCCACCTCCTCTCCGCCGTGATCTTCAGGGAGACTGGGGCGATGATCACCGGAAACCAGATCGGCGAGGATAAGTCCAGGGTCGACTTCAGCCTCCAGGAGTTCGACCGATCCAGGCTCGCCGATTACGTCGAAGAGGTCAACGGGATCATCAAAGAGGACAGGGCGGTCAAGACCCGTCTCATACCGAGGGAGGAGGCGATGGAGATACCGGACCTGGTGAGGCTCGCAAAAGAAGTCCCCGACCGGGAGGAGATGAGGATAGTCGAGGTGGATGGGATCGACCTTCAGGCCTGCGGCGGAACTCACGTCCGAAGGACCGGGGAGATAGGGGGCATAAATATGCTGAAGGCCGAAAACAAGGGAAAATCCAACCGCCGGGTCTACTTCGCAGTTTTGGATGGTGACTGAGCTTGGACGAGATGGAGCTGTTGGGAAAGACGAAGGTGAGGGTGAAAGACGGACGGGTCGTCGAGACGGGCGAGCCCCTCATCCGGTGGTGTCCCCTCTTCGACAAGGTCCGGGGGATAAAGGAGATCACTCCTGAGGCGGCGGCCGCCAACATGGAGTTCCGGATGGATGAACACGGGATGTTCACCCCGAAAAGGAAGCTCGAGATGGACGTCTTCGTAGGCTTCGGCGCCTCCGAGGTGATGATGACGGCGACGCGGCGGGGTCTCATCGAGGCCGCGGTCACAGTCTGCGACGGCGCCGGGACGGTGATCACCTCAAACCCGAGCCTCATCCAGGGGATGGGCGGCTGGATATCGGGGCTCGTCAGTACCGATCCGATCCCAGAAGTCCTTGCCGGGATCGAGGAAAGGGATGGGGTCGTCCTCGACCCGGCAACCGCCAGGATCGACCAGGTGGCGGGAGCACAGATCGCCGCAGAGAGGTGCTCGAAGTTTGCGGTCACCGTCGCCGATGCCAAGACCGCCGAGAGGCTTCGAGATCTGGAGAGGGAGAAGAACGTCCGGATCCTGATCGTGGGGGTCCACCTGACGGGCATCGGGGAGGAGGAGGCTGATCGGCTCATCGCCGCCGCCGACATAGTGACGAGCTGCGCCTCAAAGTTCGTGAGGGAGAAGGTCCGACCCCTCGTCCAGGTGGGGACGGCGGTACCGCTATTCGGCCTGACGCCGTGGGGCAAGGAGGTTCTGGTGGAGAGGGCGAAAGAGGTGGACCGGCCCATCCTCATAAATACGATGCCGCTGCCGGTCCTGCCGGAGAAGAAACAGCCCCGTCCTCTGGTCTAGGCCTTCAAAAGGTTGGGTGGGGTTTGGTTTACGGACATGTGAGGTAGAGCTGGTTTCCGACTCCGAGCTCCTCCCTGATGTTGAACTGTCCGATGTAGGTCCCGCCGTAGGTCATGATCGCCGGGCCGCAGGGGCCATCCTGCACACGGGACCCGATCCGGGCGGTTCCTCTACCCTCGGAGGCGATCTCGTAGACGGATACGTTGTTGTCCTGGTATGTGGTGGTGTCTTTTATCAGGTAATCGAGGTTGGAGTAGCTCTCGGAGACGACCGACCCCACAGCGTAGTTCTTGGCGCAGAGGGCGTTACGAAGGTCGCTGGATCCGGCCGGAGCGGTCCTGTGATCGAAGACGCCCCACTCGTTGAAGAACATCGCGTTGGTGTCTATGTAGGCGGTCTGTCTTCTGGCGATGGTCCCGTTGCCCCTGGTCCCGACTACGAGCTTCTGGCCGCGGTATCCCCAATTATTCTGGTACACCTTCATATCGTCGATGTATCCGCTCAAGTAGATGTAAGAGTGCTCTGTGATGAGCTCTGTGCTGTTGGCCGTGTCGTTCCACAGATAACCCATTGCGTGATACCCCATCTGGCTCAAATCTACTGCTGAGGCAGAGGAAGACGATAGCAACACAGCCAGGGCAGCTAGCGGCAGCAGGACTCTGACCTTCATTATAAACCCCGTTCCAAATCCCATATTCTGGCACATCCGTTATAAATCTGATGGGTCGCCGGCACCCGACTTGAAGTCTTATCTTCGCACCCCGGTCCTCGCGCGGAGAAGGCCTGCAACAGTTCCGGTTTCAGCCCGCAAGTTCCATCGAGCCTCGCACGTTTAATCGCGTTCCTTTCAGTTCCCACCCGGACCATCACCAGGACCCAACGCGGACCGGAGCCTTCGCCTGAGAGGGAATCGTGTACGCCGGGAGGCCATCTCTCTCGGAAGGTGCGGCATCGTCGACGATCTGATAATCCACCCCGGAGCTGCTCCCGGAGACGGTCGTCCCAACCACCAGGTTCTTGGCCCGGAGGGCGCTCTTAAGATAGCTATCTTCTTCGCCCGACGACGTTATAGGCGTATAAGGGTGGTAGTCGTATTCTGCCTGGACGCTGAAGTATATCCCGCTCCCGCTCATCTCGCCGTCACACATCCCGCCCTCGTCGGCTTCGACGGTCATGGTCCTGGAGGCGGTACCGCTTCCCTGGACTCCGTAGGCGATCTTGCTGCCCGCCATGCCCTTCTCGGTCTGATAGACGCTCATCTCGTCCATGTACCCCGTGAGTTGGATGGTCGAGCGGTAGGTGACGTTCTTGGCGAGCTTCCATAACCCACCGTCGCAATCGTCACCACCGCAATCTGCGCCGACCCAATCCACATCACAACTCGTGCCATCACATCCCGCAAGCCCCCTTGACGAAATGAGCAGAACCGACAGGATGGCGAGCAGCAGCAAAACTCCGGCCTTCATCATCGACCCCTTGTCCTTACGCCGTTATGGAGGAGGTCCGTTATAAATATGATGGGCTTTCGGCCTCCTTGGCCTCCTTTATCCTTTCCCATCTCTCCTCTTCCTTCTATCCTTCTTCCCCCGCCCCTTTTCGCCCGGAGTCCTCCCCCTGATCTCCTCGATCCGGAGATCCATGGCCGCTTTCAGGTCGGGGTTCAGATCCCCCGAATACCGGTCGATCCTGGCGGCGATGGCGAGCTTCGCCGCCAAAGCGCGAGCTGCCCTCCCCCTGAGCCTCCGGGCCGTCCCTCCAACGGCGGGGTGTCTATAGATCATCCCGTGCTTTGGCGAAGGCGCCTTCCCTCGCAGGTGCTTGAACAACGCCTTCTGTGCCCCCATAACCTGGATCGCCGAGGCCGGCATCTCCGAGAGCCGCTTGAGCCCTCCGGCCCGGGATATCATCCTCGCCGCCAGGAGCGGCCCCGCCAGGTTCGAGAGGTTCGGGGCGAACTGGGCCGTCGCAGTCTCCAGGCTCTTCTGGATTGAGCCCCGAGCTTCATGGAGGTCGAGGATTGACCGGGCGAGAATCCCGATCGGCTCCTCCTCCTCGGCCAGCTCCTCGGCGAGGCGCTTCCCCCGGAGGCGGCGGTCGTCGTGGAGGCGGGACCACTCGTAGAGCCGCTCTTCGAGCCGGTTCACGACCTCGTTCAGGTCGTCGAGGGCCTCGATCGTCTGGAGGAGTTCCGCCTCGCCTCCCGCCGAGGCCCGGAGCTTCATCCTCACAAGATCGATGGCCACCGACCGGAGGGTGGCGTTGTACTCGGAGTCGTCTCCGAAGAGCCCACCCTCAAGGGCGATGGAGCGAAGGTCGGGCTGGACCGCTCCGACCGCACCCCAATGGTCCGAGGCAGCCGATCCGACGAAACCGAGGGACGCTTCGCCCTCCGAGGCGTTCATCAGACGTTCTGCCATCTCGTCTGAGCTTCCGGCTAGGGCGACCTCTCCGGATTCGTCGTCGAGGGTTCCAAACCAGGTGGTGATCTTCATCCTGCTATTCACTCCTCTTCCAGGCCCAATATTACTTTCGCCCCGCCGGAAGTAAGTTTATCTATCTGGGCGACGTCTGAAGTATTACCTTCCATTAAAACTGGAGGTCAATATATCATGAAAGCAGCCGTAGAGCAGATTTTGGCTCGGCTGCGGGACCAGAAGGTGGAGGTTCCCGCGGGCGAGGTGGAGAGCCGGATGAGGCTCCTGGTGGAGAAGTTCGGGGTCCCCGAGGCCGAGGCAACCCGGTCCGTCGTCAACTATTTTCTCAAAGAGCATGGCATCGCGCCTGCGACCTTCGTCGCGAGAAAGAGCGAGGGGTTGAAGGTCGGCGAGATAGACGGTCCCGGCCGTTGGATCGATCTGGAGGCGAAGGTGGTGGAGCTCTGGGAGCCGACGAGCAGCGCCATATCCCAGACCGGGCTCATCGGCGACGAGACCGGAACCGTCAAGTTCGTCAAGTGGACGAAGTCCGACCTTCCGCAGCTGGAGCTCGGCAAGAGCTACCTATTCAAGAACGTCGTCACCGACGAGTTTGGTGGGAGGTTCAGCGTCAAGCTGAACAGGACGAGCGGGATCGAGGAGCTTGCCCGTGAGGTGGCCGCCGCCGAGGTCCAGGCGGGGGGTCAGGTCCAGGAGATGAAGATATCCGAGATCAAAGAGGCCTCCCGGTGGATCGACCTCCGGGCGAAGGTGGTCCAGCTCTGGGACCCGACGAGCGAGACGATATCCCAGACCGGTCTCATCGGCGACGAGACCGGGGTGATCAAGTTCGTCAAGTGGGCGAAGTCTGAGCTTCCCGATCTCGCGGAGGGGGAGAGCTACCTATTCAAGAACGTCGTCACCGACGAGTTCGACGGGAGGTTCAGCGTCAAGCTGAACAGGACGAGCGGGTTTGAGCCTCTTGAAGAGGAGATCGAGGCGAGCCCCCAGGAGGCGAAGTTCACAGGGGCGATCGTCGACGTCCAGAAGGGGTCGGGGCTGATCAAGCGCTGCCCCGTCTGCAGGAGGATGCTGACCAAGGGGGTCTGCGGCGAGCACGGAAAGCAGGAGGGAACCTACGACCTCAGGATCAAGGCGGTCCTGGACGACGGCGTGAAGGTCCAGGAGGTCCTCATCAACCGGGAGAGGACCGAGAGCCTGATGGGGATCAGCATGGAAGAGGCGAAGTCGATGGCAATGGAGGCCCTCGACCACGAGGTGGTGAGGGGGATGATCGAGGAGAGTCTCCTGGGGCGGTACTATTCCGTCGCCGGGCCCACCGTCGACCGCTACATCCTGGTGGAGACGATCTCCGAAGCCCCCCAGGCCTCCCCCGAGGAGGCCGAGGCCCTGATGGCTCGGGTACAGGAGGTGATCTGAGATGGCGGGCTTTGCAAGGGAAGTGGCCAGGCGAATCTTCGCCTCGGAGCTTCGCGACTCCGACCTCTCCTTCAGGGAGAACGAGGACCAGTACGCGCCGCTCTACCTGATCACCCCGACGGGCGCCCGGTGCAACCGGGTGATGCTGGTGGGAACCCTCACCGAGAAGGACAACCTCGGCGACGACGTCGAGTACTGGCGGGGACGGGTCGCCGACCCCACCGGGAGCATCTTC
>Ga0116151_10005130_pt1 | contig 11400 bp, 11 predicted proteins | sample AD_UKC117_MetaG_FD_89893 | JGI IMG/M metagenome (GOLD analysis project Ga0116151, IMG submission 89893) | Active sludge microbial communities of municipal wastewater-treating anaerobic digesters from Hong Kong - AD_UKC117_MetaG | ecosystem: Engineered > Bioreactor > Anaerobic > Digestate... | reverse complement strand
TGCATCGACTTCGGTCTAATGATCGCCGTCGGTCGACTCTCGCAGGAGCAAAGATAGGCCACATAGAGGTGATTAGTAACCCTCGTAGTTTATTGTCTGAATTATAGGGGGCTGAACCACCATCATCATCCATTCTTCTTGGAGCCATGGTAATGGAAATACATGCACAGATGGGTAGTATCAGGATGAGGAAAATCCAGAACGGATGCTTGATTACCCATGTTGGAATGTGTGGAATGACAATGTTCATTCATTCTGTTTATTGAAGGAGTATCATGTTAGACATTCAAAAGATGGCCCAATCAAATTCAAGTCTCGCCACAGATGGTTACACATGCCTCTCCTTCGTTAAAGTTAAATTATTCTGCTAAGGTAAGGCGATCAACGAATGAGTGATGAGATAACCTCACCCAGAACCGATATCCACCTAGCGTTCTAGAGAAAGGGGAGCTCTCCCTTTCAGTAAATCGGTTGAATTCAGGCCCTTGACCTTATACCCATTACCCAATACCGGCCGATCGTGATATGCCCTTACAGTTTACCATACCTGGTGAACCGCGAACCGCGAAATGCGAATGGCGAAATGCGAATGGCGAACACCCTGGACTAGCACGCGCTACTCTCTACCCTCCACACCCCACTCCATACCCTCCAATTGATTTCGTAACATTGCATGCAAATCCTTGAGCCTATGTCCCTGCTCCAGATGTGGATCGCCATTCCGGACTTCTCCTCTCCCGAGATCTGGATCTCCCTGCTCACCCTGACCTTCCTGGAGGTCGTCCTGGGGATCGACAACATCATCTTCATCTCCATCGTGGCCAACAAACTGCCCGAAGGGGAACAGGCCCGGGCCCGCAACCTGGGACTGATGCTGGCCCTGGTCTTTCGTGTGGCCCTCCTGCTGGGCATCACCTGGATCATTTCCCTGACCAATCCACTCTTTACCATTCCCTCCTTCTTCAATGGTATGGAGCCGATCAGTATCAGTGTCAAGGACCTGATCCTGCTGCTGGGCGGATTGTTCCTGATCGCCAAGAGCACGTCTGAGATCCACCACAAGCTGGAGGGGGCCGGCCATGAAACAAAGGAGGTCAAGGTCAAGGCGACCCTCAGTGCCATCCTCGTACAGATCGTCCTGGTGGATATCGTGTTTTCCTTCGATTCCATCCTCACGGCCATCGGACTGGTCAAGGAGGTCTTCATCATGATCGTGGCCGTGGTGATCTCCATCCTCATCATGATGGCCTATGCCGGCCCGGTGAGCCGGTTCATCAACAAACACCCGACCCTGCAGATGCTGGCTCTGTCCTTCCTCATCCTCATCGGCTTCATGCTGGTCATTGAAGGATTCCACCAGCATGTCAGCAAGGGGTATATCTACTTCGCCATCGCCTTCTCCCTGGTGGTCGAGGTGCTGAACATGCGCCTGCGCAAGAAACAGGTGCCGGTCCAGCTGCATGGACTCCAGGAGGAATCCATCCAAGGACCGGATCAACACGCTGCGGGATGATCCATCCAGGAAACCGGACGACCGATTGGATGCTGCTGGGATTGCGGCTGGCCTTCGGATGCCAGATGCTGGCCTTCCATGGCTGGGGAAAAGCGACCAAGCTCCTGACCGGTGATCCGACCGCCTTTGCCGATCCGTTCGGTTGGGGACCGGTCCCCTCACTGGTCCTGACCGTATTCGCCGAAGGTCTTTGCGCTCTCCTCTTGATCCTTGGCCTGTTCACCCGGTGGGCCGCCGTTCCCCTGATCATCACCATGCTGGTGGCGGTGTTCATCATTCACCAGGGTGATCCCTGGGGCGACCGGGAACTGGGATTGCTCTACCTGGCCGGATACCTGGCCATCGCGGTATTTGGCCCTGGCCGTTATTCCCTGGACGAACAATGGCGTGGACGATCATGATCAAGAACAGCTATCCATACCTCCTGGCCATCCTGGCCACCATCCTCGGTTTATTCGGGTGCCAGCCATCAGCGGGCCCTTCCCATTCCGCCCAATCGTCATACCTGAAGATCCGGGGAGAGACGATGGGGACGTACTATCAGATCACCTATCGGGATTCCCTGGAACGGGATCTCCAGCCCGGGATCGACTCCCTTCTGTTGGCCATCAACGAGGAAGTGTCTACCTACATCGATTCGTCGGTGATCTCCCGGTTCAATCAGTCTGTGGACGGCCTGCAACTGACAGGCACAGAACGGCACTTCATCATCAATCTGATGAAAAGCCGGGAGGTCCATGCCCTTTCCGAAGGCGCATTTGATCCGACCGTGATGCCCCTGGTCAACTATTGGGGCTTTGGCTATACCGGCAAGAATCCGGTCACCGGGGTAGACAGCCTGGAAGTCGGGCGTCTGCTTCGCCTGGTCGGATTGTCCAGGATCACCGGTGTCGACTCCCTCGGTCCAGGCAGGTTGCGCAAACCGGACCCGGGCATGCAGCTGGATTTTTCGGCCATCGCCAAGGGGTACGGTGTCGACCAGGTGGGGGCCTATCTCGAGTCACATGGGGTGAAGGACTATCTGGTTGACATCGGCGGGGAGGCCCTGGCCCGGGGCCTGAGCCCGCGTGGCGCTGCCTGGCGTATCGGGATCAACCTGCCCAGCGAAGATGCCGGCCTGACCGACCTGTATTCCAGCGTGGAGATCCGGGACAAGGCCCTGGCTACTTCCGGCAATTACCGCAACCTGTACGAGTCGAACGGGGTGAAGTTCAGCCATACCATCAACCCATTTACCGGCTTTCCGGAGCGGCGCTATCTCCTCAGCGCGTCAATAGTGGCTGATGACTGTATGACCGCGGATGCACTGGCCACCACCTGCATGGTCCTCGGGCTGGAACGATCCAGGGAACTGATCGAAGGTTTGTCCGGAGTGGATGCCTACCTTATCTTTAGCGCGGAGGATGGCTCGATGGCCGTCTGGGCATCCACTGGCATGGCCGCCTATTCTCCCACCCGTTGACAGACGGATTCTGTTCCTAAATCAAGAATGATATGCTCCCTGTCCTGAAGAAGGATCTTGTGTTTTTCGACCTGGAAGCCACCGGTCTCCATGTGATCCGCGACCGGATCGTCCAGATCGCCCTGATCAAGTATTTTTCCGACGGACGCGCACCGGAGGAGAAATGCATGCTGATCAATCCGGGGATTCCCATCTCGGAAGAGGCCATGGCCGTACATGGCATTACCCCGGAAGATGTCCGCAACAAGCCCACCTTCCCACAGGTAGCGAAGGAGATCTTTGATTTTATCGGTGATGCCGACCTGGCCGGATACAACTCCAACCGGTTCGATATCCCCTTCCTGATGGAGGAGTTCGACCGGGCCGGAATGGATTTTCGCATTGACCACCGGCGCCTGATCGACGTCCAGCGCATCTTCTATCGCATGGAGCCCCGGACCCTGAAAGCGGCTGTCAAGTTCTATTGCAATCGTGACTTCGAGGATGCCCATGATGCCCTGGAGGATGTGCGGGCGACCATCGATGTTCTCAGCGGGCAGATCGACATGTACCAGGGCGTGGACCTCACCGAAGGGGATGGCACGGTCCTGACCCAACCCATCCGGCCCGATGTCCAGGTGCTGCATGATTTTACCAATGATGCCAGCGTGCTGGATGCCACCCAACGGCTCCGGTTCGATGACAAGGGACAGGTGGTCTTCAACTTCGGCAAGTACACCGGTCAATCCGTCAAGGAGGTGATCACCCGCGACCCGAACTACTACCAGTGGATGATGACCAAGGATTTCTCGGTCCAGGTCAAGCGGATCTTGCAGGACATCCATAGCGGAAATGAACCCCGGCAAAGTGCGTAAGGGACTGATGATGCTGGTCGGCTTGCTGTTGTTGTCCTGCAGCAAGCCGGAAGAGGGATGCCTGGATATCCGGGCCACCAATTTCGATGCCACGGCGGATGAGTCCTGCTGCTGCACCTATCCGGTCCTCCGGCTGCTCCTGTCCCATGCGGCCGGTTCGGTCTTCCATTCTCCGGACAGCGTGTATGTCAATGATGCCGGACAGAGCTACCGGATCATGGGCGTAGACTATTTCCTTTCCGATGTTGCCCTCCTGGTGGAGGGCACAGGTTGGGTGCGGGTCAGTGACAGCCTGACCGTTACCCTGGAAGATGGGAGCATCCTGACGGTCGATGATGATATCCTCCATGTCAGCCGGAACCAGTCCAGCTATTCGGTCGGGACCCTGCTCACTGAAGGGGTGATCGATTCCATTTCCTTCCGGATTGGTCTGATTCCGGATCTGGTGAGTGTCGACCCGGAGGCCTTTCCGGCAGATCACCCCTTGCACAGTCCGCCGGATGTCCTGGTGGATCCGACAGGCGGATTTGGTAGTGTAGCCGTCAAATTGATCGCTCCGGCCGAGAATGGCGATACGCTGACCTGGTCAGCTGCGTTATCTACCCGGGTGACCCTGGACGTCGGGCAAACCGTCCTGACCGGATATGACGTGGAGATTCCAATGACGGTCGATTACCTGCAGTGGATCCGGGAAGAAGATGTTGCCCAGCCCAGTGTGATCAATGTGACAGACTGGATGGCCCGCATCGCCTTATCTTTCCGATACGGAAACCTTTAGACGGGTTTGATTATTTATTGATTGAAATATCCCATCATGAAACACATATTCCTCTTGTTGATCGCCGGTATGCTGATGCTGTCGGCATGTGAGAAGAAGGATGACGGACCGGCTACCGGAACGCTGGAACTGGTCTGCAAGGCCAATTTTGCCGGTGATCCTCTGGTCATCGGTACGGCCTACGACTATCCTCTCAATGACTGGTCTTTGAAATTCTACCTGGTGGACTACCTGATGTCCAATGTGCGCCTGGTGGACCAGAACGGGGAGGCGATCTCCCTGGCTGATGTGGCCATCGTGGATTTCTCACCGGTCAATACGGATCCGGCCAAGGCAGCTGCCGGGATCAAGTTCACTTTCTCTGATGTCCCCAAGGGGACCTATCCGACCATGATCGTCGGGATCGGTGTGGATACGGCGGTCAATCGCACCCGGCCCCAGGATTATCCCAGTGGGCATCCCTTGTCCATCGGTGCCAACCGCTATTGGGACGCATGGGACAGTTTTATCTTTACCAAGACCCAGGGCCTGGCCGATCTGACCGGTAGTGGTGTGTTCAGTACGCCTTTTTCATACCACACCGGTGGAGACGCCCTTTATCGGGAAGTGAGCTTTGCCCATGTTACCCGGATCGAGGGCGGACAGACCACCACCATGACCCTGGACCTGGATGTCCGGGACTTGTTCCAACAGGCTGACGGTACATGGTGGGATATCCAGGCCCAACCCAATGCGCATACGCCGGATGATCCGGCCATGCTCATGATCATGGATAATTATGAAGATGCGTTTTCCCTGTTCTAGGATACAGGTCGTTGGCTTTGGTCTGCTCATCCTGCTTGGCCTGGTCGGCGGTTGCGGGAAGGATGACCCCATGCCTGATTGCACGGATTGTGATCTGACCGGTATCCCCTATGCGCCGACGGCGTATGTGGTCAATGTGCCAGCGGATTTTCCCCAGATGGAAATTCCAGCCGACAATCCCATGACGGTGGAGGGTGTCGAGCTGGGCAGGCGGCTGTTTTACGACAAGCGGTTGAGCGCTGATTCGACCATGGCTTGTGCTTCCTGCCATCTCCCCGAATTCGGATTTACAGATGACATGGCCTTCAGCAAGGGGGTGGACGGTCTGTTTGGCAAGCGAAGCTCGATGAGCCTCACCAATATCGGATTCAACTACTATGGGCTTTTCTGGGATGGCCGTTCGGCTACCCTGGAAGAGCAGGCCTTGTTGCCGGTGGAAGATCCGATCGAACTGCATGAGGAATGGCCCAATGTCATCCAGAAGCTGGTGCGGGATGACCAGTATCCGGTCTGGTTCCGCCAGGCCTTTGGCATCTCCGACAAGCGGGAGATCACCAAGGAATTGGCGGCCAAGGCCATCGCCCAGTTCGAGCGTACCCTGATCAGCGGCAATTCACGGTATGATGCCCTGTTCATCCGGGTGGAGGATTTTCCCACGGAGGATGAGCAGCTGGGATACGACCTGTTCTTTGACTTTGAGCCGGCCGTTCCGGATGCCGAATGTGGCCATTGTCATGGCAGTGTTCTGCTGACGACGAACAATTACTTCAACAATGCCATTGACAGCGTTGGCAATCTCAATGAGTTCAAGGACCTGGGGAGAGGCGCCGTGACCGGCAATTATCTGGACAACGGGCGTTTCCGGGCGCCTACCCTGCGGAACATTGCCCTGACCGCTCCGTATATGCATGATGGTCGCTTTGCTACCCTGGAAGAGGTGATCGATCATTACGACTCAGGTGGGCACGTAGCTGAGAACTATGATGCCAATATGCATCCGCTCAAGCTGACGGAGAAGCAGAAACAAGCCTTGATCGCCTTGTTACACACTATGACGGATACTTCTTTTGTACAGAATCCGGCATTTCAGGACCCCTGGAAGTAGTCTGAAAAAACGGTATTATTCACAACGGGTCTAGTTGAATTCCTTATTTGCATAATTAATTCAATGATTTGCAATCACATACGACATGAATTATCTCGTATGTGATTGTAAATAATCTTATTGGGGCTGTTTTTTGTATTTGTCCCGGGGATAGGGGTGCTGCATATTTGTATTGTCGAAAGAGACAAAGAGAGAAACAAACGAAATGGCGTTTCTCCTGGAGCCACTCTCCACATCAACTGATTTTTATGTTCATGGGATTATAATTTGGAGTCGGCCGTACCCTACATCCCAGGGTACGGCTTTCTTTTTTCGACAAACTGCTTCATGAGGACCAACAAAAAGGCCCGTCCATTGGACGGGCCTTTTTTGTTTCGGCGCCTCTCCGGGGAGAGGAACAGTGGATTACTGCTGGCCTTCCTCAGGCTGAACCAGGGTGCCAGTGGCATCCGTACCTTCAGCAGGAGCAGCCTCTTCAGCAGGGGCAGCTTCTTCAGCAGGAGCAGCTTCTTCCATGGCAGGAGCTTCTTCAGCAGGAGCAGCGCTCTCTGAGTTGCCACAAGCGACCAGGAAAAGGCCAAAACCAAACAGGATTCCGAATTTCATCAGTTGCTTCTTCATTGTTCGTCGTATTAAAAAGTGGATTTGAAATAGTGTTGCAAAATTAACAACGGGAACGAGTCTGCCCAGTGCTTTCGGCCTGTAGTTTCCAAATGATATGTTAATCCGGCTGTTAACAGGGGTGAAAATGTTAGTTTTTTGGGGTCTGTTGACCAGAATGAACAGACCTTTACACTTTCGGGTTTCAGTTCCAGATCAATTATGGCCAGTCGTAGAAGAGGTTTTCGGGCAGGTGAAGAGGAGGCTCCCCCCAGGTTTTCCCGGGCGGCAGCTGCAAAGGCCTTGCGCCTGTTTCGGCATATGCGTCCCTATCGGCTGCCTTTTGCAGTCAGCCTGATCCTGTTGGCCGTTTCCAGCAGTGTGTTCATGGTCTTTCCCATCGGCTCGGGGGAGATCATCAATGTGGTCACGGATAAAAGCGAATACGGTTGGACCCTCGACCAGATCGGTCTCGGTCTCCTGGTGATCCTCGTAGCGCAAAGTATTGTCTCGTTCTTCCGGGTCTATCTGACCACCTACGTCAGCGAGCGGGTCATGTCCGATATCCGCGGACAGCTCTTCCAGAAGATGATCACCTTTCCCATTACCTTCTTCGAGGAGAATCGGGTAGGGGAGCTCACCTCGCGGACGACCACGGATGTCCAGCAACTCCAGGATACACTCAGCCTGACATCCATCGAATTCCTCCGCCAGATCATTATCCTCATCGTGGGGATCAGTTACCTGATCTACAAGACTCCGGATCTGGCCCTGTTCATGTTTGCCACCTTCCCGGTGATCGTCATCCTGGCCCTGATCATTGGCCGGTATATCCGTGGGTTGTCCCGCCAGCGCCAGGATGCCCTGGCCCAGACCAATGTCATCCTCGACGAATCGCTCCAGTCCATCCAGGTGGTCAAGACCTTCACCAATGAATGGTTTGAGATCGGCCGATACAAGAACCGGAACGATGAGGTCGTCCGGCTCTCCCTTCGCCTGGGCCTGATGCGGTCCCTCTTTGTGGCCTTTGTGATCTCCATTCTTTTCGGGATCATCTTCTATGTCCTCTGGCGGGGGGCCATGATGGTCCAGGCCGGTGACATGACCCCGGGTGACCTGATTTCCTTCATCGTGATCACCGCGATCATCGGAGGGTCGATGGGCAGCCTGGGCGATCTGTATACCCAGATGCTCCGCGCCATCGGTGCATCGGAACGGGTCATGGATATCCTGGACATGACCGGTGAGGTCAAGGGAGAACAACCCGATCTGCGCAAGAAAAAGATCCACGGGGAGATCACCCTGGACCATGTCTCCTTTGCCTATCCCTCACGGCCTGATCTTCCCGTCCTGAAGGATATTGACCTGCACATGGCCCCGGGTCAGAAGATCGCCCTGGTCGGTGGCTCTGGTGCGGGCAAGTCCACCATTGTCCAGCTGATCCTGCGGCTCTACCAGCCGGAACAGGGCCGTATCCTTCTGGATGGCCAGGATGTCCGCCAGATGGACCTGGCCACCTATCGCCAGCATTTTGCCATCGTGCCCCAGGAAGTGATGTTGTTCGGAGGTACGATCCGGGATAATATCCTGTATGGCAACACCAGGGCCTCGGACGAGGAAGTCCTTCAGGCTGCCGAGTTGTCCAACTCCATGGAATTCATCCGGCAGTTTCCGGATGGACTGAATACGGTGGTCGGCGACAGGGGTATCAAGCTGTCCGGCGGTCAGCGCCAGCGCATCGCCATTGCCCGGGCTATCCTGCGGGATCCTTCCGTACTGATCCTCGACGAGGCCACATCTTCTCTGGATGCCGAGTCGGAAATGATCGTCCAGGAAGCCCTCAACCGATTGCTGGAAGGACGGACGGCTATCATCATCGCCCACCGACTGGCCACCATTCGCAATGTGGACAGGATCTATGTACTGGAACATGGCGAGATCGTCGAGTCGGGGACACACAGCGAACTGACCAGTATGCCGGATGGGCGGTACAACCAGCTGGCCCGCCTTCAGTTTGACCTGTCGACTTCTGAATGAACAAACTCATCTATATCCTGCTGGCATTGATCCTGCCGCTCGGGGTGGCGGTGTGGGCCATGTACCTGAAGGAACTGAGCCAACCCTGGTGGCTGCTCATACCCATTGCCGTGTTCGTCACCCTGTCCATCCTGCCAATGGTTCGGTATCTGCGCCGGATCCCGGCGCTGGAGGACAGGTCCCTGTCGATCTTTCTCGGCGTGGTCTATCTCCTGATCCCCGCCGGGGCCCTGGCCCTCCTGCTCAATCGCATGGTGGCCATTGATTCCCATGTCGATCATCTGGAGGTCATGGACCGATTCCCCGACCAGCCCAATGGTGATCCGGATACGTGGGTGTTCCTCTGGACGGGTCAGGACATCCTCCGCATCAAGGTGTCTCCCGATGATCCGCTGTATCTTTGCCAGCCCCGCGATACGGTCAACCTACAGTATGCCACCGGACTCCTGGGACTCGAATATCTCGAGCATGCCGATCGACACTAATTACTCCCTGGTTGCCCTGAACACGTTCGGTGTCCGCTCTACCTGCGCGGCCTACACCTCGTTTGCAAACGAGGATCAGCTCAGAGAAGGCCTGGAGCAGGCAGAGAGGCCGGTCTTCATCCTCGGAGGGGGGAGCAATATCCTGTTGCCCGACTTCCTGGACAACACGGTCCTGCACAATCGCATCATGGGCATCCGAATCCTGTCGACACATCCGGAAACAGTGACCGTCAGGGCCGGGGGCGGTGTGTTGTGGCACGATCTGGTCACCTGGGCAGTAGACCAGGGACTGGGCGGCCTGGAGAACCTGGCCCTCATTCCCGGCACTGCCGGTGCAGCGCCCATCCAGAACATCGGTGCCTATGGCGTCGAGCTGACGGATCGGTTTGTCCAGCTGACGGCCATGAACCGGGCTTCGCAAGCGATCCGCATTTTCGATCATGCCGAATGTGCCTTCGGCTACCGGGACAGTTTCTTCAAAGGTGAAGGGCGGGACCAATGGGTCATCCTCGATGTGGATCTTCGACTCAGTCGGAATCCGGAACTGCAGCTGGATTACGGGGCGATCCGGGATGTCCTTCGGGACAGGCAGGTCGGCCAGCCGGGTATCCGGGATGTGTTCGATGCGGTGGTGGCCATTCGCCAAAGCAAATTGCCTGACCCGGCAGAGATCGGCAATGCCGGCAGTTTTTTCAAGAACCCGGTCATTGCCGAATTAGCGTTTCGGAATTTGAAGGACCGATATCCCGGTTTGCCCGGATATCCGGGAGAAGACGGGATGGTCAAGGTGCCTGCCGGCTGGCTGATCGACCAGGCCGGATGGAAGGGCGTCCGTCGCGGTGACGCCGGGGTGCACGACCGACAGGCCCTGGTCCTGGTCAACCATGGACAGGCAACGGCACAGGAGATCCGTGGCCTGGCCCGGGAGATCATGGCGGATATCCACGATCGGTTTGGCATCGATCTGGAGCAGGAGGTGAATATCCTCGGGAATTTGGATTGATCCCGACAGTTCCGGATGAAATGTTGGCGGGTATCGCGGGAAGCCCCTACTTTTAGGCTGATGTTTGACCAGGTTCGCTTTGCCATGCCACGTTTCCTTTTTCCCGCACTGTGCAGTGTATTGCTGATGTTTCCTTGGATGGGTTCACTGTCCGCCCAGCGACCGCTCGGCCAGCAGGCCCTGAACGAGGCACCGATGCTGTTCCTGAATGCCAACTATGCGGGTATGGTGCCCCTGGGCGACCTGGCCGACCGGTTCGGAGCCGGATTTTCCGCCGGATTCCAGGTGGAGTGGATGAGCTGGCCAAACAACTGGATCTTGGGCATAGACGGACAATACGGATTTGCCGGCAAGGTGAAAGAGAATGTCCTGGATTTCCTCCAGGATGAAGATGGGAACATCGTGGGTCGTGACCTGGCCATCTCCCAGGCATTTCTGCAGCAACGCCTGGTCTCCGGAAAGGTCACCATCGGCAGATTGTTCCCCCTGTTCGAATCCAACAAGCGATCCGGTATCCGTTTTTCTCTGGGCACCGGTTTCCAGATGCACTGGATCAAGGTGAACGATGAGCTTCGCTCCCTGGCCCAGACCGAAGGGGATTACGGGGCCGGATATGATCGCCTCACCGCCGGTTGGTTGGTGTCGGAATTCCTTGGGTATCAGCATGTCAGTCTCAATCGCCGGATCAATTTCTACGCCGGTGTCGATGTTGGCCAGGCCTTTGGCCGGAGTCTGCGGACCTATGATTATTCGACCATG
>Ga0116151_10005129_pt1 | contig 11402 bp, 10 predicted proteins | sample AD_UKC117_MetaG_FD_89893 | JGI IMG/M metagenome (GOLD analysis project Ga0116151, IMG submission 89893) | Active sludge microbial communities of municipal wastewater-treating anaerobic digesters from Hong Kong - AD_UKC117_MetaG | ecosystem: Engineered > Bioreactor > Anaerobic > Digestate... | reverse complement strand
GGTCTCGACCTGCTCCACTTCCAGATCCGAGATCGCCGTCTCGAAATGCGGGTCCCAGTTCACCAGCCGCTTGCCGCGGAAGATCAGGCCCCTGTCGTAGAATTCCACGAAGGTCTTCAGCACCGCGTCGTGGAAGCCGGGGTCCATGGTGAAGCGGTTGCGCTCGAGGTCGAAGCTGTCCCCGAGCCGCCGGCATTGCTCGAGGATCGTGCCGCCCGAGCGTTCCTTCCATTCCCAGACCTTCGCGACGAAGGCCTCGCGGCCCATGTCGCGGCGGCCGATGTTGCCGGCCTTCGCCAGCTCGCGCTCCACCACCATCTGCGTCGCGATGCCGGCATGGTCGAGGCCGGGCTGCCAGAGCACGTCGAAGCCCCGCATCCGGTGCCAGCGGGTGAGGATGTCCATGAGCGTGTGGTTGAAGGCATGGCCCATGTGCAGGCTGCCGGTGACGTTCGGGGGCGGCAGCAGGATGCAGAAGGGCTCGGCGCCCGGCCTGGCGTTGGCGCCGGCGCGGAAGGCCTCCGCGGCCTCCCAGGCGGCCGCGATCTGGGGCTCCGCCGCGCTGGCGTCGAAGGTCTTTTCCATCGGCATGGCTGTCGGTCCGGCTGGTTCGGAGGCCGTCTCTTAACCCCGCCCGCCGCCGAGGGAAAGGGTCGGGTCCGGATCGGGCGGGTCTCCCAAGCCGACCGTTCCGGTCGCGCCTGTCGCCACCGCATTCCCGGCCCATGCGCCAGCACGGGCAGCGCCCGCCCGCCCCCCAGGCGGGCGCTTCGCGCCCACCACGGGCGCGCGCCGCCCGTGCATCCCCACAGCCGCAGAAGGGAAGAACACTGGCAGGCGCGGCGACGCGGGCCTATGGCTCGCGGCGTTCCTCGAGCATCTGGCTGAGCTCCCGGCGGATCAGCTTGCGCAGGTTGCGGCTGATCCGGTCGCCGAGCTCGCCCTGCAGTTCCTCGCGCACGATGGAATTGACCACGTCGCGCAGCGCCTCCTCGTCGAGGATCGGCGCGCCCTGCAGGCGCAGCGCCCGCGTGTCGAGCCCCTCGGAGAGGATCTCGCCGGAATGCGCCCGCGCCGGCATGTCGACCCGCATGCGCGGCGTCAGCATCAGGACCTTGCCGGTATCGTCCTCGCCCACGATCCGCGCCTGGGATTCCGCCGAGACCAGCGCGCGGATCGAGGCCAGGACCTCGGCGAGGGATTCCGCCCCCTCGCCTTCCGGGCCGCCGTCGCGCATGGGCGCGCCGCTTTCGCCGGTTCCGCTCACCGCTCCCACCTCTGGCGGATGCGGTCGACCGCGGAGGTGTCGTATCCGCCGCGCGGTCCGGACTGGACCTTGCTGAAATAGACGTCCGGGTTGTAGCTCTCGATCCCGAGGCGCAGATGCTCGACGGTCAGGAGCCCCATGGCCCGCATGAGCGCATAGGAGGCCACGTATTCGTCGCGCAGGGCCTGCACGATCTGCGCCTCCGCCTGGAGGTTCTCCTGCACGGCGTCGAGCACTTCCAGCGTGGAGCGCGCGCCGAGCCGGGCCTCCTCCGCCACGCCTTCCGCGGCGATGCGGCTCGCCTCGGCCTGCTGGCGCCGGGCGACGATCGAGGCCTGCGCCACCTGCAGCTGGGCCCAGGCGGCAGCCACCTGCTGCGTCACCTGCCGCGCCACGTCCTGGACCAGGAAGCGGCGCTGGTCGAGCACGGCCTGCGCCTGGCGCACCAGGCTGTCGTTCCGCCCGCCGGTATAGAGCGGCAGGTTGGCCGAGATGCTGGCCTGGCCGAAAGTGCTGCCGTCGTAGTCGAGCTGCGGGTTCTGGCGCAGCCGCTCGACCCCGACCGATCCGCCGACGCTGATCGTCGGCCCCTTGGCGGCGAGCGCCCGGTCGAAATTGTAGACCGCGGCCCTTTCGTTGAACTGCGCGGCGACCACCTGCGGATTGCGCTGGACGCCGATCGCCGTGGCCTCCTCGAGCGTGGCCGGCAGGTCGGGCAGCTTCGGCAGCCGTTCGAGATTGCCGGGCGCCACGCCCACCGCCGCGCGATAGGCCTCGCGGGATATCTCGAGCTGGCCCCGCGCCGCCGCCAGCTGCGAGCGCGATTCCGCGAGGCGCGCCTCGCTCTGGCTGACGTCGGTGCGGGTCACCTCGCCCACATCGAAGCGGTTCTGGGTCGCGCTCAGCGTCTCGTCGAGGCGGTCGACGTCGTTGACGGCGAGCCGCACGAATTCCTCGTCGCGGCGCACGTCCACATAGGCCTGCACCGCGTTGAAGAGCACCAGCTGCTCCACGTCCTTGAGATCGGCGCGGCCCGAGGCCACCTGATTGCGCGCCGCCTCGACCGCCGCCGCCGTCTGGCCGTTGTCGAAGAGGAGCAGGGTCGCGGTCAGCGAGGCCTCGATGCCGGCGACGCCGAAATCCAGCTCCTCCACCGTCGTCCCGGTCTGGCCCGAGATGCTGGCGCCCACCTGCGGCCGGCGGTTGGCGCGGGCCTGGGGCACGTTCTCGTCGAGGTTGCGCAGGGCGGCGCGGTTCGCTTCGAGGAGCGGGCTGGTCTGATAGGCGGTGATGAGCGCGTCGGTGAGCGTCTCCGCCGCCAGCGGCCCGGACCCGAGCGCCAGTCCCGCGGCGAGCGCCGTCGAGATCAGAAAGGGACTGAAACGGCGCGACGCCATGACGAACTCCGGACTCTGCTCATGCCTTTCGGCCCGTTGGCCGGGCTCATGCTGGCACTATCGGCGGGATGAAGTCAAAACTCAAACGCTTTCGCCACGGCGAACCCCGGCAGGACCGGCGCCGTGGCGTCGAAGATGCGCCGCCAGGCGATGCCCTGGGGGGTCATGAGCCCGAGCCGCGCCTGGCCCCCCGCCCCGTTCGCGAAGATCGCCGCGATCCGCCCGCCGGGCTTGAGCTGCGCCTCGAAGGCCTGCGGCAGCGCCTCGACGGCGCCCTCGATGATGACGACGTCGAAGGGGCCGTGCCGGGCGATCCCGGCCGCGAGCGGCCCCTGCTCGACCACGGCGTTGTCGGCGCCGCCCGCGGCCAGCCGGGCCTCGGCTTCCTGGGCCATGGCCGCATCCTCCTCGAGGGCGATCACCGCCTCCGCGAGCCGGGCGATGACTGCGGTGGAATAGCCCAGCCCGCAGCCGACATCGAGCACCAGGTCGGAAGGGCCGATGTCGAGCGCATCGAGCATCTTGGCGAAGACTCGCGGATCGAGCAGCACCCGGCCCTCCGCCAGCGGCACATGCTCGCCCAGATAGGCCACCGGCCGCAGCGCCGGCGGCACGAAATCCTCCCGGGGCACGCGCAGGAGCGCCTCGATGATCGGGTAGCGCGTCACATCGGAGGGCCGGACCTGACGGTCCACCATGGCTTCACGGGCGGCGGCGAAATCGGTCATGCGACAGAAACCCTAGCGAGATCCGAACCGGCGTCGTGATGCCACATTTCGCCATGGCTGGCAACGCGATGCGGACGGGGGCCTTTCGCCGAATCCCCGACTGGCCTATCGAGATGCATCCGGCAAGGGAGGAACGCATGACGGATCCGCTCGGCTTCCTGTTCGGCGCGCATGTCGAGTCGCTCGACCCCGCCTTCACCCGGCTCTGCCTCAAGAACGCGCATCTGGAGCGTCTCTGGCAGGGCGCGCGCTGGACCGAGGGCCCGGTCTATTTCGGCGACGGGCGCTACCTGCTCTTCTCCGACATCCCCAACGACCGCATAATGCGCTACGACGAGGCCAGCGGCCAGACCGCCGAGTTCCGCAAGCCCTCGCGCAATGCCAACGGCCAGACCCGGGACCGCCAGGGCCGGCTGGTCACCTGCGAGCACGGCGGACGGCGGGTGACGCGCACCGAGCACGACGGCCGCATCCGCGTGCTGGCCGACCGCTACGAGGGCAAGCGGCTCAATTCGCCCAACGACGTGGTGGTCGCCTCCGACGGCGGCGTCTGGTTCACCGACCCGACCTACGGCATCGACAGCGACTACGAGGGCGATGCCGCGCGCTCGGAGATCGGCGGCAGCCATGTCTACCGCATCGACCCGGCGAACGGCGCGGTCGAGATCGTCGCCGACGATTTCGTCAAGCCGAACGGCCTCGCCTTCTCCGGGGACGAAAGCCTGCTCTACGTCTCCGATACCGGGGCCAGCCACGAGCCCAAGGGCCCGCGCCACATCCGCCGCTTCGCCGTGGACGGCAAGCGACTCTCTGGGGGCGAGGTCTTCTCGGTCTGCGACCGCGGCCTCTACGACGGCTTCCGCATCGACGTGCGCGGCAACATCTGGGCGAGCGCGGCCGACGGCGTGCATTGCCTCGCGCCAGACGGGGCGCTGATCGGCAAGATCCTGGTACCGGAGACCGTGAGCAACGTCGCCTTCGGCGGGCCGAAGCGAAACCGGCTCTACATCACCGGGACCACCTCGCTCTATGCCACCTATCTCGCCGTGAGCGGCCTGTCCTATTTCGGCCCCGGCTGACGGCGGCGGCCCGCGTGCGGCGGCGGGAAGCGCCGGCGCGTGGAACGGATCGGGAGCGGAAACACGATGCCGCCCCGATACGTCCTTGACGTCCGCCGGAGCGAAACCTAATGCCTACGGCCAGTTGGCGACGTGGCGGAGTGGTTACGCAGCGGATTGCAAATCCGTGCACGCCGGTTCGATTCCGGCCGTCGCCTCCACTTCCTTTCAAGCACTTGCGGGCCACCTTCGTCTGCGCCGCTTACTGGTGCGTCTGCAACCCTGTTCGCATTGTACATGCGGTCCTTCCGTCTGACCGACGCTGCAGCCCGAGGCCTATTCTGGGGCCAGGGAAACGGCCGCACCCCGCGCGGTCCTCTCAACAGGTCGCCGGACCGCGAAGGCGAGGCGCCCGTGGCGCCTTGCCCGGTCCGGTCGCCCGGAGGCGCGGGCCGCAGGGCGAGGGGGGGCAGCTTCACCGTCGGTTGAGGATCGGGACGCGTCGGCCCTGGACGGTGCGCAAAGCGCGCCGGCCCCCGGCAGGGCCGGCGCAACCCGATCGCCACGGGTCGATCGGGCTGGGCTTCCCTGGCCCCGGGATAAGAGTCGACGGCCAAGGCCGCAGGTATTGCACGCCCTTTCGCCTGTGCCGGCCCGACCGGAATGGAATCGGTTCCGGTCGCGCCCCGCGCGTGTGACATGTCGGGCCGGTCAGATCGATCGGCCGTCGACATGCTTGGCCGGCAGGGCGCGCGGGTCGACGCCGTCGAGGCAGTTGACGTTGACCGCCACCATTGGCGTGCCTTCCGGCATCGCGCCATAGGCGAAGCTCTCGATGCCGCATGTCCGGCAAAACAGGTGGCGGATCACCTTCCTGTTGAACAGGTATTCGGTGAGATTGTCCTCGCCCGAAAGCAGCCGGAAGCTGTCGCGCGGGGCGAAGGCGAGCACCGAGCCGAGCCGCTGGCAGCGCGAGCAGTTGCAGGAGACGAGGTTCGTAATGTCGACATCGACGTCATAGGCGACCGCGCCGCAGTGGCACGAGCCGTGATGGCACTGGACGCTCATTCCGGATCCCCCCATTGGCCCATGGCGAGCGCCAGCTTGGCGGGCGCGCGGCGGGAATTGCAAGGCGCAGATGCCGGCCTTGCGGCGAGGAGCCCCCGATTCAGGGCCGCCGGTTCGCGACTCTGAGCATAATATTGCCATGTACCGGAAAATTATGCCGCTGTAATAGGCATACACTTATCAATGATGAAAAATTAGCTGACTCGCCTTGACCTTCCCCGGCGAGGCCCGCAGCGTTTCCGTCTGCCGGGGGGTGGAGAGACCCGGGATACGCCGTGCGGACCCGGCATTCAGTCATCACAACGGGGAATGACATGACCAGCAGCACCAGGAAGCTCATGATCGGGACGGCACTCGCGGGCGCGCTCGCCGGCCTGCCCGCCTTCGCACAGGAGGAGCCGATCAAGGTCGGCATCCTGCATTCGCTCTCGGGCACGATGGCGATCTCGGAGACGACGCTCAAGGACGTCATGCTCATGCTGATCGAGGAGCAGAACGCCAAGGGTGGCGTGCTCGGCCGGCCGCTCGAGGCGGTGGTGGTCGACCCGGCCTCCGACTGGCCCCGCTTCGCGGAACTGGCGCGCGAGCTGATCGACGGGCAGGAGGTCGATGTGGTCTTTGGCTGCTGGACCTCCGTCAGCCGCAAGTCGGTGCTGCCGGTCTTCGAGGAGCTGAACTCGATCCTCTTCTATCCCGTGCAGTACGAGGGCCAGGAGAGCCAGCGCAACGTCTTCTACACCGGCGCCGCCCCGAACCAGCAGGCGATCCCGGCGGTCGACTACCTGATGGACGAGGAGGGCGTCGAGCGCTGGGTGCTCGCGGGCACCGACTACGTCTATCCGCGCACCACCAACCAGATCCTCGAGGCCTATCTGAAGGCCAAGGGCGTCGCGGCCGAGGACATCATGATCAACTACACGCCGTTCGGGCATTCCGACTGGCAGACGATCGTGAGCGACATCGCCGCCTTCGGCTCCACCGGCAAGAAGACGGCCGTGGTTTCCACCATCAACGGCGATGCCAACGTGCCGTTCTACAAGGAGCTCGGCAATCAGGGCATCTCGGCCGAGGACATCCCCGTCGTCGCCTTCTCGGTCGGCGAGGAGGAGCTCGCCGGCCTCGACACCGCGCCGCTGGTCGGCCACCTGGCCGCCTGGAACTACTTCATGAGCGTCGACACGCCGGAGAACGACGAGTTCATCACCGCCTGGCACGAGTTCATCGGCTCCGAGGACCGGGTGACGAACGACCCCATGGAGGCGCATTACATCGGCTTCAACATGTGGGTCGAGGCCGTCGAGGCGGCGGGAACCACCGATCCCGACGCGGTCATCGACGCCATGGTCGGCGTCGCGGTGCCGAACCTCACCGGCGGCATTTCCTCGATGGGCGCGAACCACCACATCACCAAGCCCGTGCTGGTGGGCGAGATCCGCGACGACGGCCAGTTCGACGTGGTCTGGGAGACGAGCGGGCTGGTGCTCGGGGACGAATGGTCCGACCACCTGCCCGAATCCGCCGACATGATCGCCGATTGGCGGGCACCGCTCGCCTGCGGCAACTTCAACGTCGCCACCGGACAATGCGGCGGCGTCACCAACTGATCCCGAAAACGTGCCGGGCGGGACCTCGCGTCCCGCCCGGCACCGAATGCGAGAAGCCATGCGTCGTCTCCTGCCCCTCCTGACCCTGCTCTGCCTCGCCTTCGGGCCGCTCCCGGCGCTCTCCCAGTCGCTGGAGGCGCTGATCCGGCAGCTGCCCGAAGGCAGCTTTTCGGATCGCGCCGAGGTGGTCGCCGCCATCGCCGCGACCTTGGACGAGCGCGCGGTGGGCGTCCTCGAGGCGCTGGGCGAGGGTGACCTGCACCAGCGCAAGGCAGACGGCGCGATCCTGAAGGTCACCGGCCGTGGCTCGAAGGCCCGGGCCTTCGACCCGCTGACCGGCGAGGAGCTCGGGCCGGTCCCGGCCCGGTCCACCACTGCGATCAAGGTCAACAACGCCCTGCGGCGCGCGGTGCGTTCGGGGATCGCCACGCTGACCCTGATGCACCGCGATCCCACGCGCCGCCTGGCGGCGGCGAACGCCGCCTTCCAATCCGCCGATCCCGACCAGCTCGAGGCGCTCGGGGCCGCGCTCGCGGCCGAGCAGGATTCCTCGGTGGCCGAGGCGCTCGCGCAGGCCCAGGCCGCGGCGCTGCTGGCGAGCGACGCCGATCCGGCCCTGCGGGTCGAGGCGATCGAGACGGTCCGGGCGCGCGGCGGGCGCGACGCTCTGGCGGTCCTGACCCCGCTGCGGGCCTCCGAAGACCCCGCGATCGCCGAGGCGGCGGCGGCGGCGGTCGCCGAGATCGAGCGCAGCCAGGCCATGTGGGCCCGGGCCCAGAACGTCTGGTTCGGCCTGTCGCTCGGCTCGGTGCTGCTGCTGGCCGCGGTCGGCTTGGGCATCACCTTCGGCGTGATGGGCGTCATCAACATGGCCCATGGCGAGCTGATCATGCTCGGGGCCTACACGACCTTCGTGACCCAGGAGCTGATCCGCGGCCACGCGCCGGGGCTCTTCGACTGGTCGCTCGCCATCGCCGCCCCGCTCGCCTTTCTGGTCGCCGGCGGCATCGGCGTGGCGATGGAGCGCGGCATCGTGCGCCACCTCTACGGCCGGCCGCTGGAAACGCTGCTCGCCACCTGGGGCGTCAGCCTGATCCTGCAGCAGACGGTGCGCTCGGTCTTCGGCCCGACCAACCGCGAGGTCGGCAATCCGAGCTGGATGTCGGGCGCCTTCCAGCTCGGCGAGATGACCGTCACGCTGAACCGGCTCACGATCATCCTCTTCGCGCTCGTGGTCTTCGCGGGGCTCTTGGTGCTGTTGCGGCGCACCCCGTTCGGGCTGCGAATGCGCGCGGTGACCCAGAACCGGCCGATGGCGGCGGAGATGGGCATTCGGACCGGCTGGATCGACGCGATGACGTTCGGGCTCGGCGCCGGCGTCGCGGGCCTCGCCGGAGTGGCGCTGAGCCAGATCGACAACGTCTCGCCCAACCTCGGCCAGTCCTACATCATCGACAGCTTCCTCGTGGTGGTCTTCGGCGGCGCCGGGAACCTCTGGGGCACCTTTGCCGCCGCCTTCTCGCTGGGGATCGTCAACAAGTTCCTCGAGCCGGTCGCCGGCGCGGTGCTGGCCAAGATCCTGGTCCTGGTCTTCATCATCCTGTTCATCCAGAAGCGGCCGCGCGGGCTCTTCCCGCAGCGCGGCCGGGCGGTGGAGGCGTGACGGTGGTGCGCAAGGGGCTGATCGACCGGCGCACGGGACTTTTCCTGGTGGTGTTGTTCGCGGTCATTGTCCTCATCCCCCTGGGCAACCTCCTGTTGGCTCCGGGGACGGCAGGTCACGTGCCCGGCTACCTCCTGCCGCTTCTCGGCAAGTACCTCTGCTTCGCGCTGCTCGCGGTCTCGCTCGACCTGGTCTGGGGCTATGCCGGCATCCTCTCGCTCGGGCATGGCGCCTTCTTCGCGCTCGGTGGCTACGCCATGGGCATGCACCTGATGCGCGAGATCGGCGACCGCGGCGTCTACGCCAATCCGGTGCTGCCCGATTTCATGGTGTTCCTGAGCTACGAAAAGCTGCCCTGGTACTGGCACGGCTTCGACATGTTCTGGTTCGCCTGCCTGATGGTGCTCTTCGTCCCCGGCCTGCTCGCCTTCGTCTTCGGCTGGTTCGCCTTCCGCTCCCGCGTCACCGGCGTCTATCTCTCGATCATCACCCAGGCGCTGACCTACGCGCTGATGCTCGCCTTCTACCGCAACGAGATGGGGCTCGGCGGCAACAACGGCCTGACCGACTTCCGCGACGTGCTCGGCTTCAGCCTCTCCGCCGACAGCACCCGCATCGCGCTCTTCGTGCTCTCGGGGCTGGCGCTGGCCTTCGGGATCATCCTCGGCCGGTTCATCACCGGCTCGAAATTCGGGATGGTGCTGGTGGGCGTGCGCGACGCCGAGAGCCGCACCCGCTTCCTCGGCTACCGCGTGGAGCACTACAAGCTCTTCGTCTTCACGGTCTCCGCGATGCTGGCCGGCCTCGCCGGCGCGCTCTACGTGCCGCAGGTCGGCATCATCAATCCGGGCGAGTTCTCGCCCGCCAATTCGATCGAGATCGTCATCTGGGTGGCGCTCGGCGGCCGCGGCACCCTCGTGGGCGCGGCCCTCGGCGCGCTGATCGTGGCGGCGGCCAAGAGCTGGCTCACGGCCAATTTCCCCGAGGCCTGGCTCTTCGTGCTCGGGGCCGCCTTCGTGCTGGTGACGATCTTCCTCCCCAGGGGGGTGATCGGCCTGCTCGACGGCCTGAAGCCGGGGGGCCGGCACCGGCACGCGCTGCCCCAGGCCGCCCCCGAGCCAGCGGAATAGCCGATGAACGAGACCCAGCTCTACCTCAACGACGTGCACAAGAGCTTTGACGGCTTCAAGGCCATCGACGGGCTTTCGCTGGCGATCGCCAGGGGAGAGCTGCGCGCCGTGGTCGGCCCGAACGGCGCGGGCAAGACCACGATGCTCGACATCGTCACCGGCAAGACCCGGCCGGACAGCGGACGCGTGGTCTGGGGCGCCGACACCGACCTGACCCGGCTCGACGAGGCCGATTGCGCGCGCCTCGGCATCGGCCGGAAGTTCCAGAAACCCACCGTCTTCGAGACGCTCAGCGTCGAGGACAACGTCATGCTGGCGCTCGCGGGCGACCGGGGGATCGTCGCAGGGCTGCGCCATCGCAGGACGGCGCGCCAATCGGCCAGGATCGGCGAGGTGCTCGACATCGTCGGGCTGGGCGCCGAGCGCGGCCGGCTGGCCGGCGCGCTCAGCCACGGCCAGAAGCAGTGGCTGGAGATCGGCAAGCTGCTGGCGCAGGAGCCGCAGCTCCTCCTCGTCGACGAGCCGGCGGCGGGGATGACCGATCACGAGACGATGCGCACCGCCGAGCTGCTGCGCACGGTCGCGGGCGCGCATTCGGTGCTGGTCATCGAGCACGACATGGATTTCGTGCGCGCCCTCGACTGCAAGGTCACGGTCCTGAACCGGGGCTCGGTGCTGGCCGAAGGATCGCTCGACCATGTGTCGGCCAATCCGGAAGTCATCGAGGTCTATCTGGGGCGCTAGACATGCTGGATATTGCGAAGCTCGATCTGCACTACGGCGCCGCGCAGGCGCTCTGGGACGTGTCGCTGGACGCCGAGGCCGGGCGAGTGACCTGCATCCTGGGGCGCAACGGCGTGGGCAAGACCTCGCTGATGCAGGCGATCTCCGGGCGGCAGGCCGCCAGCGGCGGACGCATCACCTGGGACGGGCAGGACATCACCCGCCTCAGCCCGGACGCGAGGGCCCGGCTCGGCATCGCGGTCGTGCCCCAGGGGCGCGAGATCTTCCCGCTGCTAACGGTGCGCGAGAACCTCGAGACCGGCTTCGCCGTGCTGCCGCGCGGCGAGCGGCGCATCCCCGACACGGTCTTCGAGCTCTTCCCGGTGCTCGGCGAGATGCTGGGGCGACGCGGCGGCGACCTCTCCGGCGGCCAGCAGCAGCAGCTCGCCATCGCGCGGGCCATGGTGATGCGGCCGCGTCTCCTGCTGATGGACGAGCCCACGGAAGGCATCCAGCCCTCGATCATCAAGGATATCGGCAAGGCCATCCTCTACCTGCGCACGGGCTGGAACCTGGCGATCGTGCTCGTCGAGCAGTATCTCGACTTCGCCCGCGAGCTCGCCGACAGCTTCGTCGTCATGGACCGCGGCCGGATCGTGCTCACCGGCGGCGGCGCGGATCTGGCGAAGCCCGACGTAAGGCGCTGGCTGACGGTTTAGTACCAGCGGCCCCGCCCCCGACCGGTACCGCACCCCGCGGCCGCG
>Ga0116151_10005128_pt1 | contig 11406 bp, 7 predicted proteins | sample AD_UKC117_MetaG_FD_89893 | JGI IMG/M metagenome (GOLD analysis project Ga0116151, IMG submission 89893) | Active sludge microbial communities of municipal wastewater-treating anaerobic digesters from Hong Kong - AD_UKC117_MetaG | ecosystem: Engineered > Bioreactor > Anaerobic > Digestate... | reverse complement strand
TCGCCGTCGCTCGTCGGTGCGGTTGGGGCCGGCGGCGTGGACGAGCGCGCCGTCGAACGCGACGGCCGCGCCCGGCGGGACGACGACGGGCACCGCCCGGTCGGCCAGCTCGGCGGGCACCCGTTCGGCGAGTGGGGGCCGGTGGCTCGCCGGGACGACGAGCGTGGCGCCGTTCTCGGCCCGGAAGTCGTCGAGGGCCACGACGACGTGCAGGTAGAGGGTGATCCCCGGTGTCGGGTGCGGGTGGTCGCGGTGCAGGGCCTGGCCGGTGCTCCCCGGCGGCAGGTCGAGCCCGTTGGCGCCCGCGAGGACCGCATCGTCGCCCAGCACCTCCCGGGCGAGGGCGACCGCGCCCGGGTGGAGGCAGAGGCGCAGCAGGGCCGGGTGCTTCGCCGGGAGGGCGTAGGCCACGAGGTGGGCGTCGGTGCGCCAGCCCCGCTCGACGGCGATGTCGGCCTCGGATGTGAAGACGGCGTCGAGCGCGGCGCGGGCCTCGGCCACCTCGCTGGGGGCCAGCAGGTCGGCGACGGCGATGTGGCCGGCGTCGGCGACGGCTTCGGCGGTCGTCTCCCCGCCCCCGCCCCCGCTCACGCGAACCACCGCCGCGTCCACGCCCAGCGGGCCAGCTGGCGGCGGGCGAGCACCAGGTCGGTCGCGGCGCGCAGCCGGGGGCTCGCCCCGGTGGCTGCCAGCTCGTCGCGCAGCTCGCTCCACGGGCTGCCCCGGCCGGTGGCGCGCACCCGCGCCACCTGGGCGAGCGAGGGGGCGGGGATGGTCGGGAAGGCGCCCTCCACGCCGGCCACGCGGACCGCGACGCCGGTCCGCACGCACTTCTCGCACTGCCCGCAGTTGTAGGCGCCGTCGCGGTTCTCCCAGCAGACCCGCAGGTGCCGGCGAGCGGTCGGCTCGTCGGCGATGGCGCGGAGCTTGTCGGCCCGCGTCGCATCGGCGCCGTCGTGCACCACCTCCATCGCGGCCGACGACCAGAGGCGGTCGACCAGCGGGTGGGACCCGAGCCCCTCGAGGTGGGCGTAGGTGTGGGTGGCGGGGACGAGCACCCGGCCCACCCGAGGAGCGAGCAGGTGGGCGACGGTCGCCAGGGCGGCGCCGTGGTAGTCGGGCCAGCCGACGCCGTGGGCATCGCCGAGGGCCTGCAGGTCGCTCTCGATCTCCAGCAGCTCGATGCCGAGGTCGTCGGCGGCGGCGCGCAGGTGGGCGCTCACCCGGCGGCGCAGGTCGACGTCGTCGAGGGCGACATCGAAGCCGTGGACGTAGACGAGCAGGTCGAGGCGGTCGCGATGGCGCAGGGCGGTGTGGAACGAGTCCACGCCACCCGTGAAGAACGCGGCGGTCGCCGCCGTCGGCCCCGCGGTCGTGGGCGACGTCGCCTCCGCCGCCTCCACCGGGACCCGGCGGTACCAGCGCGACGTGGGCCGCAGGGCGCGGTCCCAGGTGGCGAAGATCGCCTGCACCTCATCGCTGCGGGCCCGCAGGCCGGCATCCACGGGACCCGGGATGCGCAGGGGCTCCCCGCGCCGCATGGCGAGCAGCAGGCCGGCGACCAGGGACGCGTCGCTCGTCGCCGGCAGGCGGGCGTCGGCCATCCGCACGTGCACGGCGCGCCGGGCGGCATCGACCGCGTCCGAGCGGACCTCGAGCCCGATGCCGCCGTCCACCTCGTGCGGCGGCCCGACCTCCACGGCGGGCGAACGTATCGCGGTGCCCGGCGGCTACGCTGACGAATCCCCTTTTCCGGGACCCCCAGAAGGGACCGCGTCCGCACCACATGGCCATCCACCCCGACCTGGCGGCCGAGCAGGCCTACATCGATCGTGCCTACGACTGCCTCGAGCGGGCGCGCACGTCGGCCAACAAGCTCAAGGGGATGGTCGAGGTCGGCAAGGGGGGCACCGAGCAGGCCCGCTTCGAGCGCGAGGTCATCTTCGACACGGTCATCCACCGGTTGAAGGAGCTGCACCTGGGCGATGCCGCCCTGCTCTTCGGGCGGATCGACCAGGAGCCCGAGGCCGGCGGCGACACCTTCTACATCGGCCGGCTCGCCGTCAGCGACGACGACCAGGAGCCGGTGGTGGTCGACTGGCGGGCGCCCGTCGCCGAGCCGTTCTACCGGGCCACCGGGCGGGTGCCCATGGGCCTGGCCCGCCGCCGCTACTTCGCCACGCGGGGGCGCCAGCTGCTCGGCATCGAAGACGAGCTCTTCGGCGAGCACGCCCTCGATCTCGGCGAGGGCGCCGGCCTCCAGGGGCAGGGCGCGCTGATCCGGGCGCTCGAGACCTCGCGCACCGGGCGGATGGGCGACATCGTCGCCACCATCCAGGGCGAGCAGGACGAGATCATCCGGGCGCCGCTGCCCGGCGTGATGGTGGTGCAGGGCGGGCCGGGCACCGGCAAGACGGTCGTCGCCCTCCATCGCGCCGCCTACCTGCTCTACACGCACCGGTTCCCGCTCGAGGACCAGGGCGTCCTCGTCGTGGGCCCCAACCGCCTCTTCCTCGCCTACATCGAGCAGGTGCTGCCGTCGCTCGGCGAGGCGGGCGTCGAGCTGGTGGTGCTCGCCGACCTCGTCGACGGGGTGCGGGTGCGCGGCCGCGACCGGGAGGAGGTCGCCCGGCTCAAGGGCGACGAGGTGATGGTGAAGGTGCTCGCCAAGGCCGTCCGCGACCGCAAGCGAGCGCTGCGCCGGCCCCTGCGCGTCGGCCTCGGGTTGCAGACCCTCACGCTGTCGGTCGAGGCGTCGGCCGACATCGTGCGCGACGCCCGCCGCCGCTACCGGCACCACAACGCAGGCCGCCGCTACGTCGAGCGTGAGGTGGCGTTCCACCTCGCCGAGTCGGCCCGCACGCCGCTCGACGCCGAGGAGGTGTGGCGCCAGGTCCGCCGCCACCCCGAGGTGCGCGCCGCCCTCGAGGAGATGTGGCCGGTGCTCACCCCGGCGCAGCTGCTCCACGACCTCTTCGGGTCCAAGGCCCTGCTGCACCTGGCTGCGGGCCGCCACCTCGCCGAGGCGCGCATCGACCTCCTGCACCGGGCGCGGAGCGAGTCGGTCGACGACGTGGTGTGGACCCACGACGACGTACCGCTGCTCGACGAAGCCCGCGCCCTGCTCGGGCCCAAGCCCCGCAAGGCCAAGCGCGACGACGACGAGATCCGCACCTACGGCCACATCGTGGTCGACGAGGCCCAGGACCTCTCGCCGATGCAGCTGGCGATGATCAGCCGGCGGTCGCTCAACGGCTCGCTCACCGTGGTGGGCGACATCGCCCAGTCCACCGGCGCCTGGGCCCACGCCAGCTGGGACGAGATCCTGGCGCTGCTCCCCGATCGTCGCCCGGCGCGGCGCGAGCAGCTCACGGTCGGCTACCGGATCCCCGGCCCGAACATGGACCTCGCGGCGCGGGTGCTCGCCCGCTCGGCACCAGAGCTGCGCCCGCCGCGCTCGGTGCGCCAAGACGGCCGCCCGCCGGTGTTCCACCGCGTGGAGCTCGGCGATCAGCTCGGGCCCGCCGTGGCGGGCGCCGTGCGCGACGAGATGGCGGCGGTGGGGAGCGGCAACGTGGCGGTGATCTGCCCGGCCTCGCGCGTCGAGGAGTGCTCGCGGGCGCTCACCGCGGTGGGCGTCGACCACGGCGTCGCCATCGAACAGGGCCTCAACCACCAGGTCACCGTGGTGCCGGTGGGGATCGTGAAGGGCCTCGAGCTCGATGCCACCGTCGTCGTCGACCCGGCGGGCATCCTCGACGAGGAGGCGCAGGGCATGCGCGCCCTCTACGTGGCGCTCACCCGCGCCACCAAGCTGCTCACGGTCGTGCACCCGGGCGACCTCCCCGACGTGATCGCCGGGGCCGACGCGCCCCAGGCCCAGCCCGTCGGCTGAGCCGCGCCCGCCCGGGGCGCCGGTCCTAGGCTGCGGCCACCTCGCCTCGATCGGAGCTCTCGTTCGTCGCTTCCTGCCCCTCCTCCTCGCTGCTGGCCTGCTCCTCGCGGCGTGCGGCACCTCCGGCGGCAACGACGACGCCGCGCCCACCACCACCACCGCCGCCACCGACGACGCGACCACGACGACCGCCGACGACGCCGCCACCACGACCACCGACGGCCCATCGGGCGACGACGGCGACCAGCCGAGCGAGGACAACTACGTGGGGGCCTTCACCGAGCAGCTGAGCAGCGGCGGAGGCGGCAACCTGTCGTTCGACGAGGACACCGCCACCTGCGTCGCCACCGGTTGGGTCGATGCGCTCGGGGTCGACGCGCTGCGCGAGTCGGGCGTCGCCCTCGACGACCTGGCCGATCCCGACTTCGACCTCGCCGACGAGCTCGAGCCCGGTGCCGAGGCCGGCGCGGCCATGGCCCAGGCGTTCCCCGCGTGCGAGGCCGACCTGATCGGCACCTTCGCCGACGTGGTGTCCGGTGGTGACGCCGAAGCGGCCGGGTGCCTGGTCGACGCCATCGATCCCGAGGCGTTCTACGAGGAGCTCGGGCGCTCGTTCGGCCTCGGGGCCGACGAGGAGCTCTCGTCGATGCTCGACACCGCCGGCACCGCCTGCGGGATCGGCGCCTGAGGCGAGCCGACCCGCCCGCCTCAGCGGCTGGCGACCAGGATGCGGGCGCTGGCGAACGAGCCCACGCCCACGTGGTGGCCGTCGATCTCGACGGTGGTGGTGCCGTCGGGCGACGACGCGGTGACGGTTCCCGCATGGCCCGGGAGGATCGAGGCGTCCTCGAGGAAGTCGAGGAGGCCGGGCGTGAACTCGAGCTCCTCGGGGATGCGCATGACCGTGAACCCGTCGCCCACGACGAGCTCGGACAGGGGCACGGTGTCGGGCGCCTCGTAGCCCGAGCCCGGGATGGGGTTGCCGTGGGGGCAGGTGGTGGGGTCGTCGAGCAGGCGGATGATCGCCGCCTCGACGTTGTCGGAGATCACGTGCTCCCACCGGCCGGCCTCCTGGTGGGCATCGGCCCACGACAGCCCGAGGATGTCGGTGAGCAGCCGCTCGGCGAGGCGGTGGCGTCGGACCACCCGCTCGGCGAGGCGCTGGCCGTCGGTGGTGAGCCGCACGGCCCGATCGACATCGACGAGCCCTTCGGACTCCATGCGCCGGATCATCTCCGACACGGCGGGGCGCGACACGCCGAGGCGCTCGGCGATGCGGGCCTGGATCACATCGACGTCGTCCTCGTGGAGCTCGAAGATCGTCTCGCAGTACTCCTCGAAGGCGGGGTGGTACTCGCGGGACTGGTACTCGGGCACCGTGCCAGGCTATCGAAGGTCCTCACCCCTCCGCCCCTCCCAGGAGCCTCCGTGCGCAAGCTGCTCGTCACCCTCGCCTCCCTGCTGCTCGTCGCCGGCGTCGTCGGCTGCAGCGGCTCGAGCGGTTCGGACGGCTCCGCCGCCACGACCACGGCGGCCGACGAGGCGACGACCACGGCGGCCGACGACCCGACCACCACCGAAGCCGACGAGGCGACGACGACCGCCCCCGACGGGGAGGCGCCGGTGGCGTCGCGCGACGACTACGTCGCGGCCATGGCCGACAACCTCTCCTCGGGGTCGGCCGACGAGGGCCAGCTGGTCCTCGAGCGCGACGAGGCCGAGTGCATGGCGCCTCGCTGGATCGATGCGATGACCGTCGAGGTGCTCCAGGAGCAGCAGGTGACGCCCGCCGAGCTGGCCGACCCGGGCTTCTCGATCTCGTCGTCCGATCTCGGCATCGACGCCGACGCCGCGGCCGCGATGGTCGACGCGTTCGGTGCGTGCGAGGTCGACCTCGTGGGGCTCTTCGCCGGCGCCTTCGCCCAGGGGCTGGGCGACGACGTCGAAGCCTGCGTCGCCCGAGAGGCCGACCCCGCGCTGGTGCGCGACGTGCTCGTCGCCGCGTTCAGCGGAGGCGACGGCGAGGCGGCGCTGTCGGCGCTGCTCGACCAGCTCGGCCCGGTCTGCGACCTGCCCGACGCGTAGCGCGCCCTCGGGCCTCGCCGTCGGCCCCCCTCCGTAGGCTGCGGCGATCGGTTCCCTCGACCTCTTCTCCCCACCGGTGCGCGACTGGTTCGCCACGTCCTTCCCGGCGCCCACCGCGGCGCAGGAGCGCGGCTGGCCGGCCATCGCCTCGGGCGAGCACACGCTGATCCTCGCCCCCACCGGCTCGGGCAAGACCCTCACCGCCTTCCTCTGGGGGATCGACCGGCTGATGACCAGCCCACCGCCCGACGAGCGGGCGCGCACCCGCCTGCTCTACATCTCGCCGCTGCGCGCCCTCGCGGTCGACGTGGAGAAGAACCTGCGGGCCCCGCTCGTGGGCATCGGCCACGCCGCCGAGCGGGCCGGGGTCGCCGTCAACGTCCCCACGGTGGGCTCGCGCACGGGCGACACGCCCGCCGACGAGCGCCGACGCCTGGTGCGCCATCCGCCCGACCTGCTCATCACCACGCCCGAGTCGCTGTACCTGATGCTCACCTCGGCGGCCCGGGAGACCTTGGCGAACGTCGAGGCGGTCATCATCGACGAGATCCACGCGCTCGCCGCCACCAAGCGGGGCTCGCACCTGGCGCTCACCCTCGAGCGGCTCGAGCAGCGGTGCGAGCGGCCGCCGCAGCGCATCGGGCTCTCGGCCACCCAGCGCCCGCTGGAGGAGGTGGCCACCTTCCTCGGCGGCTTCTCGGCGCCGGGCGTGCGCCGGCCGGTGACCATCGTCGACGCTGGCACCCGCAAGCCGCTCGAGCTCGACGTCGTGGTCCCGGTGGAGGACCTGGGCGCGCTCGGCACGGTGGTGGAGGAGGCGGCCGGAGGGGCGGCGGCGGCCGGTCCGGTGCGACGCTCGATCTGGCCCGCCATGCACCCCCAGCTCCTCGAGCTGGTGCAGCAGCACCGCTCCACGCTGATCTTCGTGAACGCACGGCGACTGGCGGAGCGCCTGGCCACCCGGCTCAACGAGCTGGCCGCCGAGGCGGCCGACCGGGAGGCGGGGATCGTGCCGGGCGAGGGGGCCGGACGCTTCGTGGCCGCCGAGGCCCTGGGCGCGCCGCCGCCCGACGTGGAGCTGGTCAAGGCCCACCACGGCTCGCTCTCGAAGGAGTGTCGCCTGCTGATCGAAGACGAGCTCAAGTCCGGGCGGTTGAAGGGGCTGGTGGCCACCTCGTCGCTCGAGCTCGGCATCGACATGGGCGCGGTCGACCTCGTGGTGCAGGTCGAGTCGCCCGGGGCCGTGAGCCGGGGGCTCCAGCGCATCGGGCGGGCCGGCCACCAGGTGGGGGAACCGTCGCGGGGCAAGCTCTTCCCGAAGCACCGCGCCGACCTGGTGGAGGCGGCGGTGGTGGCCCAGCGGATGCACGACGGGCTCATCGAGCGCACGGCGTACCCCCGCAACCCGCTCGACGTGCTGGCCCAGCAGGTGGTGGCGGCGTGCGCGCTCGACGAGTGGTCGGTCGCGGAGCTGGCCGCCCTCGTGCGCCGGGCCGCCCCCTTCGCCGAGCTCAGCGAGGAGGTGTGGGAGGCCGTGCTCGACCTGTTGGCCGGCCGCTACCCCTCCGACGAGTTCGCCGAGCTGCGCCCCCGGATCGTGTGGGACCGCGCCGGCGACGTGGTGCGCGGGCGCGCCGGCGCCCAGCGGCTGGCCGTGACCTCGGGCGGCACCATCCCCGACCGGGGCCTCTACGGGGTCTTCCTGCCCGACGGGACCCGGGTCGGCGAGCTCGACGAGGAGATGGTCTACGAGTCGCGCCCGGGCGAGACGTTTCTGCTCGGGGCGTCGACGTGGCGCATCGAGGACATCACCCACGAGCGCGTGGTGGTCACCCCGGCGCCCGGTCAGCCCGGCAAGATGCCGTTCTGGCACGGCGACGGGCCGGGGCGCCCGCTCGAGCTCGGCGCCGCCCTCGGCGAGTTCGTGCGCGAGGTGCGGGCACAGCCCGAGGCCGAGGCCCGGGAGCGGCTGCAGGCCCGCCACGACCTCGACGACTGGGCGGCCGACAACCTGCTCGGCTACCTGCGCGAGCAGGCCGAGGCGACCGGGGCCGTCCCCGACGATCGGACCATCGTGGTCGAGCGCTTCCGCGACGAGATCGGCGACTGGCGGATCTGCGTGCTGTCGCCGTTCGGCGCCCAGGTCCACGCCCCGTGGGCGATGGCGCTGCGCGCCCGCCTCGCCGAGCGGTGGGGCGTGGACGTGGAGCTCATGTGGAGCGACGACGGCATCGTGGTCCGGCTCCCCGAGGCGATCGACGAGCTGCCCGTCGACGAGCTGCTGATCGATCCCGACGAGATCGACGAGATCCTCATCTCGATCCTGCCCGGGACCGCGCTGTTCGCGGCCCGCTTCCGCGAGGCGGCGGCCCGGGCCCTGCTGCTGCCGCGCCGCCGGCCCGACCGACGCACCCCGCTGTGGCAGCAGCGCCAGAAGGCGGCCGACCTCCTGGCGGTCGCCGCCCGCCACCCCAGCTTCCCGATCCTGCTCGAGGCGACGCGCGAGTGCTGCAACGACGTGTTCGACCTGCCGGCCCTGCGGGGCCTGCTGCGCGACCTGCGGGCGCGCAAGGTGCGGATGGTCGCCGTCGACACCCCCCAGGCCTCGCCGATGGCCCAGTCGCTGCTCTTCGGCTGGATCGCCGTCTACATGTACGAGGGCGACGCGCCGCTGGCCGAGCGTCGCGCCGCTGCCCTCGCTCTCGACCGCGACCTGCTGCGCGAGCTGCTCGGTGCCGAGGAGCTGCGCGACCTCCTCGACCCCGACGTGCTCGACCAGCTCGAAGCCGAGCTGCAGCGGCGCGTCGAGGGTCGCCTCGCCCGTGACGCCGACGAGGTCACCGACCTGCTGCGGATCCTCGGCCCGCTCAGCGAGGCCGAGCTGGTCGTCCGCGCCGCACCGACGCTCGCCGCCGAGCTGCCCACGGTCCTCGACCGGTTGGCCGCCGATCGACGGATCATCCCGGTCGGCGTGGCCGGCGAGGACCGCTGGGCCAACGCGGAGGACGCCGGTCGCCTGCGCGATGCACTCGGATGTGCCGTCCCGGTGGGGCTGCCCGGGGTGTTCACCGACCCCGTGGATCGCCCTCTCGAAGGGCTCGTCGTGCGCCACGCGCGCACCCACGGCCCCTTCCTCGACCGTGAGGTGGGCGAGCGGTTCGGCATCGAGGTGGCCCGGGTCCGGGCCGTGCTCGACGAGCTCACGGCCGACGGTCGCCTCGTGCGCGGCGAGTTCCGTCCGGGCGGCGCCGAGCGCGAGTGGTGCGATCCCGAGGTGCTGCGCCAGCTGCGCCGCCGCTCGCTGGCGGTCCTGCGGGCCGAGGTCGAGCCGGTCGACGGCGCCGCCCTCGGCCGCTTCCTGCCGCCGTGGCAGGGGGTGGGCCTGCCCCGGCGGGGGATCGACGGCCTGGTCGAGGTGGTGTCGGTGCTGGCCGGCGCGCCGATCCCGGCGTCGGTGCTCGAGGCCGACGTGCTGCCGTCGCGCCTGGCCGAGTACCGCCCGGCCGACCTCGACGCGCTGTGCACCGCGGGCGACGTGGTCTGGTTGGGCGCCGCGCCCCTGGGCTCGACCGACGGTCGGGTCCGCCTCGTGTTCCGCGACCAGGTGGACCTGCTCGTACCCGAGCCCGACGCCGGCGAGCGGCCTGAGGGCGAGGTCCACGAGGCCCTGCGCGACCACCTCGCCGCTCGCGGCGCATCGTTCTGGGCCGACCTGGTGGGGGCGGCGGCCGCCGCCGGCGCCGCCTACGACGAGCCCACGGTGCTCGCCGCCCTGTGGGATCTGGTGTGGGCCGGTGAGGTCACCAACGATTCGCTCGCCCCGCTGCGCGCCTTCGTGGCGGGGGCGCGCACCGGCGGTGGTCGGCGCTCGCCGGCGTCGCGCCCCCGGCCCGGACGCCTGTCGCGCCTCGGGCCGCCATCGGGTGCCGGCCGCTGGTCGCTGGTGGCGCCGCTGCGGGCCCCGCTGCCCGGCCGATCCGCCCCATCGGGCACCGAGGTGGCCCACGCCCGGGCGATGCAGCTGCTCGAGCGCTACGGGGTGCTCACCCGCGAGGCGGCGCTCGGCGAGGGGGTCACCGGCGGGTTCGCCGGGGTGTACCCGGTCCTCAAGGCGCTCGAGGAGCGTGGCACCGTGCGACGCGGCTACTTCGTGGCCGGGCTGGGTGCCGCCCAGTTCGCCGTGCCCGGCGCCGTCGACCGGCTCCGCTCGGCGCGCGAGCCGCGCCGGGGCGACGCCCTCGGCGGCCGCGACGGTCGGGGCGGCGCGGCGGCCGACGACGTGGTGGTCCTGGCGGCCACCGACCCGGCGCAGCCCTACGGCGCCGCGCTGCCGTGGCCTCCCACGGACGGTCGCCCCGCTCGCTCGGCTGGTGCCCTCGTGGTGCTCGTCGATGGCGAGGCGGCCGTGTTCGTCGAGCGCGGCGGCCGCAGCCTGCTGAGCTTCCCAGCCGCGATGGTCGACGACCGGTGGGCCGACGCCCTGGCGAGCGTGGTCCGCACCGGTCGGCGCCGCTCGCTCGAGGTCGCCAAGATCGACGGCGCGCCGGCGCGCGAGTCCTCGCACGCCGAGACGCTGCGCCACGCCGGGTTCGCCGACGGCTACAAGGGCCTGGTCCTGCGGCGGCGTTGAGCGTCACGCGGCGAGGTCGACGGCGCGCCCGTACGCCGCGGCGACCGCTCGACACGCCGGGCGCTCGAGCGTGCCGCGGGCGCGGCACGAGTCCTCGAGGTCGGCCCGGAACCGCTCGTTGGCCCGGAGGCGTCGGGCCCGGGTGTCGACGCCCCCACCCGCCTGGCGATCGAGCCGCTTGAGGTTGCGCCACGCCAGGTCGTGGCGGATGCAGGGCCAGCGGAAGTCGAAGCCGGGGCCGGCATCGGGGGCGAACGAGCACAGGTCGGTGCTGAGGTCCCAGGCGCCCGAGCGCGCCGCCTGGTCGTCGAGGCGGGCGGAGGCCGACGCGACCCACCGGTCGACGGTCGACGTCGACACGTGGTGGAGCGCCGCCTGCTCGGCGGTCCACCAGCGAGCCAGGTCGGCCAGCGAGGTCTGGTGCACCTGGCGGTCGAGGCTGGCGAGGGTGAGCGGAGGCTGGCAGGCGCCGAGCAGTGCGGCGATGGTGGCGGCGAGCGCGACGGCGATCAGCGCGCGGGCGCGCCGGGAGGGGCGGGGAGAGGCCATGGCGGTGCTCCGTGGGGGAGGGGCAGGTGGCCCGCGGCGGGCGAGGGGGCCAGCGCGGGCGAGCGGTGCGGCGCCGGTGGCGAACCTACGAGTGGGTGGCCCGGGGGGCGACAGACCGATCGGTCGTAGCGCCGTGCGGCGGGGCTGGACCTCCCGGGCCGCTGGGTATCGTCGGAGCGTGAGCACGACCGAGTGGTACTGGTGCCTGACCCACCAGCAGGCCGAGCCCGCCGACGAGCGCGACGAC
>Ga0116151_10005126_pt1 | contig 11411 bp, 11 predicted proteins | sample AD_UKC117_MetaG_FD_89893 | JGI IMG/M metagenome (GOLD analysis project Ga0116151, IMG submission 89893) | Active sludge microbial communities of municipal wastewater-treating anaerobic digesters from Hong Kong - AD_UKC117_MetaG | ecosystem: Engineered > Bioreactor > Anaerobic > Digestate... | reverse complement strand
GCCCCGGCCTCGGCGATCCCTGGTCTGGCCCGTTGCGCGACGCCGTTCTCCGCCATCCGGACGAACTCAATTCCGCCGTGGCCGCCGCACTCGCCGGGCCCGGTGTCGACAAAAGCAGGGTGACGCTGGAAGACAGCGGACCCGGCGGCGAACATGCGCTTTATGCCGAAGGAACGACATCCTGCGGCCGCTGGAAGCGGTCGGTTCACTTCATTTCGCCGGATGCTTCCATGATTCACCCGGTATCGGCGCAAATACTCGAAGCGCTCAGGCGCGAGATACAAGCCTTCCGCTTCGACTGAAGCGATGCGTCAGCGCACGATGGCTTCGGCCTCGATCTCGACGAGAAAATCGCCGACCAGCCCGCCGGCCTTGATCAGGGTGTTGGCTGGCTTGATCTCGCCGAACACCCGGCCATGTGCCTTGGACACGGCCAGCGTATCTTCGACGTCGGCGACATAGATCCGTGTACGGACCACGTCACGCGCCGACGCCCCCAGCGCATCGAGGGCGCCCGCGATCTTGTCGATGATATAGGTGGTCTGTGCCCCGGCATCGCCGCGCGCCACCACCCGGTCGACGCCGGCGATTGCTGTCGAGCCCGAGACCAGGATACGCTCCCCGATGCGATGGGCGCGGCAATAGCCGGCAATGTCTTCCCAATGGCTGCCCGACAATACTCTCCGCTCATCTTCACGGCCCGGCACCGGCACCACCGCATAGGCCTTCGGCACCTGGCTCAGATGGTGGCTCAGGTCACCGCTGGCGGTCAGGAACGGCGGGCGGCGGTATTCGTCACCGCAATCCCCGGGGATCATGCCGGTCTTCGCCAAGGCGTCTTCGAGCCGGGCCTTGTCATCGGCATCGAACGAGAAGCTGAAGGGCCTGAGATTGTCGGCCCGGTGCTCGCGTTCGCCGATCCGCGCCCCGATGATGACGCCGGCCACATGCGGATGTTCCAGCACCCAGCGGGTGGCGACGTTGGAGATCGATACCCCGTGCTTCTTCGCGACGTCCGAAGCGGCGTTCAGCACGCCCTGGAACGCCGCCCAGCCGCCCGCCACGTCGATGAAGCGCTTGTACTTCATGCCGCTCCAGTCGGGGATCTCCTCAGGCTCGGGCTTGCCGAGCCACTTGTCCGACAGGAAGCCGCCGTTGAGCACGCCATACGCGAGGAGACGCACGCCATGCCGCTTGCAGGTCTCCGCCAGGGCACCCGCCGCGCGGCGGTCCATCAGCGAGAAACTCACCTGGTTGGAAACGATGGGAATGCCGTCCGCAATGGCAAGATGCAGATGGGCCGCGTCGAAGTTGGTGACGCCGATCTCGCCGATGAGACCCTCGTCGCGCAGCTTCGCCATTTCGTGCAACGCGTCGAGCCAGGCCGGGTGATTGAATGTCCACCAGTGGAATTGCAGCAGGTCGACGCGTGACACACCGAGCCGGTCGAGCCGCGCCTGCACCCCCTTGCGCACCACTTCGGCTGTCATCGGTCCTGGCGGCGGGCACCATTTGGTGAACACCTTCGGACGCTGATCCTTGCCCTCGTATCGCGCCAGCATCCGCCCGGCGATGATCTCGGCACTGCCATAATGGTCCGCCATGTCGAATGTATTGAAGCCCGCTTGCGCATAGCCCTGCAACACGTCCGCCGATTTCTCGGGATCGAGCGGCGTGCCCGAGCGTTCCATGTCCGCCACCTGCCACAAGCCGGTAAGGATGCGGCTGATCTCGAGGCTCGGCGTGAGCTTGAATCGATCCGGTTTGCTGGGCGTGGTCATGGTTGCTCCCGTGAAAAGCTACAATTCAGCGCAAGGCCACTCTCTTGTCCAGCAGTCGTCGCACTCATGCTTCGCGGAGCACCATGCTGCGGGCAGCGGGCCATGACAGCCAGACGGTCTGCCCCGCCGCAAGATCGGCAAGCTCATGATTTTTCACCAGCACCTTGAGCGTTGCGCCCATTACATCGACGCGGCAGATGGCGGTGGCGCCGGAAAACACGGCCTGCTGCAAGGTGCCGGACAGAACGGCGCGATCATCACTCCGGTCAGGTTCGGCAGATGACAGCACGATCGCCTCCGGCCGCACCGCGAGTGTCAGCGTCTCGCCTGCAGGACGCTTGCCGTCGGGCCACGGCAGCAAGGTGCCGTCTGCAAGGTGCAAACCATCCGTTTCCGCCCGGCCCTCGATGAAATTGGTTTCACCGAGGAACGACGCCGTGAACCTGTCTCCCGGGTGGTGATACATGTCACGTGGCGTCCCCTCCTGCACCAGCCGCCCGTCACGCAGGATGCCGATGCGGTCGCTCAGGGTCAGCGCCTCTTCCTGGTCGTGGGTGACAAAGAGCGTGGTAATGCCGATCTCCCGTTGGATGCGCTTCAACTCCACCTGCATGTCGACACGCAGAGCCTTGTCGAGTGCGCTGAGCGGCTCGTCGAGCAGAAGCACACGGGGCCGCGTGACAATGGCGCGGGCAAGAGCCACACGCTGTCGCTGTCCGCCTGAAAGCTGATGCGGCCGCCGGTCGCCAAGCCCGCCGAGCTGCACGAGGTCGAGCACTTCTCCGACACGGCGTCTGATCTCCGCGCCTGCGACCCTTCTCACCGTCAGGCCAAACGCGATATTGTCGGCGACGCTCATGTTGGGAAACAAGGCATAGCTCTGGAACATCATGCCGATCTCGCGCTTCTCCACGGGAACATGCTCCACCGGCGCACCGCCGATCAGCACCGACCCGCTGTCGGGAAAGATGAACCCGGCGATGGCGCGGAGCAATGTGGTCTTGCCGCTGCCGGACGGCCCCAGCAGTCCGAAGAACTGACCGTCCGGGAACACCAGCGACACATCGTCAAGTGCCTTTAGCGCGCCGAAGCGAAGCGTCACGTTGCGGACCTCCACCTCGGCCATCAGCGTTCTCCGCCAAACTTGAAATGACGCGACGCCGCCAGCATGACGGCCATGGAAATCACGATGATGATGGTGGAAATGGCATTGATCTCCGGCGTGAAACCTTTGCGGATGGCCGTGTAGATGACAACCGGCAATGTCGCATCACCGGGCTGGGCGAGGAAATAGGATACGACGAACTGATCGAAGGACACGGCAAAGGCGAACAATGCGCCCGCCACCACGCCCGACGCGATCCATGGTAGAGTAACCGCCCGCGTCACCTGCCAGCTGCTGGCACCCAGCGAACGCGCCGCCTCTTCGAGCTGGATATCGAAGGTCTGAAGCCGTGCCGACACCACGACGATCACATAGGGCAAGGCCAATGCCACATGGCCGAGGATCACCGCTGGCGTGCCGCGCCCGATCCCTACCCAGAAGAAGAAGATGAGCATGGCCGTGCCGATGATGAGCCACGGTATGGCAATGGGTGGAAACAGCATCACCTGCAGCACCCGCTTTCCGGGAAAGTCATAGCGGAACAGCGCCAGCGAGGCCGCAGTACCAAGCGTCGTTGCGATGGCGGTGGTGACGATGGCGATCCACACGCTTCGCCAGGCCGAGGAAATGATCGGCGCATTGCCGGCGAGCTTGCGATACCAGTCGAGCGTGAAGTGGAGCGGAAAGGCGTAGAATTCGGAGGCGTTGAACGACATCAGCGCCATGACCATGATCGGTGCATAGAGAAAGAACAGGATGACGCCCACATAGACACGTCCGGCAGCGATGGGCCATGTCCGGCGCGGGCTCATCGTGCATGCCTCAGCACAGGGCTTGCGGCACCGAGAATAACCAGCACGACAGCCAGCAGGATGAAGGACAGCGCCGCACCCAAGGGCCAGTTGAAGACGGCGACGAACTGGTCCTCGATGACCGTGCCGTAGAAGGTCCCCATGCGCCCGCCAAGGATGCGCGGCTCCATGAAGGAACCGGCAACCGGCACGAAGATCAGGACCGCGCCCGCCGCGAGGCCGGGCAGAGACAGCGGCAGGATGAGCCGGACGAAGATGGTGCGGAACGGCGCGCCGAGCGAACGTGCCGCGTCGATCAGCGTGTCGTCGATGGCCTGAAGCGCCAGATAGCAGGTGAGGATCACGTAGGGCAGATAGGAGTGCACCAAGCCGATGACGATGGCCGGGAAGCTGAACATCAGGTTGATCGACACATCGACCGGTAGAATCGCCTCGATCGTATGGTCGATGATGCCGTTGCCGCGCAGCACGATGGCCCAGGAAAAGATACGGACCAGGCTGTTGCTCCAGAACGGAAGGATGATGAGCAGGAACAGCGCCTCGCGCGACCTGCCCTTGATCTGCTTGGCCAGCACATAGGCGCAAGGATAGCCAATGATGACACAGCAGAGCGTGACGACCGCGCTCAAAAGTAACGAGCGCCCGAGCAGATCCGGATAGAGGCTGCGAGAGAAGAATGCCGTATAGTTCGACGTGGTGAAGTGCCAGTCATCGGTGGTGAATGGCGCAGCTGAAAGAAAGCTGAAGAACAGCATGGCCGACAGCGGCAGGAAAACCGCCACTGTCAGCCACAAATAGGCAGGACTCAGCAGGACGCCGGCCCGCAAGGCGTTGGTCTGTCTCGCGGTGAGCGCCATGCCGGCGGTCTACTGCGCCGTCTTCACGTCTTGCCAGAGCTCGAGATAGGCCTTGCGGGTATCATCCGACAGCGGCGCCATGAACTGCACCCGGGCTACGACGGCGGGATCGCCCAGAGTCACCTTGTTGAAGTCGGTGTCGGGCAATGCCGCATTGGCCTTGTTGCTGGCAGAAGACGGCGCACCATTGGCGGCCCACTTCACATAGAATTCCGGATCGATCATCCAGTTGATGAAGGCCCGTGCCTCAGCCTGATGGGTCGATGCGGTGGGGATCGCAAGGCTGTCCAGCCATCCGATCGCCCCTTCCTCAGGCACGATGAATTCGACGGGAAGGCCCTTGGAGGCCGACCGGCCGGCCCCACCGCTCCAGAAGGTCGAGACCACGAAATCACCGGCCGAGAAGAACTGGTTCCAGTCATTTTCCGACGACCAGAAGGTCTTGATCTGCGGCATCAGTGCCTTGAGCTTGGCTTTCACCGCGTCGAGGTCCTTGATGTCGTTGATGCCCTGACCTGTCGCAAGGGCGGCGAACTGCACCGCTTCCACGCCATCGTCGCGGATCGAGACCTTGCCTGCATACTGCGGATCCCACAGCACGTTGAGCGACGTCGGCGCCGGCTTCACCACATCCTTGTTGACGGTGAGCGAGGTGACGCCCCAGGTCCATGCCACGCCATAGACGTCGCCGCCCGGCACCAGGTCGGCATTCTGTCCGAGGTTCGGCGCAAGGTCGGCGAAATTCGAGATGTCAGAGGTGTCGATCTTGGTAATCAGGCCTTCCGCCTTGGCCTGGCCAGTGAAGGCAGAGTTCACAAGCACCACGTCATAGGCGCCCGGATTGGTGCGCAGCTTGGTCAGCATCTCCTGTTCGGATGTGAAATAATCATGCACCACGGTGGTGCCGGTCTTCTTCTCGAAGGCTTCGACCGCGAAGGCCTCGTCGGTACCGTAGCCCTGCCAGTTCAGGACGCGGATTTCGGCGGCAGACGCGAAGCTGGCGCCCGCCATCATGGCCATCAGGCTGATCGTTCCCAAGGCAAGTCGTCGATTGATCGTCTTCACGTTTGGTCCTCCTGTTGCAGCTGCGCTTCGGCAGCCTGTTGTGCCCCGTAGCTTTGCATAAAGCGTTGGGTATCGCTGAGAGTCGGCGATGTCGCCGGTCCCGTTTGAGTAGTGGAGAGTGCGGCCGCTGCATTGGCGAACCGTGCTGCATCAAGGGGCGCAAGGCCCTGCATCATGGCGGCGATGAAGGCGCCGTCGTGTGTATCGCCAGCACCATTTGTGTCGAGCACCCTGACCGCAAAGCCTGCGACATGGGTGATGGTGCCATCGCAGGCCAGCCAGCAGCCATCGGCGCCGGTTCTCACCAGAGCAGCAGCTCTGTTCTTTGCCAGCGCGGCGGCTGCACAAGATGGTACCTCCATTCCCGTGATGATCGCCGCCTCGTGGGCATTGGCGCTCACCCAGTCCGCCCGTGCCAGCGTGGCGTCAAGCACCGCGCGTGGAATGCTCGATACGATGGGTCCTGGATCGAACAGGAACAACGGTGGCCGCGGAAGTGATTCCAGCCATGGCAGGAACGCCCGCGCCGTCTCTGGCTTGTAGAGCGAATAGCCGCTGAGCAGAATCCAATCGAAGGAGCCCGCATCCAGCGACTCGAGATGGCTGCCATCGACGCGCCGTTCCGCGCCATGATACGAGATGAAGCTCCGCTCGCCGCTACGCTCGACGATGACCGAGCACGTTCCCTGGTCGGCCTGCACACGTCGCGTCGCAGCACAAGGAATATGTTCACTGGCCAGGTGCTTTTGCACAATCTCGGCAAAGGGACCGATGCCCAGCGTGCCGCCATAGGTGACGGCGGCCCCCAGGCGGCGTGCCGCCACCACGGCGTTGAAGCCACCGCCCGCCGTCATCACCAGCTCCGGCGTTTCAACCTCTTCGCCCGAGCACGGCAGATGATCGACCCGGTGCAGGATATCGACAACGACACCCGAGAGCTGCAGGAGGCCGCGCGTCATGACGGGCCTCCGGCTGTGGCACGCCACCGCAGCGCCAGCAGGTCCTCCACCAGCGCTTCCGGTGCAAAATCGTTGACGGATGCAACAAGCTCGGCCTTGGCTGCCGGGATAGCCGCCAGCCCGGCACAGGCCCCGGCCATGGCGCAGGCGATGGCACCGATCGTGTCCGTATCGTCGCCGATATTGGCGCTGAGCACCGCAGCACCCCATGGATCATAGTCTGCCAGCCCCACGACCGCGAAGGCCATGGGGATGGATTCGATGGCCGAGACACTTGTTCCAAAGCGCGCAGCAAGACGGAGAGCTGCCTCAGCTCCGCGTGCGTCCGCAGAAGCTGATAAGGCCGCTTCAATCCGGTCTGGCATGTCGCCTGCCACAGGCGGCGTGCCGCGCTGTCCGCCCTCTCTTGCTGCGGCGAGCGCCAGAGGAATGCCGCGCCCGAAATCTGCGCCATCGATGCCCGAGCTTACCATGGCGGCCACGGCAGCGGCTGATGCAATCGCTTCCGCCGTATTGTGAGTCAGGCGGCAGGTCTCCTCAACGCGGTCCACGAGCGCGCCCAGCGGTTCCGGCGCAACCATGATCGCCACCGGCGTGATCCGCATGGCCGCGCCGTTCGTGGTTCCCTTTCGGCCCGTCTCGCTCGCCGGTGCTCCTGCAAGCAAGGCATCGATCGCACGCCGCGTCGAAGGACCCAGGAGATCATTCACACCTCGCCGCCTCGTATCCTCCTCCCAGTCGAGCAGCATGCGCGCCCAGGTCTGTTCATCGAACGCGCCACCACGCTCCACGAGATGGCGCGCCAGCAGCAGGCTCTGCTCCGTATCATCGGTGATGGTGCCAGCCCTGAGGCCGTGGCTCACCGGCTGATCTGGGGCAGCGTCGATGAAGTCGGCGATCCAGCCGTAGGTCGCCTCGATCGCCTCATGACACATCGTCTGCGATGGCATTCCCATCGCATCGCCGATGGCGAGGCCCATCATCGCGCCCATGGCCCTGTCCGTTGCGAGATCCGTGGGTGCCGCGCGATCCATCAGAATTCCATGTGAAGCGCGAAGTGACTTGGATCGAGGTAGCTCACCACATATTCGATGAGCCGGCCATCGCGATCTCTCACGACGCGCCGCGTACGCAAGAATGGAGTGCCGGCGGAGACGCCCGCGAGGTCAGCATCAGCCTTGCTGAGGCTTTCGATCTCCACCCACTCCTCACCCCCATGGCCGATGAGTCCGGCGTCAGTCAACGTCCTGGACAATGAACCATGTGACAGGCCGCTGAGCGGCACATCCTTTAACTCGGGACGCAAGGGCACCCGGCTGCGCTCGATCGATACCACGCGCCCCGATTCCTTCAGTGACCGCGTGCGATCAATGGCGATGAACGTTCGGTTCTCGAGTTTCATCTGGCGGGCCAGAGTTTCGTCGTGGATGACGCCGATATGGAGCACCGTCGTTTCCACGGCCTCCTTGCGGTTGGCCAGCGCCCGGGTCCAGCCCAAAGCGTTGTCGATCACCTCGCCATCGAACGTGACGAAGGAACCAATGCCCACGCGCGTGGTGATCAGGCCCTTGCCAGCCAGGACTTCGAGGCTTTTCCGAACGGTAGTGCGGCTGACGGCGAAGCGGCGAACCAGCTCGCTCTCGCTTTCGAGCCGGGCGCCAAACCGCAGCTTGCCGGACCGGATCTCCCCTTCCAGCGCCATGGCGATACGTTCCGGCTTCGCCTGCACGGCACGGGAGACACTGCCCATTGGCTTCACCACGCTGGCTCACTTCACTAGCGAACTTGTCTGGACCTGTACTTTTTCATTCCCTTTGAGGTTTGTCAACGCGGTGCGGCCACAGGCTATTCCAGCCATGGCGTTCAGGACAATTTGGCCTCGCCCGCAGAACGGCGGTCACCAACGGCGCAGTAAAGCAAGTGGATGATGCCGTTGAGGGCAAATCACCCCAGCCTAGAGGATGAAGTCGGCCTCATGCAGCGCAAAGCCGCCATCGAGGCTGATCTGGAAATCGGCGTTGCCGTCACCATCCACATCGCCGGAGATCGTTGTCCGGTTCGCCGTCGCATTGCCGGCGGCGCGCAATTCCGGACCGCTGGTCCCGCTGAAAGCGGCTGACCCGATGAAGGCGAAGGACGCGATGGCCGAAATATCGATCTGGTCGCTCCCTTGCTCGAAGTCGGTGATCCGGTCGCGCAGGGCGCCCACGGCGCTGTCGGTGGCCCCGTCGAAGACGAAGACGTCGCCGGAGGCATCTCCGGTCATCACATCGAGGCCGGCGCCACGCCACTCATCATTTGCTGCTGTGTCAGGATGAGGGTCGTGTCATCCGCGCTGTTCAATCTCACATCTTCGATACTGTCGAAGTCAGCCAGTCCCATAGCGCCCCGGCAGCACGGCTATCTCATCACGTCTGAATAGAGCAGCGCTTCGCTGTCGCCAGTTTTCAGCAGGGTTTCGATTCTGCCCAGGTTCTGCCTCTGGATCAGCTGACCGACCGGTTGCCCGTTGCGCGATAGCACGCCGGCGGCCCTCCAACTGTCGAGTTCATTGGCCGTTCCATCCTTGAAGGTGCGGAAGATATGGCCATCCGGCAATTCATAACGTTCCGATCCGGATTGCCAGACATTCGCGATGTTGTGCGTCACATCTTCGACAGCATGATCAAACACCACCATGTGGTAGCGGAACTGTTCGTGAATGGCGACTTTCAGGTCTGCGGCAACAGCCGTGCCGCTGACTTCCTCGCGGCTGTCGTATTCGGCGCCGGATCCACCCACGTCGGTGAAGATCGTGCCCTGGGTCGTCGTCGAGACGTCATAGCGCGTCGGACCGTCGGTAACTTGACCCTTCACCGTGTTCACGTATTGCCGTCCCTCGCGCCGCATGCGCACCACCACATTCGTGCCCCATGAGGACTTGAACCGGAACCGGAGAAAGTGGTTGTTGCGGAGGAACCGCGACCCATCCGGTTGACTGTAGTCCCCCTGGAAATCACCGAAGCGGTATTCGATGATCTGGCCGGATGCGAACTTGATCCGCAGGCGGTCATCCGGTTTCGCCGCATAGGAATATTGTTGTTGTCCGGCTTCGGTGATGGTGCCGCTGGTCACGATCCGCGTGTTGCCGGATTGCATGGTGGCGAAATAGACCGCGTCCACGCCAATCGAGGCGAAGACCTGCTCGATCTCCATCCTGCGGATCGGGATGGTGACGCCAGCCGCGAGCGAACCACCACCCTTCGTCGCACCGGCAGCACCCGGCGCCTGCTGCGCCGCCGCCGTCAATTGTCCCGTCTTGGCGCGGGCCTGCCGCACCGCCGCTGCAATGCCTGGGCCGGCCGCATCCCCGGTCAGGATTCCTCCGGTTGACGGCTGCTCGGTTCCGGCAGCCATCACAAGAGGTCTCGCCGCGATGCAGCCAGCCAGCAGGATGACGGCCGCAAGGATCATCCTGCCGGACAACGTCGCCACCTCTGCCACCATTCTCACGTGGCCGGCAACTGGAAGCCGGGGGTCGACAGCGACAACGCCTGCTCTTCCTCATCCATGCCCTCGGCAATCCCTTCGAACAGCGGCGTGGTCATGTAACGTTCGCCGGTATCGGGCAGCATGGCAAGGATGACGGAGCCTTCGGGCGCGGCTTCTGCCACCTTCCGTGCGACTGCGAAGGAAGAACCGCCAGAGATGCCCGTGAACACGCCCTCGCGGCGGGCCAGCTCACGAGCCCACTTGATGCCCTCCGCCCCCGCAACCGGAATAAGTTCGTCGTAATACTTGCCGTCGATGGCCTCCTGCAAGACGAACGGAATGAAGTCCGGCGTCCAGCCCTGGATGGGATGGGGCTCGAAGGCCGGATGGCTGGCTGCAGGAGCGCCGCCCTCGCCGCGCTGCTGGGCAACACCACTGCCAAGCAAAGCCGCATTGGCCGGTTCAGAAAGAATGATGCGCGTATCCGGCCGCTCGCGCCGCAGCACGCGGGCAACGCCCGTGACGGTGCCGCCGGTGCCGTAGCCGGACACGAAATAGTCAAGCCGCGAGCCCGCGAAGTCATTCATGATTTCGCGCGCCGTCGTCGCCTCGTGGATATCGGCATTGGCAGCAGCCTCAAACTGGTGGGCCAGGAACCAGCCGTTCTTCTCCGCCAGCTCAACGGCCTTCTGATACATGCCCAACCCCTTCGCGGCACGCGGCGTCAGCACCACCTTGGCGCCCAGCATGCGCATCAGCTTGCGCCGCTCGATCGAAAAGCTGTCGGCCATGGTGATGACCAGCGGATAGCCCTTCTGGGCGCATACCATGGCAAGTCCGATGCCCGTGTTGCCGCTTGTCGCCTCGACCACGGTCTGGCCCGGCTTGAGGGCGCCCGAGCGCTCGGCCGCCTCGATGATCGCGATGGCCAGCCGGTCCTTGACCGACGCCGCAGGGTTGAAGAATTCCGCTTTGACGTAAAGCGTCCGCCCGGGAACACCGACATTGTTGATGCGGATTGCCGGCGTGTCACCGATGGTTTCGTTGACGCTGTCGAACAGCCGGCCGCGGCCTTTGGTTGTACGGGTCGATGTCGGATTGCTCATGCCGGTTCTCCCTTCGGCGGTTGGGGCAGGACGCCTGGAACCCAACTATAGCACAGCGCCTGCGGATGTCTTGCTCGGGGTCGCGAAGTGCCAGAACCGGTCGCAGAGGGCTTATCGCCAGGTCAGCCCACAGTGTCACATGAGACAAGGCCGGTTTTGATGCTATCTCGCCAATCACCATGGTGCAGTCCAGAAAGGGAACGAAGATGTCATCTCACGGATACGAGTCAGGCCGCCTCAATCTGCCATTTGTCG
>Ga0116151_10005119_pt1 | contig 11422 bp, 14 predicted proteins | sample AD_UKC117_MetaG_FD_89893 | JGI IMG/M metagenome (GOLD analysis project Ga0116151, IMG submission 89893) | Active sludge microbial communities of municipal wastewater-treating anaerobic digesters from Hong Kong - AD_UKC117_MetaG | ecosystem: Engineered > Bioreactor > Anaerobic > Digestate... | reverse complement strand
GGCCCAAACGGTGGCGAAATTCGGACGGTTGGATGTTGTGGTGGCTAACGCCGGCATTGTGATTGCCGGCGGCGTGACCGATTTTCCGACCGATCAGTGGCGGCAGGTGATCGAGGTCAATCTGATCGGCTATTATCTAACGGCTAAACACGCGGCCCGAGTCATGATCGAGCAGAACAGCGGCGCGATCATCCAGATGAACTCCAAATCTGGTAAAAAAGGGAGCTTAAAGAATTCGGCCTACGCGGCCAGTAAATTTGGCGGGATTGGGTTAACTCAGAGCCTGGCTCTGGAATTGGCCGACTACGGCATCCGGGTCAACGCTGTTTGCCCCGGCAATCTGCTCGACTCCCCGCTGTGGGTCGACTCGCTCTATCGGCAGTACGCCCAACGACTTGGCCTGACTGAACCGGAGGTCCGCCAAAAATATATTGACCAGGTGCCGCTGAAACGAGGCTGCACCTACGATGATGTCTGTAACGTGGTGGTCTTTTTGGCGTCAGACCAGGCCAGTTACATGACCGGTCAAGCCATTAATGTGACCGGCGGGCAAGAAATGCGTTAATTCACGGCGCTTTTCTTGCACCTCTGCCCGGTCATTTGGTAAAATGAACTGTTGCAAAAATTTGTTTCGATCAGAGGGAAGAAGATGACTGCGGAACGTTTATATACGCCATGGCGGATGAAATATATTACCTCGAAAACGAAAAAAGATGACGGCTGCGTTTTTTGCGCCGCCGTCGGTGACCAGATCGATCAGGACCGGGACAATTATTTGATCTTACGAGGTAAAACAACCTTTACCATTATGAACATATACCCGTACAACACCGGCCATCTGATGGTTCTGCCGAAGCAGCACGTCTCGACGCTCACCGAGCTATCTCAGGAAATCCAGTGCGAACTTATGCTGTATGTGACCTACTTTACGCAGCTACTCGGCGAACTGCTGCGTCCGGATGGGTTTAACGTCGGCCTCAATCTCGGCCGCGATGCCGGATCGGGCATAGACAGCCATCTGCATATGCATCTTGTGCCGCGTTGGAACGGCGACAGCAATTTTATGCCGGTGGTGGGCAACACCAGAATTTTGCCGGAGACGTTGGAAGACACTTACGATAAGATTGTGGCCGGTATACAAAGTAATCCGCCGGTATTTCGATAATTTCAATAGATCACCATTTTACATGAGCGTGGGTAAATAGAACGCAGATCGTACCGATCTCACGGATAAACACGGATTTTTTTTAGTTGAATCAAGCTTTATCGGTGAAAATCCGGATAATCTGTGTCATTCGCGTTCTATCATTGCTCATCAGATCTTGAAATCGTGATCGTCTAAATTTATTTGAAATTTGATCACTGTAATCATTGGAGACAGCATGCAACAAACCTATACCCTCTCTCACACGGATGCCATGAAAATTGTAGGTGCTATTCAAACCCAATTGGAACAAGAGCATAAAGGCGCAGCGATAGCCGTGGCCGATGAGCACGGCGAGTTAATGGCCTTTGTCCGCACCGACGGCTGCCCGTTGGCCTCGATTTATATCGCGATGAACAAGGCCTTTACCGCATCCAGAGAGCGCAAGGAGTCGAAGGCGGTCGGGGCCGCTTCTAAAGAAGAGGGATTCCCGATGACCAACTTCGGCGATCTACGCTATGTGTCCTGGGGCGGCGGCGTGCCGATTGTGTACCAGGGGAAAGTTGTCGGAGCCGTGGGGGTTAGCGGGCTACCGGAGGAAGAGGATATTGTGTTGGCTCGTATGGGAGCCGGTTTGATTAAATAAGACGTTTACCGCTCTACCTTAGCAACCAGAGATTGATAATTAGACAGAATTCACAAGATTTAGAAGATTTTTATTTATTTTTCATCTTTCAAATCCTGTAAATTCTGTGTATATCGGTAATTCCGGAACTGAGGTTAGTAAAATTTTTCGATCGGCCACCCTCTGGCCTCAGCGATCTTAGCCAATTTACGAGAGGGGTTTACCGCAACTGGATGTTTGGCCAACTCGAGCAGCGGTAAATCCGAGGCGCTGTCGGTGTAAAAGTAGCCCACAGTTCCCGGAAAGTTGACCTGGTTAAGATCAGCCCAACGTTTGACCCACTCCACTTTGCCCGGCCCGTAACAAAGCGGGCCATCCAACCGCCCGGTATATCGACCTTCTTGGACAGCCAACCGCGTACATAAATAATCTTGCCCCAATCCCAAATCCTCTGCCACCGGTTTGACCAGTTCTTCAATCGAAGCCGATACGATCACTACGCGATGGCCCTGCTGTCGATGCCACTCAATCTTCGCCCGTCCCGCCTCGGACAAACGCGGCATAAGATATCGTCCCGCCAGTCCATCGAAAAAGTTGCTGGTTTGATCAACGCCACTCCGCCCCACGTGCGAGATCAATTGACCGTGAACCTGACCAAAATCGAGCAGCTTCAGTTTGTACTGCATGCCCAGGTAGCCTACCCGCCACCAGGGAGCGCGGCGCTGCCTAATAATTTCCCGCACGTAAACCATACCGGAACTGGTACTAAGTAATGTATAATCTAAATCGAAGAATGCCGTTGTTGTCATGCCCACCATTTATTAGCAAAAATCGTTGACAATAGTATAGTAGAGTTTCTGAAAAGGATAAAAGGTGAACCTAAAGTTTGCCGTTTATCATTTTCCTGTCGCTGTTGAATCAACCCTTTGATAAAGAAGATTATCGATGATAAAACTCTTGGGAGAAAATCCGCTGCTGTTATTCTTTGTCGTCACCGCTCTGGGTTATACCCTGGGCCGTCTCAAGATTGTTGGGGTTCGGCTGGGGTCGGCGGCAATTCTATTTGTGGGTCTTGTCTTTGGGGCCCTTGGAACCGATGTCACCGTCCCTGGATTTATTGTTGAACTGGGGTTGGTTATTTTCGTCTATGCCATTGGGCTGAGCAACGGGGCCAACTTTTTTCTAGCCCTACGCCGGGAAGGCCCATTACAGATCAGCTTTATTCTGTTTTTCCTAACCCTACCCTTTCTGCTGTTAGTGGGCATCGCTTACGTTTTCGGCCTAAACGCCGCTACGGCCGCAGGTTTACTTTCCGGGGTTGGCACCAATACGGCGGCCTTTGCCGCCGTTTTAGATTCCATTAGCACCACAGCGGCTCCGGGATCGCTGGATACTATGATCGCGGCGATGGCCCTGGCCTTTGCCATCGCCTATCCAATTGGGGTCCTCGGGCGGATCGGGGTTATTGCTGCCTTTCAGCAAATATGGCAGATCGATTATGCAGCCGAGGCGCAGGCCCTGCGGAATATCTACCCGGCTCCCCAGAATATTATTGACCAAGCCATCGAAATTACGCGCCCTGAAGTAACCGGTATTCCCGTGCGTGAACTACAGCGCCGGGAAGGTTGGGATATCATATTTGGCCGCTTAGGTCGAAACGGCCAAACCTCGTTGATCAATGGCGACACCCGGCTTCAGTTGGGCGACACCATCGCTATTGCCGGCGAAACTGAACAAATTGATCAAGTTATCGCCACCGCCGGGCGAGTCGCCACCAACAATCTCCTGCGCGATTACAGCATCTACAGCAAACGGCGACTCTTTGTCTCTAACCCGGAGGTGGTGGGCCAATCGATTGCGGCTTTGGATTTGAAAGAGCGATTTGGCGCGATTGTAACCCGCCTGCGCCGGGGTGATACCGATATTTTGCCTGCACGTAACACGATTTTGGAACAGGGGGACCGGATTCGGATTTTGGCGCGCTGGGACGATATACCTAAATTGGTTGAACTCTTTGGCGACTCTTACGAAGCGGTAAGTCAGGTTAACCTTCTGTCGCTGGGATATGGTATTACCCTGGGCTTGCTGGTAGGAATGGTTAGCCTGACCCTGCCCGGAGACATCGGTTTTCAAATAGGATACGCCGGCGGCACGCTAATTGTGGCTTTGATTCTGGGGTCGCTGCGCCGAACCGGCTCGATTGTCTGGACGCTGCCCTACAGCGCCAATCAAACGCTGCAACAAATGGGGTTAATCATGCTGTTGGCCGGCATCGGCATCCGATCCGGTAATGCATTGGAACACGTAATGCTGGGCAACACCTTAATCGTTCTGATTTTAGTCTCCTTGCTGTTGGTTACCATAACGGCGGCCGCTGCCTTGATCGTAGGCTACAAGGTGCTGGGGCTGCCGTTTAGCATCGTGGCCGGGATGATTGCTTTGCAGCCGGCTGTTTTTACATTTGTATCAGAAAGAGCCAAAACTCACTTACCCAATATCGGTTTTACGATGGGTATCCCCCTAGGGTTGATCATCAATGTGGTCTACGCGCAAGTATTGTACCTCCTACTCAGCCGGTAGCCACCAAAAACTTATTCGACATGAAGTTGATTTAGTTCTTATAAAACCGATCAGCTTTATTCAACTGCGCGATCTGGCCGCCCGTTTGCGCCCGCCGGATACGCTCTATCCGGCTTAAGGTGATGGCACGTTGATCTTTTTTATCCGCGCTTCAATAATCGGCTCCACCTCCAGCCGGCAAATCTCCGGATTCTCCGGTAAGTAGCGGACAGGCGTTTGTTGGCGCAGCCGTAGCGTCTCAAACGCTAACTCATTATATTCGGCTGATAGAATGGTTTGGATTTGGCCGTTGGGCCGAGTTGCTTCAAATTCATAAGCAATGCAGTATAACACCTGATGGCGTACGTTGGTCGAGCGCCACAGGTTAACGACGGTTGCCGGTGCGATGTAACCTTGGGTGTACAGGCGGCGAACGCTGCGCCAAGCCCGCCACCGAGCCGGGAGCAACGCCAGGCCCAGCCCCAGCATCACCCCGCCCAAACCCACAAACCAAAGCCTCGGCATGAACGGTGTGGTAAAATATGACTCCAAAACGGCTATCTCCGGGTTGTGGGCAACATATCGGACCAAGACGGTTTCGCCCGGGGCGATCGGCTGAAATTGAGCGCTGGGAATGGCGTGTTGGCCGGTGTGTACCGCGAGGTCGTCGGTTGTAAATTGAAATATATGTGAAGCCCACAGCTTACCGGGGTCTTGTCGGATCATCTGGCCCGAAGTCACCACGCCCGAGTGTTGGAGTTGCCAATAGCGATACCAATCCGGTCCCAAAGTAAACGCGCATAACATGAGCATCACCAGACTGCCGACCGTCCAGACGACACAAAAAACCAGCAGCATACTCTCAAATGATCCATCAGAGAGCGAGCGCGGTTTAGGTCGAGGCAGCGATTGAAATGTGCTCGTCATCCTCATAACTCCCCAACTCTATACCCCCCACCAACTCCACCAACTCCACTAACTCCATAAACTCCACCAACTCTACGGACTACTGAATTGCTTGATCAATATCTGAAAACGCTCATCAGCTCGGATTGGCTCAAAGTCGGGATCGGTTTGGGCGTGGCCAACATCTATCCCCGTCTCCAATGCCTGCTGCAAACAAGTCAAAGCCTCAGTCACCTCGCGCCGACCGGCTAGAAGACAAGCCATATTGTAGAGAGCGCTGCCGTCATTGGGATTGAGTTCGGTCGCAGTCCGATAATCGGCCAGAGCAGCTTCTGTTTGCCCCTGCTGATGATAGGCCGTGGCCCGGTTATAATAGGCCGTCGCGTTCGATGGATCGCGCAGGATGACTTCATCGTAATCGGCCACGGCTTGGGTTAGATCACCCTGCTGCATCAAAAGGTTAGCCCGCTTCAAAAAGAGCGAGGCGTCGTTGGCCCCCAGCCGGATGGCCTGGCTGTAGCCGGCCAGCGCCGGTTCGACATCGCCCAACGCCACCGCCGCGTCACCCCGACCGATGAGCGCCGGTATAAATTGATCATCCAGCCGAACCGCCTGATCGAAGTTGACCCAGGCGCGTTGATAATCGCCTTGCCGGCTAAAAATCAGGCCGCGGCCCAGCGCCGCCCTGGGGTCTCTGGCATTGTAGCGAATCGCTTTAGCGTAGTCGGCCAGGGCTTCGTCATAATTTTCCAGATGGTAATGGGCCAGACCCCGGCTGAGGTAACTGTCGGCTTCATCCGGTTTAATCGCCAGGGCCTCAGACAAATCAGCTACAGCGGCCGCGAAATCACCCAACTGGTAATGCAAGAGGGCGCGGCCGGTAAACGCCCGCGACTCCCTCGGTTTTCGACGCAACGCCTCATTATAATCGGCCAGCGCCTGATCGATTTCATCGAGCGCCACATAGCACCTGGCTCGATTGAGATAAACCACCGCGTCATCAGGATCGAGCCGGATGGCGGCGGTGTAGTCGGCCAGCGCGCCGGTATAATCCTCTTGCTTAGCTTTTAAGTTGGCCCGACCGTATAGCGCAGCCACGTCATCGGGTTCGACTTGTAGAATCGCCTCAAAGTCGGCCAAGGCCAGTTGATCCTGGCCCATTTCGGCGTAGGCCTTGCCCCGGTTGTAAACGGCGCTGATGTAATGCGGATCAAAACGCAGCGCCCGGCTGTAGGCGGCCACGGCCTCGGCGTATTGCTCCTGCTGAAAATAGACGTTACCCTGCCCCACATAAGCCCGGCTATGTTCCGGATCGAGCCGGATGGCGGCGGTATAGTCGGCCAGCGCCTGTTCGTAATCACCCAGACGACGATAGAGATTGCCTCGCCGATAATACGGATCGCCCTCAGTGGGCAGCAACCGGATCGCTTCATCATAATCGGCGATAGCCGCCTCATAGCGACCGGCCTCGGCGTAGGCGTTACCCCGGTCATAGTAAGCTTCGCCGTCAGTCGGGTTCGCCTGGATGGCAACCGTATAGCGGACGATGTCTTGTTCGTTGTCACTCATTCTGTCTGCTCCGAGGTAACTTTCTGCCAAGCCCGTTCCACTGTTTCAATCGTCACATCGTAATCGAACCCGCGCCGGCTGAGAAAAGCCATTGCTTTACGTTTAAAGCCATCCTCATCTAAAGCCTGCCACTGACGCACTTTTTTCTCAATCGCTCGCCAGGCCAACTCGCTCTCGTCAATTTGCTCCAGGGCGGCGTCGATAGCGGTTTCGCTCAGCCCTTTTTGCTGGAGTTCATACCGCAGCGCCCGCGCTCCCTTGGGCTTCAACCGCTCCCGGTTCGCCACCCAACTTTCGGCAAAGGCGGTATCATCGACTAATCCTGCCTCGTCCAGCCGCTCAATCGTGGCGGCGATGACATCCGGGTCATATTTTTTATCCCGCAGATAACGCTCGATCTCAACCCGGCTGCGCGCCCGGAAGCTTAGGTAATTCAAGGCCCGTTGGTACGCCTTATGCCGGTTATCCTGCTGCTTCAGTTGCTCGATGTCGGCATCGCTGAGAACCTGACCCTTCTTCAACTCCAGGGCTACCGACAGCATGACCCCAAAAGAGAACTGCTCGTCCAGGTAAACATTGACCCGCTCTTTATTGCGTTTTTGGATTTCCAGTTTGGTGATGGTTCCGGACATTTGGGGTAGTATACAGGTTAAAATCAAACTTACAAGCTTGCTTACAAAGATCAGACCGCCGCTGACCGACCGCGGACCGCCGTCAAACGGTAACGTTGTTGAATACACAGCGGTCAACGGTCGGCAGTAGGCGATCAGGGGATCGGATCGTTTATCGCTTCACCGCCAATCGATAAAGGAGCAGCAAAATAACCGCGCCGACAATCCCAAAAATGATGCTAATGAAGTTAAATCCGGTAAAGCCGCCAAAGCCAAGCAGGCTACTGAGAAAGCCGCCCACAAAAGCCCCGGCGATACCAATCAGCGAGGTCACCAGGCAGCCGCCCGGATCGCGGCCCGGCATCACAAATTTAGCCAATGCGCCAATAATAAACCCCACCACCAGCCAACTGATGATTGAATAGATCATTCTTTTTATTTCCTCCTCGATGGAAATACCGTTACGTGGATTGCCTTATTAGTAAACCGCCGCACCTTGAGTAGGCAAAGCCGTATCAAAAGGCGCTTGTGATTTACTGATTATTAGTTATAGGCATGTTAAACCAGAGTAAGAAATAGGCAAATAAATTTGGGAACCCGATTATTTCTTACCGACCGAACCGGCTGTGATGCGGCTCAAACTCAACAGCGGCTTAGGCAGGGCATTGCCATATGACTAAAAATCGGGTACAGTAACTTTGGTTTAACAAAAAGTAAAGAGGAGGTAATTCAATGATGAGAAACCTTTATCTGGTCCAACACGGCCAAGCAGAATCGAAAGAGGTTGACCCTGACCGATCACTGACCGATCAAGGGCAGCGTGAGACAGAAATAATAGCCGATATGGCCGCAAAATTAGCGTTGGCGGTTGACGAAATTCGACACAGCGGCAAGACCCGGGCCGAGCAAACGGCGACTATCTTTGCCCAAGCGCTGTGGCTTCAAAACCAGGTGGTCGCTATATCTGGCCTGGGACCGATGGACGATGTCAAGCCGGTGGCGAGCGCACTTGCGGCTGAAGACCGATCGGTGATGCTGGTCGGGCACCTGCCCTTTATGGCGCGGCTGGCCGGTTACTTGATCGACGGTGATGCAGACGCGACGCCGATTGTGTTTCACAATTCCGGCATTGTTTGTTTAACCCCGGAAAGTGGCGGCTGGACCGTTGCCTGGCAGCTTATCCCAGGCAGTTAAAATACAGCCATGTCTCACGCGGTGAAGCTGAGGAGTAGCGTAAAAATGGCCAAAAACAACGATATCAGCGTCTTAATCACCAGCCAAGACGCAACCTGCGGTGAGTGCGGCGAGGAGTTAGGGAACCACGCCTGGATTACCCTGACCGAAGACAAAAAGGCGCTGTGCTTGGCCTGCGCCGATCTGGATCACCTGATCTTTCTACCGGCCGGCGACGCCGCGCTGACCCGACGGTCGCGCAAGCACTCGACCTTGAGCGCGGTGGTGCTTAAATGGAGCAAGCGTCGCAAGCGGTACGAGCGGCAGGGCTTGCTGGTGGAGAGCCTGGCGCTAGAGCAAGCCGAACAGGAATGTCTGGCCGACAGCGAGGTTCGAAAGCTCCGCCGGGAGCGAGAGGCAGTTCGACGAGCCGAGTTGGACAGCCAGTATGTTGAAGCGTTCGCCGGACGGGTGCGCCAACTGTTCCCCGGCTGTCCGGCCGGTCGAGAGGAAGTGATTGCCGAACATGCCTGCCTCAAATACAGCGGTCGGGTGGGCCGCTCGGCGGCGGCCAAGAGTCTGGATGACCAGGCCATCCGGCTGGCCGTTATCGCCCACATCCGCCACGTTGAAACCGAGTATGACTCGCTGTTAGCCGGTGGACATAATCGCCGGCAAGCGCGGCTGGCAGTCGAGGCCGCTATCGATGGCGTGTTAACCCGCTGGCAAAGCTAACCCCAAGATATCCCCATTAATAAAACCGCTTAACGTCTGGAGCATCAAATTTGGGCTGCGTCACCATTCTTATGTGGCTTGCAGCTAATTTTCTTAGAACATAATAATATGCTAAAATGCTGACCAAAGTCTAAGAATTCTAAGAAAAGAATAGGTTAAATGTCTGACGAAATTGTTTTGCCACAAATGGAAACTGAAAATCCCAGACCAGAACTTTCAATGGAGCCGGTTGACAAAAAACCGATCATCATTGGAAGTATTATTGCCGCCGTCATTTTATTGGTATTTATTGGTATCGGGGTTTTTCTTTTTTATCACCCCATTGCAACCGCTATCCTCCGAGATATTTTCATTATCTATATGGGTCTGGGCATTTTCGTCATTATCTTATTGCTCATTGCCCTTATTGTCATCACGGCCTATCTGGTCATCAAAGTGAATGACCTAGTTCAACTATTAGACCGAGAAGTTAGACCGGTGTTGAATAAACTCCAACAAACAACCACAACCATTGGGGGCACGGCTACATTTATTAGCGAGAAGGCGGTGCGACCTGTTATTTCAACCGCCAGTATGGCTGCCGGCCTTAGTGCTATATTTCGGGCACTGTTTAAACGTTAGGAATTGTCTTGACAATTAAGTAGAGACGCGCTCTAACGCTAACGGCTAATGGAGGCGCATCTATACTCAATTTAATAGACACCATAATTAAAGTAATTGTAGTAAGAAAAAGGAGTGACTATCATGGGAAGTCAAAACGAGGGTGGGGCATTTTTCGCAGGGTTGGTGATCGGCGGGCTGGTGGGTGCGGCCTTAGCTTTGCTTATGGCCCCTCAATCTGGTGAAGAAACCCGGGCTCAGATAAGAGATAGAAGCCTGGAGTACAAAGATTTAGCCGAAGAGAATATTATGACCGTTCGCAGTCGAGCGACTGAAGCCGGACACAAAGCGCAAGAGCAAGTTGCGGCTTTACAGTCAAAAGGTATGGAAGCGATTGAAAAAGGTAAAGTTGGCGCCACTGAAGCCCTTGAAAAAGGTCGGCAGAGTGCCACTGAGGCTTACGAGAAAGGCAAACAAAGCGCCACCGAGGCCTTACAAAAAGGCAAAGAAAGCGTTGACCAAGTCATGAATCGCGCCAGCGACGGGACAGCTAATGAAGTCAGCTAAAGGTTTAGACTTTAGCTGTCTAACATGATACAATAAATAACTAAAGAGGCTTCAAGGGGTAAGGACAAACGTCCTTGCCCTTTTTTTTGGGGGGTATCGAGGTTGAAGAAAGGCTATTGATTTTACCAGAGCTAAAAATTTTGATATGAGGCCCCAATGACAAAATTTCGACAAATCTTATTCATTTATGTTCTACTATCGCTTGCCACCGTCACAAATTTAGCCACACGGGTTAATGCCGATACATTACCCAACAAAGTTTATTTACCCATTGTTCTTAACCCGCCCTGTTTGACGGCCGCCGAAGAAGCTCAACTGGCTCAGCTACTGGGCCAAGATCCGCAGCAACAGCGTCCCTCGCTGACCTGCAACTATATCTTGGCCCAAGTCGCCCGTGATCGAGCCGCGGATATGGCTGAACGAAAATATTTTTCCCATGTCAACCCGGACGGGTACGGACCGAATTACCTGGTTGAGCAAGCAGGCTATGTCTTGCCCGATTATTATGGTGACGATCCTAAGGCGAACTACATCGAGTCAATTGCCGCCGGTAACAGCACCGCGACAGCCACTTGGCAGCAACAGTGGATGAACTCGCCCAGCCATCGGGAGCACTTACTGGGATTAAACGATTTCTATAAAAATCAAATCGAATATGGGATTGGTTATGCTTATGACCCAGATAGTCCTTACAAATACTATTGGGTGGTTATAACGGCTCAACCGGGGCCATAAATTATCGACGATTTTTCTCACAGAGGGGAGCCTGGCTCTCGCCGGATTTAACAATCCGGCGAGCTTGCCCAGGTTATGGGACAAATACAATACACCCTGAATTTAATGGTGGGTTAATTGCCGAGTGGCTTCCGGCAAACAGGCAACCAGGTCGCCGGAAGAGGCCGAAGTAGCCCCAATTGTTTTACGGACACATTC
>Ga0116151_10005117_pt1 | contig 11422 bp, 8 predicted proteins | sample AD_UKC117_MetaG_FD_89893 | JGI IMG/M metagenome (GOLD analysis project Ga0116151, IMG submission 89893) | Active sludge microbial communities of municipal wastewater-treating anaerobic digesters from Hong Kong - AD_UKC117_MetaG | ecosystem: Engineered > Bioreactor > Anaerobic > Digestate... | reverse complement strand
CGTGTTTATGTGAAAACGTGTTTAAGTGTTTATGTATTTACGTGTTTTTCTTCATTCAACATTCAGCACTCAACCTTCAACATTTCAATTAACCCACCCCTAATCCCCTCCAGGGAGGGGACTCCCTACGATTTCAGCAATGCCTGGAGTAGGTTTACTTCATTCAACCTTCAACCTTCAACCTTCAACCTTTATATTAAGGTTTTACCAGCAATGACGACGCCTTGCCAATCTCCATGCTGTAATCCTTCATCAGACCTCCGAGGATTCCGATCTGTGCCTGGGCCTCCTCAAAATTGCGTTCTTCAATTGCTTCACGCACACCCGGCAGCGTCTTAACGCCATAGCCGGTGTAGAATCCCGGTGCATAAACGAAATGACGGAACCAGGGTCTGCGTGGCAATCCTTCATCACGGGTGAATGATTGTTCAATATGCATCAACACCTGGTTCAGGCGGTGCATCGATTCCAGGTCCGGCATCCGCTGCTTGGAAGCCTTATCGTAGGCCTGAGCTTCTTCTTTAATGGCTGCCAATCCATTCTGTAATGGAGCGAAATTCAGATAGGGTACATCCGGTTTGATCTCCGGCGTGGTCATTGGGTCGTTAGGGTTGTTGACCGCTTCGTACACACCATCGCGGATGAATCGATTTTCCTTAGTGGTTGACTCCCGCATGTTGTCCGTTAATTTTTGGACCTCATCTAAGTATTTTTCCAGGGTTTTTGCCATATGGGTGAATTCAAAAGGCAAGACATCCGCATCGGCCAGCCGTAAGGTCGTTCTACCGGCTACTTTGACGAGAGTAGCTCCGTAAGCGAAATCCGGATCTTTAAACCGTTTATAGTGTGCATAGGAGTCGTACATGGTATGGTATTCTCCACCATTGCCTTCACCACCAAATCCCAGGTTCAAACTGGCGATGCCCAGATGCTGGAAAAAAGAGGAGTAGTCTGATCCTGATCCCAGTGCCGAAAGGGTAAAGCCATCGGATGATGGCATCCCGCGGAATTGTTCCAGGGCCTTCCGACGATCGTAGACGGTGATTCCTTTTTTAGGATCTTGTACAAGCCGGGGTATCTGGTCGAAAAATTTTTCCAGGGTGTGCGACCCGCCGGCAAAAAGATAGCCACGGCTGGTGCCATCGGTGTTGATGTAAGCGACTGCTTTCTTTACCAGGTCATCCGCATAGGTCTCTACCCATTCGGTTGAACCCAGCAGTCCGGGTTCTTCACCACCCCAGGCGCAATAAACGATGGTGCGCTTGGGTTTCCATCCGGTCTTGGCCAGTTCACCGACCACGCGGGCCTCCTCCATGACGGTAACCATACCACTGATGGGGTCGGCTGCGCCATGTACCCAGGCATCGTGGTGGTTGCCGCGGATCACCCATTCATCGGGATATTCCGAACCCTGCATCATGGCTATGACATCGTGTACCGGGCGCATGTCCCAGTTGAACTCCAGTTTCAGATGAACTTTGGCCGGGCCCGGGCCAATGTGGTAGGTAATGGGCAATGCCCCGCGCCATGAATTAGGTGCAACAGGTCCCTTCAGGGCCTGAAGCAAAGGCAAGGCGTCGCTGTAGGAGATAGGCAGCACAGGTATCTTGGTCAGCGAAGGCGATTCATCGATGTCCAGGCGTTTTGCATCATCGGTAGCACCATAGCCGGGAGTGAGTGGATCACCGGGGCTCAAGGGCAGGTCCATGACCGCACCACGCTGGACGCCGTGGTCATTCTTGAATGCACCGTCCGGATAGGTATCTCCCTGGGCATATCCGTCATCTTCAGGATCCGAATAGATCAGGCAGCCGATAGCGCCTTTCTCAGCAGCGACCTTTGGTTTGATCCCACGCCATGATCCCGCATATTTTGCAATAACGATTTTACCCTTGACATCAATACCTCGCCGCTCCAACTCTTCGTAGTCGGAGGGAATTCCATAGTTCACAAAAACAAGTTCGCCGGTGACATCGCCATCGATAGAATAACAGTTGTAGCTGGGTAAAGCTTCGTCCGTTTGGGCAGAATAGGGATCTCCTTCTACCGGAGGTTCGGTGAGGCTAGCCGTAAATGGGGTCGGGCTTAATAGTTCCAGTTTTCGCACTTTAGGGGTTGGGAAAAGGACATTAAAGGTTTCCACTTTTACATCGTATCCCCAGGAACGGAATTTTTCAGCCATGAATTCAGTAACCTTGGCATCCCATGGTGAGCCCACATGATGAGGATGTGCTGTCATGTATTTCATCCATTCATCCAGATTCTCCGGTTTCACTCCATCGTCCAGTTTCTTTTCAAGTTCCATTTGTTTTTTCGCATCCATGTCGGAAAATCCCATGATGGATGATTGGGCGTGAGCGCCTAAAGTAATGAGGATCATCAGGGTGGTAAAAAGACCAAATCGTACTTTCGGATTCATCTGCTGCTACTATTTTTATGATTGAGCAGGCAAATTATCCAATTTCTGCTACTTCCTGAATTCAATTGCCATAGAATAGGCTCCCCGAAAACATCTTTCTTGTTGGTTACTCAGTAAGCTTTGGATAAGTGAGGTTTATTGCGTAATCAACCAGCTAACGGACAAGGGTAAGATCGCCCCAAACCAATTGATCATCGGCTTTGATCTTCCAGATGTACACGCCGGGCAATAAAGGTTGTAATCTCGCACGGCCGTCCCAGCTTTCTTCAGGATCATGAGAACTAAAAACCATATTGCCCCACCGGTCATAAATTTGGACCTCGTAGGAACCGGGCGGTTGACTGAACGCGGGTTTCCACCGGTCATTGACCGAATCGTCATTCGGTGAAAAAATATTAGGTGCAAAGACCTGCAGGGCACAATATTCGGTAACCATAACCGTATCACGCAGCGTGCACCCGGCATCGTCCATTACTTCAACCCAGACCATACCTTGTTGATTGATGGACAAGGTTGGATTTGTGGTTCCATTACTCCACAAATAATTGGAAAACATGCCGGCCTGCAGGGTCAGGCTTTGGCCGGGGCACCAGGAAACATTGGACCCCAGGTCCAATCGCTGCGGATCTGCCGTCACGGTCCATTCGATGATGGAGTCGCAATTATTCGAGGATATATAAGGTATACGGTAGGTACCCGGTTGTACGATGATTTGGCGATCGAGCTCCAGGGAGTCGCCCAAACAGAGTAAGGTATCCCGGTAGATGACGATGGCATCGGACACACTTAAGTTAAAATGGATGATACTGTCACATCCGTAGAAGGAAGAAAGCGTATCGGTATAGGCTCCGGGCAAGGTATATGCATGCGTTCCGATCGTTATAGCACTTCCGGTGCATATCGAAAATTGCGTATCCACCTCAATAGCCGGGAAAAAAGTGAGTTGCAGGCGGACGACACTATCGCATCCGTTCAGCGAGGTCAGGGTATCTACATAATACCCCGTTGAGTCATAGGTCTTTCCGCCGATGGTGAAGGGATGTCCGGCACATGCCGAGGCGACCAGATTAACTTCGTAGGCGGGACGCTCCGGTTCAAAAGCCAGGCTGTCGAAATAGCTGAATTGCTCCCAGGCGGCCAATCCAACACTGCCGGGCTGCGTGATGTCCTGGTCTACAACCTCTATGGCCAGCCGGTTATTTATCCATACGCGGATGTCTCCGGCACAAGTGCGATCTATTTGAAATTTCAACCACTCAGCCCGGTCTGCCACGGGGCCCATCCGCGCCAGTTCCGCATATTGGCCATTCACCACTTTTCCGAGCAGAATTTCCGGATTGTCGGTGTTCGAAGGTTTATTGGATACAAAATAATAGTTGTTGTCGTCGACGAACTGGAAGATAAAGTCCGCATCTGAAACGGGTCCGTCTGCACGGGTATAAATGTAGTAGGATCCATAACGCGCTGAAAAGGTGTGATGGCGGATAAGGGTCACCAGGTCGGAAGCATTGACATCCTGCCACAGCCGGATGGCTTGCCGTCCTTCGTAAACCGGATCCGTAACCAGATCTGCGTTGCCCTTCAGGATATCCCAGTCCATTAAGGTGTTGGATTCAAACCGCTCCTGAAAGCCCTGACTGAAAATAAGTGCCGGGTAACATAGGAAGATAAGGGTCATTCGAGTCAGCATGTCTGTTCGGTTGTAGGTATAAATTTCGGCTTTGCGTCTTCTAACCATACAATAACACTTTTTTAGGCGTTATTGGTATGGTTCTTGCCCCCTTATTTTAATTCATTGCCCTCCTTCTTTTTTACTATATTTGATTTTCCCCCTGCTTTATTAAACGTCCAAAGAATTCGATGCCGGTACACTTTCATCGGTTTGACAGATATCATGTGAACTATCTGACTCCTGGTCATTCGCAGCGCCGAGATCAGATACTCATCTTTTGTTCGCGACTTACCGACGAACAACAACTGGAGTCCGTCGGGTCCATCCGGTTCTGGAGAGGCGATGTTCCAACGAATGCTTATTACGGCCCAACGAATGTCATCCTGAATTATTCAGTAGATGATTTTACCCGCATATTAGACCTTCTACGCATTGAAAAGCCTTGCTATCTGGCCATTGACCCGGAAACCCGGTTCGGTTATATTGCAACCCGCTACGAGGCTGAGGACCTGGAATAATTGACCAGCTATTCAATGCCCAATGCCGATCTGATTCTCGCTACCTGGGATGAGGATATGGTAATGATTTGATGATCTTGCCATAATAAGGTTTTGCCTTTTGAGGTTTTATACTTGCAGTTAAATAAAACCGCCATTATGGAAGCTCGGGAAGCCAAATGCATCAGTCAGGAAATCGAATTGCTCTTTTACAAATATGGGAACCTTAACTACGGGGAGGATGTAACCCAGTTGGAGCATGCCATCCAATGCGCCCGGTTGGCCGAAGAAGGAGGCCATTCCGTTGAATTGGTACTGGCCGCATTACTACACGATGTAGGCCATCTCCTCGAAGAAGCTGAACCAGAAAAAATGGATGGTTTTGGTTCCAAATATCATGAGACCATCGGAGCGGCATACCTGGCCAACCTCGGATTTCCACTAACGATCACCGGGATCATAGAAGGGCATGTTGCGGCAAAACGTTATTTAACTTATGCGGATGAAGACTACCTGAAACAACTGTCCGCAGCTAGCAGGTATACCCTGGAGGTGCAGGGTGGTCCGATGACCAGAAAAGAAGCGGCCGAGTTTGAAGAGGATCCTCTCTTCAGGGACATGGTTTTATTGAGGCGATGGGATGATAAGGGAAAAAAGGATGAGCCGGTTACCATGCATGATCTCCAGCATTTCATGCATATCATGCATGAATACCTGTTAAAGCGTCATGTCCCGGCAGAGCTGGCTGCAGAAATTCATTAAAATCGGAAATAATCGTCTCTAACTTTTGCTGTGCATCATCAACCACGGAAGCAGTTCGCTTTCAGCAAAGGCGTTATCCCAGCTATTGTGGTTGACCCCGGGATATTCGTTGTACCGGACATCGGCATGCAGGTCCTTCAGCCGCTGGACCATTTCGCGTGAATAACGTACCGGAACAACTGCATCCGCGTCCCCGTGAAAGACCCAGACCGGAACACGATGAGCAAATCGTTTGGCCTTGCGGATATCTCCTCCTCCGCAGATTGCCGCTGCTGCAGCAAACATTTTAGGCCACCGGATCAAAGATTCAAAGGTTCCCATTCCGCCCATCGATAAACCCATCACGAAGATCCTGTCTGCATCGATGTGACCCTCGTCGGTCAAGGCATCAACCAGATCCCGGGCTGCCTGCAAAGGCCAGTTAGGTTTGTTGGCGTAATGAAAGTCCGTTTTTATGGGATAATTTGTCCGGTCAATGGTCATGGATGCCCAGTAACTGTCTTCGGGACATTGCGGAAAAAGAATGATGGCAGGATATTTTTTCCGGAATGAATCCTCCAGGAAAATTTTTGATCCATGCGTCAATTGTTTTTCATTGTCCATGCCGCGTTCTCCGGCTCCGTGTAAAAAAAGTATGACCGGATACTGTGTGGTTGCCTCGTAGTCCTCGGGCAACAAGACCCGGTAGGGAAGCGAGTGTCCATCTTTGGTCTGGAAAGTTTTTGCTTCATATTGCTGAGCGATTGCCTGCTGGGCAATTAGAAACAGACTTAACAATAAGGTTAACTTTCTGAAGTAATAAACACCGGACATGTCAATCAATTTGGCAGCAATTTAAGCCAAATCAATCAAATTGATTTTTATAGCAAAAGCCATTTAAGCTTGTGAACCAAATTCCGTAATAAATACCCTGGCAAGTCCTGAGGATATCGGATAGATGCGGTTTAAAAACAAAAAAGGCCGCTTCCGAAGAAGACGACCTTCACCTTGTTCTTGTATTTTCAGCAGGTTATTGTTGCATCATATCCATGTTGTCGCTGTTCGTATTCGTATTCTTGCGACGGAAGAGTGATGAGTCCATTTTCCCAAACCGGTAAGATAAACTGACCCGTACGGTTTGAGGACTTCTCAATCTCCAGGTATCTTGAATAAACAAATCTGATTCCGTGTGGGTTCCGGTTTTTCTTGTCTTAAAGATATCATTAACATTTAAGGTCAACACAGCTTTACGGTTAAAAAGATCCTTGCGGATGGCAACATCGGTAAACCAGTTAGCCAGCGTATAGCCCTGTGCCGTGTTGGTAGGACCACCAAAATGTCCTCCAAACCGTCCACTGGATCCTGCCGGGGTAAATGCTGCACGACTGCGGTATTCGGTAGATAGCTGGATCATAAAGTTCGCTGGTAGTCTAAGATTCAGGTTTTCTTTGGCGTACCAGGAGAACTGATCGACGACCAAACTTGGATCGATGTTCGAAGCATCTACCTTGGAATTGTACAAATTAATGTTTGAGGTTAATTCCACCGATTTCCAGAAGGTATTCCGGAGCGTAAATTCCATACCATAGGCTGAACTGCGGTTGGAGTTGGTATAGGTAGAAATGATGTAGGACTTTTCCGAGTCCGGATCGGTTTCGAGTGTTTGGTAAGAAGTGATCAGGTCATAGGCATCCTTGTAATACAAGGACACCAATAAGTTATGACCTGCTTTGAAGATGTTCTGATAGGTCAATTCAAATGAATTGGTAAATTCTGGTCTGAGGTCCGGATTACCTTTCCTCAGGTTGATGGAATCGGAAAAGTCAACAAAAGGCATCAATTGGAAGAAATTCGGCCGGTTGATGCGGCGGGTATAGGATAGCTGTAAATTGTCTTCTTCATTCACCTTATAGGTGGTAAAGATGCTCGGGAATAAGCTTATCGGATAATTGTTGGTAAATTCCTGATTGTCTTCAGGCAGTTTGCCGGTATATTGACTGCTTTCTGCCCGAAGTCCTAGTTGGTATCCCCATTTTTCACCTTCATAACTGTATGTTCCGTAGGCTGCAAAAACATTATCGAAGAAGTTGTATTCATCCGTTAACCGGTAAATTCTGACCCACTCACCGGAGGTTGGATCCAATCGGGTTGATTCATTCATGTTGTCATTTACCCGTAGGGATGCGCGTACCCCGGCTTCGATCTTGCTATGTGCGCTGATCGGATTTACATAATCCGCCTGAGCTGTCATATAGGAAGAAAGACCATCATTGCTTTGTTTGTCTTGTGCAATTCTTCCTAAAGTCAGATAATCCGTGGTAAAGTCACCCCCGCCCATAAAGTGCGACTGATTGTAGTTGATGTCAGCCGTCAGTTCATGTCCATTCTTGGGGAACAGGTGCTTAAACAACAACGAAAGTCCTGAATTTCTGAAATTACGACCGTCGTTGGCATAACGGATGTAATTGCTTTCGGAATAAGTATTTCCCGGAAAGTACGTTTCGGTGATGTTTTGAGTTTCTTCCGGCGAGTGACCACCCCGGACAAAATTACCCTGGAGGGTGATGGTGTTGCGATTATCTACAAACCAGTCCAATCCGGCCCGCGCAAATGCAAAGGCGCCATTATCATTGGAGTGGTTGTTTTGGAGTACGCTGGAAATGCCGGTACCGAAGAGGTATTCCCGGTCGGTTTGTGAATCGGAAAATCCTTTGCGTTGATTGAAGTTTACACTGGCAAACCCGTTGATCTTTCCTTCCCGGGCATTGATATCAGCACCCACATTCAATCCGCCGCGGCTATCTCCACCCACACGAATATTTCCGTTGTATCCGATCCGGCGATCTTTTTTCAAAACGATGTTTACAATTCCGCCCTGTCCACCCGAAGCGTCGTATTTCGCGGATGGGTTGGTGATCACTTCGATGGATTCAATGGCATCCGAGGCAATCTGGTCCAGCGTTAATGTGCTCGGTCTGCCGTCCACAAATATCTGGGGAGAGGAGTTACGCAAGGTAACACCGCCGTCCAGGTCGACCGATAGGGAGGGTACATTTCGCAATGCATCTTCTGCGGTACCACCGGTTGATGTTGCGTTTTTATCGACGCGGTAAATCTTTTTATCCAACGATAAGGTTACCGGAGTGGATTCGCCAACGACGGTCACCGTCTCCAGGGTAGCTGCTTCGGGAGCCAGGGTGATATTGCCAAGGTCTTTGATCAACTGGTCCGGCGAAATGTTCGGACGTTGTCCATTTTGAGGCCTTTCGATACCGAACGATACTTCCATATCTTTTTCAGCATATCCGAGGAATGATAGCTTTAAGGTGAATTTGCCCATGATTGGCAGCCCTTCGAGGTTGAAGTCCCCGTTATCCTCGGTAATCTGGCCGGAGATTAGAGCCTCCTGGCGGGTTTTGGTTACGGTGTCGAATTTCATCCCAACCAGCTGGACCGTAACATAGCCCATGCCTTTACCTTGTTCGTCAACTACTTTGCCGTACATACGACCAATATTCATATCCTGCCGGTTAGCACCTGCTGGCCGGTTGCCTTGCTGCCAGTTTCCCGGTTGCTGTCCGTTCGCCATCAGCGAAAAGAAGAGGAGCAGGAGGGGAGTATAATAACGAATGGATTGTTGAAAACGCGATTTCATATTGTGCGTATTAAAATTGATTCGGTTGTTTAAAATGAACCTTCATTTGCCGGTACAAAGAAACGGGCATTTGGCTGCTTGCGTTTAGGTGTGTAGACCACTCTATTAGATTGGCAGATCAATGGTTGTCATCAAGCGACAACAATGTCATTCGTCCAGATAATCAGCCTAAATGGCTATTATGGACCTTATTCCGGAATTGGTCTTCCTAATTTCTTAAATGATCTATACAATATTTTAGGAAGTGGAATACCTGCTATTTTTGGAATATCAAAATCCATGGCATAACTCCATGAAAGTCTTCGGTAAAAAAATCTCTAATGAAACATTATGGACCATTGTGTTCCACCTCATCCTGTGGTCGCTATGGTTAGGGCTTCCCATCATGAATGCCGGGGACAACGAAAGGATGCGCCGGTTTGCTTTTTACATCATTCCGGTTACGCTAACCCAAATTCCATTTTTCCTGGTTAATTCGGAGTGGTTGATCCCTCAGGTATTCCGGAAAAGAGGTATCGGGCCGTACCTGATTGCGTTGTTGTCCATTACGGTAGCATTCTTGTTTTTCCGGGTTTGGTTCAAATCAATTGTTCTGCCGGACGACTTGCAGAATCACCACCATATCAACTGGTTATTTGAAATTTCTCCGGTTCTGCTGGTTGCGGCCATCAGTACCGGATATGGATTTATCACGTATCTGTTACGTCAGGAACAACAACAACAGGAGAAAGAGCAGGAGCGCATGCGCTCCGAACTAGGCTTTTTACGATCCCAGATCAGCCCGCACTTCATGTTTAATGTGCTAAACAGCATCGTTTATTTGATCCGATCAAAATCAGACCTGGCGGAACCGGTTACCCTAAAATTGTCTGAGTTGATGCGGTACATGCTCTACGAATCCGAGTCCGCCCGCGTACCGCTTTCCAAAGAAATAGAATACCTTAAAAACTACGTCGATCTCCAGAAAGTCCGTTTTGAAGATGACGTCGACATAAGGCTGAATATTGAAGGTGACGCACAACTATTTTCAGTCGAGCCCATGCTCATGATTCCATTTGTCGAAAATGCTTTTAAACACGGCGTGGGTTGGACACAGGACCCTGTTATTGATATCAGTATCCGGGTTGATGTGGACCAGTTGGAATTTAAAGTGCTTAACAAAATAACTGCCGATACGCAGGAAAGCAAGGAGTTCTCTTCGGGCATAGGGTTGCAAAATGTGAAAAGACGTCTCCAGTTAATGTATCCGAATACCCACTCCTTACGCATCAGTGAAGAAAATGGCTGGTTTGTTGTAGAGCTTTTACTTCAACTGGATCACCGCAATTCCGTAGATTTACCCATTGCAGAAGTGAATGAAGTGCAATAGCTTTATTGTCTATGAAACTCCGTTGTATCATCGTTGACGATGAAAGTCTCGCCCGGAAATATGTGACTGAACTGGTCGCCCAGGTACCCTTTCTGGAATTGGTCCGCACCTGTAAGAATGCTTTTGAGGCTATCGAAATCTTACAGCAAGAAGCCATCGATTTGATGTTTCTTGATATTCAGATGCCGGGCATGCTAGGCACAACGCTGTTATCCGGGCTGCGGGAACGGCCAATGGTTATTTTTATCACCGCTTATTCCAACTATGCCGTTGAAAGTTACGAACTGGATGTTATCGATTATTTGATGAAGCCGGTAAGTAGCGAGCGGTTTATGAAAGCATGCATCAAAGCAATAGAAGCCAAGCAAAAAATAAAAGCGCCGGTAGATCCGGGAGCCTCCGAAGAAAATCAGGCAAAAAGCCCGGATTATTTTTTTGTGAACGTAGAATATGCTTTGGTACGGGTTTCAATTCCCGACATCACCCACGTGGAAGGCATGAAAGATTATGTCAAGATTTACTTAACGAATCAGCCAAAGCCGGTCATTACCAAAATGACGCTTAAGTCCATTGAAGATAAGCTCAAGGACTTCCCCTTTTACCGGGTTCACAAATCTTTTATCGTCAACCTGGACCGCATTGAGTCCATCCGCAACCAGGAGATCTCTATCGGGGATCATGAGATTCCCATCAGTGACTCCAACATTAAAGATCTGATGAAATTATTGCAATCCTCAGATTCCTAAGGAGTTTGTTCATCGGTAAATTTTGTGGAATAGTCGGTGTTAATATTTGTACAGTAGGGTTTCGGTGAATGCCTCTCCCCCACAACGCATACCTCACACCCGGTCTTACCTCTTTACCGATTGCCATCTGCTTTAAACGCCATTGCCCAATGTTTTTGGCTTTTTCGGACTTTGACAGGTGGCTGATCGTTCACCTCCTGAGGATATCCTGCTGCCAGAAAGACGACCGGATCCTGATGAGGAGGCAATTGCAAGAGCGAGCGAGCATGATCTTGATTAAAACCGCCCATTTGCCGGACATAAATGCCAAATTCCAGCGCTTG
>Ga0116151_10005109_pt1 | contig 11429 bp, 7 predicted proteins | sample AD_UKC117_MetaG_FD_89893 | JGI IMG/M metagenome (GOLD analysis project Ga0116151, IMG submission 89893) | Active sludge microbial communities of municipal wastewater-treating anaerobic digesters from Hong Kong - AD_UKC117_MetaG | ecosystem: Engineered > Bioreactor > Anaerobic > Digestate... | reverse complement strand
GCCGTCGGGTCGTAGAGGCGCGCCATCAGCTTGGCGAGCGTCGACTTCCCCGCTCCGGTGGGCCCGACGAGCGCGAGCTTCTCCCCGGCCGGCAGCACGAGGTCGACGTCGTCGAGCACGAGCGGGCCGGTGCCGTAGCCGAACGACAACCCCTCGACGCGGAGCTCGCCGCGCCCGGGCAGGGCCACCGCGTCGGGCCGCTCGTCGAGGTCGACCTCGGTGTCGAGCAGCTCGAAGAGCTTGTGGAGGGCGGCGCCCGAGGATTGGACGGTGTTGAACAGCTGCGACAGCTGCTGGACCGGTTCGAACAGGTTGGACAGGGTGAGGACGAAGAACGCGACCGTGCCGATGGGGAGGCTGCCGTCGAGCACCATCTTCCCGCCGATGCCCACCACGAGGGCGGTCGTGCCGAGTGCGGCGCCCTCGATCACGGGCAGGTACCAGGCCTGCACGAACACCGACCGCATGTGCGCCCGGTAGAGCGAGTCGTTCCGACGCTCGAAGCGCCCGATCTCCACGTCCTCGCGGCCGTAGGCCTGGATGACCCGCACGCCGCTGATCCCCTCCTGGAGGGCGGAGAGGGTGAGCCCGATGCGGTCGCGGACGGTGAGGTACGCCCGGTTGGAGTCGCGCTGGAACTTGATGGAGGCCAGCACCACGACCGGCACGGGGATCAGGCAGATGAGGAGCAGCTGCCACGACACGATGCCCAGGAACACCACCGACCCGACGATCAGGAGCAGCGACGCGAGCAGCTGGAGGAGGCCCTGCTGCACCAGCTCCTGGAGCGAGTCCACGTCGGAGGTCATGCGGCTGACGACGACGCCCGCCTTCTCCCGGTCGTAGAACGGCATCGACAGGCGCAGCAGATGATCGAACACCCGCGTGCGCAGGTCGCGCAGGAAGCCCTCCCCGGCCTGGCTGATGAGCAGCACCTGGGCGCGCGAGGCCGCGTAGGCGACGATCGCCACCACCACGTACGCGGCCACGGCGGCATCGAGCACGCCCACCCGACCGGGCACGATGCCCCGATCGATGCCGACCTTCAGCAGGTACGGGCCGGCGAGCACCGCGAGCGTGGACACGACCACGCACGCACCGGCGAGGCGCACCTCGCGCCGATAGGGGTGGAGCATCTGCCAGGCGCGTCGCAGCACCTGGCCCGCCTGGCGCCGATCCAGCTTGTCGTCCTCGTCGACCGCCGACATGGGCATCACGGGGCCGCCACCTCCTCGGCGTCGGCGCTGGCGCCTTGGTCGCCGACCCGGGCGGCGTGGCGGGCCTGCTCCTCGGCCGCCGCCGCCGATGCGAGCACCTCGCGGTAGGCCTCGCTCGAGGCGAGCAGCTCCTCGTGGGTGCCGTCGGCGACCACCCGCCCGTCGCCGATCAGCACGACGCGCTCGGCCAGGGCGATGGTCGCCGGGCGGTGGGCGATGACCAGGGTGGTGCGGCCGCGCATCACCTCGGCGAGGGCGTCGCGGATCTCGTGCTCCTTAGTGGGGTCCACGGCCGAGGTGGCATCGTCGAGGATCAGCACGCGCGGGTCGGCGAGGATGGCCCGGGCGATGGCGATCCGCTGGCGCTGACCGCCCGAGAGGCTGAAGCCGCGCTCGCCGATCTCGGTGCCGTAGCCGTCGGCCAGCTCGGACACGAACTCGTGGGCGCCGGCGAGCCGGGCGGCGCGCTCGACCGCGTCGAGCGATGCATCGGGGTCGGCGAACGCGATGTTGGCGGCGACCGTGTCGGAGAAGAGGAACGTCTCCTCGAAGACGATGCCCACGGCCGAGCGCAGGTCGGCGAGGGCGAGGTGGCGGACGTCCACCTCGTCGAGCAGCACCGCACCGTCGTCGACGTCGTAGAAGCGCGCGACCAGCTTGGCGACGGTGGACTTGCCCGACGCGGTGGCGCCGACGAGGGCGACCGACTGACCGGCGGGGATCTCGAGATCGAGCCCGTCGAGCACCGGGCGGGCGCCTCCGGCGTAGCCGAAGCGCACGGCCGCGAACCGGACCCGACCGCCGTGGGCGGGGAGGTGCTCGGGGTGGTGGGGGTCGACCACCTCGGGGGCGGTGGCGAGGATCTCGTGCACCCGCTGGGCCGAGGCCGCCGCCCGCTGGGCCATGGCGACGATCCACCCGAGCATCCGCAGCGGCCACACGAGCAGCACCACGTAGGCGTTGAACTCGACGAGCGACCCGAGCGAGAGGTTGCCGGCGATCACCTGGTGGCCGCCGTAGCCGAGGACCATGATCAGCCCGACGTTCGGCAGCAGCTCGAGCGCCGGCCAGTAGCGCGAGCGGATGCGAGCGGCCTCCATCGACACCTCGTAGAGGTCGTCGGCCTCAGCCCGGAGGCGCTCGGCCTGGGTGGGCTCGGCAGCGAACCCCTTCACCACCCGGATGCCGGCCACGGTCTCCTCCACCACGGCCGAGAGCTCGGCGGACTCCTGCTGCACGCCGGTCATCGTCGGCTGGAGTCGGCTGGCGAAGCGCTTGGCGAGGACGTTGACGGCGGGCAGCGAGCCGAGGGCCAGCAGGGTGAGGACCGGGTCCTTCAGCACGAGGACCACGAGGACGGCGGCGACCGTCGTGAGGTTGGCGATCGTGAGCGGCACCAGCACCACGGCGTTCTGGATCTGCTGCAGGTCGTTGTTGGCCCGGCTCATGAGCTGGCCGGTCTGCTGGCCGTCGTGGAACGCGAAGTGGAGCCGCTGGAGGTGGGCGAAGAGCCGGTCGCGCAAGACGGCCTCGGCCTTGCGCGCCTCGCGGAACGCCGAGTAGCGCCGCAGCCCGGTGAACGACGCGGTGACCACGGCGGCGCCGGCGATCCACCACGCCCACCGGCGCAGCGCCTCGGGGTCGCCCGCCGCCATGCCCTGGTCGATGGCCTTGGCGACGAAGCGGGGCACCGACACCTTGGCCGCGGTCCAGGCCACCCCGGCGAGCACGCCCGCGAGCAAGCCCCAGCGCTGGGCCCACATCTGGCGCCCGATCAGGCGCCAACCGTCGCCGACCGTGGCGGCCGGTGCTGCTCCTCCTGCGCTGATCGTGGGCCCCCTGCTCTCTTGACCGGCGGGTCAAGGGTACCGGTGGGCCGTATGGCTCAACGCATCGATTCCGAGCACGATCGGACGATTCTTCGCTCAACTCGACGGCCCGACGCGCCGTAGCACCGAGGGTCGGCTTCCGCCGACGTCGGCTCTCGGGCGAAGCCGGCCACGTCCACCCACCGATCGCTTCGTGCGAGGTACCTCCGTGCGGCTCGAGCAGCTCGTCCTCTTCGGCCCCTTCGACAACTTCTCGGTCCAGTTCGGGCCCCGGGTCACCGTCCTCGCCGGGCTCACCGATCCCGAGCGCGAGGGCATGCTGCAGACGCTGGTCGAGGCGATGGCCGGGAAGGTGCCGAACGCCTCCGTCGTGTTCGTCGACCAGGCCGGGCGCCGGGTGTTCGCCGACCGCATGGGCGCCACCTACGCCGAGACCGGTGTGGCGGCGCCCTCGCTCGGCGAGCTGCTGGGCACCGATCCCGCCGTGATCGCCGATCTCGTCACCCTGCGCGCCGAGGACCTCGGCCTCGGCGACCACCGCGACATCGACGAGGTGGACGCCGAGCTCACCTCGGCTCGGGCGGCGCACGAGCAGCTCACCGCCGAGCGCGACGAGGCCACGACCTTCCTCATCGAGATCGAGGGCTGGCAGCGCGACCTCGACGCGCTCGACGCCCAGATCGACCGGGCCACCGACGACGCCGCCCGCTGGGCCTGGATGCGCCTGCGTGCCCAGCTGGATGACCTCCGGGCCGATCTCGCCGCGCTCGACGCCGCCGAGCAGGAGAGCGACGACGAGACCGACGACCGCCTCCTCGACGCCGTGGAGGAGCTCCGGTCGGCCGGCGAGGCGTGGGCGGAGGCGTCGACCGCCGCCGAGGAGCTGGCCGCCCGCCTCGGTCCCCTGCCCCCCGTGAGCGACGCCGACCTGGCGCGCGTGGCCGCCACCCCCGAGGCGCTCCCCGAGGACTTCGAGGATCGCGTGGCGGCGATCGCCGACGCCGCCGCGGCGCGCGCCGAGCGCGAGCGCGACCTCGAGCTCGCCCTGGCACCGACCGAGGACCCGGGCGACGGCATCGTCTACTCGCTCGCCCCGCGCGACCAGGAGGCCCTCTGGGGTGCCTACGACGCCGCCATCGCTGCGCAGGAGGCGTACGACGCCGAGCTCGCCGCCCACCAAGCTGGCGGCCACGAGGATCCGCACGTCGAAGGGCCCATCGAGGAGGCGCACCGCGAGGTGGTCCGGTGCCAGCGAGAGGTGGACCGGCGCTTCCGCCCCGGCGCCCTCGGGGTCGGCGCCCTCGCCGTCACCGCGCTGCTCGCCGGCGACGCGATCTCGATCTTCGTGGGCGTGATCCTGCTGGCGGCATCGGTCGGGCTCGGGTGGTGGCTCCTCGCCGTGCCCCGCCGGGCGCTGGCCCAGGCCGAGGCCGCCGAGCGCGAGGCCCTCGCCCAGACCGAGGCGGACTCCTGGCTGGGGCTGCACCTGCGGCGCATCGACCGCGTGGTCAACCACACCGACCGGGCGCCGCTCAGCGCGGCGCTCGACCGCCGCACGAGCGCCCTGCTCGACTGGGAGGAGCGCAGCGAGGGCGTGAGCCTGGCCGCCGCCGGCGAGCGCCGCGAGGCGATCGTGCGCCACGCGGCCGCCCTCGACGTCGAGGGGCGGGCCGCTGCGCAGCAGCAGGCTCGGGAGGCCGTGGCGGCGGCGGCGGCCCACGAGGCGGAGGCCCGCCGGGCGCTGGGGCGCGGCCTGGAGAGCTACGGCCTGTCCGCCGACGGGGCGGCCGACCTCGAGATCGACCAGATCCGGCGGGTCCTCGTGAAGCGGACGGCGGCCGGCCGGGTGGCTCGAGAGGCGCTCGAGCTCCAGCACCAGCTCGCCACCGCCACGTCGGCGGGCGCCATCCTCGACCGCCTGCTCCGCCAGCTCGGCTTCGACGACGGCGACCTCGCCGGACGCCTCGCCCGGGCCGTGATCGCCGTCGAGGCCGCGCGCGAGCGTCGCGAGGCCGAGGAGGGCGCGCCGCGACGCCGCGACGAGCTGGAGGCCGAGATCGCCGTGCTCGCCGAGCGCGTCGATGCCGAGCGCCGCATCACCTGGGACCTCACCCCCGACCCGACCGAGCCCCCGGCCGAGCGCGACGACCTGCTCGAGCGCCGCCGTGCCCTGGGGCTCGAGCTCGTCTCGCGCCCGCGACCCGACGTCTCGGCCATCGAGCGCCGCCTCGCCGTGTCGGCCGAGCGGGTGCGGGCGCTCGAGACCGAGCGGCGCGAGCTCGAGGAGGGGTCGGGCTCGGTGCGGCGCCGCCTCGCCGATCGCATCGCCCGCACGACCTGGATCGGCCCCAACGAGGAGGCCCTCCCGATCGTGATCGACGACCCGTTCGCAGACGTCGACCCCGAAGAGCTCTTCAAGCTCCTCGACATGTTGGTGCGGCTCTCGTCCAGCACCCAGATCGTGCTGCTGACCACCGACCCGACCATCGCCAAGTGGGCTCGACGAGAGGCAGCCGAGGGCGTGGTCACGGTGCTGGAGTCCCACGGCGCCGAGGTCCGCTGACCTCGGAGGGTCCGCCCGTCAGTCGAGCCGGCGGAGGCTGGAGCGGTAGCGCTTCGAGCGATCGACGTAGGACTGCATCGCCAGCACGATCATGTCCTCGGTGACCGCATCGGGCCGGATCTTGGCCGGGATGCCGAGGGCCATGGCCCCCGCCGGGACCACGGTGCCGCCGGAGACGACGGCGCCGGCGCCCACCAGCGCCCCGGACTCCACCACGGCGTGGTGGAGCACGACCGAGCCCGACCCCACGAGCGCGCGGTCGTGGACGATGCACCCCTCGAGGTGGGCGAGGTGGCCCACCACGCACTCGTCGCCGACCGTCGTGAACTGCATCGGCGTGGTGTGGAGGATGGCGCCGTCTTGGATGGAGGTGCGAGCGCCCACGTTGATCTCGCCGTCGTCGCCGCGGATGACCGCGCCCGGCCACACCGAGCTCTCGGCGCCGAGGGTGACCGAGCCGATGATCACCGCCTCGGGCGCGACGTAGGCGTCGGGATGGATGTCGGGGACCTGCGAGCCGAGCGCGTAGATGGCCATCGGGGCACCGTACCGGCCTGGCGCCCGTAGCCTCGCCGGGTGACCGACGCCGTCCCGCCTCCCACCGTCCCCCCGCGGCCCGCCCAGCGCCCCAGCGAGCGCTTGTTCCACGGCGACCGGTTCGTCGACCCGTACGCGTGGCTCCTCGACCCCGACGACCCGGAGGTGCTCCCCCACCTGCGCCAGGAGAACGCCTGGACCGAGGCCCAGACGGCCGACCAGGGCGACCTGCGCGAGGCGATCTTCGGCGAGATCAAGCGCCGGACCCAGGAGACCGACCTGTCGGTGCCGGTGCGCGACGGCGCCTGGTGGTACCTGACCCGGACCGAGGAGGGTCAGGCCTACCCGATCCACTGCCGCATCCCCGACGACGGGACGCGCACCGCACCGGTCGACGACCCGGCGGCCGAGCAGGTCGTGCTCGACCCCAACCCGATGGCCGACGCTGGTGAGTACCTCGGGCTCGGCGTCTTCGACGTCAGCCCCGACGGGCGGTGGCTGGCCTACGGCATCGACCGGGCGGGCGACGAGCGGCACCTGCTGCGCTTCCGGGATCTCACGACCGGCGACGAGACCGCCGATGCGGTGGCCGACGTCTCCTACGGCTTCGCCTGGGCCGCCGACTCGGCGACCTGCTGGTACACGCTGATCGACGAGGCCGAGCGCCCGCACGAGGTGTGGCGCCACGTCGTGGGGACCGACCCCGCCCGAGACGTCCGGGTCTTCCACGAGGCCGACGAGCGGTTCCACGTGTCCGTCGGCTCCTCGCGCTCGGGCGACGTCGCCGTCATCGGCGCCGGCAGCGCGGTCACGAGCGAGAGCTGGCTGCTCGACGCGCGCGACCCCACGGCCGATCCCGTCGTCGTGGCGGCCCGGGAGCAAGGCGTCGAGTACTCGATCGCCCACCGTCGAGACGAGCTGTGGATCGTGTCGAACCACGGCGACGCGGACGACTTCGCCCTGTGGCGGGCGCCGCTCGACGGCGTGCGCACCGCACCGATCGACGCCTGGGAGCTCGTGCTCCCCCATCGGCTCGGTCGACGGCTGAACGGCGTCGAGGCGTTCGCGGGCCACCTCGTGGTGCACGGGCGCGAGGGCGGAGCGACCGCGCTGTGGCTGCTCGACCCCGCCGGCGGCGATCTGCGGCCCTTCGAGATGGACGACGCCGTGGGCACGCTCGCACCCGGTGCCAACCCGAGCTTCGACGCCACGACGTACCGCTTCAGCTACCAGTCGCTGGCCACGCCGCCCTCGGTGATCGACCAGGACGTGGCCACCGGCGCGCGGACCGTGCGCAAGCGCCTCGCCGTGCTCGACGGGTTCGACGCCGCCAACTACGCGACCGCTCGCGAGTGGGCCACCGCCGACGACGGCACGCAGGTCCCCATCTCGATCGTGTGGCGCCCCGACGCCGTGCCCGCCGACAGCCCGGCGCCCTGCGTGCTCTACGGCTACGGCGCGTACGAGATCACGATGGACCCGTGGTTCTCCATCGCCCGGCTCTCGCTCCTCGACCGCGGGGTGGCCTTCGCCATCGCCCACGTCCGAGGCGGCGGCGAGCTCGGCCGGCACTGGTACGAGGACGGCAAGTTCGGCGCCAAGGCGCACTCGTTCTCGGACCTCGTCGCGTGTGCCCGCCACCTGTGCGCCACCGGACGGACCGCACCCGAGGTCCTGGCCATCCGGGGCGGGAGTGCCGGTGGCCTGCTGGTGGGCGCGGCCACCAACCTGGCCCCGGAGCAGTTCCGGGCGGTCGTGGCCGAGGTGCCCTTCGTCGATCCGCTGACCACGATGCTCGACCCGACCCTCCCGCTCACCGTGATCGAGTGGGAGGAGTGGGGCGACCCTCTCCACGACCCGGAGGCGTACGGCTGGTTGAAGGCCTACAGCCCCTACGAGAACGTGCGCGACGGTGAGGGCTCGGCGTACCCGGCGATCCTTGCCACCGCCGGCCTGAACGACCCGCGCGTCGGCTACCACGAGCCGACCAAGTGGGTGGCCCAGCTGCGCGACCACGGCCACCGCGCCCTGCTCAAGGTCGAGCTGGGCGCCGGCCACGGCGGCCCCACCGGTCGCTACGACGCCTGGCGCGACGAGGCGTTCGTCCTCGCCTTCCTCCTGCGCGAGCTCGGGGTGGCCTAGCTAGGCGAGGTGGCCGTAGCCGCCGCGGAAGAAGATCAGCGGGTGGCCCTCCTTGGCCACGCCCAGCTCGTGCACGGCACCGATGACGATGTCGTGGTCGCCGCCGTCGAGCACGCCGTCGGTGCGGCAGTCGATCCAGGCGAGCGACCCGCCGAGGCGGGGCGACCCGAGGGGCGACCGGTCCCAGGCGAGGCCGGCGAACTTGTCGTCCTCCTTCGAGGCGAACCGGCGCGACACCTCCTCCTGGTCGTCGGCGAGGATGCTGACGCAGAACTGGCCGGCGCCCTGCAGCCGACCCCACGATCCGGAGGTCTTGCCCGCGCAGAACCCGACGAGCGGCGGCTCGAGCGACACCGAGAAGAACGAGCCGATCGCCATGCCGACCGGCGCGTCGCCGTCGAAGGCCGACACGACGCAGACGCCCGTGGGGAAGTGGCCGAGCACCTGGCGGAAGCGGGCGCTGTCGAAGGCGGGCTCGGTCATCGGGGCTCCTGGGTGGCGGCGACGGGCACGGCCGCCGATGGTAGGCGCCGGCCTGCTACGCGTCGGCGGTGGCCGCGCTGAGCGAGACCGTGGTCCGCTCGGCCGCGGCGATCACCTCGTCGAGCGACGTGCCCTCGGCGAACCCCTCGGCCTCGCGCAGCAGCCGATCGATGATCGCATCGGAGTGCGAGGGGTCGTGGTGGAACAGCGCCAGGCGCTTGGCCCCGGCCTCGGCCGCCACCCGCACCGCGTACTCCACCGTGCAGTGGCCCCAGTCGGCCTTCACCGCGAACTCGTGCGGCTCGAACTGGGCGTCGTGGATCACGAGGTCGGCACCGTCGCAGAGCTCGAGGACGCCGGGTGCGATGTCGTCGGAGCCCACCGGCTGCTGGTGGTCGCTGATGTAGGCGACCGCCAGGCCGTCGATCTCGACGCGGTACCCGTTGGTGGCGCCGGTGTGGGGCACGTCTCGCACGAGGATCCGGGCCCGGCCGTAGGAGAGCTCCTCGTCGGCCACGTCGCGGAACGAGATGTCACCGCCGAGGTCGGTGTAGCGGACCGGGAAGTACGGCGGTCGCATGAAGTCGCCGAAGGCCGACTCGATCGGCCCCTCGTCGCAGCGACCCCACACCTCGAGGCTGGCGCCCTCCTGGTTGATCGGGACGAAGAAGGGCAGGCCCTGCACGTGGTCCCAGTGGAGGTGGGTGACGAGCGCCAGGCCGTGGAAGGCCGACGCGGTGCCGACGGCCTCGCCGTAGAAGCGCAGGCCGGTGCCGAGGTCGAAGAGGATGGGCGCGTGGCCGGGCACCTCGAGGCTGACGCACGCGGTGTTGCCGCCGTAGCGCTCGTTGGCGTCGCACGGACAGGGGGTCGAGCCTCGCACCCCCCAGAACGTGATGTTCACCATGGTGTTGCTCCCCGGTCCCCTGTGGGCATCGAACCGTAGCCAACCGGCCACCGTTCGTCCCGAGGGTGTGACGCAATCCACAGGCCTCGAGCGGGCCCACGCGCCGCGGCCGTCCGGCGCCTACGTTGCGGCGCCATGACCGCACCGCACCCCGACATCGTCGAGTCCACCGTCGAGGCGAACGGCCTCCGGTTCGCCACGCTCGCCATGGGCGAGGGCCCCCTCGCCCTGTGCCTCCACGGCTTCCCCGACTCGGCGTGGACGTGGCAGCACCTGCTGCCCGAGCTCGCCGCGGCGGGGTTCCGCGCCGTCGCGCCCTTCCTGCGCGGCTACGCCCCCACCGAGGTGCCGGCCGACGGGCTGTACCAGCCGGGCGCCATCGCCCGTGACGCCATCGCCCTCCACGAGGCGCTGGGCGGCGACGGCGAGGCGGTGATCGTCGGCCACGACTGGGGCGCCCTCGCCACGTACGCGGCCGTCGGCCACGCGCCCGAGCGCTGGCGGCGCGCCGTGGTCGCTGCGGTCCCACCGGCGGCCACCGTCGCCCAGGCCTTCTTCTCGTACGACCAGCTCCAGCGCTCCTGGTACATGTTCTTCTTCCAGTCGCCCCTCGCCGACCTGGCGGTGCCGATGGACGACCTGGCCTTCATCGACCGGCTCTGGGCCGACTGGTCGCCCGGGTTCGACGGGAGCGAGCACGCCGGGCGGTGCAAGGACGCCCTGCGCGACCCCGCCAACCTGGCGGCGGCCATCGGCTACTACCGGGCGACGCTCGGCGCCGGCGCCCGGTCGCCCGAGTGCGACCTCGTCGAGGCCGCCGGCGCCCTGCCGATGCCCGTGCCCACGCTCTACCTCCACGGCCGCACCGACGGGTGCATGGGCGCCGAGCTCATCGACGACGGCGTCCTCGACGCCCTCCCCGCCGAGGGCAGCCGGGTCGAGCTCGTGGACGACGCCGGCCACTTCCTCCAGCTCGAGCAGCCCGAGGTGGTGAACCGGCTCATCGTCGACTTCCTCACGACCTGAGCTGCGCCCGCGGCGCGGGCGGCCACGAACCTCGCCTCGACGCGGCCGTCGCTCGGCCCACCCGGATGCGAACTACGACGCGTGGGGTCGAGAGGTGCCGGGCAGGCGCAGCGTCCCGACCTCGTCGGCGATCGCGAGGCCGTCGGCCACGAGCGAGGCCGCGACTCGCCCCGCCCGCTCGGGGTCGTCGGGCCAGCCGGCGACGCGGGCGACGTCCGCGGCGCGGACCGGTCCGAGGCGCAGGGCGTCGACGAGGCGGCCCCGGCCCTGGCGATCCGAGCCCTCGAAGGCCGCCTGACGACCCGACACCCCGGCCGACCCGACCGAGGGATCGGGCGACGGTCGCCCGGCGTCGCCCCAGGCGCACCACGGCCGCACCGGGCAGTCCTCGCAGTCGGGCGTGCGAGGGCGGCAACGGGTGGCGCCCAGGTCGAGCATCGCCTGGTTCCACGCCCACCCGGCACCGGGGGCGGCGGCAGCGTCGGCGGCCGCCTGGGCCTCCTTCGGCTTCAGCGACCGCCCCTCCCACCGGGCGAGCACCCGGGCGGCGTTGGTGTCGAGCACGCCGACGTCGTCGCGGTCGAAGGCGAAGGCGAGCACGGCCCGGGCGGTGTAGGGGCCGATGCCCGGCAGGGCGAGGAGGGCGGCGAGGTCGTCGGGGAGGGCACCATCGTGGTGGTCGACGACGGCCTGGGCGCACCGGTGGAGGTTGACCGCCCGGCGGT
>Ga0116151_10005105_pt1 | contig 11432 bp, 13 predicted proteins | sample AD_UKC117_MetaG_FD_89893 | JGI IMG/M metagenome (GOLD analysis project Ga0116151, IMG submission 89893) | Active sludge microbial communities of municipal wastewater-treating anaerobic digesters from Hong Kong - AD_UKC117_MetaG | ecosystem: Engineered > Bioreactor > Anaerobic > Digestate... | reverse complement strand
GGATATATCCCAAAGGCATATGAATGTAAAAATTTCTTCTGGTACTTTTTTAACTTCGGCATTAACATGTATATATACTACTTCCTTTTACCTTTTTTTGCATCTCTAGTAGCCCCTAAGACCTCGTAAACCTCATTTACTGCCCCTATTAATATTGCGATGTACGCAAAAAGTTCGACAAGGTAAGAAAACTCTATTAGTTTTACATCTATAAATAGGAAAGATATTATAAGAAAGAGTTTTGAGAATATGAGAAGAGAGATAGAGAATATCTCCCAGAAGGTAAGATTGTTATATTTCCAATCCCCTTTTACAAAAAGAAGAAGAAACAGTGCCAAAAGGATAAAGATTAGAAGAAATTCAATAAGAACCCTATTAGCAATAGTCAATATTCCTAGAGTTGTACCTATAATTATTAAAATTCCTAAAAGGAAGAAAAAGACTCCTAAAAGAAAAAAACTTCTTTTTTCCTTTCTTTTTAGGGAACTTCTATAAAGGAAGAAACTTCCTGTTATTAAGGATAAAGCTCCAGATAAAATGGGAATTATTGTTTCAAATTTAGTAAACCAGATAATATCTTGGGCAAAATAGGCGAACCCTATTAAGAAACAAAGTGTTAGAAACATCATTAGAAACTGTAAAAAAACATGTGTTGGATCTAATTTTTTCCTCTTCACTTCGCTTTTAATTAGATTATGTAAAAGGACTCTTTGATAATATATCACAAGACAAAGAAAAAGGATAAAAGACAATAATTATTCCCCTATAGTCCGATATTTAGTAAATATAGTATTCGTACCTAGGGACAAATCCCTTTGTAAGGGCTTTTTCAACCACTCTACTTACTTATCCACATCGTCGTGAATACTGTGTTTAACTTGGAAATGATTATTTATAATGAGTAGAAGACGGAGGGAGAGGGATTCGAACCCCCGGTCCCAAATAAATGAGACAAAGCATTTCGAGTGCTTCCCTTTCGACCACTCAGGCATCCCTCCTCTATTACTATTATATCAATAATTTGATTAGATTTAGGATTTTGTTGGAGTTTTATTCTCTTCTTAAACCTTCTCTAGAGGGATATATTCCCCATAACTGAGCTTGTCTAGCCACTTCCACTTCCTGATATCTTTGTACAAAAGCTTGTCTTGCAATAAAACGAATATCGGATCCTTATCTTTGTCATTTACTAGAAAAGTTAATACTCCAGGAAAGTTTAACTTGGTTTCAACAAGAAGAAGAATTTGGTCTTCTTTCTTAGTAAAATAGAAGCTTTTAAGCATATACCATTCATAAAGATTTTCACCTGTGTCTATTCCTCTTGCTGTAATCTTATGTGTAAGCTTAACTGGTTTAGTTGTTCCTGCAACATAAAGAAGGAAAAGTATGGACATAATGGCTACCATAAGAAGGTAATGCTTCATTATTGCCAAATATAAAGAAAAAAGAAGTGTCATAACAATTATCATTAAGAAACTTTTCTTTTCGAACTTTATAGGAGTTCTATCTGGAGCTGTCCACTCAAATAGTTTAATATTCTGCACAACCTTCTCTTTAGGAAAAACATCTTCTTCTAGTTTTACCTCTTCGTTAACTATCTCCTCTCTTCTCTTCTGTTTCTGGGCCTTTTTGGCTTCTATCTTGGCTTTCTTAATCTTTTCTTCTTTCTCTCTAAGAGTTTTTTCTCCAGAAACTATATCTAGAAGCTTGTCAAATTCATTCTCTTCTGAGGGATTCACTTTTTTACTATCTTTCTCTTCAGGCATATGTTTATCATATAACAAATGTGAATATTAAGACAACCAGTAGGATAGAAATCCCCCACATCCAATTAAGAATGTGAAAGAAATTTAAGATAAACACAATTAAAACACCAAGTGTTATAAAAAAAGATAATTTAACACTCTTAGCTATCCTTTCCTTCTTGCTCATTTCCTTCTTGAATAGGTGTAGTATCAGAAATATTAAAAGGTTTAGTATGGAGAATAGAGCAAGAAAACTAAGAGTCGTTAATATAAAAATATTTATCCAATTGTACTCCCCTGTCTGAGTTGTTGGTAAAAAATTAGGATTACTCAATAAATAATACCCGAATATAACAGAGGCTAACAAGATCATAATAATTGTGAGTAAATATTTCATAATTCTTTATTTTCTAGGTTTTAAGAGGACACCACCTCTTCAATATTATTCGCAATACTAAATTTTAATATATAGTCGATGAATATTTTAATTATAGAGAATTCTTCCAATATTTCCCAATTGGTTTCGAAAACTCTAGATTCATATGGGTACAAAGTCACCCAAGACGACAAGACATTCATAAGTAAGAATCTTGTTAAGAGAAAAATCTTTGATATTCTAATTTTAAACACAAATTTAGGAGATGGTGTTACAAAGGAGTTACTTAAATATGTAGTTAAGGTAAGCCCGGAAAGTAAATTGCTAGGTATATGTAATAAGGGGAGCTGGATAGAGAAGGTAGATTTCCTTAATAATGGTGGTGATGATGTTTTAACGTATCCATTTCCTGTTCAGGAATTAATTGCTAGAATTCAATCTCTGGTTAGGAGACCAAAGAGTTATATAGATGAACATCTTTATATTGGGGACTTTATGTTAGATCTTAATACAAAGAGTATTTATAAAGGAAATGAGGATATACAGATAAGAAAGAAGGAGTATGACCTTTTTGAATATTTAGTCAGAAATAAAGGTAGGACAGTATCCAGATGTGAACTATTGGACCATGTCTGGGATTACAGAGAATATGTTGGATCTAATACTGTAGATGTTCATATTAAAAGATTAAGAGATAAACTCGAAGATAGAAAAATAATTGAAACTGTACATGGTATCGGATACAAACTAAAAGATTCTAAAAAGAATCCTAAGCTATCCTAGAGCATCATAGGCATTACAAGATGTATGAACTCCTCGTCCCCCTTAATCTTGAACACTCCTGGTCTTACAGCCTCAGAACATTCGAATATTAATTCGTCGGTATCCACATGATTAAGAATATCTGTTAAAAGTTTGGAACTAAAAGCAATCTTAAGATCCTCCCCCTCCACTTTACATAAGAAATGGCTCTCATTCTTACCTAGGTCTGCTTGTGTTGCTGAAAGAGATATCTTGTTTTCCTTAGAATCTATATCTAGAATCATTTTATTTCCTAAAACAGATCTTGCAATAATATCTACAACCTTCAAAGAGTTAAGAAAGTCCTCCCTGCTTATCTCAGATTTTGTCTTGTAACCAGTAGGGATGATCTGCTTGTACTCTGGAAATTCTCCATCTATTAATCTAGATATTAGGTCAATATCTCCAACTCTAAACATAACTTGGTTCTTATCCTCGATTAGATAAATAGAAATAAGTTCCTCCTCACCACCAATCTCGTTAATAACATGAGATAGTTCAGTGAGTGCTCTAACAGGAACTAGAAAACTCTTGGGTTGTTTACCTTTAACAGTCTTTATAACCTGCTTAGAAAGCCTCAAACCATCTGTAGCTACAAAGGAAACACCATCTTCATCAATTTCTACTTTAACTCCCGTTAAAACGGGCTTAATATCATCCGTAGCTGCTGCGAAAGCTACCCTGTTTATAGCCATTACTAAGTCCGCACTATTTATTTGTATAAAGGGATCTTCCTTTGAAGCAACGTCAGGAATGCTAGGAAAATCATCAGAAGGCATAGTATTAAAACTTGCTGAGTTATTAGAAGTTGAAATATTAAAATTCTGTTTCTCTACCTCAACATTAACAATCTCTTCTGGAATAGAATTCACAAATTCAGATAACTGCTTTGCAGGAAGGGTTATTTTACCTTCATCCTCAACATCAGAACCTATCCATGTAGTAATACTTAACTCCAAGTCTGTAGCCTTCATTATTAACTTACCTTTCTCTGTTTTAAGAAAGATATTGTTAAGAATAGGTAGCCCTGGTTTAGAACTAACTACTCTACTTAGTATATTCAAATACTTTGAAAATGTATCCTGGTTACAGCTGAATTTCATATATTAATCAATAATATTTTAAATGTAGGCAGTTTTATGTATTTGATTCTATCATTTTTTAGATAGGAAAAAAATTGGTATATCTAATTACTAATCTTTTATATATATAAATAGTAGTAGCAATAGTAGAGAGTGTGTATATGTTTATAACTTGCAAACATGAACATAAAATTACTTCTACTAGTATGGATTATTTACATCTATTTTTCTGTGTATAAAATTTTAATACAAACATATTCTATTTAGTCCAAAGAATCTTTTCCATTAATGGATAAGCGTATGTGGATGGTTTTTATGGAAAGTTTAGGGATAACTTTCTAATAAGTGTGAATAGTACAAAAATATAAAATCCCCTTATAAAGAGCTTTCTACCTAATAATAGGATTTCTGGGTGTGGAAAAGATCCAAGGTTATCCTGAGATATTAGTTAGTTATCAACAAAGATATCCACACAACTAACCTCTTAGAATTTTAATGCAGGTATCTATCTTTTCTGCAATTCTAGGATTCTCCTCCTTTATCTGTTCTATCTTCTCACATGCATGAATAACTGTAGTATGATCTTTCCTGTTTACTTCTTTTGCTACTTTCTCTAGAGGCAATTCTAATTCTGTTCTAAGTATGTACATAACTACTTGTCTAGATTGTGCAATGTATGCAGTTCTTCTCTTTCCTTTTATCTCTGTTGTTTTGACATCAAAGACCTCACTGACTGTTTTAATGACCTTCTTAGGGGTTATTCTTTTTCTTTTAGTTTCAATATCTATTTGTAATATCCTTGCAACATCTTCTTCTGTAGGATTAACTCCTAACTTAAATAGAGAAATAACTTTTGTTAATGCTCCTTCTAGTTCCCTTATATTGCTTTGAATGTTCTTTGCTATTAACTCTACATATTCGTCGGGAATAGTAGTGTTTTTTCCTGATAAATATTGTCTTAATATTGCAATTCTTGTCTCGTAATCTGGAGCCTGTATATCTGCAACCATTCCTCCTTCAAATCTAGATCTAAGCCTATCTGTAATATTTTTAATCTCTTTGGGAGGTCTGTCTGATGCAAGGATTATCTGCTTGTTTGCTTGATAGAGGGTATTAAATGTATGGAACAATTCTTCCTGTGTTCTTGGATATGTTTCTACAAACTGAACATCGTCTATTATTAGTAAATCTACAGCTCTATATTTGTTTCTAAAATCTTCGTTTCTTTTTGTTCTAATGGCTTCAACCATTTCATTAAGGAATTGTTCTATGGAGATGTAGATTACTCTCTTATTTGGATCTCTCTTTAAAATTTCGTTTCCAATAGCCTGCATAAGGTGAGTCTTCCCTACTCCTGTTTCTCCATAGTAGAAAACAGGATTGTAAGCTTTTCCTAAGTCTTCTAAAACTGCCTGTGCAACAGCTTCCGCTAGTCTGTTATTTGAACCTACAACAAAATTACTGAAAAGATATTTAGGATTAAGGTGAGATTCCTCTAATGCTACTCTGTATGTTTCTTTTTCTCTTTCTACTGCAGAGAATAAATCTAAAACTTCATCTTTGTTTTCACCCGTAGGATTATGATACTCATACTTTGGCTTAGCTGAAGAACGACTACTCTCTCTAAGGTTTACCTCTATTTCAAAATTTCTCTGACAAGTTTTAAGGAAGGCTTTCTGCAAGGCATATTTGTAATCTTTAAGAATTTTTTCTCTTTTATATGCTGCATCACAGGATATTTGTACCACTCCGTTATTCATATCCTCAATATATGCATTCCCAAAAAGGCCTCCGAATTCTCGCTGTCCAATTGCTTGTTTTAGGTGTTCTTTTGCTTCTCTCCAAACTTCTTCTGGATCAAAGTGGTCGTCTCCATTTGTTATATTTGAAGTAGTCTCTATTTGCTGTAAATGGTTTTCGAAATCTGCTTTTTTCATAGCACTAACAATAATTAAGTAGGTAACTTAAATAATTCAAATGGGGGCAGTCAAATGGCCGATTGGGACTTTTATTCATTATAATGATTTGTGAAGAAATGTGGATATGTTCTCCACGGTGTTAAAGGAATGCTTATAAAAAGATGGTTTTTAATACATGAGAAATACTCCAATAATTTTGGATATGAAAACTTTTATAATGGAAAACACTTGGCAAGAACGACATCCATCTGTATAATACCCCTGTATGAAGAGAACATATCAACCAAAAAACAAAAAGAGACTCAAGAAGTTTGGATTCAGAGCGAGATCTAAGACTCCTGGAGGGAGAAGAGTTCTAAAGGGAAGAAGAGCAAAGGGAAGAAAAGACCTTTCTGTAAGTGAGGAGTACAAGTTGTTGAGAAAAAAGCAGGGAAAAGGTATAAGATAGTATATGCTTCCTAAAAGATTTCGTTTACCTCCAGAAAATTTCAAACAAGTTTACCGTCAAGGCAAGAAAGTTCGTGGAAAGTATGGCATGTTTGTCTTTGTTAAAACAGATGTAGGTAATCCTAGGTTTGGATTTGTTTTGAGTAAGAAGATAGGAGGAGCGGTTGCTAGGAACAGAATGACGAGATTACTGAGGGTTGTTGTAATGGAGATTGTTAATGAAAAGAATCTTAGTGAATTAAGCATGGATTTTCAGTACATAGCTTTTAGCTATTGTGATAAAAAAACCTTACTTAAGAGTGAAGTAGAGGGACAGTTTAAGGAGATTCTTTCTAAATAAGAGTTTTACTATTTATTATTGTTAGTAATATGCTTAAGAAGTTAGTTCTTTTAATAATAAGGGGATATCAGAAGACTTTCTCTTTTGATCATGGAGTTATGGGAAAGCTTTTACCTAGTACTAGATTTTGCAAATTTACCCCTACCTGTTCGGAGTATGGATATGGAGCGATTGATAAGTATGGAGTATTTAAAGGAGGCTGGCTTTTTCTTAAACGGTTTGTTAGATGTAATCCTTGGACAGAGCCCGGGACCTATGATCCTGTTCCTTAATACAAATTTATGATATATTCGCTAGCATTAGTTTAAAATTATAAAAAATGTTTTCAACAATCTGGAACAATGTAATATACTATCCGATTCTTAACCTTCTAATTGTTTTCTACGACCTTCTTTTTGACAATCTTGGTCTGGCAATTATAGTTATTGCTATTCTAATAAGGTTAATTCTAATTCCTTTAATGAAGAATCAAACGGAGATGACAAAGAAGATGTCCTCTCTGAAACCTCAGTTAGATGAATTACAGAAGAAGTATAAGAATAATCCAGAGAAATTGTCTCAGGAGCAGATAAAGCTTTATAAGAAAGTAGGATACAATCCTCTTGGTTGTCTTGTTACTTTTATCCCTCAGTTGATTATTTTTTCTGTATTAATACAGGTTATAAGGAATGTTACAACAGGAGATTTAAATGGAATATATCCTTTTGTTACAAATTTACTAAATGATGGAGCTTCTTTAACAGTAGATACTAAGTTTTTAATGTGGGATCTTACAAAAACATTTAATGATCTTTCTTCAGAATTTGGGAAATTCTCTATAGAAGCACTCCCCTATCTTGGCTTAAGTGTTTTAGTTGGAATCTCTCAATATTTTGCTTCTAAGTTTACACAGGTGATGCAAGGTACTCTTCCTAAAAAGGAGGAAAAGAAGAAGAAAGGAGAGGAACTCTCTCCAGAGGAAATGACAAAAAAGATGACAAAGTCCTTCTCTTTGATATTACCATTTACAACAATATTCATTGCAATTAGTGCTCCAGCAGCATTAAGTCTCTATTGGTCGGTTCAGTCATTTATGCTTGTTATTCAGTACATGCTTTTAGATTGGGACAAAACAGAGAAGGGTATACAGAACTTATTTACGAAATTAAGAAAAAATGAGGAGAAGGGTAAAAAATCTCCAAAGTAATTCAATAAGTAATTAAATTGTTAGGTTTGTCATATGAAAGACAAAGAATTAATAAAGTTAGTAGAAAAAGAGGTAGAGACACTATGTTCTCTATTAGAGGTTGACTGTGAAAGAGAGCTAGAGCTTGAGGAAGGGGATGAAGATGTTAAGTATATAAAAGTGTCTTTTGAAGGAGAAGACTTAGGTTACATGATAGGTAACCGTGGTAGGCATCTTGATTCTATACAATACATTCTTCAACTAATTGTTGGCAAAATGACAGATCAGGATCCTAACTACAGAGTTTTGGTAGATGTGGGAGGTTACAGGAAAGAAAGAAATAGTCATCTTGAAGAGATGGCCTTACAAAAAGCAGACGACGTTAGAATTCTTGGAGAAGTTGTAGAGTTGCCCCCAATGGGGCCTGCAGATAGAAGAGCTATACATATGGCCCTATCTGAATACGACGATATTATCACAGAAAGTGACGGAGAAGGAAGAGATAGGCATATTGTAATTAAGCCTGCAAATAAGTAATTATTAGTGATAGAATTGTTAAATGACAGTTCTACGCAAGAACAAGTTTAAAAGGGAATTCCTATTTATTGCTATCGTATTTTTCCTTTTCTTGGTATTATCCCCCTTTTTGTTGAGAGAATCTCCTTTTAAGACTTTCGTAATTTTCTTGAGTTTACTCTCCTGGCTTGGTTTATTTTTGTACACAAAAAACATAATCTTCTCTTCTCTTTTGTATATATTCCTTGTTCTACCGTTCAACATAACTTTGCAACTCCCTCTTAGTGTAGAAATTTTAAATACAGAAGTCTTTCTTGCAAATCCCTTTGTAGAGGGGATATATGTTAATTATTTAGTCCCCACCCTTTCTATTCTGGATTTAGGGATCTTTCTCTCTTTAGTCTCAATCCTTATAATTAAGGGCTTATCTTTTTATATAGAGATTCTTAAGAATATAAGAAATGGGTTGTTAATATTTTTAGTATTTCTAGCAATCCAGAATATAATCCTTTTTAATATGAATTCTCTTTTGTTTTCCCTCAGATTCTTTTGTTTAATTGTTTTATTTTTCTCATGCTTGAAGGTTGTCAAGAAAGGTTCTACTAATTTCCAAAAGAAGAGAATAATAAATACAGGGATTCTTATCTTTCTTATAAATATCTCTATTCAGGGGTTTTTGGGAGTGCTTCAGTTTAAGAGAGGTTCTAGTCTAGGTATTGGATTCCTAGGGGAATCAGAAATTGTTAGTGGAATGATGGGTTCTAGTTTTGTAGAATTAGCAGGCCAACTTTTTTTGAGAGCATATGGGACTTTTCCTCATCCCAATGTTCTAGCAGGGTTTCTTCTTCTCTCTCTTTTTTTAGGTATATATCGTTATCATTCCAAGAAGGGTCAAGGTGCTCTATTAATTGGAATATCTCTCCTATCCATGCTTTTTACTTTCTCAAGAGTTACTATTTTACTAGCCGTTTTTGTACTTGTAGTATTCTTAGTGCAAGAAATTTTTCTTAGGAAAGAGAAAAAGCTATTAAGTATCTCTGTCTCTCCCCTATTACTTATGGAGAGGTTTCAAAATTTGTTCGGTAATGGAGATAGCAGTTGGTCAGAGAGATTGGATCTAGTTAAGGCTAGTTTTAAAGTTATTAAAGAAAATTGGTTGTTAGGTGTAGGAGGAGGGAATTTTGTTGAAGGTATAGAAGGGTTTGTACCTAGGACTTCTAGAGGATTACTCCTGACACAGCCTGTTCATAATATCTTCCTATTATCTCTCGCAGAATTTGGAATTATGGGAACCCTTATGATAGGTTATATCTTGTTTTATCTTTTGTTTAATAATGCTAAGAAGTTTTCTTTATATGGATTCCTTCCCTTTTTATGTCTTTTTATAGTGGGACTTTTTGATCACTATCTATTTTCTCTGCCACAAGGTATGGTCATTTTCGCCATCTTTCTTTTTATTGGCCTTTATTCTTTACAAGGAAAAGTAAAAGTGTAAAGATATCTATATGTCAATTTTTTTAAGAGGCTCTCTAGTATTTTGCTAAGAATTTTTTCTTTTGATTTGTTATTTAAAGCGCTAAGTTTTCCCTCAGCGATACTTTTAATTATCGCCAATCTTCTTCCAATATATGGGGTTATATTTCTTAGCTGGAATCCCTTTGACATAATTCTTCTTTACTGGACAGAAAATATTATTATTGGGGTGTTTAACTTTCTAAGGATGCTTTCTGCTCAGGGTCAGTCTCCTCTTAGTATGGTATCAAATGATATTTCAGGAGGAACCCCTCGAGGTTTTGCTATGAATTTGGGATTAGGACTCTTCTTTCTTTTTCATTATGGAATATTTACTTTTGTGCATGGAGCTTTTTTAGGTTTCTTGGTTTTTCCGAAAACAACTTTTTTCTTGGATAAAGATTTCTCTGGTGTTGGAATATTTATGTTAGCTTTGACTATTAGTCATGGTTTTTCCTTTCTCTATAACTATATAGGGAAGAAGGAGTATTTAGAAAGGAGTGCACAACAACAGATGATGGCACCATATGGGAGGATTATTGTTATTCACCTGACTATAATATTGGGAGGCCTTGTTTCTACTTTTCTACCTAATTTTGCAATTATTCTTTTTGTAATAATAAAGATAATTGTGGATCTAGGAGCTCATATGAGGGCACATACGAATGTTTCCAGTTATGGTACTGGATGGAGGAAGTTTAACGTAAATCATGATATGAAAAATGATTCTCTAGCAGAGAAACAGGAAGGTTGAACTTTTTATGGCGGAGAGAGTGGGATTCGAACCCACGGTATGATTTCTCATACGCACGCTCTCCAAGCGTGTCCTTTCGACCACTCAGGCATCTCTCCTTAAGAAAGAACGTACCTGGCCGGAATCGAACCGACAACCTACTGCTTAGAAGGCAGTTGCTCTATCCTATTGAGCTACAGGTACTTAACAGCTGCAATTTTATCAGTAAATTGGTCTAAAATAAAGGATTATTTTACTTCCGCAACCTCTATGATAATCCCTCCCTGTCTACTTGGGAAAGACTTCAACCACTCAGGGAACCATTCAGGGACAAAGTCAACGAGAGCACCTTTCTCAGAGAAAGATAGTGATTGAATATACTCGTTCCCTTCTTCCCAGTTCTTTCCCTTTAGATCCTCTACTATCTTCTCCTTATTTACCTTAGGTTTAACAACACCCTTGGCAGTTAATTTAATAGTTATTCCTTCTGCATTACTCTCTACAACAGAAATCTCTTTCTCTACTTCCTCATCTAACTCTAAATCCCACCCTCCTTCTGTTTCAAAAAGATTTTCCTCTTTAGCTTTATCTGTAAGAAGGTTGGCAATCCCTTCGTCAAAGCCATTATTTAGGAAATAGGAGGCCTTACTTTCTGTTTTAATAGAGACATTAACGGTATCTGCCTCTGCCCCTATTGCAACTTCTGTATCTATACTGTCTGGAATCACCTTACTCGTTATGGAGTCTTCAATAATCTTCCAGTTACCTGTTAAATCTTTCAATTCCTGTTCTCCTT
>Ga0116151_10005104_pt1 | contig 11432 bp, 11 predicted proteins | sample AD_UKC117_MetaG_FD_89893 | JGI IMG/M metagenome (GOLD analysis project Ga0116151, IMG submission 89893) | Active sludge microbial communities of municipal wastewater-treating anaerobic digesters from Hong Kong - AD_UKC117_MetaG | ecosystem: Engineered > Bioreactor > Anaerobic > Digestate... | reverse complement strand
AGTATAGCACGTAAGGTATTGTTTCACACAAATATACCATTTTTAGTTTTTCATTCCGACCAATAACCAGAAAGAGCTTCGGCTAAAATTAAATCAACCTGGGTGGTAATTTTAATATTTTCGCGATTACCCGGAACCAGGTTGATTTTTTTACCCATTCGTTCAAATACGCTGGCATCGTCGGTAAATGATTCACCCCAGGGCTGATTATATGCTTGTTGTATAAGCTTGCAACGAAAAGCTTGAGGTGTTTGAATCAGTTTTACCTTATTCCTATCCACTGCACTATTATAATTTAATCCAACCTCTCTTACAGAATCAACTATATCAATATATGGAACAGCATTTTCGTTAATAGAAGCTATCTCAAATACACGCTCTATAGTTTCCTGACTAACCAAAGGTCTCACTCCGTCGTGAATAGCTACTATTCCATCTTCAGTTATTGTATTGAGCGCATTTTTAACTGAAAAAAAACGTGTTTCGCCACCCTTAACCAGGGTATGTTTAATTTCAAAATTATTTTTTTTACACAAGCTTTGCCAATAATCCATTTGATCCTCAGGTAATGCCACGATAATATGAATGTCATTATCGAATAAGTAAAAAGCACGAATGCTTTTCATTAGTATAACCTCTTTTTTAATTTCCAAAAACTGCTTAGGTATTGTGGCCCCCATTCGCTGCCCTGTTCCCCCGGCAACAATAATAGCAAAACGTTTCATAGTTAGATATATTGATTAATCAAAGGTAACAATAAAAAACATGCACATACAATAAAAACAAGGTCAAATCCGGATCGGCTATAAAAAATTGAGCAAAATATTTGTTTTAAACTTTATATATTTTATATTTGCATACCAAACGGTCGGTTTTATGAGTCCAACAAAAGAACATATTATTTTAACTGCTTTCAGGTTATTCCTTAAAAAAGGATATAAGGAAGTAACCATGAGTATGCTGGTTAAAGCCACCGGCCTTTCGAAAGGAGCATTTTATCATTATTTCGAAAATAAAGAACAATTGTTTATAGAAACACTCGACAATCTGTTTTTTCCATTACACCCTTCAATAATGAGATGGTTGTTAATCCGGAGGTTTCGTTTGCAGATTACATGAATATGTACATCGACAATGTTAAAAAAATGGCTTCGCTGATTAAAACCTATGCAGGCGATGAGGCTTCGGGAATGGGTTATTACAGATTGATGCTTGATGTGGCTAATTATGCCCCTGACTTTTATAGCAAAATAGAAAAATCGAACCAGTACGAATTGGCATTTTGGATGAAGATTGTTGATAACGCAATAAAAAGAGGAGAGTTTAAAGAAGACATAGATAAAGAAACGGTTGCAAGCATTTTCCAATGGATACAAGACGGTATTGCCATGAATTCCATTTTTACCGGAAATCCTGAATTATTGCACCGTAACCTGGAAAAAGCATTTAATCAATTATTAAAATTATTAAAAAGTTAAAAAATATATATAAAACATACCGGATGGTTGGTTTTTTAAATTTTATTACAAATTGGCACAGACTTTGATAACTGCTTTTTTTCATGTAAAAAAGACCGAACGGTCGGAATTAATTTTTAGGATATGAAAACGATTGAACAAAAATTAGAGAAATTATTAATCGATTTTGGGATTGACCGAAAGAAAGTAAGTGGTGATACCGATTATTACCACGACCTGAATTTAAACATGCTCGACCTGTATTGTCTTGCAAACCGCATTACCAGAGAATTCCGTGTATATTTTTCCGAAGAGGAAATTCTTCGCATGGAGCGTATTTCAGATACCGTGCATTTTCTTCGAAGAAAAGCCGGAGAAAATTATTTGAACTAATTATGTAAATTATAAAATGAAATATCTAAAAAAAATATGGTTTGTAGGATTGGTTGTATTATTACTAGCCAGTTCGTGCGAAAATTATTTCGAGGTAAGCCCCTATTCTGCCGATGTTAAGAGCAACATGAAAAATACTCATGTTCGGAATATGACTGATATTGAGAAAATGGGTTCGAACAATTCCGGTGAATTTAAATTTGCCGTTCTGGCCGATTCGCATTACAATTACCACGAACTAAGCACTGCAATTTCAATAGTTAATTCTCGCTCCGATGTCGATTTTGTAATTATCGACGGTGATTTTTGTGATCATGGCTATTTGAAAGAATACGAAATGTTTTTTGATCTTGCACAAAAACTGAATAAACCCTATTTAACGGTTGTAGGGAATCACGATTACCGCTCAAATGGTGGTAAAATATACAGAAAAATGTATGGCCAGCCCAATAAACGTTTCATATACAACAATAACTTATTTGTTCTTTTCGATGATGTATTTTGGGAAAGTGATGTTGATGTTGATTTTCAGTGGTTGGAAGAATCACTAAAAAGCGCTGCTTACTGCACCAATCGCATTGTGATTTGTCATATTCCTCCTTTTGATGGACAGTTTACAGATGACAAGGAACTTTTATATGATAGCCTAATGGTAAAATACCAGGTAGATTATTCTATTCACGGCCATGTGCACAGCTATTCGCTAGGAGATTATTATAACAGTGGCGTAATGTACTTAACCGTAGAATCAATACTGGATAAAGAATTTGCCATAGTATCGGTAAATTCAGCGGATGAAATTGAAGTAGAAAGGATTAGATTTTAATATGAAAAAGCAATTTACAGTACTCCTAATAATTCTAAGTTTTATGCTGAATAATACTGTTTCGGCACAGCTTAATACAGTAAAAGATCAACAAAGAAATTGGTACTTCCCTACACATATCAAAATGCAATATGCAGGAAACATTGGTTTAGTTTCTTTTGGTCCGGGCTATAAATGGGCAAAGCAAGTTATTCAAACCGACTTTTTATATGGCTATGTGCCACATTATAAAGGCGATGCTACAATACATACTTTTACTATAAAAAACACCTTTCAGCTTTATACATTTTATTTTTTTGACAAGTTTAATCTAAAACCCAATCTAGGTTTTTCGATAAGTTTTGAGCCGGGAGAAAACTCGTATATGCGTGTTCCGAGTCGTTATCCGGAAGGATATTACGGCCCAAATTGCTTTTATGCCTGTTTAAACCTGGGTGTTTATTCGCATTTTAATATAGATAAGGAAAGCCGTTTCTCGGGATTTGATGTTTACATTGAAGCTAATACGCTGGCCGATTATGTTTTTTATAATATTCTTGCACAAGAAGATAAAAACAATAATATTTTTTCTTTAGCATTAGGGGTTAATATTTGTTTTGGGCCTTAGGCCATTCTTTTCTATTCAATTATGTGGTTAGTAAGCGCTCTTTCGGGAGCGCTTTCTTTTAAAGCTCAGTTGCTGTATATAAAAACCTTTTAATACTTTGTTTTGGTGTTTTTTCAAATTCTACCGGATGAATTTTAATCTTCGAAATTTGCATATACTTTGCCAGGACTAAATTAGCCGTTTTCCTGTTTTCTTCCATAATTTCAATTAAACGGGCCTCATCAATATTGTTTTTATCGACCGTTTCCAAATCCGGATAAACAAGAGCTACTAATTTTCCATCCTTTTCTATCACAACCGATTCTTGTATATAATCCAGGCTATTGAGTTTTGCTTCAATCTCTTCAGGGTAGATATTTTCACCAGAAGGACCAAGAAGTAAACTTTTGCTTCGACCTTTTATAAAAACAAAATTTTCTTTGTCAATAACTCCCAAATCACCCGTATGCAACCAACCCTCTTTATCAATGGCTTGTTCCGTAGCCTCAATATTTTTGTAATATCCATACATAACATTTTCACCTCTTACCAGAATCTCTCCTACCTCGTTATATGGATCATTTGAGTCGATCTTTATTTCAAGCGTATCAACAAGTTTTCCCGATGAAGAAAATTTTGTTTTATCCCAATTGGCATAACTAATAAGCGGGCCACATTCGGTCATCCCATAACCAACCGAATAATTAAACTTTATTTTATTCAGGAACATTTCCACATCGCTGTTTAATGCTGCACCACCTAAAACAACTTCTTTAAAATTACCTCCAAAAACTTCAGTTAGTTTATTTTTGATTTTATTATATATGGCTTTATCAAGCAAAGGCAGGTTTAATAAAAACTGCATCGATTTTTTACCTAAAACCGGCAGTATTTGTTTCTTATAAATTTTCTCCATTATTAACGGAACCGTAATAATAATAGCCGGTTTAACCTCCTGGAAAGCTTGTATAATAATTTTAGGAGAAGGCGTTCGGGTTAAGAAATGAATATGGCAACCTTTAGTAAATGGCCATAAAAATTCGAAAGCACAGCCATAAGTATGTGCCAGGGGTAAGAATGAAACGATTTTATCACCCGGATCTAATGGCATGTTGCGATGTGCATAGCGTATATTGGCAGCCAGACTATTAAGAGGCAGAACAACCCCTTTAGAAAAACCCGTTGTACCTGAGGTATAATTTAAAACCCCCACTTCTTCGTTTGAGATCTCATCAAATGACAATTTCTCCGGGGTAATTCCTCCAGGATAAAATTCATCGTAAATCTGATCTAGTTTTTCGTAAATTTTTCCAATGTTTTCCTTGTTGCCTTCTATTAAAATCCTGTAATCGGTTAACGAAAAAATAGCCCTTAAATTAGGCATAGCCTTTTCGTCGAGGTTTTCCCAAACCGGGTCGCCTGTAAAAAGCACAATCGAATCGGAATGGTTCACAATATGGTGTACATCGTTTGGAAGAAAATCGGGTAAAATAGGAACAACCACAGCACCGTAGGTTACAATAGCCAGATAAGTCATGGCCCAATTGGCGGAATTTTTGCCTATCAACGAAATTTTATCTCCTTTATTAATACCACACTCTTCGAACATAATATGGATACGGGCAATTTTACGTGCCACATCTTTATAAGTATAGCTTTGTCCCTGATAATCAGATAATGCCGGAAGTTCCCAGTTTAATTTCAAGCTGTCTTCAATATATTTGATAAAATTTTCAGGTATCATAAGTCCAAATTTTAATTCAAAAACAGAAAGTAAACTTATAAAATAAAAGCGGCATTATCAAATCGTTTATCAATATGCAAAAGAACGGTTTATTCCATTGATTATCTGTGCATAAACAATAGGGTTGCAAAGAATATAAAACTTTTTACTAATGGCATACATTTCGTCTCAGTAATAAGTCTTGTTATTTTTTATATTTTTGTGAGATAAAGAAAACAATCATGAATAGAATTGAACAAGCCAGACAGTACACTGAGCAACTAAAAAATAAAACACCCGAAGAGGTTATTGCCTTTTTCTTACAACATTTTGGTCAAAAAATCGGATTTGCAACAAGCATGGGAGCCGAAGATCAGGTGTTAACGGATATGATTTGTAGCATAGATAAAAGCACTAATATATTTACTCTTGATACGGGCAGATTGTTTCCTGAAACTTACCAATTAATTGAAGAAACCTGCAAAAAGTACGATATTAAAATCAACATCTTTTTCCCGGATTATGAGAAAGTAGAAAAGATGGTTCGTGAAAAAGGAATTAATTTGTTTTACCATAGCGTCGAAAACAGGGAGTTATGTTGTAACATTCGAAAGAAAGATCCTTTAAAAAGGGCTTTTAAAGATTTAGATGCATGGATATGCGGTTTACGCAGAGATCAGTCCATTACAAGGCTAAACAATCAATTGGTTGAGTGGGACGAGCAAAATGGTTTATTTAAAATAAACCCTTTAATTGACTGGACAGAAGAGCAGGTATGGAAATATATAAAAGAAAATAAAATCCCATACAATGAACTGCACGATAAAGGATTCCCAAGTATAGGCTGCCAGCCATGTACCAGGGCAATACTACCCGGTGAAGATATAAGGGCCGGAAGGTGGTGGTGGGAACAACCCGAAAAACGCGAATGTGGATTACACAACAGGCCTGTAAAATAAAAGCTTAAATAATTAGCTCACGTTGAGGGATTAAAATTTGCTCCTAAAACCATTCTTGAATAATATATAAAATATCTGTATGATGCCAGGATACATATTGCTGCTGCTAAAACAACACATAGAATAATAAAAGGAGATATATTATTGATGTTTTCAAAACAAAAACAGATTATTAATATAAAAGACATTATAATGCTAAATGCTAAATTTCTGCAAAAAACATACAAAATAAAAAATGATTCGAGATGTTCTTTTTGGTAATCACTGCACTCCTTAAATGCCTTATTTTTAGCAGTCTGAAAAACTAAATTATTATAATCAACAGAACTAAGATCTGCCTTAGCATTTATTGTTTTGTCAAAACGTTTTGCCCTGTAAATCAAATCATCTTTTATTTTCTGATAATGTGCCAGTCTAATACCCCAAATAGAGCCATTTTTAAGAAGATAATACGATGGTGGTTTAAGCCAGCCAACTTTTAAAACAATTGCCTCTAAAGTATCGGCTAAAAAATCGATTAGAACTCCTATTACAAAAGTACCACCAAGTAGTATGGCTGCGTATAAACTTCCTGCATTGGAAAATCCATCTAATATAAAAGATATGCCGAATGCAATAATACTTATTGGAAGTAAAACAACACATCCCTGAATGATTTGTAAAACAATACTTTTAAAACTAAACCCAGTCACTTATCGTTACTTTACAATTAAAACTCTATCTTTTCCAATTAATTTATGATCTATTCTTACATCTATTAAATAAATCCCAGCAGGAATATTTGCCAATGATATTTTATATATTCCATCCGAACTGTTATTATATTCAACCTGAATTGTTTTTCCCTCTGAATTTATTAATGAAATAAGAACAGGATTATCATTTTTTTTATTATCAAGAATCTGAATAGTTAAAACATCTTTTGCCGGATTTGGAAACAATAGCAGTTTATTATTTTCCTTGTTTAAGTTCTGAATGGAATTTACAATAGTAAAATTAGCAACTAAATCTCTGTTTGCCTGCGCAACAAATGTATATTTTTGATTAATAGAAACTTCATCACCATCTTCGGTCCAGTTTACAAATGAATATCCATTGTTTGGAGTTGCTGTTAGTTCTGCGGTTGTATTGTAATTATGGTTCCCTTCACCAGTAATATTTCCACCATCTATCGGATTGGCTGTAGCTGTGATTGAAATAGATTGTAATACAAAGTTAGCAACAAGATTTCTGTCAACTTCTGCCGTAAAGCTATATGCTTGATTTGTTGAAACCTCTATTCCATTTTCGGTCCAGTTTACAAAATCGTACCCGGCATTTGGAGTGGCCGTCAAATTAACGGTTGAGTTATGATCGTAGCTACCTGTACCTGATATGGTGCCACCTTCTGTCGGATTTGCAGTTGCTGTAATTATGTGCGATTGAACTACGAAATTAGCAACAAGATTTCTGTCTGCCTCGGCAGTAAAGTTATATACCTGATTTGTTGAAACCTCTGTTCCATTTTCTGTCCAGTTTACAAATGAATAACCGATGTTTGGAATTGCTTTGAGTTCTACTATCATATTATAATTGTAGTTCCCCTCACCAGTAATGTTTCCTCCTTCTTCCGGATTGGCTGTTGCTGTGATAGAAATAGATTGTAATACGAAATTAGAAACAAGATTTCTGTCTGCTTCTGCCGTAAAGCTATATACCTGATTTGTTGAAACCTCTGTTCCATTTTCAGTCCAATTCACAAAAGCATACCCGGTAAAGGGTATTGCAGAAAGCTCTACTGTTGATCCACTATTATATGTTCCTGTTCCATTTATAGTACCAGAATTTTCAGGATGTGTATTAGCGGAAATCGTATATGTTTGTTGTTCAAAATTAGCTATTAAATTACTCCTTGTATTTTCAACGATAAAAGTGTATATTGAATTTGTTGAAACTTCAACACCATCTTCTGTCCAATTAACAAATTTGCAACCATTAGCAGGTATTGCAATTAACTCTGCTGTTTCTCCATAATCATACCATCCGGTTCCTGTTATTGTTCCCCATACACCAATATTTGGCTCAGCATAAATACTAAAAGATTGTTTTTCAAAATGTGCTATAAAGCTTCTGTTGCCATCAACAGTAAAACTATAATTAGTCCACCACCATTCCCAACCTGTATTTCCTTCTTCTGTCCATTTTTCGAAGTTGTAACCGATTGATGGAATCGCATTTAAATATGCAATTACACCATTGCCATATTCTCCATTACCAGTAACAGTTCCTCCTTCTGCAGGATTAGCATTAGCTGTAATATAACAAGTAAGGCCAAAATTAGCAATTAAATTTCTGTTACCATCAACCGTAAAGCTAAATATTTCATCTGATGAAACAACAAAACCATCTTCTGTCCAGTTAATAAAAGTATATCCAGAGGCAGGAATTGCTTTTAACTCAGCCGTTGTACCCATATTATAAACTCCTGCACCATTTATTGAGCCGCCCTCAGGAATATTAGATTCTGCTAAAATTGTAAAAGTTTGAATTTTAAAATTAGCTATAAGAGTTCTGTCATGGGTAACCGTAAAATTATAAATTGTATCCAATGAAACGACATTATCATTTTCAGTCCAGTTGTCAAATTGAAATCCAACAACAGGAGTAGCCTTTAAATATGCAATAGAACCATAATCGTATACACCTGTTCCATATGCTGTGCCTGTAGTTTCCGGATAAACATCTACAGAAATATTGTGTTGCGGAATAACTTGCTTTTTAAAGAAATACGTATAATAATTTATTGAATCCTCTGCCATGACAACGATACTGTCTTGTTCGCTTAAATTGATAATAGATCCATGCGGAATTGATAGGTTTGAATTTTCTGCATGAATGAAGATTGGATTTATATAATTTGCTGTATCATCAAGAAAGAAGTTTATTGTATCAGCAGAAATTATAGCCGCACCCATTCGATAAGGGATTAAAACAGTGTCAATACTAGCTGCTGTTTTTAATCCATAAACCTTTTTATACCATAATGTATCTGTGTAATATAAGTTTGAAATTTCGTTGTATCTATCAATATCAACACTTGAATACCTGGCCCGGGCTTGATGCATAATTTCCCTGTACTGTGCTGTAGTATCAGTACGAGTGTAGGATTGTATTAAACTACTGTAGTTTGTATAGGTGTAGGTTGTATCATCAGGCCTATATGGCCAGGTTAAAGGGAAAAATTTGGCATATAACTTTCCGCCCGTATAACCCACAATTTCGTCACCGATAAAGCCAACCATCTTAATGGAGTCCAGCTCAGTATCAGAGATTAACACTTCATTTGTGTGGATTTCTACATCATTTATTTCATCTATTGTTCCATAAATATCATCACCATGTAGCATAGTAAGATTCTCAGATGGAAAATTAATTGCAATATGTCCACCGATACCAATAGGTAAAACAGGAATGTTAATAATCTGGAGTACATTTCGATAAAAGGATGCAGCACCACCACAACCTCTAATATAGTGACCAAATTCTCCATTATTTATATAAGAAGTTCCAGTTATTACACGTTCAACAGGAGGCCAACCATTATATTGCCATGTATTTATTAAATCTTCAGATTCTGTTCCAAAATAAGAAGTGCGATGTACTAATTTGTATCTGCTCCATTGAATAAATCTTTCGATTGTTTCATTTCTGGTTTTACCAATTATATTATTGTTCAATAAAAATTGATAGGTAAATAAGGGGTTGGTAGGAGTTGAATAAATACTAAAAGATGACAAAAAAAGGTCTATCATTTTTTCTACATTAAAAAAATCGTACAGGTACTCTTGTGAAAGGTCGGATAATTTCCATGGCACTCTATTGCTAAAATCTATGTAGATTGAGAATGCTGCGTAGGCATAATACACATTCCACAGAACTGAGTCGGGATAAGTTGCTAACACAGGTGCATTAGGTGTTAGATTGGCTGCATAAATATCAGGGAAATCAAAATTCCCCGTTTGAATAAGGCATTTTACATAATTCTCAACTTTTACCAAATCGCTTGGTTGGTTAAATTCTATAGCCTCCCCAACTTTAGTGTTTGTTTCAAAATAATCTGACAAAGAGAAGTTTTGCTGTGCAAAAAGATTGTTTGTTATATTTAAATAACAAATAATAGCAAGAAGTAATTTTCTGTTCATATTTAAAATGTTACGTGGAAAGTTTTAACGCACAAGTTAAAATTAAACATTTTAATGACATTAAACTCTGCTATACAACACCTATGTATTTATCGAGATATGTTGATTTTAGAGGTTCTGAATTCTTTAATCTTGGGAGTATTAAAAATTATATAATTTTTCCTTTTATTTTACCATACCATAAAAAATAATCTGTAAAATTTCATCCAGATTTTTTTCAAGGTCGTTTAAGCTTAGTTCCTGATCGATTAGCATGGTTGTTTCTAATCCCTTTAAAAAGGTAACCAAAGCTATGGAAGCAAATTTTGTGTTTGTAATACTAAATATTCCCTGTGCTACGCCTTCTTCTAATATACTACGTATTATTTGTTGTTCCTCTTTATCGTATTTTTTTCGGATGCGCTCCGTAAATGCAAGGTTTCCCAGGTAATCGCTTTTTAAAGCTTCGTAATAGTTAACCATCTCTTTCAGGTATTTCATCCGGATTAAAACATAATTTCTGATTTTATCTTTCGGATTATCTTTTACCTGAATTACCTTTTTTTCCAGCTCAAGGCTTAACTCATAAGCCTCCTTTTTTACTACAGCCTCAAAAATTTCCTCTTTACTTTTAAAGTAATAGTAAATCGAACTTTTTCCCATTCCTACTGCGTTAGCAATATCTTCCATTGTAGCTTTTTTAAAACCAAAGCGGCTAAAAACCTGCGAAGCTGTATGTACAATTTTATGCTGAATGCTTTTTTGCTTTTTTACAATATGCTCCTTGATCATTTTTCGAACATTTTTTTATTATATTCCAAAAATATGTTGTTTTAATATAAATAACAAAAAAATCAGACTGTTTTTTTCAAATAGTCTGATTATCTGTTTTGCTTGTTAAATTAGTTTAGCCAGATAGTATAATTCTTAACTATCAAATGATAAGTCGAAAATTATTCAGCCAGAGTATAATCTAATTGTTTTTTCTGCAGATCGGCCCGAACAATTTTAATCCTTACCGGATCGCCCAGACGGTATGTTTTTTTATTCCGTTTACCGATGATTGCATAATCATCTTCGTCGAAAAAATAATAATCATCATCGAGTTCTCGGATATGAACCAGTCCTTCGCATTTGGTATCGTTTAATTCAACATAAAAACCCCATTCGGTAACCCCCGAAATAATGCCATCAAAATCCTCACCCACGTGGTCTTTCATAAACTCGACCTGCTTATATTTTATCGAAGCTCTTTCGGCTTCGGCAGCTCTTCGTTCCATCTCAGAAGAATGCTTGCACTTGTCCTCGTATTTTTGCTGGCTTTTACT
>Ga0116151_10005097_pt1 | contig 11437 bp, 7 predicted proteins | sample AD_UKC117_MetaG_FD_89893 | JGI IMG/M metagenome (GOLD analysis project Ga0116151, IMG submission 89893) | Active sludge microbial communities of municipal wastewater-treating anaerobic digesters from Hong Kong - AD_UKC117_MetaG | ecosystem: Engineered > Bioreactor > Anaerobic > Digestate... | reverse complement strand
TTCTACTTTGTTAACTTGTTTGAGAGGGAAACGGCCGTATGTCAGGCGCTGCTTCCGGGGCAGGCTGCCACGGCCAACGGTTTGGTTTCACGGCTACCGGTTTGCTGGCGATGTGCTCCAAAGCTCCCAGTAGCCCCATCATCATGCCCACGTAGACCATACTCTGGCTATCCCACGAAATATCGGCATAAGCATAGATGAAGTGCATGATGATGTATAAAACGGCCGTGGCCGCAATCGCGCTCGTATCATCTCTGGGCATACGCCACACAGCCCTCGCCCCCACCATAATGGCGGTACCGACAAAAAATAACATGGCAATAAAACCGCCAACCCCCATCTTGAGCCAGATCCAGATAATCGAATTGTGGGGAAAGTACTGCCACCATTCAAAAAAGCTAATATCCGGCATGGGGACAATTACATAAAACTTTTGCCCAAAGCCAATGCCGGTTAACGGCCGTTGGTGAACCGTAAAACTCGTATTCACATTCTCAATCTGCCTGTAAAGATTAGACGACTGATCCGCGGCGTCGGCCTGATCTTCCGCAATCACCGACTTAACGGCCTGAGCCGGTATGCCCAACGCTCCACTCACGTTCCAAAACGCACCAATGTACAAAAGAGCCAAAACGCCCAAAGGAGGCACGATAAGCCAAAAAGCCTTTCTGTTTTCCATAAAAAGCAGCACAGCCATAACAAGCAAAGCAATGCCCAACGTCAAAAACGCTGCCCGGCGCTGTGTCGCTACATACGTCAAAGATACAGGAAGCAGCATCAAAGGCAGCAGCAAGCGCTTTGCCCAAGACCCTTTGTACAACCAGGCAGCCGCCGCCAAAACAAAAAGCGTATTCATATGAATAGCTGCAGCGTGCTCTGTGATCGCTTCCACTCCCTGCAAACTCCCTTTCAACACGAACAAAAAGGTATAGCTGCCAATAAGACCTTCAACGAACAAGGCCAACAGTGCTGCCCACAACAAGTTGCTGGCTTGCTGGCGCGTTTCGATCAAATTGCTCGTCAAAACAAGCATTGCCACCAGATAGAATAAAGGTCTGGACTCCCACAAAGCGATGTTCAGATTACCGCCGGTAGAAATGCCATAAAACAAACCAAAGACGATGAACACCAGAAACAACATCGCCGGGAGAAACAGTTCGCTGAAGAAGAAACTCATCTTCCTCTGCATGGCTCCGCGACCGAGCCAGGAAATAAATATCAAGGCGAAGTACGATTCAAGCGGGCTGACAATAAGCGCATCATGCACATACAGCAGCGACTCGCCGCTCGAAAAGTTTTTGGTAAAGGGAAACCAGGGTGTTAGATAGTTATCGCCGACAAGGACGAGAAATATCACCAGATAAAGCCCATACCGGGGCTGGTACAGGATAAGCGCTGCGCCAATTAAGTAAACCAGCCAGGCAATGACCGAAACGCTCGGACCGCGCACCAACATAGCCAGGCTTAACAGTCCGCCAAACCCCATCACAGATAGGAACCACAACAGCCAGGTCAATGAAGACCGTAGCTGGCGGTTATTTACAGTGTGCGGGTTGTCATACCGATCAAGAAACGTTGACATTAGTTTAGGGGGTAATTATCCGAAAAAGGCGATTAACCATTACAAGGCTCTTGCTAAATCGCCCTGTTTGTCAGTTACCGTTTTGCCCACAGCTGCCACTCTAAAGCTGATCGAGAAAGTAATAAGCAAAACAGACAAATATACAAAGGCCCAATAGTAACAAAGAGCGGCGCTGGCGCGATGTTTTCCAGAGAAACATACCGCCTAAAAAGCTTAATAGTATAAAGCCAATAAAAACCTTCACGATACGTCATCCTTTGCCAGCGGCAAACGGCCGTGTGTTTCCGCAACGTTACGCCGGGATCAGTTTGGCTATGGAAGCGGGTGTAGCCAGCTTGACGCGGTTCATCACGACGCCAATGATCGGCAGATGATCCACCTCATCCAAAGCCAACCGTACGTCTTCCACTGTCGTCACGCCCTGGCGAATAACCAGGCAGCAGGATTCGCCAAGTGAGGCCAACGGGATTGAATCACTGGTGGAATGGATAGCAGGAATATCTAGAATGAGGTAGTCAAACCGCGTGCTGAGATCATTCAAAATGTCCCGCAGTTCCTGACTGCGGGCGGTAACGGGGCGGTGCTCTACTGGCATATTGCCGGCCGGCACAAGCGCCAAGTTAGACCAGCCAGTAGGTTCTATTACCTCGTCTAACCGTGCTTCTTTGGCCATAACAGCAGCCAAACCAGGATTATCGCGGGCAGCAAGGGCAAGGGGCGAGGGCCACCACCAGTTTAAATCCACCACGCATACCCGAGCTTTCATGTCGTTGGCTATGGTTGCCGCCAGAGCCTGTGAAATATATGTGACCCCTTCGCCGCGCAGGGCTGAAACCATAGACAGGCGCGAGGGAAACTGCCCATTGCGCGAGATACGGGTGACCATATATCGCAGGCTGTCAATGACCTCGCCAGAGATTTTTTGAATGGGCGTCCCATCCACCGCAGGCAATACCAGCGGTGGTAAACCTGCTTTCTTTTGTTTCCGCAAACGAATTTTCATGACACTATCTCACTTAGGCTGCAGGCTGCGTCTGCTTTTTCTGCAGTCGTCGCAATATGGTTGAACCAATGCTCTTCAGCAAGTCCCAATCTTCCCGGGAAATGGCCTGCAGCAAAATAATGAAGCCAACGTAGGATACAGCGCCTATGGCTATGGGAATTGCCAGAAACAGATTCCGCGACCACCAGGTGACGGCTACCATGCCGAGTCCAGCGAGGACGGCGCGCAAAGAACGTTTGGTTGCATTCCAGGTAATCATTCCCTTGGGCAGCCAGTAAAGGGCTACCACTAGCATGGCAGCTTCGGTGATGACAAAAGCGATGGAACCACCGATGGCTCCGTTGTTGAAGGTCCGCTGGCACCAGGGAACCAGTATCATATCCAGGCCGACTGTGGCGAGGGTAGCGCCGGCCATGACCCACGTCCAGACCTTTTGTTTATCAATCGAAATAAAGAACTGACCGAGCAGCATGTTTTGGTATGTGAGAATGATCACGATGCCCATCACGGCCAAAATCGGACCGCTGTTGATGAAGTCTTCGCCAAACAATAAGACGACCAGCGGATTAGCGATAATCATGACGCCTAAACCGATAGGGATGCTGAGCAGCAAGAGCAGATTAAAGCTCTTGTTCATGAGTTTGGGCAGGGATTCTGAGGAACTGGCATACATGCGGGACAAGACGGGGAAAACGGCCGTCATGAATATAGTGGGTATAAACAAAAACGTGCCAAACAACTGATCCGCCGCCCCATACCAGCCCACTCCCGTTTCATTGACCAGCAAGGAAATCACAATGATGTCCACCTGCATGTACAAGACGAGAAAAATGTTCACCACCAGATACGGGAAACTGCTGGTCAACATCTCCTTAACGGCCGTGCGGTTAAAATAAAAGGTCGTCCGACAAAGGCGGTTAAAAGCCACCAACTGAATGAGAAAAATAATGGAGGCAGAAAAAATACCTACCGCCACAATCGCGATAATGTCATATTTCAGCAGCAGCAAGACAACGATCACAATCGCGGTAAACAACCGCGCCGTGATTTCTGCCAGCGAAATATACTCCATCCGCTCCAGCCCTTTTAGGGCCGCCCCATAGACCGATCCTAACTGGAGTACCAAAATAGCCACGCCGGTTACGATGATGACCGCTACGGTTTCCCGCTCATAATTGGCAAACTGCAGATAACCCAAAACAATTACGACACTGGCCAAAAACAGGAAGAAGCGCAAGATCAAAGAAACGCTTATCAAGTTCCCGGCACGTTCCGGATAACGAGCAATCTCTTTGGTCAGATGCGTATTCATGCCAAACTCGATGGTCATCGCCATAATTGCCCAAATGGAATTGGCCAGATGAATTTGACCGACCCCTTTAGCACCCAGGTATCGGGAAATAAGAATAATGATGATCAGCGACAATCCCCACGTCGTCACCTGGGAGATAAACAGTACACTGGCATTTTTTGCGATGGTTCGGCCAGTTTGGTTCATACGATCATACCTGCTTTTTTCTTGTCTACAGGTTGTTCAATGTCAGCCAGCCCACCAGCTTCCACGGCTGGCGTCAGACCCGGCTCATCAGTCAGGGCGGCTGCCCGTTCCGTTTCCTCTACGCTGCGCTTTTTGCGGAACTGATACCACTTCCGGCGCACCGAAGCATCTGGCACCAACGATAGCACGGGCAGGTGCAAACGATGCGATACGTCTATGGGCAAACGAAGGCTTCTGTCGATAATTGCGGCGCCCACAATTGCTACCACGGAAAGTACGACGCCTGCAGCCAGGAAAATGACTGCTTTTATAACAATATCTTTCAGCGAAGTATTCGGTTTGTCAGGCAGGCGTGGTGCATCGATCAAAAAATATTTCTGGCGCGCATCACTTTTTATCTGAGCCATCGAGAGACGGGTGTTTTCCTCTTTGTCTAAGGCTGTGGCATAACGAGTGGACGCCAAGTCTATGGCCGCTTGCAACCGGTCGATTTCGATTGTCTCCCCCCCGGGCCGATCGCCGCGCAAAGGAGCGGGATGTGTTTCCAAATATCGCTTCATTTCTTCCCGGGCAGCAGTCAGTTCGGCTTCGTAGGTCTGAATTACGTCACTAAAAAATGTTTGTGCCGTTTCGCTTTCGGCCAGTTGCGCGTTGATTTGCCACTGTAAGTACCCTTCAACGACCGCACTGACAAGCTGATAGGCAATTTCTGGCTCTTCCCTGGTCGCACTCACGACGATCTGGTTCTCGCCTAACGGATATACCCGAACGCTTTCGCGGGTGTCATCGATGATCTCTTTAACGGCCGTTTGCCCTTCTGTCATGTCCGCTTCCAGGTCAGTCTGCTGAATAATCGCCCGCACAAATGCATCCGTTTGCAGCAGTTCATTGAGATCCTGGCTCGCCGTCTGCGCAGCCGTCACCCACCAGGAAGCGCTGTTATCCCGAACATTCGTCAAAGACGCCAGATAAGACTCATTCTGCACATACAGCACACCCTGCGCATAATAAGTCGGCTTTTCATTCAAAAGAAAATATACCGCCAGCGCACTCGTCAGAACAATCGGCAGCAAATACAACCAGCGGTGCCGAAAATAGCTTTCCAGTATCCGCAATAAAACAAGACGTAACATAGCTTCTCCTAAACCTACGGCATGAAAAACCAAACCGCTCTTCGTTCAGCTAATAAAGAGAACACCAAAAACCATTTTTCGGACCTCTTACGATCAGCAGTTTAGAGAATCCCTGGGAAGATTGAACCCCACTTAATCCTTAGATTTTACATTTGCACACGCTACCGCACTGTCGTAGCGTCCACAAGCTTCGGCAATGGGTAGCACTACCCTCTTTAGCGTATGAATCATCATAGAATAAACTTAAGAACCAGATAACGAACCTCGTTAAGCGCCACTAACCTTTCAATTCTAATCTTATTATCATATCCAGAAAGAGTACCAATTTACACTCCGTGCCCCCATCATCCCTGAAAGCATGGTACCAAAAAGGCAGCGTCTTCAGCGGAATCAACCAACTTTCCCCATTGTGGCAAGGCAAAGTCTGTACTGTTGCCAGACAGCCACTGCCAGCCTTGAGCTTCCACCTGTCGCCGCAAGGCCCGCACTTTTTGTTTACGACCCTGTAGGAATAAAAAGATTCCCCCAAACGCAGCAAAGAGCAGCAGAACGAACAAGAAGGTGGCGACGATGTCCAAATCCATGAAATGAATCCTTGAGTTATTTGGTTCGCTAACGGCCGTGCATCATATACACCAGTCAATTATAGCGGAAATCTGGGTGTAGTCCGGTAGGCACACGCGCCTCTATAGACACTACACGAGATTTGCAAAGACATTTTTCTCATGGCAGGCGAAGCTGCTGAATGGTTACCCAACCTTCCCACTAAAGCCGAAAGACACCGCCTGAATCTGCCACGCCCACATGCGACTTGCCCAAACGTGACAAAAATCACGGGGGGAATGTGCTGAATGGTACTGTCTTCCCACTCCTGACCTGAGTATTCTGCTTACAAGGGGCAGCCTACCGGACAAACTCAAGTTTTCCCGCTATCTTCCCGCTGACGCCGTCCCACAGGGAGCCAACCCAACGCCGTCGTCCACATCACGCCAATCAACCCTACAATCCAGACACCCTCATCTCAGCCCCTTGAGTTGCATTGACTGATCGCCCCCGATGAGTAAAGGAGGCTGTATGGGATCTGGCCGCAATCCCCATTCTTGAATACCTACAAGGGAATAGAGGTGTTTGTTGGTTTGTTGGTTTGTTGGTTTGTTCGCTGGCTAAATACTAACCAACTAACCAACCTAACCAACTACCCACACAATGCCCTCAAATTTACCCCAGGAGCCAATTCATAGCGTCGGGTCACGGTTTACGGATTACGGAGTGCGGAATCCCTGGCCTGGCACAAGGGAGCTAAGAGATGGATTTTAAGCCGATTGACAAAACACCGGAAGCCTGGGCCGTGGAACCGCATTTAAAGGATTATGCCACGGCCGTTTCCACCTTCACCTGGGAGACCGTCACCCGCGAAATAGATGGTTTGCCAAACGGCCGTGGCCTCAACATCGCCCACGAAGCCGTAGACCGCCACGCCAATGGCCCCCTGCGTCACAAAATCGCCCTGCGCTGGCTGGGCAAAGACGACGAACTACAAGAATTCTCTTACCACGAATTAGCCCAACTCAGCAGCCGCTTCGCCAACGTCCTGACCGGCTTTGGCCTGAACAAAAGCGACCGTGTCGCCGTGCTGGCCGGCCGCATCCCCGAACTGTACGTCGCCGCCCTGGGAACACTGAAGGCCACCTGCGTCTTCATGCCCCTCTTCTCCGCCTTCGGCCCGGAGCCGATCTTCCAGCGGCTGCAAAAAGGCAAGGCCAAAGTATTGGTCACCACGCAAAAGCTCTACGCCAAAAAAGTAGCCGATTTGCGTGACCGCCTGCCCGATTTGCGCGTGGTGCTGCTGACCGACGTGCCCGAAGACGTGGATGAATCGGTCCTTTCCTTCCACAAGCATATGGCCGCCGCCCCCGCCGAATTCACCATCCCGCCCACCGATCCGGAGGATATGGCCTTGCTGCACTTCACCAGCGGCACCACCGGCATGCCCAAAGGCGCGGTCCACGTCCACAATGCCGTTTACCACCACTATTACACCGCCAAAGTCGCGCTGGATTTGCACCAGGACGACATTTTCTGGTGCACGGCCGATCCCGGCTGGGTGACGGGCACGTCCTACGGCATCATCGCGCCGCTGCTGCACGGCGTTACCAACATCGTCGATGAGGCGGAATTCGACGCCGAACGCTGGTACCACATTCTCGAAGAGCAAAAAGTGACTGTCTGGTATACCGCGCCCACGGCCGTTCGCCGCCTGATGCGCCTGGATATGAAACCACGTGAGGCGTACGACCTGAGCCAACTGCGTTTTGTCGCCAGCGTGGGCGAACCGCTCAATCCCGAAGCAGTGGTCTGGGGCAAAGAGGTGCTAGACCTGGACATCCACGACAACTGGTGGCAGACGGAAACAGGCGGCATTCTCATCTCCAACTATGCCGCCATGCAAATTCGGCCGGGGTCGATGGGACGGCCGTTACCCGGCATCACCGCCGCCATCCTGCGCCGTCTGGACGATGGCACGGTGGAAGTCATCAACAAACCCGGCGTGGACGGCGACCTGGCGATCAAACCGGGCTGGCCCTCCATGTTTCGTGGCTACCTGGACGACGACGAACGCTATCAAAAATGCTTCGTCGATGGCTGGTACATCAGCGGCGACCTGGCCATGCAAGACGAAGACGGCTATTTCTGGTTTGTCGGCCGCGCCGACGACATCATCAAAACCGCCGGGCATATGGTGGGACCATTTGAAGTGGAAAGCGCCCTGCTGGAGCATCCGGCGGTGGCCGAAGCGGGCGTCATCGGCGTGCCCAACGAGGTCATCGGCCAGTTGGTGAAGGCGTTTGTCTCCCTGAAGCCAGGCTACACCGCCGACGACCTGCTGCGCATGGAACTGCTGGGCTTTGGCCGCAAGAAATTAGGCTCGGCCGTCGCCCCGAAGGAGATCGAATTTATGCAAAATCTACCCAAGACGCGCAGCGGCAAGATTATGCGGCGGCTGTTGAAGGCGCGCGAGTTGGGACTGGATGAAGGAGATGTGTCGACGTTGGAAACGGCCGTCGACAAAGACCACGCCCTCCACCTGCTCAAAGAAATGCTGCGCATCCGCCGCCTGGAAGAAAAATCGGCCGAAATGTACACCAAGATGAAAATTCGCGGCTTCCTCCACCTCTACATCGGCGAGGAAGCGGTGGCCGTGGGCGCTATGCAGGCCCTGCGCCCCGCAGACACCATCATCGCCACCTACCGCGAACACGGACAGGCGCTGGCTCGCGGCATGAGCATGGGGGCCATCATGGCCGAAATGTACGGCAAGATGGAAGGGTGCAGCCGCGGCCGTGGCGGCTCGATGCACCTGTTCGACAAATCACTCAACTTCATCGGCGGCAACGCCATTGTTGGCGGCGGGCTGCCGCTGGCCGTGGGCGCGGCCCTGGCCGACAAAATGCGCGGCCTGGACCACGTAACCGTCTGCTTTTTTGGTGATGGGGCCGCCGCCGAAGGCGAATTCCATGAATCGCTCAATCTGGCGGCGCTGTGGCAGGCGCCGGTGCTGTTCATCCTGGAGAACAACCGCTACGCCATGGGCACGGCACTGCAAAAGTCTCATGCTAACCCCAACCTGACCGAACGCGCCGCCACCTACAACCTCCATGCGCGCAAAATCGACGGCATGGACGTACTGGTTGTTGAGGCGGCGGTGAAAGAGGCCGTGGAGGCGATTCGCGCCGGGCAGGGGCCGCAGTTCTTAGAGATTGAGACCTATCGCTTCCGGGCGCACTCGATGTTTGACGCCGAGTTGTACCGCGAAAAGCTGGAAGTGGAGGAATGGAAGGAGCGTGACCCCCTGCTCAATTTCATCAAGCTGCTGCAAGAGCAGCATTTGCTGAGCGATGAGGAACTGGCGCAGATGGAGGTAGAGGTGATGGCGGAAGTGGAAACGGCCGTTGCCTTCGCCGAAGCCGCCCAATGGGAACCCACCACCGAACTGGAACGCTTCGTTTACACGGAAAGCGAGAGCTAGAGTGTAGAGATAGAGAAACTCTTTTCTCTACACTCTACACTCTACACTCCCAAGGAGAAAGACATGAAAACAAATGGCAAAAACGGTCACGGCGAGATGGTGACGCTGACGTACCGCGAAGCCGTGCGGGCGGCCATCCGCGAGGCGATGCAAAAAGATGAGCGCGTCTTCCTGATGGGCGAGGACGTGGGCAGCTATGGCGGCTGCTTTGCCGTGAGCATGGGGCTGCTGGAAGAATTTGGCCCCCAACGCATAATCGACACGCCGCTGTCGGAATCGGGCTTTACCGGGGCAGGGGTTGGCGCGGCCGTGGCCGGAATGCGCCCTATCGTGGAGATCATGACAGTGAACTTCAGCCTGCTGGCCGCCGACCAGATCATGAACAACGCGGCCACGATTTTGCACATGTCCGGCGGGCAGTTCAACGTGCCGGTGGTTATCCGCATGGCGACGGGCGGCGGCAAACAGCTGGCGGCGCAGCACGCCCACAGCCTGGAAGGCTGGTATGCCCACATCCCCGGTCTCAAGGTGCTGACGCCGGCCACGCTGGAAGACGCGCGCGGCATGTTGTGGCCGGCGCTGCAAGACCCCGATCCGGTGCTGATTTTTGAGCATACGCTGCTCTACAACATGAAAGGCGAGCTGCCGGTCCACCCGGTTGAAGTGGACATCGAAAAGGCCAAAATCCACCGCCACGGCAATGACTTAACCCTCATCACCTACGGGCTGAGTTTACATAAGGCTCTGGAGGCGGCGGAACAATTGGCGACCGAGGGCGTGGATGTGGAGGTGATTGATTTAAGGGTGTTACGGCCGTTAGACGACGCCACCTTCATCGACTCCGTGCGCAAAACCCACCGCGCGCTCATCGTGGACGAAGGGTGGCGCAGCGGCGGCATCTCGGCCGAGATCAGCGCGCGCATCGTGGAGCAGGCCTTTTACGACCTGGACGCCCCGGTGGCGCGTGTTTGCGCCGCCGAAGTGCCCATTCCTTACGCCAAGCACATGGAAGAAGCGGCCATTCCGCAGGTGGACAGCATCGTCGCCGGCGTGAAAAGGATGGTAGGCGAATATGTCTGAGTTTGTCATGCCCAGTTTGGGCGCGGATATGGAAGCAGGCACGCTCTATGAATGGTTCGTCAAGCCGGACGACCCGGTAAAGCGGGGCGACGTGATCGCCTCGGTGGAGACGGCCAAGGGCGTGATCGAGATTGAGATTTTTGAAGACGGCCGTATTACCCAACTGCTCGTCGAGCCGGGCACGGAAGTGCCGGTGGGTATGCCCATCGCGGTGATTGCCGGAGCAGAGATGGTGGCGGAAACGGCCGTTCCCGTTCTGGCGGCCGCCGAAGCCCACCCGATGGACCAGAAAGCGTTGTTACGGCCGTCTAAACCGGAACCGGCCGACAACGGCAAGCGCCTCCGCATCTCGCCGGTGGCCCGCAAGCTGGCCGAAGAACTGGGCCTGGACCTGAGCCAGATTGTGGGGACCGGGCCGAACGGGGCGATCAGCCGGGGGGATGTGGAGGAATTTCAACGCCGAGGCGCAGAGGCGCAGAAGGTGGCGGAAGCGCCGCCGCCGAGCCGCGTGGAGAAACAGCCCGTGGCAGAGAAACCGGCGGAACAGCCTGCCACAGCGGCGACGCAGAAGGGTTCGACGGAGTTTCAGGCGGCGATGCGGCGAGCGATTGCGGCGGCGATGGCTAAATCGAACCGCGAAATTCCCCACTACTACCTGGAAACACGCCTGGATATGAGCCGCCCGCTGGCCTGGCTGGAGGCCGAAAACCAGAAACGCTCTATCCGTGACCGCATTTTGCCGGTGGTGGTGCTGATCAAGGCGACGGCGAAGGCGCTGGTGGACGTGCCGGACTTGAACGGCTATTGGGTGGATGATGGGTTACGGCCGTCTGAAGCCATCCACATCGGTTTTGCCATTGCCCTGCGTCAGGGCGGGCTGGTAACGCCGGCCATCCACCACGCCGACCTGAAGAGCCTGGAAGAGCTGATGGCCGCCATGAGCGACCTGATCATGCGCACGCGCGCCGGGCGGCTGCGCAGCTCCGAGCTGACCGACGCCACCATCACCCTGACCAATCTGGGCGACATGGGCGTGGACAAGGTGTTTGGCGTGATTTACCCGCCGCAGGTGGCCCTGGTGGGCTTTGGCAAAATCACGGAGCAGCCCTGGGCG
>Ga0116151_10005094_pt1 | contig 11442 bp, 7 predicted proteins | sample AD_UKC117_MetaG_FD_89893 | JGI IMG/M metagenome (GOLD analysis project Ga0116151, IMG submission 89893) | Active sludge microbial communities of municipal wastewater-treating anaerobic digesters from Hong Kong - AD_UKC117_MetaG | ecosystem: Engineered > Bioreactor > Anaerobic > Digestate... | reverse complement strand
TGTTGGGGCCAGTGAGAAGCCATAAGCGCTTGTCGTCGCCAGAGAGATCGCAGTCATTTGCAACGAAGGAGCCCGTTCCGGCATCTGCAACTGTGGATTCGACAACCGGATGCCTGCCACCGGTTATTGTGAAAGTCCTCGATTCATCGATTGTTGGCCGGACATAGCGCCGGCGCTCCGCCAGTTCAGCCAAACTTGCAACAGTGTCGAGAGCAGCTGCGGCGTCGGCAATTTCGGAAATGGCCGCCCCGTCGGCCATGACCCTTCTGGCAAGATTGTCGTAGAGTTCCAACTCGATCGCGATCGAGCGCTCGGCCGCCGCTGCGATCCGCTGATCAAGTGAAGCAAGCTCCGTCGTCACAAATCGCATGGCATTGGCCACCGATTGGCGGTGAATGAAGGTCTTGGCCCGCTCAGGCGTCGTGAGACTGACACCTGCCTGGGTCGGTACTTCGATGAAATATCCGAGGACGTTGTTGTGTTTGACCTTGAGTGACTTGACGCCGGTCAGGTCGGCATACTTGGCTTGAAGTCCCGCGACGACCTGCTTGGTCTCGTCGCGAAGTGAACGATTTTCGTCCAGATCGGCGTTGTAGCCTGGCTTGATGAATCCACCATCCCTCGCAAGCAACGGCAAGTCGTTGCCAAGCGCGGCATCGAGCTCCATACGGAGCGCGTCATCTGCCAGACCGAGAGTATGGCCAATGGCAGCGAGTCCGGCTGGCAACTGGTCGATGGCTGAAGACTGGACAAGGACAGCGGCAAGGGACTTCGCGGCGCGCAGGCTATCCCGGATGGCCGCGAGATCACGTGGCCCGCCCCGGCCGATCGCTATGCGTCCAAGCGCCCTGCCAAGATCGGGGAACGTCTTGAGTCTCTCCCTGACACGCTCACGGACACCCGGCTCATCCACGAACCACGTCACGTCATCGAGGCGTTGGTTGATGATCGAGGGCTCAGACAGCGGATTTGCCAGCCGCTCTGCCAGGCAGCGTGATCCTGCAGCCGTGATAGTCATGTCGATAACGGACAGGAGGCTGCCCTGCCGTTCGCCCGCAAGTGTCCGGCTCAGCTCTAGGTTGGCGCGGCTGGCGGGATCGATGAGCAGCGCTTCTGCCGGCAACTCACGGCGCGGCTGGCGCAGGTGCGGCACCTTTCCAGCCTGTGTCACGACAATATAATCGAGAAGAGCCCCAAGGGCGGCAATCTCGGCTTTGCCAAAGCTACCGAATCCGTCCAGGGCGGCGACATCGAAATGTTCCTGAAGCCGGCGTTCGGCGTTGACGGAATCAAATCTGGTACCCGGAAGCGGCGTTACCGCCGTGCCGCTCTGAGCAAGGATTTGTGCGAATGGCTCCTCGATTGTGAGTCTGTCCGGAACGACGATCTCACGCGCTTCCAGGCGCGCAAGATCGGCGGCAAGCCTGGCCCGGTCCGTCGCCGTGACAGCCAGCTCGCCGGAGCTGATATCTGCCCATGCGATGGCCATTTCGCCCGATCCTTTGATCGACGATATCGCCGATAGGAAATTGGAAGACCGGGAATCGAGCAGGTTGTCTTCAGTCAGCGTACCAGGAGTAACCAGGCGGACCACATCGCGGCGCACAACCGACTTTGAACCCCTCTTTCGCGCTTCCGCGGGGTCTTCGACTTGCTCGCAGACGGCAACGCGCCGTCCCAGCCGGATCAACTTTTGGAGATAGGCGTCGGCGGCATGAACCGGCACACCGTACATGGGTATATCCTCACCCAAGTGTTTGCCGCGTTTGGTTAATGTGATGCCCAGATCACGAGCCGCGATTTCGGCGTCCTCGAAAAACAACTCGTAGAAATCACCCATCCGGTAGAACAGCAGACCACCGGGATTGGCAGCTTTAATGTCCAGATATTGCGCCATGACCGGCGTTGCGCGGGCCAGGCCAGCATTGGTTTGTGGCAGTTCTGGGGTCGGCTTGTCGTTCATGAGCGTTCCATAGCAGGAAACACCGTCGAAGGTACAAGGTGGTTTCCTGCAAGGAGGCTTGAGCAAAGGCTTCCGCCACTTTAGTGTCGATTGTCAACCACGCCGCATCCGTCCATATGGGGTCACAATATCATGGATAGCAAGCCCGCACGCCGCCCGACATTTACCGAGGAGGAGGCGCTGCGGTTTCATCAGCGTGACAAGCCCGGGAAACTTGAAATCACGCCGACCAAGCCGATGGCGACCCAGCGTGACCTGTCGCTCGCCTACAGCCCGGGTGTTGCCGTCCCGGTACGACGCATTGCCGAGCAACCGGACACGGCTTATGACTACACGACGAAGGGAAACCTTGTCGCGGTCATTTCAAACGGTACCGCGATCCTCGGGCTCGGTGATCTGGGCGCGCTCGCTTCCAAGCCCGTGATGGAAGGCAAGGCTGTACTGTTCAAGCGCTTCGCCGACGTCGATTCCATCGATCTTGAGGTCGACACCAGGGATGTTGATCAATTCATCAATTCTGTCAGGTATTTGGGACCCTCCTTTGGCGGAATCAATCTCGAGGATATCAAGGCGCCTGACTGTTTCATCATCGAGCAGCGCTTGCGTGAATTGATGGATATCCCCGTCTTTCATGACGATCAGCATGGGACAGCGATCATCGCCACCGCCGCACTCATCAATGCGCTGCATCTGACCGGCCGCGATCTGAGAACCACGAAGATTGTATGCAATGGTGCAGGTGCTGCCGCAATCGCCTGTGTCGAACTGGTGAAGTCTTTGGGCGTTCCCAACGACAATGTTATGCTCGCGGACTCCAAGGGTGTTGTGTACAAGGGTCGCACCGACGGCATGAATCAGTGGAAGTCGGCCCACGCAATCGATACCGGCGCCCGTTCGCTGGCCAATGCCGTCGCGGGCGCGGATGTGTTCTTCGGGCTTTCGGTCGCCGGGGCCCTTACGCCGGACATGGTGAAGACCATGGCCCCGAACCCCATCATCTTTGCGATGGCGAATCCGGATCCTGAGATTCTTCCGGAAGATGTCGCCACCGTTCGCAGTGATGCCATCATGGCAACGGGCCGTTCCGACTATCCAAACCAGGTGAACAACGTTCTCGGATTTCCCTATATTTTTCGCGGTGCCCTGGATGTCCGGGCCACGACGATCAATGATGAAATGAAGATCGCTGCAGCGGAGGCGCTCGCCGGTCTGGCGCGTGAGGATGTGCCGGACGAGGTGGCGGCAGCCTATCACGGATCCCGGCCGGCATTTGGACGCGACTATCTCATCCCTGTGCCGTTCGATCCGCGGTTGATTGCGACTATTCCAGTGGCTGTTGCCAAGGCGGCCATGGAAACCGGCGTAGCCAAGCGTCACATCGCCGACCTTGAAGACTATGCACACCAGTTATCGGCGCGACTGGACCCGATTGCCGGCACATTGCAAAGCATCTTCGACAAGGTTCGCACCTCGCCCAAGCGGGTTGTGTTTGCCGAGGGCGAGGAGGACAGGATGATCAGGGCGGCGAACATCTTCGCCAGTGCTGGACTCGGGCGGGCCATTCTCGTGGCGCGGGAGTCCGAAGCTGAAAAGACGATGTCCGCCAATGCCCTGGAGTTGCATGAGCACGTTGAGTTCACCAATGCGCGGGTTTCCGATCGCAACCTTGACTATGCGAATTTCCTCTATGAACGTCTCCAGCGCGATGGTTTTCTGCTTCGGGATTGCCAGCGCATGGTGAACCAGGATCGCAACATATTTGCGGCTTGTATGGTGGCCATGGGTGATGCGGATGCGATGGTGACGGGTTTGACCCGGAACTACTCCGTGGCGCTCGATAACGTGCGGCGTGCAATCGACCAGAGGGCGGGCCACCGGCCGATCGGCGTGTCGATGGCGCTCGTCGGGGGCAGAACAGTGTTCATCGCGGACACGTCGGTCCAGGAACTGCCGTCAGCCGAGGAACTGGCGGACATCGCAATGGAAGCCGCCGGCGTGGCCCGGCGTTTTGGCTACGAGCCGCGAGTTGCATTCCTCTCCTATTCGACGTTTGGCTATCCGCGCGGCGAGCGTTCGGCGTATGTGCGCAATGCCGTGAAGGTGTTGGATGGCCGGGACGTTGACTTTGAGTATGACGGGGAGATGGCCGCGGATGTGGCGTTGTCACGCGAGGCGATGGCGCTATATCCGTTTTGCCGCCTCACGGCTCCTGCCAACGTCCTGATCATGCCGGCGGCTCATTCGGCATCGATCTCGACGAAGATGTTGCAGCAATTGGGTGGCGTCACAGTTATCGGACCGTTGCTGACCGGTCTTGAAAAGCCGGTACAGATTGCCTCCATGTCGGCGAGGGCGTCAGATATTGTCAATCTCGCAGTCATCGCGGCATATGATATCAATCGTTAGGCCGGCCAAAATGGCTGAAGTAACGCTGATTGATGGCTGAAACAGGCAGAATGATCAACACGTCGACGGTATTGAACTGGTGGTCGACGATGGCGCCATCACCAATATAGCAGCCGAGGCGGAGATATCCCTTGATCAGGGGCGGAAGCTGACGAAGCGCTTCCCTCATATCCAATTCGTCGGCCGGTACGCGCTTCATGTCGACGTAGAGAGATGGGTGGGCCTGCACATGCCATTCGGCAGGAGCCGCAGCCGAATTGGCAAGAAATGCGAGAGCCGCGGCATGCTTTGCTGGATCAGTCCCGTCAAGGCTTGCGCACCCCAACATGACATCAAGACCATGGAAGCGCACATAATCCCAAATGCCCTGCCATAACAACTCGACGACCGGCTTGGTACGGAACGGTTTTAGGACGCAGGATCTGCCCAGCTCCAGAAATCGGAGGTTGGGATGGGAGGCGATAACCGGAGCGATATTGAACTCGCTTTGCGTATAGAAGCCGCCATGCCTTTCGGCGACTTCTTGCCGGAGGAGGCGATATGTCCCGATCAGCTCTCCGTCTGCGAGTAGAATAGCGTGTTCATCGGTGCTCTTGCCCCGTTGGATGACGACCAAATGATCGCAGATCGCATCGAACTGATCCGCGTCCATGCCGATCGCGTGGGCTTCCGACTCAGCCTTGGCACCGAGCTCTTCGTAGAAGACGCGATAGCGCAAGCGCTGGCAGGCGCGGATTTCGTCCGTCCCGGCCGCTTCCCTGAGGATCAGATTCCCGCGTTCTACCCGGATTGTTCTCACGTGCGCTGGTTACTCATACTTCGGTGGCATCTCTTTGCCACACAGCGGAGCTTCGCGAAAGTTCCGTGACAGTTCAAGCAGCCGGTCTTTTCCCGAGCAGCCGGGTAATGGCTTCGTCCAGGTCCTCACGGTCAAACGGCTTCGAGAGATGCCCATCCATGCCGGCAGCCAGACACTCATCTGTGTTTTCACGACCGGCATTTGCCGTCAGCGCCAGAATGGGAACATGCTGGCGGCTGCCAAGGGATGATTCCCGCCGACGGATTTCCCGCGTCGTCGCCAACCCATCCAAAACCGGCATTTCGACATCCATGACGATCATCGCGGGCGTTGCACCATTTTCCCACATCTCGAGCGCCTGAGCGCCGTTTACGGCATGCCGGACATGGCATCCTGCCCGTTCGAGCATGGTGCGCGCCAGCAGAGCATTGACGGGATTGTCTTCCGCCAGGATAACTTCGATCTTTGCGGCATTGGGTTCTCGATTGACGATATTGCGCAGTCCGCTGATTGCTGCCGTGAGCGCCATGTGATCCTTATTCGTGATCAACTTCATCAGAGACGTGCGACGGAACGGCTTTAGAAGATATCCCGCCATCGTTGGGTTCAGCTGGCTGTGGTATTGGCGGCGCTCTTCGGCGGTCATCAGGACGAACACGCGACTGGCGTGAACATTGGCCGTTTTGTCAGATATCCAGTCCGTCAGCTGATAAAACTGCTCGACATCGCAAATGTAGTCGATGAATTGCGTACTGTGATGGTCATTCAAGAAGGACGAAAGATCCGCGCGCGAAGCGATCCAATTCACCTCGCCGCCTTGATCCTCGAGTGTTCTCGTCAGATGGCGGGCGATCAGGTTCCGCGGAGAAACAATTCCGAAGACTCGACCTGCAAGAATCCGCTCAACGGGTTTGCCATTGTTTTCCTCAAGCGGCAGTATGACGGCAAAGGATGTCCCGTGACCGGGTCTGGACCGGACTGTAAGTGTCCCGCCCAATGCTTCGGCCAGTTTGCGGGAGATTGCGAGCCCGAGCCCGTTTCCGCCAAACAGGCGCCGCGTATCCGCATTCGCCTGGGTGAACTCCTCAAACACGCGGTTCTGCTCGTCTTGCGTCATGCCGATGCCGGTGTCGGAGACTGTCATGACGACCCGGTCCGGTCCGTCGGACTCGACCTCAATGCCAATGCTACCTGTCGACGTGAACTTAATCGCATTTCCGCACAGGTTGAGAAGGATCTGCCTGAGCTTCTGTTCATCGCTGATGATTGTCTGAGGCATTTGCCCCGAGACATAGCATGAGATCTCCAGTCCTTTCGCGTGAGCCCGGGGAGCAAGCAGTTCAACGACGGATTCAACCAGCAGCGGCAGATCGACCGGCGTCTTGTTAACCGCGACGTCCTGCCGTTCCGCATTGGAAGGATCCAGAAGCTCGTCCACGATCGACAGCAGGGCGCGTGCCGAGGATTCAGCCGTTTTCGCGTAATTCTTCTGTTCTGGCGTCAGCGGGGTTTCAAGCAGGAGCCCGATCATCCCGATGACACCGTTCATCGGTGTCCGGATTTCATGGCTGGTTGTTGCGAGAAATCGGGATTTGGCCCGGCTGGACGCTTCTGCAGCCGTGCGAGACTCCTGCATGGCCGCGACAGCAGTGGCAAGTGCCGCCATCCGGCGTTTCGCCGCTCTCCGCCAATAGTATTCGCCGGTCATCACGCCCAGTGCCAGAACGAGACCAGCAAGGGTCATACCAAAAAGGGAACCGGTCGACTGGCTGGAGTATGCGATTCCAACGCATAATCCACTGAGAACGACGATCAGTGAAGCCGCGATCACAATCGTACCGTAACCGAGCTCAGGCTTCGCCAGTTGATCGAGAGCCTCCGCGAAGGCACGGTCTGCCTGCCGCGAATGGGATTCGTGGATAGAACCCTGGACTGCCTTGGAATCTTGCATCGTCCAGTGATCGCATGCTGGGCTTGCAAATCCTTTACTGATGAAATTCGTGGTTACCAGATCATCAACGGACGACCTGACAGGCAGCGCCTGGTGCGTAATGCGCCAAGACGGAATCGTCTTGGCGAAGCAATGATGCATCAACCTATTGAAAGGTCACATCTAGGCAGCAATTTGAAAGGCTCCAAGCCGCTGCCGGTAGCTGAGCGCCTCCGCGACATGGAGACGCGACACACTCTCTTTGGTGTCCAGATCAGCCAATGTTCGCGCGACGCGAAGCACACGGTGATACCCGCGGGCCGACAAGTGCATGGCGTCGGCCGCATCCCGCAGGAGTTTCATGCCTTGAGCATCTGGCACGGCAATCTGCTCCAGTAAAGACCCGTCGGCCTGAGCATTTGTCCGCAAAGCTGATTGGCCGAGCCGCTGAAACCGCTGACGCTGAATGTCACGTGCTGCTGCGATCCGCTGCGCCACGTCGGCGCTCGATTCCTTTGGGGGAGGAAGCGTCAAATCCGACGCCTTGACCGCTGGCAACTCGATCTGGATATCCATGCGATCGAGCAGTGGCCCCGAAATGCGGGCCTGGTAGTCAGCCGCGCATCGTGGCCCCTTCCGGCAGACATGGCCGGGTTCGCCCGCCATGCCGCATTTGCACGGATTCATCGCCGCGACGAACTGGAAGCGTGCCGGGTATGTGACATGATAGTTCACCCGAGCCACCATCGTTTCCCCGGTCTCCAATGGTTGGCGGAGGCTTTCGAGAACTCGTGGCTGAAATTCGGGCAACTCGTCCAGAAACAGCACGCCATGATGGGCTAGCGCCATTTCGCCGGGTTTCGCCCGTAAGCCGCCGCCGACGAGTGCCGCCATGCTGGCAGAGTGATGAGGAGCCCGGAAAGGCCGCCGCCGGGACAACTGTCCCTCCGCCAATTCCCCGGCTACGGAGGCGATCATGCTGACATCCAGCATCTCGCGCGCGTCCATCGGCGGCAGGATCGATGGCAGTCTTTGGGCCAGCATCGACTTTCCGGCACCCGGCGGACCCACCATCAGCCTATGCTTTACAATAGACCCATGAACACCCTAGAATGCCCTATGGGCAACAAAGCATATTCGTATCTCCGGTTTAGCACCCCCGATCAAATGAAGGGCGACTCCCGCCGCCGTCAGTACCAGATGGCCGTCGATTACGCTGCGGCACATGGTCTTGAACTTCAGGACGTGAGCTTTGAGGACCTTGGGGTATCGGCCTTCCATGGCGCCAACGCGGAGATGGGCCGCCTGGGCGATTTCGTGGCCGCAGCCGAAGGCGGAGCCATAGAGTCAGGCTCATGGCTATTGATCGAGAACCTTGACCGTCTATCGCGTGCAAAGCCTAGGAAGGCGGTTCGCCTGCTTGAACGCATATGCGAATGCGGCATCACTCTCGTCACCCTGACTGACAATCGAGTCTATGATCAGAAAGCCTTAGATGACCCCATGGCCTTCATGTACGCCTTTATGGTTGCCATCAGGTCCCACGACGAAAGCGTCATGAAAGCATTACGCCTCCGTTCCTCGTGGCGGCAGAAGCGCAGCACGGCGGCACCCGACCGGATCATGACGAAGCGGGTCCCGACTTGGCTGCGAGTCGAGGGCGAGGGAAAGGAGCGCCGCTTCGAGGTCAACAGTGAGCAGGCGGCGATAGTTCGGCGCGTCTTCACGATGGCGGCGGAGGGCATTGGTCAACACAAGATCGCAGAGGCATTGAACCGGGAAGGCGTTCCGACGGTAGGGGGTGCGAAGCACTGGCACCGCAGCCTAATCGCTAAGTGGCTCAAGTCACCCGCTGCTATCGGAACTCTCATCCCCCATACCATTGAGCGCTCAGAGACGGACAAGAAGACCCGTCACCCCGAGCCGCCCATTGAAGGCTATTACCCCGCCATCATCAGCCGGGAGGTTTTCGAGGCCGTGGCGGCGCTGCAAGGCGGAGAGGCAAAGGCCCGCGCGGCTCATGACGGACCTAAGGGTCTTTCAAGCCTCCTTGCAGGAATGGCGCGGTGCTGCAACTGCGGTGGCACAATGACCCGCGTGAACAAGACGAGCAAGGCGAAGGGCGGCAGAACGTATCTTGTGTGCGCAAAGGCGAAGGCGGGCGGAGAGTGCGAGTATCGCGGCGTCGATCAAGAGGTCATCGAGCGAGCCGTCATCAGCCTGAGTGAGCAGATGCGGGAGAAGGTGGCAGGAACCATCCTCATAGCGGAGGACCTTGCAGCGCAGATCGCGGAGGCGGAGGCGCGGGTGTCCGAAGTGAAGGACCAGTTTGAGAACGTGCAAGCTGCTATCGCGGCTCACCCGGTCAACGCGGTGCGGGTCGCAATGCTCGACAACTACGCCAACGCCAAGCAGGTGGCAGAGCAGCACCTTGTCTATCTGCGGAGGCGACATGCGGCAGGCGGCGCGGCCCTTGTGGTACGCAGCGCGGAGGCCGCAGCGGCGGCGCTTGAGGCAGACCCCCTAGACATCAGCAAGGCCAACGCGGCGCTGCGCCAAGCCTTCGACCGCGCGGTCATAGACTGGCAGTGGGGCAACGTGGTGCTGCACTGGCGGCACACTGACGAATGGGTCTTGAGGGCACCCCTACCCCGGAAGACGAAGCTTCGCAGGCGGCGGAGCGAAGGGACGGAACAACCATTCCCGCCTCAACCATCATCAACACCGAAAGGAAACTGAATGGACAATGTAACGGTAAGCGTCACGGACTGGCGAGCATCTGTGCTCGACCACTGCCGGGCCTGCATTAAGGCTTTTGAAAGCGGAAGCAAGATCAGCGCCGAGTTAGCCTTGGCGGGGTTCAACGAGGAGCGCGAAATGAGAGGTAAGGTCGAATGGGCGCGGCCCTGTAATTTTGACCCCGCTGCGGCCATAGATTTGAAAGTCGTGCAAAGGAAGCATGGGAAGTTGCCAGAACGTAAGCGCTCCGAGAGGACAATAGATGCGGCCACCTTTACCGCAATGCGCCTCCTGTTACTTTACGGTGGCACTCCCGGTTTCAATCCTGCGGACGCTGATCATCACTATCCTATCCTTCTCTATAGCGGTGTTAACATCTACCTCAACCGCCTCGTTGCTGATGCAGGGGACCTTCAAGAAGTTGAGTACTCTGGCGGAGCAGAAACGGGCGAGGGCAGCCATTATGACTTGCGCCTGACCAATCTGCGCCTTGTTGCTAACGTGCCGGGGCCATACCGGAGGCGGGCCTACCGTGGTCGACTCGAAGCTATCGAGATATCGGCGACGTGCCTTGAGAAGCTTAGGGCGCGGGGCAATCACCGGAAGGGTAAACTGCCCACCACTCAAGAATACCGCAGCCTCATGGAAGCAGCCTTCCGCGCCATCGGCACACATCAATCAGTCGACTACTAAACGGGACAGAGGACCATGCTATTCTGCTTCAAGATGTTTGGCCGTGAGCATTTCCTTGAGACATGGGACCGCATCGAGTGGGGCTATGAGCGCCGCGTGAATGGTGATGTTGAGGTATGGGCGGGACGCCTGCACTTCGCGTCTTCCCGTCTTACTCCCTCACCTATCAGGGGATGACGAGTAGATCGACAAGCCCCCGGCGGAGGAAGGCAGCGGAGAGCATCAAGCGCCGCATCAGGGCCGACACAGCCGGGGCCGTGGGTCTTCGCTGCGGAGCGCCGGGATGCAAGCGCCCCGTGGCGAAGGCAACCGGAGGGGCGCTGAGTGAGGGGTGGTGCCGATACCACCTAGACCACCGCTCACGCCACGGCTCGACATGGGCGAAGACCATCAGCGGCCCGGTGCTGCAAGCCCGCCTTGCCGCCTCCCAAGAGTGGCTTCGGGGCCGGAAGGATGACCCACATGTGCAGGCGGCGCGGAGGGGCCTTGCGGAGCTTCTAGAAGGTGCTGGCGTGGCGGAGCGGGTGCCAGACCTTGCGCTGCAAGACCCCGCCACAAAGGCCCGTGCCGCCCTCGCAAGATACCGAGAAACGGGGAGGGGCGGAGAGGCACTTCTCACCCGGTGCCTTGCGGTGCTGGCGGTGGTGCGGGACCCTCATCGCGTTGGCGTCGATACCGGGGCGGACTTTCTACGGGTGCAGATAGCGAAAGCGGTCAACCGTTTGGTCCCGGCTGCGGAGGCGGTGCGGGTGCGCGGTGGGAGGCTTGAGAGATACAAGGCGTGGGCACCCAGCCGGGGCCGCTATCTTTGGCACATGGGAAGCATGATCCTGGCCCCCGTTTGGGAGGCTTTGGGGGCCGCCATGGTAGATCAGATCATTAGCCTTGAGGCGGAGCGCCGGGGCCGCAGGA
>Ga0116151_10005091_pt1 | contig 11445 bp, 9 predicted proteins | sample AD_UKC117_MetaG_FD_89893 | JGI IMG/M metagenome (GOLD analysis project Ga0116151, IMG submission 89893) | Active sludge microbial communities of municipal wastewater-treating anaerobic digesters from Hong Kong - AD_UKC117_MetaG | ecosystem: Engineered > Bioreactor > Anaerobic > Digestate... | reverse complement strand
CATGGAAAATCGGGGTCAGACCCCATTGATCCGCACCCCCTACTGACAACCCACCCCGCATCGGTCATCATCGGCCACCCGCCCCGGGCCGCCCCGCCACGCCCACCCGCCGATGCTCTTCAACGCCTACGAATTCCTCATCCCTTTTCCTGCCCCTCACCCTCGCTGGCTACTTCTGGGTCGCCCGGCGCGGGCATGAGCCGGCGATCGTCTGGCTGGTGCTGGCCTCGCTGTTCTTCTACGCGTGGTGGCGGCCGGTTTATCTGGTGTTGCTGCTCGTGTCGATGCTCGCCAACTTCGGCCTTGGCAGCCTGCTCGGCCAGGCGCACCGCCGAGGCCGCCTGCACGCCGGCAAAGCCTGGCTAATCTTCGGCGTCTTCCTCAACCTCGCCCTGCTCGGCTACTTCAAATACGCCAACTTCACCGTCAGCAGCCTCAACGCCCTCGCCGGAACCGACTTCCACCTCGACACCATCATCCTGCCGCTGGCCATCTCCTTCTTCACCTTCCAGCAGATCGCCTATCTGGTCGACGCGTACCAAGGCCAGGCGCGCGAATACCGCTTCGCCCACTACGCGCTCTTCGTCACCTTCTTCCCGCAGCTCATCGCCGGCCCCATCGTCCATCACCGCGACATGCTGCCGCAGTTCATGCAGCCCGGCGCGCTCACCCCGCGCGCGCAGAACATGGCCATCGGCCTCAGCATCTTCGCCCTCGGCCTCTTCAAGAAAACCGTCCTTGCCGACGGCGTCGCCCAGTACGCCACACCCGTCTTCGACGCTGCCGCCGCGGGCGATACGCTCAGCTTTTTCCAGGCCTGGGGCGGCGCGCTCGCCTACACGCTGCAGCTCTACTTCGACTTCTCCGGCTATTCCGACATGGCCATCGGCGCCGCGCGCATGTTCGGCATCGTCCTGCCGGTCAACTTCCACTCGCCCTACAAAGCCACCAACATCATCGAATTCTGGCGGCGCTGGCACATGACGCTGTCGGCCTTCCTGCGCGACTACCTCTACATCGCACTCGGCGGCAACCGCGCCGGGCGGCTCATGCGCTACCGCAACCTCATGCTCACCATGCTGCTCGGCGGCCTGTGGCACGGCGCGGGCTGGACCTTCGTCGCCTGGGGCACACTGCACGGACTGTATCTGTGCATCAACCACGCCTGGCGGCACACCACCACGCGCCTCTTCCCGCAGGGGCTGCTTCCCGTCCCGCTCGCCAAGGCGTTGTCGTGGCTCGTCACCTTCGTCGCCATCGTCGTCGGCTGGGTGTTCTTCCGCGCGGGCAGCTTCGATGCCGCCCTCAGCGTGCTGCAGGGCATGGCCGGCCTCAACGGCATCGCACTACCCAACGCCATCGCCGCCCGGCTCGATGCCGTGTGGCCCGTGCTCGCCCGCCTCGGCTTCGGCACCTACCTCGGCGGCGGATCGCAGTTCGTCTTCACCTGGCTATGGATCGCCGCCCTGCTGCCGGTCGCGCTAGTCCTGCCCAACACGCAGCAGATCATGCGCCACGCCCAACCCGGCCTGCACCTGCACAGCGGGCGCACCGAAGACGAGCTCCAGCCCGCCCCGCGGCTCGCCGACAAACTCGCCTGGCGCAACACCACCGGCTGGGCCATCGGCATCGGCCTGCTCGCCGCCATCTCCGTGCTCGCCATGACGCGCATCTCCGAATTCCTCTACTTCCAGTTCTGAGCCCGCCATGGACAGCCCCAACGCCTCGCGTCGCTTCCTGCGCTGGCTGGCGCTCAGCTTTGCACTGGTCTGCGCCGCAGCCGCCGGCTTCAACTACGTCGTCGACCCCTACGGCCTGTTCGGCACACCCCGCATCCAGGGCTTCAACGCGATCAAGCCCACCGCCGCCGAACGCGTGCGCGTCACCAAGCCCTACATGGCCAGCGCCGCCCGCCCGGCCACGGTCATCGCCGGCAACTCGCGCCCCGAACTCGGCCTCGACCCGCAAAGCCCCTGCTGGCCAGAGGACCACAAGCCCGTCTTCAACACCGGCATCCCCGGCGCCAGCTTCTACATGCAGACCCAGTACGCCAAGCACGCCCTCATGGCCGGCAGCGGCAAACGCGTCCTGCTCGCGGTGGACTTCCTCGACTTCCTCACCAACACCGCCGCTCCCGCCACCCCGCCCGACTGGCCGGCGCTGGCCCGCAGCTACGCCGGCCGCCTCCACATCCCCGGCGAGGACGCCCCCGCCTGGCAGCGCATCCACCTGCAGGCGCAGGACCAGCTCGGCGCCCTGTTCTCGCTCACCACCCTGGCCGACGCGCTCGGCACCGTCGCCCGCCAGCGCGCGCCTTTCACCGCCGACCGCCGCGCCGACGGCTTCAACCCCGGGCGCGACTACCAGGCCATCATCCGCAGCGAAGGCCAGCACGTGCTCTTCGCGCAGAAAAACGCCGAGCTACGCGAGCGCCTGGCAAACCCGAAGCTCGGCCTCTTCCCCGCGGGCCAGCACAGCAACGAGAGCTTCGAGGCGCTCAAGGGTTTTCTGGGATGGGCGAAACAGCACGGCATCGCCGTCACCGTCTTCATCAACCCCTACCATGCCGACTACCACCGCATCATTGCGGAGTCGGACCTGGGCGAGACGTACGCGCAGTGGACGAAGATGGTTGCGGGCATCGCGACGGCTGCAGAGGTGCCGTTCTGGGATTTCAATGCGCAAGGGTTCGAGCTGGGAGAGACGCCACCGGGACCTGGGGTGCGGGGGGAGCACATCCGGTGGTTCTGGGAGCCGGCGCATTACACGGCGGAGTTGGGGGAGGTGATGCTGGGCAAGATGGTGATCAAGGCGGCCTGCACCATCCCGCCAACGGAGTAATTCGCGGACCCAGCTCAGACAGCAGGCCACCAAGCCCAAGGTGCTTCAGGGCAATCCTCGCACCCACTCCAGCGTCGCCCTCGCCACGCCGTCGCTCTGCGCCACCGCAGAAAACGTGTGATCCGCCTCTGCAAAGTGCCGCACCGAGCAGCGCCCGGAAGCCATGAACGTCCCCCACGCCGCATCCCCGGCGACACACTGCTCGAACTCGCGCGCAACGTAATCACGACCACTCAGAAACACCGCGACAGGCAGTTCACAACGCTGCAGCCCACGCAGCATGCGCTTCGGCAGCGGCCCCTCCCGATCAGATGGCACACTGCCTGCACCTGCCGCCGCGCCGGCGGCTTCCTTCACCCCACCCAACGCACCACGCAAATTCACGCCACCGCCCAGCAGCTTGCGCCAGAAGCGCGGATCCAGCAGCCGCTGCAGGTAATAGTGCTTGAGCATCGTGCGCGCCTGGGTTTCGGCCGTTCGCACCCACGGATTCAGCAGCACCGCACCCGCCACCAGCGGGTTACCGCCAAGGCTCAGGCAGATCGCACTCGCACCGTCGCACAAGCCCCACAGCACGATGCGCCTCAGGCCGGGCAGTTCGCGGGCAAATGCCGCGATCGCCGCCTCGATGTCATCCGACAACGCCTCGAAATCCCGCGCCTCACCGCTCGCATCCCCCATGCCGCGGAAGTCGAAGCGCATGCAGGGCACGCCATTGTCGGCAAGAAAGCGCGCCAGCATCACGAACTGACGATGACTCCCCACCCGGTACTGCGGCCCGCCGACCACGATCAGCACGCCAGTATCGGCAGCCACAGCATCAGCGGCCTGCGGGGCAGACACCACGCCGACCAGCGTCTCGCCCCCGCAGTCGAAGATCAGCGCGCGCTCAGCGTGCATGCCCCCACCTGCCAAGCACCGCACACGACGCATCGATCAACGCCGGTGAAACCTCGATCTCCTGCGTCTGCCAGAAGAACGGGCCGGTCACCTTCTCATGCAGCACGGCTTGCCCCGCGCCCGACCACCTCGCCACCCATTCCCCAAGCGCACGATTCGGCTGGACATCGCCCGAAGCCGCCATTTCCATCACCGCCACGGGCGCCGCGAAACCCGGCGGCAGTTCGAGCCGCGACGAAGACCACCCTTTAGCCAGCTTCGGCGAAATCACGTAACCCGCCACCTCTGCGCCAGCGCCCTGCTCCAACCGCGCCAGCAAAGCAGACGCCGATGCACCGGCCTTGTGCTCGTCCTGCCAGTGAGCCACCGCAGCCAGGCGCAGAAGCTGCAACAGATTGCGCCGCCCCTCGAGAACCGGATGCCACAGCATCAGACCGTCGCACCCCCCGCCCCGCGCCAGCCAGTCACCCGCTAGCAAGGCTCCGCCCCGCACAGCCCAGATGAACAGCGGCCCATCGGCCTGCGACCGAAGCCAGGCCGCACTGTGCTCGACGTCGGCGATCCACGTGACCCAGCTCGCGTCGGCAAGATCGCCACTACTGTCCCCGCAGCCGTGCAGGTCCATCCGCAGCACGAGCAGCCCGGCATCCGCCAGCGCACGCGCAGCCAGCGCGCACATGCGCCGCGACTTGTTCAGCTCTTCGAGCAGCGGCGGCACCAGAAGCACCAGCCCGCGCGGCTGCCCCAAAGGCCGGTCCACAATGCAAAAACGCTGCCCGAAAGCAGCGTCTGCAAAAAAAACCTCCCGCGCAGACATGCGCTGCGGCGCTCGTCAGCCCAGCTTGCCCTGGATGAACTCGACCAGCGTGCCCACCGTGGCAAAGGTCGCGCCGTCGATCTCGTCGTCCTCGACGAAGAAGTCGAAACGCTCTTCCATGAGGTTGATCACCCCCACCACCGCCATCGAGTCGAGTTCGGGCACCGCCCCCAGCAGCGGCGTGTCGTGGGTGAATGCCGCCGCGCGGCCGTTCAGGCTGAGCACTTCGTCCAGGATGCCCAGCACTTCTTTAGTGATATCCAACGATGCTCTCCTGCATGTTGTCGTTGATATTCAGGTCGCAGCCGAGCCGCGATAAACGGCTTGTATTATAGGGGCTCGAACGCGAAAGACGACGCCACTGCGATACCCCATGCCGGAACACTGCCACACCCGATGAAATCCGTCCTCATGATCGCCTTCCACTTCCCGCCGATTCAGGGCAGCAGCGGCATCCAGCGCACACTGGGTTTCGCGCGGCATCTGCCCGAACTTGGCTGGCAGCCGATTGTGCTCACCGCGCATCCCCGGGCCTACCCCAGCACCACCGACGACCTCGTCGACACGCTACCGCCCACCCTGCACGTCATTCGCGCCCAGGCGTGGGACGCCTCGCGCCACTTCGCCATCCGCGGCCGCTACCCGGCCGCGCTCGCGCGCCCCGACCGCTGGCTCAGCTGGTGGTTGGGCGCCGTCCCCGCCGGCCTGTCCGTCATCCGCCGCCTGAAGCCGCAGGCACTGTGGTCCACTTACCCCATCGCCACCGCACACAGCATCGGCGCAACGCTCCAGGCGCGCAGCGGCCTGCCCTGGATCGCCGACTTCCGCGACCCCATGGCGCAGGACGACTACCCGCCCGACCCGGTCACCCGCCGCCACTACGCCGAGCTCGACCACCGCACCGTCAGCCAGGCCCGCCGCACCTTCCTCACCACGCCCAGCGCCGTCGCAGATTACCGCCACCGCTACCCGCAGCACGCCCACCGCATCGAACTGCTGGAAAACGCCTTCGACGAAGACAGCTTCCGCCAGGCCGAAGCCACCCTCCCGCCCAATGCCGGGGCGCTCAACCCCGGCAAGCGCACCCTGCTCCACAGCGGCATCGTCTACCCCAGCGAGCGCGACCCCAGCCATCTCTTCGCAGCTCTCGCCCACCTGCAGCGCACGCAACCCCAGGTCTATGCCGCGCTGCAGATCCGCTTTCGCGCCCCGGTGCACGACACCCTGCTCCAGGGCCTCGCAGCGCAGCACGGCGTGGCGTCGGCCGTGCAAATCCTGCCCGCGCTCGGCTATCGCGACGCGCTCGCCGAGATGCTTTGCGCCGACGGCCTGCTGATCCTGCAGGCCAGCAACTGCAACGCCCAGATCCCCGCCAAGCTCTACGAATACTTCCGCGCGCAGCGCCCGATCATCGCGCTCACCGACCCCGCCGGCGACACCGCCGCGCGTTGCCGCGCAGCCGGCATCGAGACCGACGCCCCGCTCGATGACTCCCTCGCCATCGCAAAACGCCTGGCGCAGTTCGTCACCGGCACGCTTGCGCCAAGCATCGCCCCCGCCGCCGCCATTGCCCAAGCCTCGCGTCGCGCGCGCGCGCAGCAACTCGCCGAGGCGCTGGACGCCCTATGAGCACGCACGCGGCAGAACAGGATCCGCACCTCAGCGCAAACTGGTTCACGCTGCTGCGCGCCACCGCATTGCCGCCCGGCACCACGGTCCAGACCCTGGACATCGGCCTGCCAGCAAACCCCGGCACCGCGCAGCTCCACCTCATGCGCAAGCCCGACACCCCGGCCCAGCTCCACGGCCTGTCCACCTTTTACACCCCCATCTTCGGCCCCAGTGGCCCCGGCCCGATCGACGCCGAAGCGCTCCGCGCGCACTGGCACCTCATCCGCCGCGCCGCCGACGCCCCCCACCTCATCCAGCTCGCACCGGTCGACCCCGATACCCCCTTCTTCGCCCTCGCGCGCGACACCCTGCGCCAGGCGGGCTGGCTGGTCGGCGACTACTTCTGCTTCGGCAACTGGCACGCGAAGGTCTCTGGCCAGACCTTCGAAGACTACCTCGCCGCCCGCCCCTCGCAACTGCGCAACACCTTGCTGCGCCACCGCCGCAAGCTCGAGCGCCGCAGCGACTTCACCCTCCGCATCCAGGCAACCGCTGACGCCGCCCTCCCCGCAGCCATTGCCGAATTCACCCGTGTCTACAACCTGAGCTGGAAGCAGCCCGAGCCCTTTCCACAGTTCATCCCCGGCCTGTGCGCACTCGCGGCAAGCAAGGACTGGCTGCGCCTGGGCCTGCTCGAACTCGACGGCCGCGCGGTCGCGGCCCAGCTCTGGCTCGTGGCGGCAGGCACCGCCTATATCGTCAAGCTCGCGCACGACAAGCAATACGATGCGCTGGGCGTCGGCACCGTCCTCACCGGCCACCTCATGCAGCATGTCCTCGACGTAGACCACGTGCAGCACCTCGACTACCTCATCGGAGACGATGCCTACAAACGCAACTGGACCCCGCTGCGCCGCGAACGCCGCGGGCTGGTCGCCTTCAACCCGGCCAGCGCACGCGGGCTCGCCCTTGCCGCCCGACACTTTGCAGGTCGCGCCCTGCAGCGGCTGCGGCAAGGTGCCCCCGGAGTCGACCCCGCATGACCAGCGCCCCCGGCAGCCTCGTCCAAGGCACCCTGCTCACCGTCGCCATGCGCTGGACAGACCGCCTCATCGGCTTCGTCAGCACGCTCATCCTTGCCCGCCTGCTCACCCCCGCCGACTTCGGCATCATCGCCATGGCGACGCTCGTCATCGCGCTCGCCGACGTGCTGCTCGACCTCGGCACCAACATCGCCCTGGTACGCGACCCCGACGCCACCCAAGAGCACTACGACACCGCCTGGACCCTGCGCCTCATCCAGACCGCGCTTTCCACCGCGCTCATCATCGCCGCAGCCCCGTTGGCAGCCGACTACTTCGCCGACGCTCGCGTGCAGCCGGTGCTGCAGATCCTCGCCTTCTCGCTGCTGCTCGGCGGCCTGGAAAACATCGGCATCGTCGCCTTTCACAAGCAGATGCAGTTTGGCGACGAGTTCCGCTTCCTGTTCGCGCGCCGCATCGCCGGCTTCGTCCTCACCATCGTCGCCGCCATCGTGCTGCGCAACTACTGGGCGCTGGTCATCGGCACGCTCGGCGGGCGCCTGCTCGGCGTCGTGCTCAGCTACCTCATGCATCCGATGCGGCCGCGCCTCAGCCTGGCGCGCTTTCGCGCACTGTTCGCGGTGTCGCAATGGATGCTGCTGCGCGGCATCGGCGACTTTCTCAACCAGGGCCTGCACCGCATGCTGGTCGGGCGCTGGAACAGCGCCCCGGTCATGGGGGCCTACACCGTCGCGCACGAGATCGCCACCATGCCCTCGGCCGAGCTGGTCGCGCCCATGAACAGGGCGCTGTTCCCCGCGCTAGCCGCCGCACACGACGACCCTGCCGAACGCCAGCGCCTCTTCCTGCTCGCGCTCGGCCTGCAGGCCGCCATTGCCATCCCCGCGGCCACGGGCCTCGCCCTGATCGCACCGCTCGCCGTGCCCGTGCTACTCGGTGCGCAGTGGTCCGAAGCAACGCCACTGCTGCAGTTGCTCGCGCTCGCCGGCATCGCCCACGCACTCACCGCCGGCAGCCAGTACCTGCTCATCGTGCTCGGCAAGCTGGCCCAGGCCACCACCATCATCTGGCTGCAGGTGGGGCTCTTCGCAGCGCTGGCACTGCTCGCCATGCCCGGTGCAGACGCCGAAGCGCTCGCCGCCCTCCGCCTGGTCGTATCGGCCAGCGCCATCCTGGCCACCGCCGTGTTCATCTGCAGGCACGGCGGCATCCCGCTCCGCGCCATGGCCCGCGCCTGCTTGCGCCCTCTCGTCGCCACGTCGCTCATGGCCCTCGCAGTCTTCACGTCCGGTCACATCGATGTGGCCGCCAGCCTTCCGTCCGCGATCATGCTAATCGTGCAAATTGCCCTTGGCGCGAGCAGCTATGCCGCGGCATTGTTCGGCCTGTGGGCGCTGCAGGGACGGCCGGCGGGTGCAGAGAGCTGGCTCTTCACAAAAATCCGCAGCGTCCTGGGGCAATAATCGCGCAGCACCTCATCAAGCTTGTCAGAACCTCCACCCCGACCATGGCCCGATCGCTTCTCGACACCCTCAAGCAGCACTACATCCGCCACTTCCGCAGCTACAACGCGCAAGCCCTGCGCAAAAAGCTCGAGCAGATCGGTGTGCGCGAGGGCGACACGCTCATGGTCCATTCGTCCTGGCGCCCCAGCAACGGCTTCACCGAACCACCCGCCCAGTTCTGCGCCGCACTGCGCGAAGCCGTGGGCGAGGACGGGCTGGTCGTCATGCCCTCGCTCACCTACCACAACATGAGCTCGGCCGAATTCCTCGCCACCGGCAAGCCGATGAACGTGCGCCGCAGCCCCTCTGCCATGGGCCTGCTCACCGAAGTTTTCCGGCGGGGCAAGGGCGTGGTGCGCAGCCTCAGCCCCACGCACCCCCTGCTCGCCTGGGGCAAGGACGCCGGCGCATTCATCGCAGGGCACGAAGCCACCGACCGGCCTTTCGGCCCCGAATCCCCCTTCGCTCGCCTGCTGCAGCGCGACGCACTGATGCTGTGCGTGGACGCCGGCTTCTCGTCGATCACCTTCACCCACTTCGTCGAAGACCAACTCGCACACACGCTAGACGTACCGCTGTACGAGGCCAGCCCCATCAACGGCACGGTCGTCGACAGCACCGGCGCCGAGCACATCGTTCCCACCCGCGTCCTCTCCGCGGCAGCCAACAGACTGCGCCGCGAACCACGCCTGATTGCGCACCTTACCCAGGCCGGCAGCCTGCACGAGGGCCGCATCGGCAATACCCGGCTTACGTGGATTCGTACGCAAGACCATATGCGCGGCGCAGAAGCGCTCGCGACGGCAGGCGCACATTTCTTCGATCGCGCAACGCCCGCTTGATTGCGCCCACGGCGGCGTCCTAGCGCGCCAACTGCTCGATCAATGCACCAAGTCGCAGTTCCCGCGCAATCGCGACAGACCCCTCGTAGGTCAGGTGGCCAGCATCGACATACAAAATCGTGTCACCGCTCTTCACCCTGCACGATCCCGCCGAGCAGAGATGCTCGTCAAGTCGAATCACCGCGACGTCAGCAGCCCGCTCAAGCTTGTCGAGAAATCCGATCACAGCGCCATTCGCTTCAAGGTGCTGCGCATGAGGCACGGTGCAGTCATCGGTCGGTGCGCCGAGAACGAGTTTCTGTTTTGCAAGACGCTCAAGGCAGGCCCCCACGTTGAAGCCGGCCGATGGCGTGGGTCCGACCACGACAACGCGCTTGCCTGCCGAGCGCAGCGCCTCGACCGTTGCAGCGAAATGCTCGATCAGCAAGGCCTCACCCACCTCGGACTCCTGGACCTTATCGGCAGCGTCAACCGCGAGCAGACGCCATGACCGCCGCCCGTCGTGGCTCGTCAGGTATTGCCGAAAAGGACTCGCCAGCACCACCACCTCGATCTCTGACGCCCCTCGCACATGCTGGAACACCTGCTGGTTGTATGCGAGACACGACTCCGCCCAATGGCGTGTGTAAAACACATCGCTGATGGGCGCCAGATCAAGCACGGGGCCACAGTTGCCCATCGTCGCCTGCGCAACGCCGCCACGGCTGGTGGCGACGACGCCGGACACCAGGTGCATGGCGTACGAATCCCCCCAGACCATCACCGATGGCCTGTCGGCGCTTCTGCATTCGGCCTTCGGCGCGAAGCTGCCCTCCGAGATACAGGCCGCAGAAAACCCATCATTTGGCCGGCGAATGTGGGCAAAGTCCTGCTCGGAAACGAAGGCCCGCGACAGCAGCAGCGGCAACGCAACCAAGGCAACGCTCGCCCCCAGAACGCCAGCAAGTTGGGCGCGGGAGCCCTTAAGCGGCATCGAGCGAATGGGGCGCTCGACGAAGCGATACAGGCAGTACCCAAGAACAACGCTCAGTACCAGCGCGGCACACCGCTCCGACAGCCCAAGCGACGAAACGGTGGCGTTCTTGAGGAATGCGAAGACTGGCCAGTGCGCGAGATACAGCGAGTACGAGATATCGCCAACATGAGCGAGGCCGCGCACAAGGGCGGACTTGCCCGCGTCCGGGTGCCTGCGAGCAATCAGCATCACGGTGGCAAGGCACACCAGCACCGCGTTCCAGCCCGGGTGCGGACCGGGTAAAGGAAACAGCGGCACCAAAAACAGCAGCCCCATCGCTGGCCAGAAAAGGCGCCGGCTCCACACGCCAAGCCCCCCCGAAGTGCGCGGCATCAAGGCCAGGATCGAGCCGAGCCCAAGCTCCCACGCCCGGGTCGGCAGCAGATAGAAGGTTGCGATGGGCTTGTAGCTGATCAGCACGAAGCACGCGACCGCACTCAGCGCGACCACGAGGCTGATCGCAGGCAACCTGAACCGCTGCGGCAAAAGGACCAAGGCCGCAGGCAGCAGAAAGTAGTACTGCTCCTCGATAGACAGCGACCAGATGTGAAGCAAGGGCTTGAGGTCGGCAGCCCCCTCAAAGTAGCCCGACTGCAGGAACAAGACGACGTTTGACGAGAAGGTGAGCGCGCCGATCAACTGCGCAAAAAAGTCCCGAAGCTCGGCGTCGTTGAGGATCACCGGCGCCAGCAAGCCGGTCGCCAGAAACGTGACGTACGCAGCCGGCAGCAGCCGCTTGGCGCGTCGGTAGTAAAACTCGCCAAAGGAAAACTCGCCCCGCTCGAGCGCCCCGCACACGAGCCCCGTAATCAGATAGCCCGAGATGACGAAGAAAACATCGACGCCGAGGTACCCGCCGGGCAGGAGCATG
>Ga0116151_10005090_pt1 | contig 11446 bp, 10 predicted proteins | sample AD_UKC117_MetaG_FD_89893 | JGI IMG/M metagenome (GOLD analysis project Ga0116151, IMG submission 89893) | Active sludge microbial communities of municipal wastewater-treating anaerobic digesters from Hong Kong - AD_UKC117_MetaG | ecosystem: Engineered > Bioreactor > Anaerobic > Digestate... | reverse complement strand
GCGGGACGGCGCGCCGACGACGAGCGACTGCAGGATGCCGATCTTCGGGTAGGCCTCTGCGATGCGGGCCAGCTGCAGGACGGCGTCAGCGCGCATGTAGCTGTCGGCGTCGAGCACGATCATTGCCTCGTAGGCGTCCGCGCAGCGTGCGCAGAATTCGCGGACATTGCCGGCCTTGAAGCCGGCATTGTCGATGCGACGCCGATAATGGACACGCGCCGCCGCGTCCGGCCGCGCGGCACGCCAATTGGCGATCTCGCGCTCCTCGGCCGCAGCTATCGCTTCGTCCGACGTGTCGGACAGGAGATGATAGGAAAAATGCTCCGTGTCGGCGGTTGCCGATAATTCCGCCTCCATGCGTATGAGGCGTCCGACGGCGCGGGCAGCGTCTTCGTTGCGTATGGTCATGATCAGCGCATAGTTCCGCGCGAGTGGCGCGGCGACCTCGCCTGCCGCGACGAAAGGCGCCGCACGGTCGGGCCCATGCCGCGAGAACCGCAAGAGCCAGAGCCCCAGCGCGGCGTTGACGAAGCCCAGGACCGCCCAGGGCGCGGCGACCAGAAAACAGACAAAGAAAACTACGTCGACGAAACTCCAGCCCCCGACCGACAGGATGCGCTCGAGCCAGATCGCAAGGCCGCCATAGACCGCGAGATTGAGCGCGAGCACAATCCAGCGGCGACGCGCGACCCGGGCCTGCGTCTGCAAGCCGGCGGGCGTCGTGGTTGTTTCGATTGCCGTCATGGGCGAATGTCGCATAAGGCTTCTTGCAGCAAATCATCGCAATCCGGAAGCGCCGAGAGGGACCGGATGACGTCGCGTCAGGCGGAAGAGCCGCTGAGGAAGGCAGGGGCCGCGCCAATGGCGCGGGCGCTGTGGCATGTCTTGCCCGGCCGCGCTGAACTGCGCATGAATGCCGTTCCCGCGCCCGGAGAGGGCGAGGCGGTGGCGCGGACGCTGTTTTCGGCCATCAGCCGGGGCACGGAGCGTCTGGTGTCAGACGGGCGCGTGCCCGAGAGCGAATATGCGGCCATGCGCGCGCCCCTGCAGGAGGGCGATTTTCCGTTCCCGGTGAAATACGGCTATTGCGCCGTCGCAAGGGTCGAGGCCGGTCCGCGCAATCTCGTGGGACGCACGATCTTCGCGCTGCATCCGCATCAGGATCTTTTCGTCGCGCCCGTTTCGATGATGGCGGTCGTGCCTGAGACCGTACCCGCGGCGCGCGCGGTTCTCGCCGCCAACATGGAAACCGCGCTGAACGCGCTTTGGGATTCCGGCGCGGGGCCAGGCGACCGGATCGTAATCTTCGGCGGCGGCGCGGTCGGCCTGCTCATCGCGCACCTGTCCGCCGCCCTGCCCGGCGCCGAGGTCACACTCATCGATCCCGACGCTTCTCGCGCGCCGATCGCAATGGCTTTTGGCGCTCGCTATTCGTCCGATGCGGGCGCCGTCCGCGATGCGGATGTTGTCTTTCACGCCTCCGCGACATCGGCGGGGCTCGCGGCGGCGATCACGGCCTGTGGCAATGAGGCGCGGCTCGTCGAGATGAGCTGGTACGGCGACCGCGCGATCGAGACGCCGCTGGGCGGCGCGTTTCACGCGAAGCGCCTGCAGATCGTCTCCTCGCAGGTCGGGCAGGTCTCCCCGTCGCGGCGGCCGCGCTGGAGCCACGCACGGCGGCTCGCCAAAGCGCTCGATCTGCTCGCGGACGCGCGGCTCGACATGCTTCTGGGCGAGCGCGTCGCCTTCGCGAATCTGGCAGAAGAACTGCCGCGCCTGCTCGCGCCCGGCGCGCCTGGCGTCGTCCCCCTCGTCGTCTACGATTGAAAGGAATTCCATGTACGCGGTTGAAGTGCGATCCCACATCATGATCGCGCATTCCTTCAAGGGCGACCTGTTCGGGCCCGCGCAACGCCTGCACGGCGCGACCTTCGTGATCGACGTCGCCTTCATGCGCGAAGAGCTGACGGCGGACGGCGTCGTCGTCGACATCGGCCGCGCGCACAGCGCGCTCGACGCGGCGTTGGCGCCGCTCGCCTATCGCAATCTCGACGATCTGCCGGAGTTCAGGGGCAAGCAGACGACGACGGAATTCTTGAGCCGTCACATCTTCCTGCAGATGGCGGAGGCCGCGCGCACCGGCGCGCTCGGGCCCGGCGGCGAAGGCGTCGAGCGCATCCGCGTGACCCTGCACGAATCGCATGTCGCGCGCGGCTGGTATGAAGGCAAGGTGTGAGCGAAGGTCCAATGCTGCGGATCGACTTCGCCTATCCCGGCGACATAAATGCGCCGACCGGCGGCTATGGCTACGACCGGCGTGTGATGCGCGAACTCGAAGGCCTCGGCTGCGACATCAGGCCGATCGCGCTTCCGGCGTCCTTCCCCTATCCGACAGCCGACGATCTCGCGGAGACGCAGCGCCTGCTGGCGGGTGGCGACCGCGACGCGCTGGCGATCGACGGGCTCGCCTATGCGGTCCTGCCCGCGCGATTGATCTCAGCGCTCACGCCGCGCCCGTTGGCGCTGGTGCATCACCCACTCTTTCTCGAAGCGGGCCTCACATCGGACATGGCGGCGCGGCTGCGCGCCAGCGAACAGGTCGCGCTCGATTGCGCCGGCGTCGTCGTGACCACGAGCGCGATGACAGCGGACATTGTCGAAAAGGAATTTTCCATGCCGCGCGAGCGCCTGTTCTTCGCGCCGCCCGGCGTCGATCCGGCGCCGCGCGCGCAAGGTTCGCAGGATGGCGTCGTGCGTCTTTTTTCGGTCGGCTCGCTGACGCCGCGCAAGGCCTATGGCGACCTCGTGCGCGCGCTGGCGCTGGTTGACGGCGACTGGCGGCTGACGATTGCCGGTTCGCTCGACCTCGCGCCCGACTACGCGCGCGACATTGCCGCGCTGATCATGGCGCAGGGTCTCGGTGAACGCATCCGGCTCGCCGGCGCCATGGTCGCGGACGAAATCGCTGCGGGATATGCGGGCGCGGACATCTTCGTCACGCCCTCGCATTTCGAGGGCTTCGGCATGGCGATCGCGGAAGCTGTGGCGCGCGGCCTTCCCGTGATTGCGACGCGCGAGGTCGCCGGCGCCGGCGCTGTGCCCAAAAGTGGCGCGCTCACCTATCCAGCCGGCGATGTGCAAGCGCTTGCCAAGCATCTCGAGGCATTGATCAGCGACGCCGCCTTGCGCGCGCGCCTTGCCGACGGCGCCTGGCAGGCCGCGCGGACGCAGTTCCGCTGGAGCGATACGGCGCAGGCCTTCCTCGCGGCCGTGCGCGCGGGAGCGGCGGCATGAGCGGTTTCGATCCGGCCTGGCTCGATCTGCGCGAAGGCGCCGATCATCGCGCGCGCAACAGAGACGTGCTCGCAACCTGCGCCGCGCATTTCGCCGCACGCGACCACGTGCGGGTCGTCGATCTCGGCTGCGGCTCTGGATCGAACCTGCGCGCGCTCGCGCCGCACCTGCCCGTGCGCCAGAGCTGGCGTCTCGTCGATCACGATTCCATCCTGCTGGACGCGGCGCGCGCGCGGCTCGCGCGATGGGCGGAGACCGCCGAGGAAACGGGAGACGGAACGCTGCGCCTGCTGCGGGATGGGCGCACGATCGAGGTCGAATGCGTGCAAACCGATCTCGCGCGAGATGTCGCGAGCGTGATCGGCGGGGCGGATCTTGTGACGGCCGCCGCCCTGTTCGATCTCGTATCGGAAAGCTGGATGCAAGGCTTCGTCGCCCCTGTCGCTACGGCGCGCGCGCCCTTCTATACGGCGCTGACCTACAATGGCGTCGAGACCTGGTCGCCGCCCGACGCACGCGACGGCGCCATGCTCGCCGCCTTCCATGCGCATCAGGCGCGCGACAAGGGGTTTGGCCCGGCGGCCGGCCCGCGCGCGACGGACATTCTCGCGCGCCTGTTTGCGGCGCAGGGCTATGCGGTCACGCAGGGCGACAGTCCGTGGCGGCTCACGCGCGCCGACGATGCGTTGATCGCCGCGCTGGCTGACGGGGTCGCTCAGGCTTGCGGTGAAACCGGGCTCGTGAATCGACGGATGATCGAGGGTTGGCGCGCGGTCCGAACGGGGGCCGAAGTCGAAGTCGGCCACACCGACATTTTCGCGCGGCCGCGTTGATCAGCGACCGGGCAGCATACGCTCCATCACGCCGTCGTCGCGCACATTGTGAACGAAGGCGGCGGCGACATGGGCGACGACCGCGAGTACGATCAGAATGCCGCAGGCCAGATGCAACGCGAAAATCTGGTCGGACAGCGCCTCGTCCTTGGCGAACAGGGTCGGCAATTTGAACAGGCCGAAGAAACTGGCGTCCTCGCCATAGGCGTTGACGCCGAGCCAGCCGATCACCGGCCCGACGATCATCAACGCATACAGGCTGAAATGCGTCACGCGCGACGCCGCGCGCTCGAAAGGCGTCAGAACGGCCGAGGGTTTCGGCATACGGCCGGCCACGCGCAGGGCGAGCCGCAGCAGGGTCAGAAACAGGACGAGAATGCCGACCGATTGATGGGTCGTCGAAACCGCTTCCTGCACCGGGCCTTCGTCGAGCCGTGGAATCAGAAGGCCCGCCGGCACGAGCCCGACGACGCAGATTGCGACGACCCAGTGGATGGCGATCGAGAGAGCGGAGTATTTTTGCGGGCCTGCGACTTCGATCATGGCCATCACTCTCCGTCCGCGTCCCGCAATCCGCAATCGAACAGAATGTCGCGGCTGCCGAGCCTGAAGATTTCCGTCGCCGGCCGCAAGGCGTCGGCCAAGCGGGCAAGGGGCTCGAGCTGTAACCCCGGACGGCCGGAACCGATGATCGTGCAGCCCAGGATCAGATGCAATCGGTCTACGGCGCCGGCGTCGATGAAGGCGGAAATGGTACGGGTGCCGCCCTCGATCAGAATGCGACGCAGGCCACGCGCCGCAAGCGCGGCGACGATGTCGCGCGGCGCGATCTGGCCGTCGCGCGCCGGCAGGACGACGATTTCCGCGCCGGACGGCCCCGCGTGATGCGCGGTGCTGATGACGATGCGGGCGACACCGTCCTCTGCGAGCCATTTTCCGGCGCCGCCGAGACGTCCGCGCGGATCGATCACCACACGCGCCGGACTGACGCCGGGCGCACGGCGCACGGTCAGTTGCGGATCATCCGCCGCGATCGTGCCTGCGCCGACGACCACGGCGTCGACAACCGCGCGCAGGCGGTGGAGATGATCGAGGCCCTCGTCGCCGTTGATGTAGCGGGACTCGCCGGTCAACGTAGCGATGCGTCCGTCGAGCGATTGTCCGAGCTGGGCGACGACGAAGGGCCGCACGGGATCGGCTGTCGCGACACGCGCGAGCGCCTCGGCGGCCGGGGGCGATGCACCGACGTCGCTCATGGCGCGAGTCCGGCGTGACGGTGAGGGCATCTGCTGCGCATGGGCGCAGGATGCCGGATTCGGCGTGATATGGCGAGCGGTCGGTCGCGCTCAGTAGGTCTCGACGTGATAGCGGCCCTGCGCGCGCATGGCGTCGCGCATGTCGTGCCACTTCAGCTCCACGCTCCGGCAGATGTCGTCGAGCGCGGAATCGACGCCCTGCTCCATGCCTTTCAGGCCGCAGACGTAGATATGGGTCATGTCGGACTTCAGCAGGCGCGACAGCTCCTCCTGCTCGACCCGCATGAGGTCCTGAACGTAGACCTTCTTCTCGCCGGGAATGCGCGAATAGGCGAAGTGCTTGCCGAGCAGCGAATTCGGCACCTTTTGCAAGGGCCCGAAATAGGGCAGGTCGCTCGGCCGACGGGCGCCGAAAAACAGGAGCATGCGGCCCGGCGCATTCGGCGCGCTGCGGCGGCGCCATTCGGTGAAAGCGCGGAAGGGCGCCGAACCCGTGCCGGTGCAGATCATGATGATGTTGGCGGCCGGATCGTTCGGCATCAGGAAGGTTGCGCCGAACGGGCCCGTCACCTCGATCTTGTCGCCCTTCTTGAGGTCGCAGACGTAGTTCGAACAGACGCCCTGCGGCTCGCGCTTCACAGTCAGCGCCAGATTGTTGTGGTTGGGCCGTTCGCCGTGACGAGGCGAAGCGATCGAATAGAGGCGCACGCGATGCGGCTTGCCGTCGGCGTCGACGCCCGGCGCGACAATGCCGATCGATTGCCCCTCGAGCACCGGGAATGCCGTGTCGCCGAAATCGAGAATGATGTGATGGACGTCGACATCGGAATCTTCGTGCGTCAGCCGGTAATTGCCGGTGACCGTCGCGACGATCGGTTTTTCGCGGTTGAACAAATTCACGGACGGCTTGGCGGCGGAGGCAGGCGCCACCGACTTGCCGCCGACGCCCTTGTGCGCGCTGTCGATCAGCGCCTGCACATCGTCGTCGATCGCCTCATTATGTCCCGCGACGACGATCTGCTCCTGCGCCGGCAGTTCCATCCAGGAATATTGGTCGTCGAGCGAATAGGCCGATGTGACGATGCGCCAGTTGTCGATCGAACCCGTCGGGCAGGGCGGAATGCAATTGAGGCACAGATTGCACTTCGAGACGTCGACGACATAATTGTTGGCGTCGTGCGTGATCGCGTCGACCGGGCAGGTCTCCTCGCAGGTGTTGCAGCGGATGCAGATTTCCGGATCGATGAGATGCTGCTTGATCGGCGCGTTCATTCTGTCGTCCTCAACTTTTCCGTCATTGCGAGCAGCGAAGCGACGAAGCAATCCAGCGCCGAACGCTGGCGGCTGGATTGCTTCGCTTCGCTCGCAATGACGACCTTACCTTACGCCGCGATACGAACGTATTCGAAATCGCCGGGCTTGTTGTCGATGCCGACCTTCGGCGCCGCGATCCAGCCGGCGTATTCGCCGACGCCGAAATGGCCCGTCATGAGCGAGTTCAGGTACTCGCCGTCCGAAGACGAGGGCAGGTAGTCGTCGCGCACCTTCGCCCAATCCGTATCGCCCAGGATCAGGCCCTTCGGCGTGACGTTGACGTTGCGGAACTCGCCGATCTTGCGGTTGAAGGCGACATGCGGCAGTTCGAGACGGAAGTCGACGCCTTCCTTCTGGATGATGCGGTTCCAGCGCTCGACGCCCTTGGCGCAATCCTCCGAATAGTCGTCGCGCAGGCGCATGTTGAGCGCGGTCAGCGCGGGCTCGTCGACCTTCACGATCTTGCCGTCGATCAGCTTGAGCACCGGATAGGTCGCGTTGGTGAGGACGTGATCGTCGTCGATCTTGGTCTCGCCGAAGCGGCCCTTGAGACCCGCATTGTAGAAATTCGCGCTGTTGGTCGAGATTTCCGCGCCGAACAGGTCGAGCGTCAGCGAGTAATGCAGGTTGAGCTTCTTCTGGATCGTCGGCAGGTCGATGACGCCCAGCGCGCGGATCTTGTCGATCGCGAAGGGATCCTCGATGCCGGCAGCCTTCATCGCCTCGCAGGTGCGCTGGATGGTGCGGCCGACGCCGGTCTCGCCGACGAACATGTGATGGGCTTCTTCCGTCAGCATGAAGCGGCAGGAGCGCGACAGCGGATCGAAGCCGGACTGCGCAAGCGACTCGAGCTGCATCTTGCCGTCGCGGTCGGTGAAGAAGGTGAACATGAAGAAGGACAGCCAGTCCGGCGTCTTCTCGTTGAAGGCGCCGAGCATGCGCGGGCTGTCGGCGTCGCCGGAGCGACGGCGCAGCAATTCATCGGCTTCCTCGCGGCCGTCGCGGCCGAAATATTTGTGCAGCAGATAGACCATCGCCCAGAGGTGGCGACCTTCCTCGACGTTCACCTGGAAGAGGTTGCGCAGGTCGTAGAGCGAGGGCGCGGTCTTGCCGAGGTGGCGCTGCTGCTCGACCGAAGCCGGCTCGGTGTCGCCCTGGATGACGATCAGGCGGCGCAGCATGGCGCGATATTCGCCGGGCACTTCCTGGAAGGCGGGCTCGCCCTTGTGCTTGCCGAAATTGACCTTGCGGCCTTCTTCCTTCGGCGCGAGCAGGACGCCCCAGCGGTACTCCGGCATCTTCACGTAGTCGAACTTGGCCCAGCCCTGCGGATCGACAGAAACCGCCGTGCGCAGATAGACGAGCGCTTCCTGGAAGCCCTCCGGACCCATGTCCTTCCACCAGTCGATGTAGCCGGGATGCCAGCCTTCGAGCGCACGCAGCACGGTGCGGTCTTCGGTGAGGCCGACATTGTTGGGAATGCGGGTGGAATAGTCGACGTTGATCGTATCGGTCATCGCTCGCTCCTTGGTGTTTCTGTCATTCCCGCGACAGCAGGATTCCGCTCCCGCCATTCGCCTGATTGTTGTTCTGCTTCCCCGCTTTCGCGGGGATGACAGTCGTTGTTCTCACACCCTGCGCATGTCGTAGGCGGGCCGTTCGCCCGTACCGAATTTCGACAGCGCGCCTTCGGGGCCGACCGCGTTGGGGCGCTGGAAAATCCAGTTCTGCCAGGCGGTGAGCCGCGCGAAGATTTTCGATTCCATCGTCTCTGGACCGGCGAAGCGCAGATTGGCCTCCAGGCCCGTCAGCGCGTCCGGCGAGAAGCTCGTGCGCTCCTCCATGAAGACGCGCATCTCGTCAGCCCAGTCGATGTCGTCGAGACCGAAGGTGACGAGGCCCGCGGTCTCGGCCTCGTCGGCCTCGAACTCGCGGCCGATTTCCCCTTCGAGGTCCTCGACCTTCTTCGGCTCGGCGAGGAAGCGCGCGTTCAGGCGCGTCAGGCCGTGCGACATCGGATAGGCGCCGAAGTTAAGTTTCGTCAGTTCGATCCTGGCGACCGGCCTGTTGTCGCCCTGAAGCTGGCCCATCAGCATGTAGGAACGATCGGAGGCGAAGGCGAGTTCGGCGAGCGTGCCGACGAAACAGGAGCCTGGTTCGATCACCGAGACGAGCGTGCGCGAGGTGACGTCGATGCGCTTGAGCACGCGCTTCCAGTAATGACGCACTTCGTGCGCGAACCAGTCGGCCTTGTTGGCTTCCAAGAATTCGTCATAGGCGCGCACCGTCGCTGGCGCGCCTTCCGTCTTGAACAGGATCGTGCCGATCTCGTAGGCGTTGTTGCGCAGGTGGAGAATGGCGTCGTCGAGTTCGCGTGCGGCGAGCAACGGCCAGAATTGCGCGCCCTGCTTGACGGCTTCGGCGGCTGACGCCGGCGGCGCGGCTTCTGGCGCGCGAACCGTGATGGTTGCGAGACGCTGGCTCGCGTCGATGTCGACCTTCACATGGCTGTAGTCGACGCCGCCGTCACGGAACTTTCGCGAAATCGGCGTCAGCTTCACGCCCTCGGCAGGACCCTTGCGCGAAGAGCTCGCCGCAAGTTCTTCGGCCTTGGCGGCGATGCGCGCGTCGAGTTTCGAGGGCGGCACGACTTCGTCGACCAGACGCCATTGCACGGCGCGACGGCCCTTGATTCCTTCCTCGATCGTGCAGAAGACGTCGGCGTGATCGCGGCGGACCATGCGCTTGTCGACGACGCGGGTGAGGCCGCCCGTGCCCGGCAGAACCGCGAGCAGCGGGACTTCCGGCAGCGAGACGGCGGTGGAGCCGTCGTCGATCATCATGATGTGGTCAGTGGCGAGCGCGAGCTCATAGCCGCCGCCGGCCGCCGTGCCATTGACGACGGTGACAAACTTCTGGCCGGAATGCTCGGACGCGTCTTCCATGGAATTGCGGGTCTCGTTGGTGAACTTGCAGAAGTTCACCTTGTGCGGATGTTCCGAGCCCGCGAGCATGCGGATGTTCGCGCCTGCGCAGAAGACGCGATCCTTGGCGGAACGCAGCAGCACGACTTTCACGTTCGGGTGCTCGAAGCGCAGGCGCGCCAGCGCGTCGGCGAGCTCGATATCGACGCCGAGATCGTAGGAATTGAGCTTGAGCTCATAACCCTCGAACAGGCCGCCCTTCTCGTCCACGTCCATGGCGAGCGTCGCGACGTCGCCATCGACCGTCAGCTTCCAGTGCCTGTAGCGGGAAGGGTCGGTCTGGAAGTCGATGAAGTCCTTGCCATTGGCGAGCTTGCGAGCGGCGTCGGCCATGATCCCTCCCGTGCAACATTATTCATTGGATAACTGCACAATAATGCATTATTTTGCATTGTCCAGCACTATCTGGCGGTATTTTTCACATTTTCGAGTCGGCCCACAAAGGCGGCGAGCGCCGACAGGGTTGCAACCGGCGCCTCGCGGTAAGGCGAATGGCCGATGCCGGGAATGATGACGGTTTGGACCGGGCCGCCGCTGCCGCGTTCGATGGCGCGGACCTGATCCATCGTGCCGTATTGATCGGCTTCCCCCTGGATGACCAGCATGGGAACGCGGACATCAGGCAGAAATTCCTCGAGGTTCCACTGCCGGAAACCGGGGTCGAGCCAGGCGCCGTTCCAGCCGTAGAAGGCGCAATCGACGTGATCGTGCCAGCGCGCGAGCTTTCGCTTGAGATCGCCATGCTCGTAGGCCTCCTGCGCCTGCCTGATCGAGGCGAGACCGAGTTCCTCGGTGAAGACATGCGGCGCCATCAGCGCGACCGCCTTCACGCGAGGATCGGCGATGGCGCCGGCATGGATCAGCGCAATCGAGGCCCCATCGGAATGGCCGATCAGCGCGCCCTCGCGAAACCCGATCCGATCGAGGATTTTCGGCAGCGTCTCGCGCGCCTCGTCGTGCATGTAGGAGAGCGGGCGGGGCAGCGGGATCGGCGAAGACTTGCCGTAGCCGGCGCGGGAATAGGCGAACACGCCGCAGCCCGTCGCTTCCGCGAGCTTCGCCGGAAAATCGTTCCAGAGGCCGACGCAGCCGAGGCCTTCGTGCAGGAGGACGAGCGTCGGGGCCGCGTCGGGGCCGGGCCCCCACCATGCGCCCTCGAGGGTCTGGCCCGATATTTCGAGGTTGTGGGTGGGCATAGCCGTCATTGCGAGGAGCGAAAGCGACGAAGCAATCCAGAGCCATGACCCGGCCCTGGATTGCTTCGCTTCGCCCGCAATGACGGGTTCGACGCGGTCAAGCCTCGTCCCGCAACTTGAAGCGCTGGATCTTGCCAGTCGCGGTCTTCGGCAGGCTTTCGCGCACCTCGATCCAGCGCGGATATTTCCAGGCGCCGACGCTCGTTTTCACGTGATCTTTCAGCGAGGCGCCGAGATCGTCGGCGCTTGCGCCGGGCTTCAGCACAACGAAAGCCTTGGGTTTCAGGAGGCCCTCCTCGTCGGCGTGCGGCACGACGGCGCATTCCAGAATGGCGGGGTGGCTCGCCAGCGCGCCCTCGACCTCGAAGGGCGAGACCCAGATGCCGGACACCTTGAACATGTCGTCGGCGCGGCCACAGTAAGTGTAGCGGCCATCGGCGTCGCGCGTGTATTTGTCGCCGGTACGGGTCCATTCCCCCTGGAAGGTCGCGCGGCTCTTTTCGCGCTGGTTCCAGTAGCCCTCGGCCGCTGTGGCGCCACGGATGTAGAGTTCGCCGACCTCGCCATCG
>Ga0116151_10005088_pt1 | contig 11449 bp, 8 predicted proteins | sample AD_UKC117_MetaG_FD_89893 | JGI IMG/M metagenome (GOLD analysis project Ga0116151, IMG submission 89893) | Active sludge microbial communities of municipal wastewater-treating anaerobic digesters from Hong Kong - AD_UKC117_MetaG | ecosystem: Engineered > Bioreactor > Anaerobic > Digestate... | reverse complement strand
TGATCGCGGGCTACTATGGCGGGCGGGTCGATGACTTGATCACCTGGGGCGTTACGACGCTGAGTTCGGTGCCGACACTCTTTTTACTGCTGATTGCCGCCGCGTTTTGGACGCCGTCCGCCCAGTTGCTGATTGTGATTCTGGCGCTCTTGGGCTGGGTCGGCACCTGTCGTCTCGTGCGCGGGGAAGTGCTTTCGCTCAAAGAGCACGAATATGTCTTGGCGGCACAGGCGGTGGGCGTCTCGAATCGGCGCTTGTTGGTGCAGCACATCCTGCCCAACGTGTTGCCCATTGTCATCGTGACCATGACCATCATCGCCGGCAACCTGATCCTGGTCGAATCGGGGCTGAGCTTCTTGGGCGTCGGTGTACAAGCCCCCACCCCCACCTGGGGCAACATGCTCACCGACGCCCGCTCTTATTTCAACATTGGCACCCATCTGGTGATCTGGCCGGGGGTGTTGATCATGGTGACGGTGCTCTGTTTTTATCTGGTGGGTGATGGCTTGCGCGACGCGCTGGATCCGCGCAGTTCGTGGCGGTTGGCGAAGTAGGGGCGTACCCTTGCGGTCGCCCCGGGCACCGGCAAGCGATGCCCCTACGACACACCGGTTTATTTTCTTAACCCTCATTAGCCCCAAGCGGATAGCCCTGGAACAACCCCATGTGGCGGTCTGTCAGCAAACCGTTCTGCCCAAGGCATAGCACTCAAAGTCTTTTGGCGCGAGATGCGCCGCCTCGTGTTCTCTCCTGATTAAATAAAGGGTTGCACTCCCCAATAAAAGATAATGCGCGCCCGATGGGCAACGCTCCAGTTGGACTGCAATCACCTATTTCCAATACGTGACCAAATGGTCACATTAGATTTGACATGTGACCATTTGGTCACGTATAATATCCACATGGAACAAGAAACTGTCTTTCGCGCCCTTGCCGACTCCAGCCGTCGGCGGCTCCTGGACCTCCTCTTTGAGCGGGATGGCCGCTCGCTCACCGAGTTGGAGGCAGAGCTGCCAATGACGCGCTTTGGGGTGATGAAGCACTTACATGTATTGGAAGAGGCCGGCCTCCTCACCACGCGCAAAGTGGGCCGCGAGAAACTGCACTACCTGAACCCAGTCCCGATCCAGCTCATCTCTGACCGATGGATCAACAAGTATGCGGCATCGCGTCTGAGCGCGCTCGCCGATTTGAAGACAATCCTTGAAGGAGGAATTGGCATGACCACCGCTGCAAAGCCCAAACTCGTCTATCAGATCGTGATCAACGCGCCGCAGGCGCGCGTCTGGGAGGCAATCACCACACCCGAGTTTACCGCCCGCTACTACTACGACTGTACGCTCGAGACCGACCTCACCGTCGGCTCCCCCTTTGTCTACCACAAACCAGGTGGTGCACCGATTGTCGAAGGGGAGGTCATTCTGTCCGACCCACCCCACCGGCTGGTTCACAGCTACCATTCCAACTGGCCCCCCATGAACAAAGACGCACCCACCAAAGTTACCTGGGAGTTAGAGCCGATGCCCGGCAATGTCACCAAAGTCACCGTCCTCCACGAGGAGTTCGAGGGCGAAACCGCGACCTATCAGGGCTTGCAGAGCGGTGGCTGGGCCTGGATCCTCAGCAACATGAAGACGGTCCTGGAGACTGGGGAAGGGATGCCGCAGGGGTATTGAGCAGCGTTACAACCCAAGTAAGTAATGCTGGACTGGATGACTGGATGACCGGATGACCGGATGACTGGATGAGGGAAAGTACGTTGTCATCGTGTCATCGTGTCATCTTGTCCGGCGCTCACGTGAAACATTTAAAAAGGAAACTACAATGAACTGGAACAAATCGATCCGACAAACCCACCGCTGGCTGTCGATTATCTTTACGCTGTTCGTCCTTGTCAACATCGTCATCAACATCTTCGCTGCGGGGCAGGAGCAACTTGTGCTCTATGTGGGCCTCTCGACGCTGCTCCCGCTCTTCTTGCTGCTCTTTACAGGTCTGTATCTGTTCGTGTTACCATATACCAGCAAGCGACGCGGCGGGCAAGGCGCGGACTGAACAAGTCGTTGATAATCTGTTTGCCGGCGTGGCTTTGTGGCATGTGAAAGGAGAGGAGTATCCATGAGCAAATCGAACCCAAAGGTTGACTGGTTCTTTACCGAGGACAAACCCTGGCAACAAGAGTTTGTGAAACTGCGCGCGATCGTGCTGGATTGTGGGCTGACCGAAGAATTGAAGTGGGGGCAGCCCTGTTATACACTGGATGACAGCAATATCGTCCTAATGCATGGCTTTAAAGAGTACTGCGCGTTGCTCTTTATGAAAGGGGCCTTGCTCCAGGATCCGGACGATATCTTGATCCAACAGACAGAGAATGTACAGGCGGCGCGCCAGATTCGCTTTACCAATCTGCAACAGATCGTCGACCTGGAAGCGAGCTTGAAACGCTACATTGAGAATGCCATTGAGGTAGAAAAAGCCGGTCTGGAAGTCGAGATGAAGCAGACCGATGAATTTCCCATGCCGGAAGAATTTATCGATATGCTGGAGGAAGTGCCCGGTCTCCAAGACGCATTTGAAGCATTGACGCCAGGACGACAACGGGGCTACCTGCTTCATTTTTCTGGAGCAAAACAGTCGAAAACACGGGTAGCGCGGATTGAAAAAAGTATGCCACGCATCTTTGCGGGGAAGGGACTGAATGACTGACACAGCCACCGAGCGCAAAAATCCCGAGGTTGATCTCTATTTGGCAGAGGGCTGCGGACGCTGTCCCCTGTGGCGCACGCCCGACTGTAAAGTCCATCCCTGGGCAGAAGAGCTGGCGGCGTTGCGACTGATCCTGCTTGACACGGCGTTGACCGAAGAGTTGAAGTGGAAAGTGCCCTGCTACACCTTTGATGGCAACAACATCTTGATCATGAGCGCCTTCAAGGAATACTGTTCGCTCAGTTTTTTCAAGGGCGCTTTGTTGCAAGATCCCGCGGGCATTCTGGAGAAACCAGGCGAGAACACACAGGCAGGCCGCCTGATTCGTTTCACCGATGTCCAACGAATCGTGGACTTGGCATCAACCATCAAAGCCTACGTCGCAGAGGCGATCGAGGTGGAAAAGGCCGGTTTGGACGTGGAGTACAAAAAAGTTTCAGACTTTGACGTTCCCGACGAACTTGTCGATCTATTTGATGAGGACCCGCAATTCCGAGAAGCCTTTGATGCATTGACACCGGGACGCCAGCGGGGCTATCTGCTTCATTTCGCCGGCGCCAAGCAATCCAAAACGCGCAAAGCACGAATTGAGAAGTATCGAGCGCAAATTTTTGATGGCAAAGGCATGCACGATCGGTAGGGCTTCGACAAAAGCAGCGCCCCCAGACCATGGTCTGGGGGCGAGAAATAGCAACGTTCAGTTCTGCCAGGTGCATCACTTCCGCTAGGGCACATAGAACCTATCCTGAAAATCGGTTGTGGTTATGCAGAGTACATCTACACGAGTGACTGGCACAGAGAATTTCAGGATAGATACTTAGAACTTATCCTGAAATTCAGTTGTGGCTACGTAGATTACACCTACACGGGTGTTCGGCACAGAGAATATCAGGATAGACACTTAAAAGAAACAACAATCCATGAAGAAAAAGTAATCTTCGTGGATAATGAAAATCTTGAAGTAGCCTTACTCCTGTGCACGGATTTGGTTTAGCATACTGGCGGCGTCCTGATATTGCACCAACCGTACCAACTTGCCGTCACGCCAGGTGTGTACCTCAATGATATGAAGCGTTACGGGAACACCGGTGGGGGCAATCTCCCCGTCTGCCGTGGGCAGAGGACCTAAGTGTGTCCCCGTGGCGATAAATTCGACTGTCACCTGATCGCCACTGGCCACCACGTTGGTATGCTCGACGGCTAGGTCTGGGAAAACCCGCTTCTTGGCCTGCAACCATTCCATGAATTTGTCTTTACCTTGTGCCTCTAGCCCCGAGGCATAGGCGACAAACTCGACGTTCTCATCGACCAGTGCCAACGCCCCGTCCAGGTCATCGGCACTGAAACGGGCATGGAGTTCGGCCGAGAGGGCGGCATTGTCGGCCGGCGCCGTCACATTGGAGTTGAAGATGTCGCGATAGAGTTTCCAACTGCCATCCGGCTGCCGCTGGAAGGTGCTCGTGTATTTGCCGTCAATCGGTATCGACGCGCTGCCATCATGGGGCACATAGGTGACTGTGTACATGCCACGGGCGATCGCCAAATCGCCGGCAACCAGCACTTCGTCAATCGCAATCTGCATATCCGCGAAAGCAAATTGTTCCATGGCCGCACTGATGCTAGCAAAGATGGCTTCACGGCCCACATTCGGCATGGCGCCCGGCGGCAATTGCACCCCATCCTCGGTCCACAGCGCGATCCAGCGTTCAGCATCGCCGGCACCAAGACTGGCACCATACTCCGTAAAGAGGGCGTCGATTTCCGCGGTCACGGCCTCAACATCGGGTTGAGCTGGCGCAGACGGCGGCACATTGGAATTGAAGATATCGCGGTAGATCATCCAGGTGCCATCCGGCTGTTTTTGCAAAATGGTCATGTACTTGCCATCGACCAGGACATCGTCACCACCGGCTTTGGGCGTCAATGTTGCCGCGTAAACACCGCGGGCAAAGGCCCAGTCACCGGCGGCCACAACTTCCTCGTTCGTGATCGACATGTTGGCATCGAAGGGTGCGAAGGCGGCACTGTTGCGCGCCAGAATATTCTCTTTGCCCACAACGGCCGGTTCACCGGGCGGCATCTGGATTCCGTCATCGACCCAGGCCGCAACCCAGCGCTCAATGTCGCCGGCGCCAATACTGTCGATGTACTCGGCCCAAATCGCATCCATGACTGCGTTCATCTCTTCATCGGCTGCGGGTTGGGCATGGATCTCAGTCAGCGGACGGACCGGTTCACACGCGACGACCATCGGCACAACGACGACGAAAAGACCGATCAGCAGAAGAAAACGATAGATTCGATTACCATGCAACATAATAGCCTCCTTTTGTCTGAAAGATGGGCAACTGTCTGAAAGCGGGCACGCCATCGGGCGGCGATACCTATTGCGGCAGGAGGATACCTATGCCGCCCGACGCCGTGCCCCTACAAAACTTTATCTGAATCACTATAGAATAGAATAGGCTATCTGTGGCGATGCTTCATCAACCGATCGGCCAATTTTTGGGGTTTAGGGGGGTTTAATTTTATCGTTTGTTAGGAGGAGACAGTAAAGAAAGGGGCAGAAAAGATAAGGAAAAAAGCGGCGGAGAAGGGCACGAGGAAAGCGCTGAGGAACCGTTGGAGATTGTGCCAAGTTTACGTGTCATCTCTATTAGAGGAGCTTCAGATCGAGGGCTCGGACCACTGCCTCGGTTCGACTCTGTACCTCCAGTTTTTGAAAAATGTGGTTGAGATGCGCTTTGACCGTGCCCAATGCAAGGTAGAGTTCACCGCCGATCTCGCGGTTCGATTTCCCCGCGGCGACCAGGCGCAGGATCTGGAGTTCGCGCTCGCTCAGCGGTTCGAGCAGCGGGTACGCAGGGGAAGAGGCAATGGATTGGAGCTGCATTCCATCGGCATGGGATAATTCGGCTGCCAACTTTTTCGCGACGGCCTCAAGCTGGCTGTCAGCGGCGCTTCGTGTTGCCAGTGCAAAGGTTGCGGCGCAGAGTTCTCGCCGGGCTTGCGTAAACAGTTTATGCGCTCGCCCTTTCGTCTCCGCCGTGCCGGCCACGTGCTCCTGCGCCAGCATAGCCAGTTGGGCAGCAGCGGCAAGATCGCCGTCTGCCGCACGCAGTTCAGCCACAGCAATGATACTCTCCAGCAACAAGGGTGCAAAGCCGATACGAAGCCCTTCCTGCAGGGCACCAAGTAGATGTTGCCTGGCATCGGTGCGCTCGCCCTGCCAAAGTGCAGCCAGTCCCAGACCGGTGAGTGCCTGTGCAGTCATTGGATGTTCGCCCGCTTGGCGAGATTGGGCGAGACACTTTTCATACAAAAGCCTTGCGCTGCCATAATCCTGCGCATGCAGTGCAAGCTTGCCCATACCGGCAAGAAGTTCCCATGAAGGTTCATGATGAATTTTCTCTTCAAGCGCCACAGCTTCTTGAAAGAGCGCGGCAGCCGTGGCATAGTCGCCTTGCGCTGTGCGCAGCTGTGCGAGTCGCCCCAGGCTACGGGCAGTATTGATGTCTCTGCCCCTGCTGCGAGCAATATCGACGCTTTCTTGCAGATAGGCCGAAGCCAGGTCAAGCTCGCCGATTTCCACGGCAAGCTGCCCCAATAAGCCCAGTGCCGAGACGATAAACGAACGCAACCGGTAGCTCCTTACGGTCGCCAGACTTTCCGACAAATCACTGCGGGCCTTACCGTATTCACCCCGACTCATTGCCAAACGGCCCAGTTCAAGAAAGGCGTTGACGATGGTGCGCTGATCACCGATGGCGCGCCCGAGCTGCAACGCCTGTTGATACCAATGTTCGCTCTCTTGATAATTACATTGTCTTCGCGCCACATCACCGAGCAGACAATAAATCCAGGCCTGCAGTTCGAACTGTTCGGTTGCCTGATCGAGTTCAACCGCCTCGTGGAGCAACGTTTTGGCCTTTTCCAGCTTTGCGCCGGCATATGCACTCCAACCCAGGCCACCAACCGCGTTCGCCAACTCGCGTTGGGCGCCCGGTAGCTCGCGTAGCAGCGCAACGCTCTCTATCAGCTCCACATTTTCCGCTTGATCCTGTCCCAACCAGATGCCCATAATGCCGTGCATTGCCAGTACATGGGCATACGCGATACGCTGCTCGGTGCTGGACTGTTCACTGCGTAAAATTTCAACGGCATAGCGAAGGGCCTTTTCGCATTCTTCGTGGTATGTGCTCAGCCAGGCAAACCAATACAGTCCTTCCGTGGCCATGTGCAAATCGGAGATCCGGCGATGATCCACGGCCCAATACCAGGCGACAAAGATGTTACTGATCTCGGCTTCGATGGTCTCAGCCAATTGTTTGCTGTTGTCGCCAAGATAGTCCCGGACCGGTTTCGCCATGCAGCGCAAGTAGTACGCAGAATGGCGAGCAGCGACCGCCTGTTGACGCCCCGGTGATGTGGCAAGTTGTACGGTCGCGTATTGGCGCTGGAGTTCATGGATGGTGTAGCGTCCTGTTGCGGAGACACGCAGCAGCGACTGATCAACGAGCGATGAGAGCAGGGGCAATGTCGCCCCTGCCACCTCCTCGGCCGCTGGGCGTAGAAAACCCCCTTGAAAGATGGATAGGCTCTCAACCAACGCACGTTCAGCTTGACTCAGCAATTGCCAAGAGTGGTCGAAGATGGCCCACATCGTACGATGCCGGTCGGGAATGCCCAGTTCATCACTCTGCAGGATTGCCAGGCCGCGTTGAATTTCTGCGGCAATCTCGGCGCAGGACAAGTGACGCAACCAGGCGGCAGCAAGCTCGATGGCCAGCGGCATCCCTTCGACAAGCCGGCAGATCTGGAGAACATATTGCTCTTCTTCAACCAGGGAAAAGTCGTGACGCAGGCGCTGTGCCCGTTGGCGGAATAGTTCCACGGCATCGGCAGTTGACAGGGCAGCATCTTCCTCTGAGGGCAACGCCATCCCGTCAACATGAAACAGCCATTCCTCGGCCAGATTGAGCACGACGCGCGAGGTAATCAACAACTTGAGTTGGGGCGCGCCGTGCAGTAACTCCTGGAACAAGGGCGCCGCCGCCACGAGATGTTCGACGTTGTCGAGTATGAGGAAGAGGCGCTTCTCGCGCAGGTAACCGATCAGCGCTGCCTTGGGATTTTTGCCTTCGTCGTACTCCCAATCCAGTGCACTGACAATCGTTGGCACGATCTGTTCGGTGGAGGAAACCGACTGGAGCGCCACGAAGTAGATCCCATCAGCATAGGGAAAGGACTCCTGCTCTACCTCTGTTTCCATCAGGGCCTCTGCCACTTTCAGCGCCATCCGCGTCTTGCCGACGCCGCCGGGCCCCACTAACGTGACAAGCCGGCAGTATGGATTGCCGAGCAGGGAGATGATCTCGGCAATTTCCATATCTCGCCCTACAAAGGACGTTGCTTGTGTTGGCAGATTGTGCTTGTAGCGTTTCATCTGACCACATGACTTTCAGCAAATCCGAGAAGATAATCGCAATCTCAGATCCGCCTTCCGACTACGGCACTCGACACTTAGTCCTTGATAAACCACTCTTGCGGGTGGTCCAGATACCCGTAATAGACCCAAGTCGCGCCCGGCTCAAAGCCACCAATGCGGCTGTTGCTGACGTGGAACATGTTGGGCACGAAGAGCCAGACGTAGGAGACATCCTCGTGCGCGATCTCCTGAATCTGCTTGTACAGTTCGGCGCGCTCTGCCTGGTCACAGCCATCGACAGATCGCGCCTGGTCAATCAGCTCATCAATTTCTGGGTTGATGTAGGAGGTGAAGTTGTTGCCCGTACCGGGGACATCCTGACGGCTCAGGATCAGGCTGGTAAAGGTATCGGGCTCGGCCGCGGCACCATCACTGTTGGTCATCGGCGTGGCGTCGAACCCCTGCCCATAGAGCACCTCTTCCAGATAGTTGGCCCACTCGTAATGCTGCACCGACACATCAAACCCGATCTGGTTCAGTTGGTCCTGGATGAGCAGTGTCTCCGTCTCGAACATCTGCAGGATCGAGCTGTAGGAGATGGTAAAGGCCAGCGGCTCGCCATCCTTCTCGCGCACGCCATCGCCGTCACTGTCGACCCAACCGGCCTCCTCCAGCAACGCTTGCGCCCCCTCGGGATCGTAGGGATAGGGCGACAGCTCATCATTGTAGGCCCAACTGATCGGGCTGACCGCACCCACCAATTGCGTGCCGCCATCTGGCCCCATGGCATCGATCAGATCCTGCACATTGATGCCCATGGCCACCGCTTTGCGCACGCGTACATCGCTAAAGAGCGGGTGGGGCGTCTGTTCCACCAGATTGCCGTTGGCATCATACGCTGGTTGAGGATTGTCCGGATCGGACCAGTTCAGCGCCAGAAAGCCGACCGATGTCTGCGGGAACGAGCTGTATTCCAGCCCATCGAGATTGCTGATCTGCTGGAAGAGATCGCCTTGCATCGTCATGTAGTCGACTTCCCCAGCCTGGAGCGCCTGCACACCGGTGGCCGAATCTTCCATGACACGATTGACGAGATTGGGGATCGCTGGTGCACCGCCCCAATAGTCCGGGTTGGCAGTGTAGGCTTCAAATTCGGTCGGTGCCCACTCTTCGAGAATGTACGGACCGCCGCTGATGTCGGGGTTCATGTTAAAATCACTGCTCTCGAAGTCACTGAAATCGGCCGCATACTTGTGTGCCGGCAAGAGGCGGATCGCGCCAAAGCTGGGCAGGAACGCGCAGTTGTTCTCGTCGAGCACAACTTCGTAGCTCTTCTCATCAATGATGTTGACCGCCACAATCTGTTCGACCGCGGTCTCAAAGACCGTTTCAATGTCCGACTGGATCGCATCGATGATAAACTTCACGTCGGTGGAACTGATCGGCGTCCCATCGCTCCACGTGGCGTCGTCACGGATGTGAAAGGTGTAGGTCAACGTGTCGTCAGAGACCTCCCATGTTTGCAGGCCAGGGACTGGTTCGCCAGTCGTTTCATCGGTGTTGATCAGCGCCGGCCAGAGCAGGTTGCGTGCCTGGAGCGAGGCCCCGTCGCTGGTCAGCGTGGGGTTCCAGGAGGTGAGGTTGCCCATGTTGCGAATCACGATGGTACCGGTCTGTTCGCCGGATGAAGCGGTGGTTACAGTGTCGGCGGCAGAATCGCTTTGGGTCGGTGCCGTTGCCGTTGCACAGGCCGTCAGCGTCAACGAGGCCAGCAGGGTGAGTAGGACAAATAGGTGTAGACGTTTCATCAGCTTTTCCTTTTAAGTTGCTATCGCTTGGAAATACGCTTGGTGGTTCTACAATCTTTGGGGTACTGCTTGAAAAAGCGGCGGGGAATCCATCATACCACTACTGGCTATTCGTAGACAACCTGTGTGGTAACGGTGAGACAGTGGGGGAGTGAGACAGTGGGACAGTAAGTCGGTGGGACAGTGGACTACCATTGGGCGTTGGCATAGTGGGCATGGATGGTTTGGTCAGCCGTGATGAGGAGATCGTTGTTCAGCGCGGCGTGACTTACGATGAGACGGTCAAACGGATCACGTGTCCACGCAATCTGCATGGCAGCGGTCACAATATCATTAAACGGTTTTGTACAGACCGTTAGCCCGGCGCGCTCTGCAAGATCGGCAAGGATGGTCTCTTTAGAATTTGTCAACCAATCAAGCTACGTTCCGATTGCTCCTTTTCTGCACGCCTTTTCGTGTGGCTAACTTCTTTTGACGCTCATATGGGCGGCAAACTGAAATTGCATGATTCTTCGGAGAGAAAATACGCAATTTCAGCCATATACCTATATGAGCCGCTTTTGAACGTGCCAGGTTTCTCAGTTATAATCATGCAAGACAGACAAAACATGGTGAGAAGGGAGCGAAACGATGAGTGTGTCAGAAGTCATCGAGTCAGTTCAATACTTAGTCGATGAAGATGGTCAACGAACAGCGGCTGTGATTCAGATCGATCTGTGGCAGAGTCTTCTGGAGCTGTTAGATTCTTCGGACCGAATCACAGAACAGGAAGATACCGATACAAAAACACCAGAAGAGGTCATTGCCGCTATAAAAGCCCGATCAGTTCATTCAGAAAGCGTAATTCAGCCTAAAGGATCGCTCCTTGAGGCTCTACAAAATCCAACATATGCAGACGAAGACTTTGATCTAGATGAGTGGACAAAGCAGTGGCAACTAGTCGAGCAAGAAATGAAAGTAATCACGCGTCAAAACGATCTGGCTGAAGGTCGTAGGTAGGCCGTGTCATACCTTCTCGATACGAACCATCTCTCGCCGCTTGTGACACCGAAGCACCCGCTGCGCCAGCGGGTCATTCAGGCACTTGAAGCGGGTGAACGCTTCGGTATCTGTTTTTCATACTAACCACTCCGCACAATCCCCATCAAATATTCTCCCCAATTCGCTGGATCGGGCTTGAAGCGCGGTCGCTCTTTGTAGGCATCGGCGGGAGCCTCTTCGTAACCGGTCACCTTGAGATCAAAATAACCGACGCCACCGCTGTACTGGCGCACGGTCATCTGGTAGTTCTGGCAGAGATCGACGGGGATGATGCCGGTAATTGTGCACAGATCTTCTTCCATAACAGGCTCGTCAATCGTTGCCTTCATCTGGCGCAAGTCGGACATGGCGCGGCCCATCTCAGGGACCGGTATTGTCAACTGATAGTCACCCATGGGCCAGAGTAGCTTGGTGCCGGCCTGCTTCAGCGCGTTAAAGAGCACAAGCGGGGCGAGTGCACGGTAGT
>Ga0116151_10005084_pt1 | contig 11452 bp, 18 predicted proteins | sample AD_UKC117_MetaG_FD_89893 | JGI IMG/M metagenome (GOLD analysis project Ga0116151, IMG submission 89893) | Active sludge microbial communities of municipal wastewater-treating anaerobic digesters from Hong Kong - AD_UKC117_MetaG | ecosystem: Engineered > Bioreactor > Anaerobic > Digestate... | reverse complement strand
GTTCGCCCAGCGCCGGGTGAGCGTGTAGCGGTAGGCGCCACAGTCGGAGAGTCGCGCTCCGGTTCCAAAGTAGGGTCTCACGGCTGAGTCCCCTGATCGGTGGATGGGTGGTGACTCATCGCTCATCCACCACCCAACGGACTTGGTGGGCATCGATGTCTACAGAGCCGCGCCGCCACGACGTGGGACGGACCTCAAACCATCCGTCCCCGAGGTCTTCAAGAATCTCGACCTCCTCGCCGCGGGCAAGGCTGGCGTTGGTTGTGGCGACGATCTGACCGGGGCGATAGTCACTCACTTGGAACCTCCTGACCGGTCGATTGGGGGATGCGTGGGACCTGGCAGCAGTCGGCGCACGGACCCCAGGTCCGGCAGCATTGCGAGCACTCACCGCCATGGTGGTCGTCGCACTCGTGGATCACGACGTCTCCTTATCGGTCGATTGGGTGCGCGGCCATGACCGCCCGCTCCGGTGGCGATGGACCCCGTCGTGCTCCGGGATGAGCCCACATCGCTCATCGAGGTCAATCGATGGGCATTGCGGGATCGGGCGGTACCTGGCCTCGTCCATGAGAGCGCGACGAGCCTTCTCGTTGTAGTTGCGACCGCCCATCACTGCACCCCTTGATCGGTTGATTGGGGGATGCGTGGGACCTGGCAGCAGTCGGCGCACGGACCCCAGGTCCGGCAGCATTGCGAGCACTCGCCGCCGTGGTGGTCGTCGCACTCGTGGATCACGACGCCTCCTGATCGGTCGGTTGTGACGTTCCATGACGGGACCCTTTGCGATCCGGCCCCGGAGCATCCGCCGCTTCGCTCAGCAGCCGGGAGAGTTTGTTCAGCGCATTGGCGCGAGCGCCCCCGCCCTGTATGTAGAGCGCGCCAGACAAGGCTTCGAGGACGCATCGCACATCCTCGTAGTGGCGCGGCTGCACGGACTCAGGCTTTCCTCGCCGCTCAAACTCGGCGAGCCCGAGTTCGGTGGCAGCAAGGGCAAGGATTCGGGCAGGATCTTTGTCCATCACTTGGCCTCCTGATCGGTCGATTGGAGTCCTTCGGAGCCCATCGCTCGGAGGTTCCGATCCACGAGAGCGGCCGACTCCTCGGGAGTCTCCTGATCGGTCGACTTGGTGCCGTCCCGGCGGAACCACGCGTGACAGAGGCGGCAGTATCGCCACGGGTAGGGCTCGTCGTCCCATTCATGTGATGGGCAGGCTGCCTCTCGCGCTTGCTGGCGGCAGAGGTCGCAGGTCGCAGAGCCGTCCTCGCCAATCAGCCACGAGCTGATTCGATGCCCCTCTTCGACATGCTCGGAAAGGCCGGCCACCTCGATCGCCTCAGCGACGCTGGAGAAGTGAGCGGCGTAGTCTTCGGGACCGAACCCCTCCTGGCAGGTGTCGCACATGATCCTCACGCACGTCAGGGTCTTGATCATGGCGATGCCTCCCGATCGGTCGGTTGGAGCTGATGGACGGCATACCCGTGCCGGGCGAACTCATCGATCCGTGCCGTGTCGCTGGCGCCTAGGAAGAGCCGAGACGGTGGGAACGGGTAAGGCATGTCCCTGACGAGCTCGACGGCCACCCCCTCCCGGACGTGCTTGCGGGCATGGGCGACCTGCCCGCCGTTCCCATGGGGATATGCCGAGCAGAACTCGCACTGCCTTCCTCGCCGGGCGTGGGTTTGGGAGGACCGACGCTTGCCGTCTGACGTGTAGGCCTTGCTCATGACGGCCCTTTCCGATCGGTTGCTCGGTGCTTGGCCTGGGAACCAGAGCAGGGGCGGTTTCCGCCGGCGCCATTGCCGTACCGGGTGTGCACGAACCCGTGGTCACCGTCGAGGCCGCCGCCTTCGGCATACCGCGCGGCCGACTCGAGGGCCGGCTGGGGGCGTTCCACGAGGGAGAGTCGCTCGACCATGGCTGAGGAGGTGGTGTAGCCCTCGATCGGGTCGAGGCTGACCGCTTGGGCGCGGGGATCGTTCGTGGTCGTGATCTGGGATCCGGGGCGGTCGGCCCAGAAGCGTGTGGTGACCTTCCACAGTTTCTTGCCGTGACCGACTCGCACGATGTCGCCGGCGCGCGGCTGGTAGGTGCTCACAGCTGCGCCGTCCCGGTGGCGGGCGGAGCGAGTTGGCGCAGGCGCTCGAGAACCCGGCCCGAAATGTCGAGTGGGCTGAGGATGCCGTCGCCGCCCTCGAGGGCTCCATAGCCCAGTCTCTCGGCTTCGTTCGTGATGAGTCGGTCGAGCACGTCGATGAGGGCTTCCTCGATCTGGGCCTCGTCGTAGTTGGTGTCCGCTGTCTTCTCCTGGGTGCTCATGCGTGGATCCGCTTCTGGGTGGGGCGGAGGCGCTTGGCCAGGAACCTGGGTGGGTTCTCCGGTCGGCCGTGGGGGAGGTCGGGCTCGGCGTCGTGGACGCGGTCGGATGCCAGCGGGCCGCGGTAGGGGGCCCCATCGGGGCGCAGCCGTGCGGGCAGGCTGTCTGGGCCAGCTTGGTCCCAGGGTGGGAGCGTGAACCGGTCGGTGAGGGGACGCAGGACGTGGCCCAAGACCGTGCTGGAGACGCAGGTGAGCAGGGTGGCTCCGATCGCGGCCAGATGCACCAGGACCGTCCCGATGTCTCGCACGAAGTTGGTGCCGAGCACCAGCAGCCACAACCCCCAGAACGGCACTGCCAGCAGCAGCCGAGAAGTCTTGACGTAGGTCGCAGCCAAGAACGCGTCGACGAGACCGAGCAGGACCAAGGAAGCGATGAGCAGATTCATGAGGTTCCTTCCGTGGTGAGGAGATAGGTGGCCATGTGGCCGGTCGCGCACTCGTCACAGACCGGTCCGACGTAGTCGGCGCGGCGGCTGCCGGCGGGCACTGCGAGGTAGCGGTGCCCGGCGGGCGGGTTCTCGTGGTCGACGTGCTCGCACTGGCACATCACGAGGACGGTGCAGGAGGCGGTGTGGACCCCGGTCAGGGTGACCAGGTCGGTGACGGGCGCGGTGCAGGAGGGGCAGCGCGTGGTGGGGGTCTGGTCGATGACGTGGCCGCAGTCCTCGCATTCGGTGACGCCCTCGGAGGTGACGGTGCGGGTGTGCCAGCAGGAGTCCTCCAGCCATTTCGCCGAGATCTCCAACTCGGCGACCCGGGAACGGCCGGTGCCGTCGGTGAAGCGCACCAACAGGGCGCCCTGCCCCGGGGTGGCGGTGTCGGGGTCGAACGCGGGATGGATGCGCGCCGAGACGGTGATGCCGTCGACGTCGCCTGTGGTCTCGTCCAGGATCAGGTGCAAGTCCGGGACGATGTCGCTTTCTCGCATGTCGGCGACGCAGACGATGGCGTCGGGTTCGGTGCTCTGGTCGGGGCTCATGGGGATGGGTCTCCTTCTTCTGGTTAGGCGGTTCGCTGTTGGAGACGGCGTCGGGCCAGGCTGGACGGTCCGCCCCAGATGCCGTGCTGGATGTTGTTGTCGAGGGCGAAATCCAGGCAGTGGGTCTTCACGGGGCAGCCGGCACAGATGGCGACGACCGAGCGCACGCTGCCGCCCTTCTCCGGAAAGAAGGCCTCGGGGTCGGTTTGGGCGCACACGCTCTGGGCCATCCACGCCGACGCTCCTTCCGCCTCCTCGTCAATCTCGAGCTGGCGCAGCACCGTCTCGAGGTGGGCGCGCACGCGGTCGGCGTGAGCGGCTTGGTGTGGGCCCAGGTCGGCCAGTGTCATGACGGGTACCTTGAGAGGTTGGCGGCCGACACCTCGAGCTGGCGCTGCAACTCCAGGGCGCGCAGCCGGCATCGGGCCGCGTCTCGGTAGCGGCGGCCCCGGGCGAACACGGCGGCGCGGGCCTGCCAGGCGATGATCTGTCGTTCGGGCTTGAGGTTGCTCACGATGCGGTCCCCCTCGTGGTCGAGGACGGTGTGGTGCTCACCGTCGATGTCTGCGGTGCGGTTGGTGCTCATGACGCAACCTGCGTGGAGTGAGCGAGCGCTTCGATGAGAGCCGATCGCCATGGCACTGGTAGGAACCGAGGGGAGTGACTGCCGCAGGCGCATTCCCATTGCCATCCCCCGCCGGCGCGGGACCTGACGCGTGGGTGGTGGTGGCACCAGTCACGGCGGGCTTTCATGACGCCCTCGCGGAGGGGTTGTTGCTGCGCTGTTGGGCTCGGATGCGTTGCACGGTGCGTGAGCTGAGAGCCAGCAATGTCGCGAGGTCCTGGCTGCTCAGGCCCTTCCTGGTGCCGACGTGGACGACCTCGGCCTGTTCGAGGGCGGTCAGGGGGACGTCGTCACCGGACAGGGCTCGTTCGATGGCGATGGGGTCGATGAGGGTGTCGTCGCCGGTCGCGGCGAGGTTGTGGGGGTCTTCGATGGTGTCCTCGTCCCACATCGCCGGCGTCGACCAGCCCTGGGCCAGAGCGTGGCTGCGGGCCCGGGCGCTGGGTCCGGGCTGGTCGACGAGGTCGCGATAGAGGTCGCGGATCTCGCGGGCCAGGTCGACGGTGTTGGTGCGGTGGCGCAAGGTGGCGCACAGGGCGGCCGTGGAGGTGCCGCGTCGGCGGGCGATCTCGCTGAGGGACCAGCCCGCGGCTGCGAGTGCCTGCAGTCGACGAGCGGTGCCGATGTTGCGGATGCGCCGGTTCCCCGAGAGCGCGTCGAGGTCGAAGTGCGCTGCCCGGATGGCGTCGTCGGTGGCTGGGGTGATCCAGCTGCGGTAGTCGCCGTGCTCGGGGTAGAGCAGTGCGGCGATCGTCGCACTGGATTGGCCGGTGAGTTCGGCGAGTGCTTCCAGGGAGAGCAGGTGGTCGCTGCGCAGCTGTCGCAGTTTGGCGCGGGCCGCCGTGGGGTCGATCTGCGGCTGGGGCTGCCAGCGGCCATAGGCGATGAGGCGACGACGTTTGCGATGCCAGGCGGCTCGTCGGGCCAGGGAGGTGTCGCGGGTGCGCTCGAGGTTGCCCTGGGGCGCACCCGCGACGGTGTGTTCCAACCGTCCACCAGGAGTGGGCGAGTTGATGCCGGAACCACCCGGCATGACGAGTGTAGGAGTTGGGGCTGTCATCGTCCCTCCCGAAGGGTGCGAGCTGCCCGGCGGGCAGCGAGGTCGTCGGTGACCCGAGCACGAGTGGGGTCCGGGTCGCTGGCGTGGTGGCCGACGAGTTGGAAGGTGGGGCATCGGGCGCAGTAGCAGCGGTTGGGGGCGCAGCTGCGGATGGGGTTGGGGGTCCAGTCCAACGAGTGGCCCCACTCCCCTGCCTGGGGCGGGTGGGAGGCGCAGAGCCAACGTCGCAAGGTGGCTGCCACGGCTGGTGCCCCGCAGATCCAGCAGCGGGCGTCGGTGCGACCGGTGATCGGGCCAAGGGCGGCCAGGTCGTCCCAGCCGCGAGGGATCGCGGTGGCCACCGGGAGCGCGGTCATGGTCGGTCCGGTGGGGTCCAGGGCACGACGGTGATGTCACCGCGTTCGAGGGCGCCCGGGCGGATCTCTTCGAGGTGGGCACCTGGTGCCAGGTAGGCGGTGGCGCCGTCGGTGACGTCGACGACGTTGCCGGGGTGGATGTAGCCGATGGCGCCCAGGCCGAGGCGCACCACCGCGGGCCAGTCGAGGACCTCGACGGTCTCATCGAGGATCTCGAGGTCCTCGACGGTGTCGCGGCTGGCCGGCGAGGGCAAGCTCAGCCGGCCAGCCGGAGTCGAAGGGGTGGAGCCGTGGCTGATCTGGCGGCCGCGTGCGGTGGTCGTGGTGGTCATCGTCGGCTGCCCGATCCGCGACGGGCGGCGGCGGTGAAGAGGATCGCTGCGGCGACCAGCAGCAGTGCGATCACGAGTCGCCGACTGTCCAAGCCGGCGTCCAGCCCCGGGATGGTGAGCAGGGACTGGTCCGGGTCGACGAGCACGTCGTGGTCCAAGAGCCAGCTCGTCACGGTGGCGCCGAGAGTGGGAATCAAGGTGGGCAGGACGGCGCCGCCGATGATCAGCAGGATCACCACGCCCGCGACGCGCTCGTTGTCGGTGCCGTTCATGCTGCGACGCCGTGGTGGAGGGCTCGGGGGCCGCGGGATCGGGTGCGGGCTCGGCGGCGATCGTCTTCGGTCAGGCCGCCCCAGATGCCGTGTCGCTCGTCGTTGCGGAGGGCTTCCTCACGGCAGATCTGGATGAAGGGGCAGGTGGCGCAGGCGGCGAGGGCGCGCTGGATCTTGCGTTCGGAGTGGGAGAAGAACAGGTCGGGTTCCTGGCTGCACGGCGTGGCCATGGGCTCGTTCATGAGGTCCTCCCGGGGGTGAGGCGGTTGACGTGGTGGGTGATCCAGTCCAGGTCGGGAGCGGGAAGGTCGATGCGGGGCTCGTCGTCCTCGAGGTGCCGCTCGATCCAGCCTTGGGCGATGAGGCGGTCCAGCCAGCGCACGGAGGCGCCTGGCTGGACTCCGAGTCGGCGTTGGAGGTCGACCAGTGCGCTCTCGGGAAGGCCGGTGGGGCGGGTGGCCACGAGGGTGAGCAGTTCACGGTCTCGGGGGGCGAGCGCGTCGGCGGCGGGTCCGGTCATCTGCAGGTGGAGCCATGCGGCCCGGATGCCGAGCGCGAGGACGGTGCTCGGCTCGAAGACGATGTTCCAACTGGTCGGTGTCGGCATGCCTGCCATACTGTCAACCTCTCGATTGGATGTCAATACATCCATGATTCACACGTCATCGGTTGTGGGTCGGCGGGAGGGAATCGGGATCCCAGCAGGCACGCACAGCACGCCGTCGCTGTCGTCGTCACCACGCCAGGAGATCGCCACCATCGAGGGATCCATGACGTCGTCCTCGGGCTCCTCCTCGACCACAACCCAGACGCCGGATCCTTCGTCGGTCTCGACCAGGTCCCCGACGGTCAGCTCGTGCGGACTGCGCAGCTCGGCCTCGCCGTAGCCGTCGAGCTCGCGTTGGCTGTCGTCCTCCCAGTCGTCCTGGCCGACGTCTACCAGGCGCAGCGAAGGGCGCCCCAGCACCGGCGTCTGCGTGCTCGAGCCCACCGATCCACGGGTGTTTGCGCTGCCTTCCAGGCCGAGCATGGCCAGGACCGAGGCCGCCTCGCGGCCGGCGGCGCCGACCTTGACGCGCTGGCCCTGGATCACCGGGTCGAGTTCGGGGTGGTCGCTGGCCAGGGCCCAGGCCGTCTCGGCCACGTCCCAGAAGGTCGGCGGGATCTCGACGGAGCTATCCAGGTCGACCAGGGGCTTGGGGGGCAGAATCAGCAGGCGCGGGTGCCGGTTGGTGCGCGGGCGCAAGGCCTCGCGCAGTTGCCCTTGTTCGCTGTCCAGCGCAGCGGTCATGGAGGGGAAGCGGTAGGCCTGCACTTCCACCGGACGGCCGTCGGCGTTGGTGGCCGTCGCGCGCTGGCGTGCCCCTCGAGGGATCGTCACGCCGACCACGGGCGAGTCCCACATCATGATCGCGCCCTGGGGATCGATACGACCCACCGACATCCGCTGCCCGAAGTTGGAGCGAACCTCGCCGCCCTGGCCGCCCATGAGCGAGACATCGGGCCGTTGCATCGTCTTGATCAGATGGATGCGGGCGGTTCGGGCCAAACGCGCGATCGACGCCTCCTGCCGCAGCGTCGGCGGCTTGGCGGGATCTCCCTTGCCCTTGACCGTCCCGTACCACTCGAGCAGGCCCGCCACGAACTCAGCCCACTCATCGAGGACCACCACCAAGGGCTCGAAGTCCTCCATCTGGAGGCCTTCTTCCTCCATCAGCCGATACCGCTCGGACATCAGTGACCAGACCCGGTGCACCAACGCAACCTGCTGCTCAATCGTGGTGGCCACGATCTGGACGTTGGGCCAGTCCCGGAACCGCAGGAACTCGACCCGTTTGCCGTCCAGCACCCACACCGGCCACCCGAACTGAGTGATCTTTCCGACGAGCGCATGGGTGCTGCTGGTCTTTCCGGTCCCAGTGCCGCCGGTGATCAAGAATTGCGGGTTCTGCGCCGGCACCCACACGATCTCCTCGCCGTCCTCGTCGACGGCGAAGGGGATACGCACCTGCTCGTAGTTGCGCAGCAGATCGTCGACGTCCTCGGGCATGTCGGTGGGCAGCCACACGCTGTCGGGCAGATTGGGCCGCACCTCAAAGACGACGCTGTCCCCCTCGAGGTCCCACTGGGCCCTCCACCGGCCGGGCATCATCGTCGAGAGCACGCGTTCGACACGGGCCCGATAGCCCGAGGCCGCCAGCCGAGTGCCGGCGCGATGGGTGACGTGGATCCGGCGCAGCTGCTCGCCGGCGAACTCGACCCTGGTCACCTTCGCAGTGGCACCCAGCAGGTCGGTGATAGCCCGCTCCGCGCGCACCTGCGTCGCCGGCGGAGTTGCACTCTCCCCCACTGCGGGTGCGATCGCTCGCAGACTCATCCGGCACCGGCGGGGGTCATCCTTCACGAGCTGGTACTCCGCGCCCAGCCGCATCCGCAGGCCGTCCTTGAGGGAGGAGATCCACTCCGGGCTGCGTGAGGGAGACCCCGGCTCATACGTGACAACAAGTTTGCGGGGGTGGCCAACCCAGCCCCCGGTCCAGCTACGCGCGGTCAAGGTCGCTCGGTCGCTGCGGCCGATCGTCGCTGCCAATGCCAGCCGTGCCGCGTCCAGGAGTTCGCGGCGACGCAGGTTCCGGACCCGGGTCACCCCCACCAAGGCGGAGCAGCCGATCACGCAGCCCCCGGCGCCGGCCATGAGCCCGGACCAAGGTGTCATGCCGGCCGCGACCACCGAGCCCGCACCCAACGCGCCCGCTCCAACGGGCGTGGCGATCACCTCGAGGATCGAGGCCCCGCCTCCGGGACCAGACCCCCCGCTCGGGTCTGTGGTGCCGACCGTGACAGCCATCGTGGCCGCGCTCCTTCACTCTTGGGCTGCTGACGGTCCCTAGTAAGTGAGTGCGAATCAGTGAGTGTGACCGGCCAACCGAAACTTTCGGTTTCGCTTGGTATGGGTAGTTAGAATCGGCTGCGTCGAACGGCCGCAGGCCTAGAGAGACAGCGGGCGATTTCGACCTCCCCCTACCCGCTCTGTATTGCGGCCCATCTAGTGGCCCTACTAGCGCAGGATCTAGCGCAAAAGATTGTGGGCAAGATGGCGTGCTTGCCCGGCACGCTGACTGAGCAACGCGGCCACCCACCGATGGCACCGATAGAGCCCAATCCCCCGCGGCATACGCACACCCAGCTCGCACGCATGCTGCGGGTCATCCGCAGGGGATGCGACCCGCACCCTCGGCCGCCAGCGCAGCCAACGCGGCCAGGCGCCCCTACAACCCAGCGCAGCAAGTCCGTGACGGTGCTGCTAGATCGTGTAGGGGCCCATTTCGTGCTCACAGCGCCCGCGTGAAGGGGTCACCGGTTACGGCAATTCCCAACCCACTGTCTCGGCCTCGAGCAGCTGCTCGCGCAACAGCTTGGTCGCTCGGGTGTCGTCCTCGTTGTACTCCACCAGCCGAGTCCACGCCATGGAGTCACCTTCACGAGCAGCTGCAATCCACTCCAGCGTTTGGGACCCCTCGGCCCCTTCCGTTCGCCAGGTGGCCCCGGCACCCGGGGCCAACCGCTTGAGCCCGTACCCACCCGGGGCGTAGAAGTTCGGCCTCACGACATCCGTCAGCAGGTCCACCGCGAACGCCAGGAGTGACTCGACGACGCCCGCCGGTAGTAGCCGCGCCAGGTGTCGCTTCTCGACCCACCCGTAGTGGAACCACCGAGCCGACCGACCCCTCTCTTGCTCCTCGGCGATCAGCTCACCCAGCCACTGAGAGAACTCAATCGCAAGCTCGTGTTCGTCGACGTCCGGGTCCGCGCTGCCGAAGGCGCGGTACTCGTGATCCTCACCGCGGCTAACCAGAGCGCCCCAAAGGTAGACCAGACCCGTCTGATCGAACTCGCAGTCGACGTCGACGACCACGTCAGCTGACAGGCCGGCCAGCGGGCCACGAGTGGTCCTGATCAGCCGCGCCGCGCTCTCCTCGCCGGCCACGGGCTCCTCTGCGTCTTCGGCGTCGAGTAGTTCGCGCACCAGCACGTCGAGCCGTTGCCCAGCCTCGGAGGCTTGAATGTGTGCTCTCAGGTCCTTCCTGATGGTCACGAAATAGCTCGAGCGGAACTCCATCTGGGCGATCTCGTCGGTGAGGAGCTGGGCCACCTTCGCGATTTCGGCGTGGAGTTCGTTCTCGGGGTCGTACAGCGGGATCGGGAGTTTCCAGACGTGCTTGTCGACGTGGCGCTCGTCCTTGCCGTACGACATGTACGGCCGCACCAGTTCGGTGAGGATCGGGGCGTTGAGGATCCCGACCAAGTATCTGCCTTCGGTCTCAGAGTTGACTGCGGCCCAATAGGCACCGTGCTCAATGATTGTCCGTGGATCAGTCACGAGTGCCGCGCACGCGTGCATCCCCGATGCCGGGTAGGCGACGCGAATTGCAGCGGCAGGGACCTGCTGGCTGAGCTTGCGCATGTGGTCGATCTGTTCGGTGAGGGACAGCTTCGACTCACCGTGCTCGCTCCATTGCCCCTCGGCTCGACGAACCCAGTCTGCAAGACCGGGGTAGGCATCGATCTTCTGAGACGTTCCGCCCAGCACCTCTCCTGAATGCGTGAGCGGGAGGACGAAGTCATCGGGCTGAGTGAGTCGAAATGGCAGCAAGTGCTCACCCAGAACGGTGGGCCAGATGAACTCGGTCTCAACGGTGCCGGTTTGATCGGGCAGGTCCTTCCAAGGCTTCTTCTCGCTCACCGATCGCTTTGATCGCACCGATGCTCGGCCAGATGGTACGCCCAGCCCGGTGACGGCTGCCGGAGCCACTCGAAACAGCAGGCGAGGGACCAGGTTTGCACCTTGACTGAATCGCGCGGCGTAGGCGGATCTCGGATCATCCTCGGCGGAGATGGTCAACTCCCCGACAGCTTGTCGCAGCAACTGTGGCTGGTCTATCGACGAATGTCGCTGGGGGGCTCTGCCGGTCCATATGAGAGCGTGACCTGGCATTTGGGCCGCCACGGTTCCTCGCCGGCCGAAGATGACTGCCGAGCCGCGTGGGAACAGGTGCGGACGGATTCGGCGCAGGTCCCAGCTGGGTCCGAAGGTGACGTTGGTGCCGTCGAAGGTGCCGGCGCGGAAGCCGCGCCAGTAGTCGCGGTCGATGACTGAGTTGGGGACGACGAAGGCGAGTTGGCCGCCGGACTTGAGGTAACGCTCGACAGCGCGGGCCACGAAGAGGCCGGCGAGGTCCTGATGGGTGGCGGTGGTTTCGCTGTGCCAGAACCCGCGGTCCTTGGCCAGCGTCTTGAACCGCTTCTGCATCGCAGTCGTCATGTGACGGTAGGAGAGCCAGGGGGGGTTGCCGATCAGGACGTCGACGCGGTTCTCGAGCCGGGCCAGCCAGGCGGGTCGGGAGACGTTTCGGATGTAGTAGGACCAGATGTGGTTGCGGTTCGCCT